>Ga0256839_1006058_pt1 | contig 10835 bp, 7 predicted proteins | sample 354166metaG_FD_185968 | JGI IMG/M metagenome (GOLD analysis project Ga0256839, IMG submission 185968) | Hydrothermal vent microbial communities from Mid Atlantic Ridge, Atlantic Ocean - 354-166 | ecosystem: Environmental > Aquatic > Marine > Hydrothermal vents | place: Atlantic Ocean: Mid... | reverse complement strand
AGGGCATAGCCGGATTGGCCTTCGGGGCGGTCATGTATGCTGTGCAAAATTCCTCCCTCGATTTGTTGCACTTCAGCGCTGTCGAAAAAGCTCATCGGAGCACTTAGGTCGTAGGCCAGGCTGAGGTATTGAAGATAGACGGAGTCGGGTGTGTTTTGCCGAAAGGCAGCCGGCAAAAGCCTGAATTGCCGGTTAGAAACCTCCCAAAGGGAGTCGGGGAGTGTTTCTCCCTGCGGAAGAAGGCGAACTTGCATGCTGTAGGGCAAAATGGTCAGGCTGTCGATGGTTTGCCAGGCGGTATCGGCTGCTACGGTACAAGTCTTATGTTGCTGAGCGTGCAGCAGGCTGAAAGTCAGCAAGAGCAGGGTAGTCGTCAGCAGGCGCAGCATGAAGTACTTTTCTGGCGTATAGGCCGGTGTGGTTGCGTTTTGCCCGATTTTTGGGGCTTCAATCATTTCAACTCAAATGGAGATGCAGCGAACACCTCTGTCTGGCTTCGAGCATCGTCGATTTGGAAAGAAAACGGAAAAACAACTCGTTTGGTGTAGAGCCCAAGAGCGTTTGAGGGAAAGCTTCTTTGTATCTTTGCGCAAGGAGAAGCATTTTGTTGATGGGGTGGCAGTTTTTCTCTTTCCTTTGGTAAAATATAGACTGTCCTATTGCGCTTTCTAAAACTTGCTTTAGGGCACATTGGGTTTTGGCCTTGAGTTAGCCGCGAATAAAGGAAAGTCTCATTGGCATATTTGGTGGTGAAAAACAAATGCTGAGTGATGCAACTTCTCTTTGACAAGATGGAGGTTGTCATTTCGTGATGGGTAAAAACCTTAACTTGGAAGTACACTCATGGCGAAGTGGTTTGGGGGGCAGTCTCCCAAACTTCTTATCTTTCACTCGTTTGCGAGTCATAAATTTTCCAAATCATTTTGATTTGGGTATAAATTTGGAAGCAAATGAAAAATAGACTTAGGATGAAATGCTTTGGGTATAAGTGTCGTGAGAAGGATTTGGTGTGGCATGTGCGATTTAAGGGCTTTACATGGCTATGGCCTTTTCGGAGAGAGGTGAGTTTGTTTTTTTCTATCGCACCTAAACTTTGGCGTTTAGAACATTTTGGTTTGCTTTTGTTCTTAATTTCTTTTTTACCGGCTTGTAAAGAGGCTCCGGATAAGATAGAAATTTTTTCCAAGGACGACAAGCTGTTGGAGCGCTTTTACCTGACGAAGGGCGAGCACCTGAGACAGGGGCCTTATGTTTTGTACGATTCTACAGGCACTGTTCTGTTAGAGGAAGCCTGGTATGAAAAGGGAAAATATGATGGGGTAAGGAAGTTGTACTATCCGACGGGGGAGTTGCAAATTGAGGAACATTATGCAAACGGTCTTTTTCAAGGACCTTATAGGACTTATTACAAGAATGGACAGGTAGAGCTGGAGGGAGAATATGTGAACAATGAAATGATGGGGCCTTGGAAGCGCTATTATCCTTCGGGTCAGCTGATGGAGGTGGTGGAGTTCAAGCACAACCAGGAAAACGGCCCTTTTGTGGAGTACTATGAAAATGGTGCCCTCAAAGCCAAGGGAAGCTATCTGGAAGGCGACAAGGAACACGGCTTGTTGCTGCTCTACGATTCTACCGGCACGTTGGTGCGCAAGATGAATTGCGTTCGCGGGTTGTGCAAAACTTTTTGGACACCGGATTCCACAGCGGTGGAATAGCTGCTTTTCTGAGTTTCACCTGTTTTTCTTGTCAGGGAATGAGGAGTTTTCGGGTTGTCGTAGTGTTTTTGCTTTGAATGTGTAGGAAATAAAGGCCTGGCTTGAGTTGGAGTGAAAAAGTGTTTTCTCCTTCTTCAACGCTTAGTTTGTCGTAGAGCAATTGGCCGTTTGCCGTGTAAATGGTAAGCTCTGCCTTTTCTTTTGCGTGTAGGCTGAAATGCCCTTGTGGAGCAGGGTTGGGGTGGACGGAAAAAAAGTTTGGGCCCTGAGGGTTTTTTAACCCGACCGTGAAGGTGTTTAGGTGAAAAGACAGGGGATCTGCCCAGATGAAATCGATTGCGTTGTCGTTGTTGAGGTCGGTGGTGTGCACTTGTCGGGTATGAGGGGAACTTCCTTCTCCAACTGCTTGGAAAGCTCCAAAAAGACCTCCTCCGAGATTTTCAAACCAGCCTGTCTGTGCTGTTTGTGCGTAAGCTGCTGCTATATCCAGGTCTCCATCCTGATCGAAGTCGTTTAAGGATATGGATTTCTGTTGAACGACATTTTCGATGATGACTTGTTTTAGAGAAAAAAAGCCGTTTCCATCGTTGGCGTACCAGCGCAAATCGCTGGAGCTGTTTCCATTGATGAGGATGTCGGTGTCGCCGTCTTCGTCGCAGTCGCCTGCAGCGACGAGCGTAACTAGTCCTTGGTTTTCTATGGAGTTGCTCCTGTCTGCATCGTAGCTCAATGTGCCGTTTTCATTTTTATAGATTAGTGTTTTTACTCCACCTATAATTGCCTCCTTAAAGCTGTCTCCGTCTAAGTCGCTTAAAAAAAGATCGTAGTACTCTGTGTTAAGCCCGGCAGGCACGAGGCTTTTTTGGAAGTTGGCGTTACCGTCGTTGTAGTAAGTGATTAACGCTGTATCGGATATCAGTATGATATCCATATCGTTGTCGTTGTCTATGTCTTCTATTTTGAAGTCTATGACAACGAACAAGGATGAGTCAATGCCTATGGGCGTTGAAAAAGTTCCTCCATTGTTGGGGAGCCAAAGAAGGTGGCTTGGGTTAGAAGAGGAGGAAGTCAGTACGTCCTCAAATCCGTCTCCGTTGAGATCTCCTGCTGCTATAGCAGGGGGTTGAAAGAGCTCTTGAAATAGGATTTGCTGTTTTTGAAAGGAGTTGTCGCCGAGGTTGAGGTAGAGAAGGATGTTGTCGTTTGGTTCTCCGAATTTTTGGGAAATCAGCAAATCTTGCCAGCCATCGTTGTTGATGTCGGCTGAGGTGATATCCGTGACGGCGTTGATGTTTGATTCAATGACTTGTTGTGGTCCAAATTGACCAAAGAGCGATGAGTGTTGTATTAAGGCGCAAAAAAAGAGAAGGAGTACTTTTTTGAGCATAGATGGTAGGTTTGTATTGAGCTTGCGTACAAATGGTGCTACTCTGAACGTACAAAAAGACGCTCCGGTTTGTTGATGGTGCAGAGCACTTTGGGCTGTTTTGTCAGCCATTAGACAGTACGCTGTTATCGGATAAAGCTCTTTTCAAAGATGCGTTTGTTACCGAGTGCATCTTGGACGATGAGCTGAAGGAGGTGTTTGCCTTTTTTTACCTGTTCGTCAAAAACATGGGTTAGTGTACGGGATTTGGCGTCGTATTCAAAGAGTGTCCATTGCCCGTCTATGTAGGCTTTCCACTGAATTTCGGGTATAGGTCGGGCAGTGCGGTTTTCGTCGTAAACCCGGAAGCTCATGCGTTTTCGTCCTCTCATATCGGAGGAAAAGGAGATAGCTTGAATTTGAGGCGGGATGGTATCCAGTTGGATGGCGAAATCTCCCAGCTTGTCGTAGTTTGCTGTGAGGAAATCGCCTTCCCATTTTCCTCCGCAGTTGACGGTTGTTCCGTCGGCTTGGCAGTAGGCGATGAAGACTTTGTTTTTGAGTTTTTTTGGAATATGCCGCAGGGGGCGTATGCTTACTTTCATCGGGCTGTGTAGGGGTACTTCAGGCTGGTGGATGTGATAGACATTGGAATAATACTCCGAGGAGCGATCCGGAGAGCTGTGAAGCTGAAGGTAGAGGTCTTGGTACAAGCAGTGCGTTCCTTTTTCTGCTGCTGGCAGGTAGATTTCCAGCTCGTTTTGTTTAATGATGTTGGGTTCATTCCAAGGCAGGATGTAGTTGAAGGTTTGTTTATTTTCGTCAGGGGGGTCTTTTTGTGCGGAGACCTCAAAGGTGAGGCGCGAGGTATTGCCTTTGAAATCGCTGCTGACGATGGTTATTTTTTTTGTTTCGCCTTTCGGCAAACGGAGGAAGCCGTCTGTTGGCCCCTCGTAAGTTGAGGGCAGCAAATCACCCGGAAGGTGGTGACATCGGTGAAATCGTTTTCCGCTGAGTCGTCGTTCTGCATAATCCTGATGGGCATTGACGTAGCGGGTGTCGTCAAAGGAAAAGCGCGAGAGTTGCCAGGACCAAAAAAGGCTGTCGGCCACATACATTTGTATTTGACTGATGCCATTGCGGTTGCCGGAGGGTTGTATGTCGCCGGCTTCTATGGCAAAGGCCAGGGTGGAAGCGGAAACAGGTATTTGGTATTCCCTTGTTTGCCAAGAGCGCCCTTTTCGGTACAATTTGTAAGTTTTGCTTTTCAGCAGGCGGAGGTTTTCGTCCAGCTCATAGATTTTTAAACGGTAGAAAGTCGGCGCTTGGGTATCGTGCCAGGGAAGGCCAAAGGCCAGGGGGTCGATAACCTCCTCGGTTTTGGTGTCGCGTATTTCAAAGTGGAGGTGAGGGCCGGAAGAGCGGCCTTTGTTGCCCATGCGCCCGATGTATTCGTTTTGCCGAAAGGTAAATAGCGTATCGGGCAAATACAAATCTACGGCAAATGACTTGCGTTTGTACTGTTCTTTTTTGACGAAAGTCTCTATGGCTTTAGTGAACCGGTCCATGTGGCCATAGACGGTGGTGTATCCATTGGGGTGGGTGATGTAGAGAGCTTTTCCATAGCCCGAGGGTTCGATTTTGATGCGGGATACGTAACCGTCGGCTGCGGCATAGAGAGGGTCACCGATTCTGCCGGAAGAAGAGCGGATGTCCACACCGGAATGGAAGTGATTGGGGCGCAATTCTCCGAAGGAAGCAGAGAGGCGCACGGAGTGGTGGACCGGCCAGATGAAGTCGTTTTGGGGGTAGTTGGGTAAGGTTTTAGCTTTTACAGACTGTGTTGGGGTGCCGCTTTCTTTTCGGGCTGGTGGGCGGTGTTGCGAAGGGCTTTTGCTTTGAAGGCAAAGTAGAAAGCTTAGCAGGAGATAAAGTGTCTTTTTAGTGTAGTAACTCATAAACCGCTATAGGGTTGGGTGGGAAGTTTAACGGGGGGCGATGAAGAGCAAAGATAGGGTTTCTACTCGTCACGAATTGGTTTGGGAATGGTTCACTTGCCGTTGCGGCCTCTTTCTGCGCGGTAAAGCCTCGCCGCAGCTCGGGCTGCGCCTGTACTTTGTGGCTGGCCGTTTAAGGTTGCCATAGGGAGGGAGGATATTTGACTCCGGTGAGGTAGAGGCCTTCGGCAGGTACGCTCCAGGCTTTGGGTAGGCGGCTTTGTCGTTCCAAGGCGGTTTGCAATTCTTCAAGGGGCATTTTGTCGAGTCCGATTTGCAGGCTGGCTCCCACGATGAGCCGAACCATACCGCGCAGGAAGCGATTGGCACTGATGGAGAAAATGAGTTGGCTGCCGTCGGGGGAGCGTTCCCAGCTGATGCGTTGAAGGCTGCAGCGCATGTGTCGGGCATCGCTATTGCTTTTGCAGAAAGGATAGAAGTGTTCGTACTGCATGATGAGCCTACCGGCTTCCTGCAATTTGGCGAAAGCCAGCCTATGGCAAAAGGGAAAGTGGTAGCTGAGGTTTTGTTTAAAAGGGTTTTTGCGGCAGTGGATGTGGTATTCGTAGCTGCGTTCGATAGCGCTGAAACGGGCATGGGCATCCGGAGGTACGGGCAGCATGCGGTGCAGGGCAATGTGTGGAGAGAGGAAGCGATTGGCCCGATGCAGGAAGTTGTCAGGTGGCGGAGCATTCAAATCGACATGTGCTACGTAATAGCTTGCATGGACACCCGCATCGGTGCGGCCACAGCCGATGATTTCTGTGTTTTGTTTGAGGAGGGTGGAGAAGACTTGTTCGAGTTCTCTCTGTATGCTATGGGCATGGGGCTGTTTTTGCCAACCGGAGAAAGAGGTGCCCAGATAAGAAAGTTCGATGAAGTAGCGCATGCTCATGAGCTTCGGCTCTGTGGGATACAGAACCATGGCAAAGGTAAGGGCTTAGTACATATTTTCTATTTCTCGGGCATATTTTTTGAGGATGACCCGTCTTTTGAGCTTGAGGGTGGGGGTTAGCTCGGCTTCAGATGCATCGCTTTTGCTCATGTCCCATGGGCCGTTTACCAGCGTGAATTTTTTGATTTGTTCTACGTGGTTGAAGTTGGGGTTGATTTTGTCGATGATGCGTTGGAAGCGTTGGAGCACTCGGGGGTGGATGAGCAGTTCTTCTGCTTTTTCCCAGGGGATTTCTTTGCTTGCAGCCCAGTTTTTCAGGTTTTCCCAGGCCGGTACGATGAGAGCGGATACGAATTTTCGATTTTCACCTACGAGCATGGCGTGTTCTACGAGGAAATTTTCTTTCAGGGCGGATTCTATGGGCGTTGGAGCGACGTACTTCCCGCCTGAGGTTTTGAGGAGTTCTTTTTTGCGATCGGTGATTTTGAGGAAGGACTGTCCTTGCGGGCCGGGTATGAGTTTGCCCACGTCGCCGGTGCGCAGCCAGCGTTTGCCGTCTCGTTCTTCTATGACTTCGGCAGTCGCTTCGGGTTTGTTGTAGTAACCCATCATGATGTTGGGGCCTGCTGCGAGAATTTCGCCTTCTTGCGGCCCGTACATATCGCCCATGGGGTCTATTTTGATTTCGACTTGTTTGAGGGGTGTTCCCACGGTGCCCAACAAGGCTTGATGGGGCAGAAAGCCTGCCATGGTGAGGCCCGGAGAGCTTTCCGTCAGGCCGTAGCCTTCGCGGATGGGAATACCTGCGGCGGAGAAAGTTCGAGCAATTTTTATGGGACAGGCTGCTGCACCTGTAAGTATGCCGCGCACTTCCCCTCCCAGCGCCTGGCGCCATTTGCTGTAAACGAGCTTATCGGCGAGTTTGCGTTTGAGTGCGGCCAGGCCGGTATGAGTCTTGTCGTATTCGTAATCTTCGGTGAGCTTTAAGGCCCAGAAGAACAGGGCGCGCTTGATGCCGGATAGTTCCAGGCCCTTGGCATAAATTTTTTCGTAAACTTTTTCCAGTAAGCGGGGCACAGTGGTGAAGAAGTGGGGTTTTACGGTTTGTAGATCGCCGTTTTCTCCACCTAGTTTATCGGTGCCGGTGAAATACACTTCGGCACTGTTATAGGTGTAGGACAAGCTGGCCGTACGTTCAAAGGAATGGCACAGTGGCAGGAAGCTGAGTACGCGGTCGCCGGCTTGGATGGGGATGATTTCCTGCACGTCGAGCACATTAGACACCATGTTGTGGTGGCTGAGCATGACGCCTTTGGGTTTGCCGGTGGTTCCGGAAGTGTAGATGAGGGTGGCCAGTTGTTCGGGCTTAACTTCTTGGCGGCGGCGTTCTACTTCATGTTGTCCTTCTTTTGTCCATAGCGTTTTCCAGTGAAGTGTTTTTTGCCGATCAAAGGCAAAGATGTTGCGTAGTGAAGGCGTTTTTCGGGCGGCTTTTTCGACTTTTTGGGTGAGGTCTCCGCTTCCGCAAAAGGCCATGATGACGCCTGCGTCTTGGAAGATGTACTCGTATTCGCGGGCACTGATGGTGGGATAGACCGGGACGGTTACAGCACCGATTTGCTGGATGGCCCAATCGACGATGAGCCACTCAGGTCGGTTTTTGTACGAGACCAGAGCGATTTTGTCGCCGGCCCGAATGCCGGCTTTGATCAGGCCCCGGCTGGTGGCATTCATCATTTCGACCATTTCACGGGTAGAAAAGGAAGTCCAGTTGGTGTTGCCGGGGGCTTGATAGGAGAAGGCTTTTTCTCGGGGAGCATGCTCCAGTTGGTAGTAGATAAAGTCAAAATTGCGTTGGGGGAGATTCATATTGGGCTGTTTAATGTTTTTTTAGTCTTTTTCGGTTTAGCCTTTCGGCAAATGTTTTTCGTAGATTTTGTCGATGTCCTTTTGGTATTGCTTTTCGATGCGGTAGCGGATGGGTTTTAGGGTTGGGGTGAGCAGTTCGTTTTCGGTGGTCCATTCTTCGGGCAGCAGCAGCAAATCGCGTATTTGTTCGTGGGGTTCAAATTCCTGATTAATTTCTTCTATGGTGTTGCGTATTTTTTGCAGAACTCTGGGGTTGTGAACCATGTAGATGGGGGCTGTCCAATGTACTTCGTTTTCTTTACACCAATCTTCCAGTAAAGGAAAGCAAGGAACGATGAGGGCAAGGGGGAAGGGTTTTCCTGCGCCGATAACGATGCACTGTTCGATCCAGGGGGAACGTTTGAGGCGTTCTTCGAGTTTGAGTGGAGAGATGTATTTTCCCGAGGAAGTTTTAAAGAGGTCTTTGATACGGCCTGTGATTTGCAGGAATCGTCGATCGACCCATCGTCCTTCGTCGCCGGTGTGAAACCAGCCGTCTTGATCTATGGCAGCTGCGGTTTCTTCAGGTAGTTTGTGGTAGCCGAGCATGACATTGGGGCCGCGCACGCAGATTTCGCCGCTGTCGCTGTTTTCGCGGGTTTGTATGCGCACTTCCACGCCCGGAATGGGCAGGCCTACCGTGCCGAAGCGGTACATGCCCTTGTTAAACTGGTTAAAAGAGATGACAGGGGAGGTTTCCGTCAGGCCATAACCTTCGCGGACTTCGATGCCAGCAGCGGAAAAGAGCCTGGCCAGCTCGGGTTGCAAGGGTGCTGCTCCTACAAAGACACCTTTGAGGTGTCGGCCGAAGAATTTTTTCCATTTGCGGTAAACCAGGATGCGCAAGAGTTGCCATTGCAGCCAGTAAAGGGGGTTGCGCTTTTTTCGAGGACTGTACTTTCTACCGAATTTTAACGCGTATAGCATGGTTTTGCGCGCAGGCCAGGTTTTTTGCATGGCGGCCTGTACTATTTGTTTTTGGACTTTTTCCAGCAGGCGGGGCACGGAAGTGAGGTAGTGGGGCTTGATTTCCCGCAGGTCCTTGATGAGGTGGTTGATGCTTTTGGTGTAATAGATGGAAGCACCCACCGCCATGTAGGTATAGATTACCATGCGCTCAAAGACGTGACTGAGCGGCAGGTAAGAGATGACCTGATGTTTTCGGTTGACGGGAATGAGGGCTATGGTTGCTTTGATGTTGCTGATGATGTTTTTGTGGGAGAGTACGACGCCTTTGGGTCGGCCGGTAGTTCCGGAAGTGTAGATGATGGTGCAAGGGTCATCTTCATGGATGACTGCCCGGTAAGTTTCCAGTTGCGCCAAGTGGCTTTCAAGAGGTGTGGTTTGGATATCTTGGAGGCTGCGGAGGCCCTCCAAAGCTTCCAGGCTAAAAAGCTCTTTAACCGAAGGCACTTTTCGGGTGGCTTTTTGGGCTTTTTCTTTGAGTTCTTCACCACCGACAAAGCAGTAAACGGCTTCAGAGTCGTGCAAGATGTATTCCAAGTCGAAGGGAGTCGTAGTTGCGTGAATGGGGACGACAGCCAAGCCAACTTGATGCAAGGCCATATCGAGGATATTCCACCAGGCACTGCCGTGATTGGCCAGGATGGCAACCTTTTGCCCCTTTTTCAAGCCCAGGTCGAGTAAGCCTGCAGCCGTATGTTGGATTTGTTCGATGAGATCCCGTGTAGAAAAGGTCTGCCATCGCCCCAGTTGACGGTGGGCGATGGCAACCTTTTGCGGATATCGGGCTGCCTGATAAGGCAAAATATCGAACAACCGCCTGAAGTCTTCCATTTTGAGTTGGTTTTCGTCTTGCTAAAAGCCTTAAGGCACTGTATTCTCTTACGGCATGGCTTGCAGTTTGATTTGTAAGCCAATTTGATCGTGAATGAGTCGGTCTTTAGCCGTCCCGATAATACCTGATTTATAGGTGATGTCCCACTGGGTGCGATCTATGGTGAATTTGGGCGTGGTAACATCAACGCTTTGTTCGGTAAAGTGCACTTGAGCGGGGATGGAAACGCTTTTGGTGATGCCTTTGATGGTGAGATTTCCCGTAACGAGGTAATTGGCATCGTCTCTGCCTTCCAGCGGTTCTACTTTGGTGATGACAAAAGAAGCTGTGGGATATTGGTCCGTGTCGAAGAAGTCGCTTGATTTGAGATGTGCTTCCAAGTCGCTTTTGTCGTCTCCCGTTTGGTCTGTGTTGTTGATGCTATTCATGTCGATGACAAATTCTCCTCCGCTTATTTGGCCGTTGGCAACCTGGAGGTATCCTTTTTGGAGTTTGAGGGTGCCGGTATGGCTTCTTCCGGGCTTGGTACCCTCCCAAAGGATTTCGCTGGTTTGGGTGTTGACCTGGAGTTGGGCTGTTTGGGGGGTATGCTGCTCGCTTTGTGCCTGGGTAGCCTCCCGAGCTTCAACTTGCTCGCCTTCAGGCGCTTGCTTACAGGAAAACAGCAGTAGGATAGAGAATGAAAAGATAGAAAGAAGTCCGCTTCGACTCATGTCTTTTTGTGTTTGAGGTTTGTAAGAAGGAGTTAAAATGACTAATGGAAGACTAAAGGCTCCCTTCTAAAAGGATACAAGGCATTGGATTAAAAGGTTTTGCGTAATTTTAGGCAAAATTGGGGAGTTTCCCATTCCCTGCATACTCGTAGTGAAATGGTACGGCGTGTTTGTGCTGCTCCAATTTCTCACATTTCAGGCGAGTAGAAACGTATGAGCATGCGTCTCTACATATCACTCAAACCTCGGTTGGTTTGGATCTGAAAAACAAAAAAAAACTATGAAGTCTGTTTACTACGCTTTTAAGTATGTACTGCTGTTGATTTCTTTGATCGCATGGCCTTTTGCCGGCCAGGGTCAGGTGGTTCCCGACGCAGGTGCAGTAGAGTGTTTTTTGGTAGGCACGGGAGGAGTGATGACTGATCCGGGGGGGGCAGGTGGAA
>Ga0256839_1006057_pt1 | contig 10836 bp, 10 predicted proteins | sample 354166metaG_FD_185968 | JGI IMG/M metagenome (GOLD analysis project Ga0256839, IMG submission 185968) | Hydrothermal vent microbial communities from Mid Atlantic Ridge, Atlantic Ocean - 354-166 | ecosystem: Environmental > Aquatic > Marine > Hydrothermal vents | place: Atlantic Ocean: Mid... | reverse complement strand
AAATAGGAAATGGCCGTAAAAATTACTAAAAATATAGCCTTGTTATTGGCCGTCCTCGTGATCGGGGGCGGCGCACTTGCCGTGAGTATGACTTTACAGCCACAAAATCAAACCAGTGCCAAGGCGGATTCTGAAAAATCATCAAATTCCGATATGGCTCAGGCTTCTTTTCTTAATTATGATATGGTTATGGGTGATAAGAATGCACCGGTCGAGATCATTGAATATGCGGCCATATCCTGTTCCCACTGCGCGCATTTCCATGCCGATGTTCTGCCGGCGTTGAAGGAAAAATATATTGATACCGGTAAGGTAAAGCTTGTGTATCGTAATTTCATTTTTGACAATCCCCTTGATGTTTTCGCCTCGAGCCTGACAAGATGTACGACAGAGGAAAATTTCTTTCCGGCGGTTAAGGTCTATTTTGAATTTCAGAAAGTCTGGGCCAACAATCAGGAGCTGAAACGCATCTATGAGGCCGAAGGCCGCGAAGCCGCCATAAAATACGCCAAGGACGAAGTGGCAAAAATTGGCAAAATGTCCGGCATGAGTTTGGATGAGGCGCAAGAATGTTTTGATAATGGCGGGGTGATTGATTATTTGCTGAAAATCCGGCAGGAAGCCGTCGAAAAATATCAGGTGAACAGCACGCCAACCTTGATTGTCAACGGCAGAAAAATTGAGGGGCATCATATTGAAGACCTCGAAAAAGCTATTGCTGAAGCCAATATTGCAGGTGACAATTAATAAACAGGAAAAGAGGGAAAATTGGACTTTACGCGACTTCGATTATCCGGTTTTAAGTCCTTTGTGGACCCAACCGAACTGATTATCGAAAAGGGCCTTACCGGTGTGGTCGGGCCAAATGGGTGCGGAAAATCCAATCTTCTTGAGGCTCTGCGGTGGGTCATGGGGGAAAATTCCGCAAAAAGCATGCGCGGGTCGGGCATGGATGATGTGATTTTTGCCGGAACCGCCAGCCGGCCCGCCCGCAATCTCGCCGAAGTTTCCTTGAATATTATTAATGATGACCGTAGCGCCCCGGCCATTTTTAATGATGAACAACAGCTGGAAATTTCCCGGCGTATTGAGCGAGAAAGCGGTTCGGCCTACCGGCTCAATGCCAAGGATGTTCGCGCGAAAGATGTGCAATTGCTCTTTGCCGATGCCTCCACAGGGGCGCATTCCCCATCATTGGTGAGCCAGGGCCGGATCGGCAGCCTGATTAGCGCCAAGCCAAAAGACAGGCGCAAAATATTGGAAGAGGCCGCCGGTATTAGCGGCCTGCATTCCCGCCGCCGGGAGGCCGAAAGCAAACTTCGGTCCGCGGCGCATAATCTGGAACGTCTTGGCGATATTGAAATCCAGTTGAATGATCAAATTAAAGGGCTTCAGAAACAGGCGCGTCAAGCGAGCCGGTATAAGAAAATCAGCGGAGAAATTCGCACGCTTCAAGCTTTGATCAACCATATGGAATGGCTGGCTATTCAGGAGCATAAGGAATTATCCGGGCAAGAATTGCGCCGTGTGGTGCTTCGGGTCGCCGCCATCACCACGGAGCTTGGCCGATTGAACAAGGAACAGGCCATAGAGGCCGCGAAACTGCCAACGCTTCGTCAGGAAGAAGCCGAATATGCCGCAGGCTTGCACCGCATCACCGTTACCCGCGATGGCCTTGACGGCGAAGAGGCGCGGCTGACGGAGACCCAAGCCAAGCTGAAAGCCCTGTTGGATCAGATTGATCAGGACGAAATCCGCGAAAAAGATGTGATAGCCGATACGGGGTCTATCCTTCAGCGGCTTCAAGTGGAAAAACAGCAATTGCTGGAACAGGTGGATAATCAGACTGGCAATGTGGACGACTTATCCGAGAAATTAAAACTTAAGCAGACAGCTACTTTGGAGGCCGAATGGAAACTTGAGGAGCTGACCCAGAAACAGGCTCAACAAGCCGCCGAAAAGAATAACCTGACCCTCAATCTGGCCGAAGCCGAGAATCGGCACAGGGCTCTGACCGAACAACGCGGCACTATTGAGGAACGCTTGAGCCGGCTGGAACATAATAATTTATTCACGCAAGCCTTGTCGAATACGGAAAATGCCTTGTCCGCAGCGGAAAATGCCGTCAGCATGATGTCCCATAAAGCGCGGGAGGCAGAAGACAGGCGTCAATTGTTCCAGCAGAAAGAGCAGGACGCACGCGATATATTGCAATCTTTTCAGGGAAAAAAAGCCCGAATTCAGGCGGAAAAAGAGGGGCTGGAAGAGTTGCTGTCCGGCGGGGCGGGTAACGATGAAGATGATGAGGGACGTCAAATTCTGGAAAAACTGTCGGTAATGCCGGGCTATGAAGCGGCTCTTGGGGCCGCGCTGGATGAAGATCTGGAAGCACCGGATGATGTGACAGCCCCCATACATTGGCGCGCCCTGAGCAATTATGATCATCCGCAAAGTCTGCCCGTTGGGGTGAAAAACATGGCGGATTTTGTCCGTGGATCAAATATGCTCAGCCGCCGCTTGTCCCAAATTGGTGTTGTCGATACCGAAGCCGAAGCCCTCTCCCTGCTCAATCAGTTAAAACCGGGGCAAAGGCTGGTTTGCAAGGATGGCGGCGTTTGGCGCTGGGATGGTTATTGTGTGTCGCCGGATGCCCCAAGCACAACGGCTGTCAAACTGGTCCAAAAGAATCGTCTGGTGGAATTGGCCAGCGCCTTTTCAAAAAGCAAGGAACTGGTGGGCGAGGCCCGCGAAACATTGCACCGCGCCCAAGAGGAATTAGAACAGGTTAAACAAGACGCCCGTGCGGCGCGCCAGCGATGGCAGGGCGCAGAAGAAAAGGCCGCCGCCGCCCGCCGCAGCCTGACGGAGGCAGAGAAGCAGGCCACCCGTCATCAATCCGAAGAAAGCGCACTGAAAGATCGTCTGGGGCATCTGATTGAAGATATTGAACAGATAAAAAGCCGCACGCAGGAAATTCGCCAAAATATTGAGGCCTTGCCGGTGGGTGAAGATTTGGGCCTGGAAATTCAATTGGCCCGGCAGCATGTTGAAGATAATCGTAAAGCCTTGTCCGAGGCGCGGTTTAATCACGATAGTTTTATTTCACAAACTTCCGCGCGGCGTGATCGCCTTGAGCAGATCGAGACTGAGTTATCCGCCTGGAAATTGCGTATTGATAATGTGGAAATTCATATTCGTGACCTGTCTCATCGCCGGACGCATAATCTGGCGGAATTGAAGTCACTGGAAAACAGGCCCGGCGAAATTGTGGAAGAACGCCGGAAATTAAACTATTTGATTGATCAGGCCGAGGATAACCGAAAGCTGGCGGTCCGGAAACTTTTGGAATGTGAAGATATTCTGGCCGGAAAAGACAAGGAAATCCGAAGCATACAAAGCCAATTATCTGAAGCCCGGGAGCAAAAAGTGCGCCTGGAGACGAATCTGGAACAATATGAAGAACAAGCGGTTCATTTAAAACGCCGGATTTTCGAAGAATTTGATTGCGCGCCAAATCTTTTGCGGGAACTGGCTCAATTAGAGCAGGAACAGGCCTTGCCCGATCAGGAACTTACCCATCGCAAACTTGAGCGGTTGAAGACGGAACGGGAACGCTTGGGCGCGGTAAATTTGCGGGCCGATGCGGAATTGACAGAGGTTCAGGCCCAGCTTGATGGGTCCATATCTGAACGTCAGGAGCTGGAGCAGGCCATAACGGCCCTGCGCCGGGCGATATCTGATCTTAATCGGGAAGGCCGCGCGCGAATTTTAAAAGCCTTTGACGAGGTGAATGAGCATTTCAAGAAGCTGTTCACAACATTATTTGGCGGCGGGGAGGCCTATCTGGAGCTGACTGAATCCGATGATCCTCTGGATGCGGGGTTAGAAATCATGGCCAGCCCGCCCGGCAAGAAAATGCAGAATCTGGGCCTTCTTTCCGGCGGCGAGCAGGCCTTGACAGCATTATCCCTGATTTTTGCGGTATTCATGACGAATCCTTCGCCCATCTGCGTATTGGATGAGGTGGATGCGCCGCTTGATGATGCCAATGTGACACGTTTTTGTGATCTTTTGGATGAAATGTGCAAAAATACATCAACCCGTTTCCTGATCGTAACCCATAATGCCGTCACCATGTCGCGTATGAACCGGTTGTTTGGGGTCACAATGGCCGAACGGGGCGTCTCGCAGCTGGTTTCTGTGGATCTGGACAGTGCCGAAAGGATGCGGGCCCGAGACCATAACCGGGATCATAATATTGCCAGGGGTTCTATTTCCGCGTAACCGCAAGAAACCTCAACAATCATTCGCCTGTTTTTCTGGCGCGAAACCCGTTGGATGCGGGGGCGGAGGAAGTAACGTTACGATAGTGTTTTTGGCTCTTGACAGGCAATTGTGCAGAAACTATGTTGCATGAAATTTTATAGGCAAATTTTCGGGTATTCAAGTCATTTGGATATCAAATCAAGGGATCGCTTTGAAAGAAGATAACAAACCATCTTCGAAAGAGACAGCTCTTGAGGAATTAGGGGTCAGGGTTAAGGCCGCTCAAAAGAAGAATGCGCCAAAGAATGAGAGTGCGATTAACGAATCACACGCTTATGGCATGGCGATGCGGCTTGTGGCGGAATTGGTGTCGGGGTTGATTGTCGGCATGATAATTGGCTGGTTTCTGGATAAGGCTCTGGGAACGAAACCATGGATGCTTATAGTGTTTGTTTTTCTTGGCCTTGGAGCCGGGATTTTTAATGTGCTGCGGGCTGCGAAACAAATGGAAGTTGTCGCAGCACGTCAACGGGAAGAAGCCGAAAAGGCTAACAGTAACGAAGGAAAACATAGTGGCTAGTCCGCTCGCGCAATTTGAAATAAAAACGCTTATCCCGCTGCAAGTGGCCGGGTATGATATTTCGTTCACAAATTCAGCCCTTTTTATGGCCATAACCGTCGCTGCCATCATGTTTTTCATGACGGTAGGCATGCGCAAAGGTGCCTTGGTGCCGGGGCGCTGGCAGCTTTGCGTGGAAATGTGCTATGAATTTATCGCCAATATGCTTCATGATACAGCAGGCCGGGATGCCCGGAAATATTTTCCGTTTATCTTCACCTTGTTCATGTTCATCCTGTTCGCCAATCTGATCGGTATGACGCCCTATTTTGGTTTTACCTTTACCAGTCATATTGCGGTGACATTTGCCATGGCGTCTTTTGTATTCATCGGGGTCACGATAATCGGGTTGGCCAAGCATGGCTTTAAATTCTTTAAACTTTTTGTGCCGGCAGGGGCACCGCTCGCCCTGATGCCGCTTTTGGTTGTGATTGAATTGGTGTCTTATCTGTCGCGTCCCATAAGCCTGTCTGTACGGTTGTTTGCCAATATGGTGGCGGGGCATACCATGTTGAAAGTATTTGGTGGTTTTGTGGTGGCGCTTGGTGCGCTCGGGGTTGTGCCCTTTGCCTTTATTGTGGCGCTGACCGGATTGGAATTGCTTGTGGCTTGTCTTCAGGCCTATGTATTCGCCATTCTGACCTGTATGTATTTGAATGATGCCTTGCATTTACATTAAAGTATTTGTGGGAAATAGTAGTTTTTTAGTGTTTAATTTTTTAAAAATAAGAAGGAATATAAAATGGAAGTAGAAGCGGCAAAAATGATCGGTGCGGGTATTGCTTGTACGGCTCTAATCGGTGCGGGTATTGGCATTGGTAACATCTTTGGAAGTTATGTCTCAGCGGCGATCCGCAACCCTGCGGCGGCCCCTCAGTTCTTCGGGAATGCTATGCTTGGTTTTGCCCTTGCAGAAGCAACCGGTCTGTTTGGTCTGGTTATTGCCTTTATCATCTTGTTCACTTAAGTTTTTAAGTAAACCTTTTGATTATATAGGCCTGATCCGCAATTTCAGGATCAAGGAGAGAAGATAATGCCACAATTGGATCCCGCAGTTTTTCTGCCCCAGATTTTCTGGTTGTTTGTGATCTTTGGACTGATTTATCTGTTCATAGCGCATAGTGCAGCACCTAAGATCACGCAGGTTCTGGAGAAACGCCAGGCCCGGATTTCCTCGGATCTGGAGGAAGCTTCGAGCTTGCAGGCCAAGGCTGAAGCCGCAAGAGTTTCCCATGAAAAGGCTTTGGAAGAAGCCCGTCTCAAGGCAACCTCGACGATTACGGCCAAGCGTGAAGCCATTAAAGCAGATGTCGAAGCAGAATATGCCCAATTAACTGAAAAATTAGGGGCAGAATTCGCGTCTGCGGAAGTGAAAATCCTCGCGGCTAAAGATAAAGCACTTGATGAAATTCGGGTAATGTCTGTGGATATTTGCAAGGAAATCATCCAGTCAGTATCCGGCCTTGATCTTGATAAAAAGATTGTGTCAGAGAGAGTCGGCGCGAAATTTGAGGCGGTGAAGGAAAATGCCAATGGTTGATCAAAATCACAGCATTGATACGGATGTCGTTGCCGCTGTTGCAGAAACTGCGCAATTGAATGTTCATTGGTATCAGGACCCGGCTGTCTGGGTTGCTTTGGCGATTATCACTTTCTTCTTATTGATGATCTGGAAGAAAATTCCGGCCATGATCGCTAAAATGCTTGATGCAAAAGTCACTGTGATCGCGGAGCAGTTGGATAATGCGCAAACATTGCGGGAAGAGGCATCGGCGCTTTTGGCAAAATATCAACGTGATCAGCGTGATGCAGAAAAAAATGCTGCAAAAATGATCGCGAATGCCGAAGCCGAGGCAAAACTGCTGGCCGGAGAAGCCAAGCTTCACGTTAAAGAGATGATTGAACGCCGCACAAAAATTGCCGAGCAAAAAATTTCGCAGGCCGAAGCCGCCGCGCTTAAAGAAATCCGGCAAGTGGCCGTGCAGGCCGCGACCGCTGCCGCCCGTGAGCTGATTTCTGAAAATATGAAGAAAGCCGACCATGATGCCTTGATTAAATCAGGCACTGAAAAGCTGGGTAACCAATTGCATTGATTTTACATTAATTTTTCTGGTGGCATAAAATTTTAAAACCCGGGTCTGCTTGTTCGGATCTGGGTTTTTCTTTGGTTTACTCTTTAAGTTTTTGGCGAATATCATCCAGTTCATGGGCGCGAATTTGGCGGCCATTCCATGCTATGGAAATCAGAAGCGGCAGATTTTCCTGCGCGGCAGACCCGAAAACACATGTTATCCTATAAGGAATAGGAACTTTAAAGCCATTCCACGCTGTGAAGGCAATATTGACGGACTTGTGGCCTTGCGCGTTATTATATTCTTCGGCGGAAGTTTTATCAAAACTTGAGGGATATCTCAGCCGGTCTTTGGCAATTTCTTCGCAGGTTTCAAGAAGGGCAGATTTCACCGATAGCGCATCGCAGCCGGGCAAGACCAGTATTATGCCCAATATTATGCCCGGCATTAGGCCCCGTATTAGAGTAGGCGCGAGAATTTTTTTTATCATAATGGTGCCATTTACCTTCAATAATCTGTAAATCAACCTATATTAATGCTTTAGGTAAAGAAACAACCGACTGGATAAATATATGACATTGCCCCGTTTTTTTCTTTTGTTCTTAACCATGCTGGCTTTATTGCCGCTCAATATTACCGCATTGCAAGGGGCAGATAAAAAAATACCCTCCTCCAAAGCCGAGGTGCAATTGTCCTACGCGCCGGTGGTAAGGCAAGCCGCCCCTGCTGTGGTCAATATCTATACCAAACGGCTGGTGAAAACCCGCAGCTTTTCTCCCTTTGCCAATGACCCTTTTTTTCAGCGGTTCTTCGGGGATCGTTTTGGCGGCGCCCCCCGCGCGCGTATTGAGCGATCCTTGGGGTCCGGCGTCATTGTGGGGGCGGACGGGGTTATCGTCACCAATCATCATGTTGTGGCGGGGGCCGATAAAATTACGGTCGCCTTGTCAGACCGCCGTGAATTCGATGCGGAAGTTATCCTGAATGACGAGAAAACGGATTTGGCGGTTCTGCGTATTGATACCGGGGATGAGAAGCTGCCGGCACTGACATTCTCCGATTCTGATTCTATTGAGGTCGGCGACCTTGTGCTGGCCATTGGTAATCCGTTTGGCGTTGGCCAGACGGTCACCAGCGGCATTGTCTCCGCCTTGGCCCGCACGCAGGTCAGCGGTCAGGATTACCAGTTTTTCATCCAAACGGATGCGGCGGTTAACCCGGGCAACAGCGGCGGGGCTTTGATCGGCATGGACGGCGACCTTATTGGCATCAATACGGCCATATTCTCGCGCTCAGGCGGCTCTAACGGCATCGGTTTTGCCATTCCGGCCAATATGGTCAAATATGTGGTGTCTTCGGCGCTGTCCGGCGGCAAATTGGTGCGGCCATGGTTTGGCGGCAGCGGGCAAATGGTGACATCTGATATCGCCGAAAGTCTGGGTTTTGATCGCCCGGGCGGTGTTTTGGTCAATGATATTTATCCGGGCGGCCCGGCGGACAGGGCCGGGCTTGAGCAAGGCGATGTGATTCTGACCATTGATGGCAAGGAAGTTTCCAGTCCTGAGGCCCTGCGCTATTATACCGGTTTGGAGGCCGTTGGCGGGACAATCCCATTGGAGATAATTCGCGGCGAAAAACGCAAAATTTTGTATGTGCCGCTTATGCCAGCCCCCGAAGATCCGCCGCGAAATATAACGACTTTAAAGGGAAATCACCTGTTTTCCGGAACAAAGCTTGCGAATTTGTCGCCGGCCTATGCCGAGGAAATCGGGGTAAATCCTTATAACAAAGGTGTGATTATTCTGGGCGTCCCGCGCAGTGTTACGCGCATGACAGGAATTCAAAAGGGCGATATTTTTAAATCAGTCAATGGCAGAAAAGTCAAAACCCTTAAAGATATAAGTCATGCCATGGATGATGACCCCGTGAATGTAGATTTTACGATCAGCCGCGCAGAAAAAACCATTGATTGCGTTATTCGGGCGGAGGGCAGGTCTTATTGCACTTAAACGGCACCATATTTCCGGTAAAAGGCATTATTTCATATGAGTGATCTTTTCACATCGGCGGGGCTGGAACAGGATGCCCCGCGCCCCTTGGCGGATAAACTGCGCCCACAAACCATGGAAGAGGTGGTGGGGCAGGATCATTTGATCTCACCCAGCGGCCCGCTTGGCCGGATGCTGGCGGCGCGCAGATTAACCTCATTGGTTTTTTGGGGCCCGCCGGGGACGGGTAAAACCACCATGGCGCGGCTTCTGGCCGAAAAAACCGATCTTTATTTTGAGCAGATTTCAGCGGTTTTCTCAGGGGTTGCGGACTTGCGAAAATCTTTCGAGGCCGCCGCAGAACGGCGCAAAACCGGCAAGGGTACTTTGTTGTTTGTCGATGAAATTCATCGCTTTAACCGCGCCCAGCAGGATGGGTTCCTGCCCTATGTGGAGGATGGCACGATCATCCTTGTGGGGGCGACCACGGAAAATCCGTCTTTTGAGCTGAATGCGGCTTTGCTGTCACGGATGCAGGTTCTGACCCTTAATCGTCTGGATAATATTTCGCTTGAGGAATTATTATGCCGCGCGGAACGGGTGATGGATAAAAAACTCCCTGTGACGGCAGAGGCCCGGGCCATGCTCCATGGTATGGCCGATGGGGATGGGCGTTATCTCTTGAATCTGACGGATATTCTTCTGGGCCTTGAGTTTGAGGAAATATTAGATGCCGCAGGATTGCTAAAAATTCTGCAAAAACGCGCGCCGGTTTATGACAAGGACAAGGAAGGTCATTATAACCTGATTTCCGCGCTGCATAAATCCTTGCGCGGATCAGACACGGACGCGGCCCTTTACTGGATGGCGCGGATGCTGGCGGGCGGGGAAAGCCCGCTTTATCTGCTGCGGCGGCTCGTGCGTTTTGCGGCGGAAGACATCGGCCTTGCAGACCCCAATGCCTTGGTGCAAACGCTGGCGGCGAAGGAGGCGTATGAATTTTTAGGCTCGCCCGAGGGGGATCTTCATGTGGCGCAGGCGGTGATTTACCTTGGCAGTGCGCCCAAATCCAATGCGGCCTATATGGCGCTCAAGGCGGCCACAAAAGCTGCGAAGGAGACAGGGTCGCTCAGTCCGCCCCTGCATATCCTCAATGCGCCGACCAAAATGATGAAGACTCTTGGCTATGGCAAAAATTACGCTTATGACCATGACACGCGGCACGGGTTCTCAGGCCAGAATTATTTTCCCGATGACCTGCCGCGCAAAGAATTTTATCGCCCGAAAGAACGCGGCTATGAACGCGACATCAAAAAACGTCTGGATTATTGGCAAAAACTGCGCACAGAATTAAACGGTGAAACATAAAGCCGTCAGGCTTTAAATTGTGCCGAAAATGCGGTCGCCGGCATCCCCGAGGCCGGGAATGATATAGCTTTTCTCATTCAGTTTTTCATCAATGGCTGTGGTATAAATATGCACATCGGGATGGGCCTTTTTCATGGCCTTTAGCCCTTCTGGTACGGCAAGCAGACACAGGAAGGTAATATTCGTTGCCCCGGCCTTTTTTATTCTATCCAGTGCCGCAATGGCAGAATTTCCCGTGGCCAGCATGGGGTCAACCACCAGACAGAAACGCTCGTCCAAATGCGGGGGGGCCTTGAAATAATATTCAACGGCCTGCAGGTTTTCAGGATCACGGTACAGCCCCACATGCCCCACGCGCGCTGACGGGATCAGATCCAACAACCCCTGCGCCAATCCTTCGCCGGCTCTCAAGATAGAGAAGATGCACATTTTCCGGCCCACCAGCTTTGGCGCGGACATGGTGGTCATGGGGGTCTCGATCTCAATATTTTGAAGGGGAAGATCGCGGGTGACCTCATAGCCC
>Ga0256839_1006056_pt1 | contig 10838 bp, 10 predicted proteins | sample 354166metaG_FD_185968 | JGI IMG/M metagenome (GOLD analysis project Ga0256839, IMG submission 185968) | Hydrothermal vent microbial communities from Mid Atlantic Ridge, Atlantic Ocean - 354-166 | ecosystem: Environmental > Aquatic > Marine > Hydrothermal vents | place: Atlantic Ocean: Mid... | reverse complement strand
GGGGGCGTCGCTGGCCGCGGCCTTTCGGCGGCTTCCCGGCGGTCGGGACCGGGTCGTCGTCCTCGACAACCTGCGCCGGCGCGGCTCGGAGCACAACCTCTCCCGGCTCCGCGCGCTCGGCGTGGACTTCGTCCATGGGGATGTCCGGAATCCCGCCGACCTCGCGGACCTCCCCGGCTCCTTCGATGCGGTGATCGACGCCGCCGCCGAGCCCAGCGTGCACGCGGGGCTCGGGGGATCCCCCGACTACCTCCTCCAGACGAACCTCCTGGGGAGCGTGCACTGCCTCGAGTTCGCGCGGCGCCGTGCCGGCGCGATGGTCTTCCTCTCGACCTCGCGCGTCTACGCCCTCGGCGCGCTCCGGGCGATCGCGCTCCGGCGCCGGGGCGACCGCTTCGAGCCGGAGCCCGACCAGGACATCGCGGGCCTCGGCCCGGAGGGCATCTCCGAGGCCTTCCCCACGGACGCGCCCCGCTCGCTCTACGGGACGTCGAAGCTGGCCTCGGAGCTGCTGGTCCAGGAATACGCCTGGTGCTTCGGGCTCCCCGCGGTGGTCCTCCGCTGTGGCGTTCTGGCAGGTCCGGGGCAGTTCGGCCGCACCGACCAGGGTGTCTTCGCCCTCTTCGTGGCCCGGCACCACTTCGGCCGGCCTCTCCGCTTCACGGGATTCGGGGGGCGCGGACTGCAGGTGCGCGATCTCCTCCATCCCCTCGATCTCTTCGAGCTGCTGTGCCTCGCCCTCGACCACCCCGAGCGGCTGCGGGGCGCGGTCCTGAACGTGGGAGGCGGGCGCGAAGGTGCGGTCTCGCTCGCGGAGTTCCGGCGGCTGTGCGAGGAGGCGACCGGGCGGCGGGTTCCGGTCCGGGAGGAGGCTTCGACGGCTCCGGTCGACGTGCCCTGGTACGTCTCGGACCATCGCCGAGCGACGGGGGCCACGGGGTGGAGGCCTCGCCGGCGCCCGCCGGAGATCGCCAAGGAGATCGCGGAGTGGATCGCAGCGGAGGAAGGGCGGCTGCGCCCCCTCTTCGACCGGGAGGACGCTTGAGATGTCCGTCGTGGTGGTGACCGGTTCCTCCGGGCTCATCGGAAGCGAGTGTGTGCGCGTCTTCCACGATCGCGGCTACGACGTGATCGGCCTCGACAACGACCTCCGCCGCACCTTCTTCGGCGCCGAGGCGTCGGTGGCGTGGAATACCGAACGCCTGCGAAGGGAGTGCCGACGCTTCCGACACCTCGATCTCGACGTGCGCGACCGGACCGCCGTGGAGGCGCTCTTCTCGCGCTACGGGCGCGCCATCGAGTGCGTGATCCACGCTGCGGCCCAGCCCTCCCACGACTGGGCCGCCCGGGACCCCTGCACCGACTTCGGGGTGAATGCGGTCGGAACCCTGGTGATGCTCGAGGCGACCCGGCGCTTCGCGCCCGATGCCACCTTCATCTTCACGTCCACCAACAAGGTCTACGGCGACACCCCGAACACACTGCCGCTGGTGGAGCGGGACCGCCGATGGGAACTCAGCCACGAGCACCCCTACTTCGAGCACGGAATCGACGAGCGCATGAGCATCGACCGCTCGAAGCACAGCCTCTTCGGGGCCTCGAAGCTCGCCGCCGACGTGCTGGTGCAGGAGTACGGGCAGTACTTCGGCATGCGCACCGGGGTCTTCCGGGGGGGGTGTCTCACCGGCCCGTGCCACTCGGCTGCGGAACTCCACGGATTCCTCGCCTACCTGGCCCGGTGCGTGGTGACGGGCCGCAAGTACACCGTCTACGGCTACAAGGGCAAACAGGTCCGCGACCACATCCACAGCGAAGATCTGGTGCGCGCCTTCTGGCACTTCCACCTCCGCCCCCGACCGGGAGAGGTCTACAACCTGGGAGGATCGCGGCACAGCCACTGCTCGGTGCTCGAGGCCATCGACCTGTGCCAGGAACGCGCCGGCAAGCCCCTCGACTACACCGTGGTGGACAGGGCACGCAGCGGCGACCACATCTGGTGGGTCTCGGACGTGCGCAAGTTCCGGTCCCACTACCCGGAGTGGGACTACCGGCACGACCTTCCGGGAATCGTCGGGGAGCTCGTGGAGGCCGCGCGGGAGCGCGCCGACGCGAGCGCCTAGCACCCGCGGCCGAAGGCCGGGGCTCCGCTCCCCCCGCCGGCGCCGAGCCGGGCGCGCAGGAAGGCCACGGCGCGGCGCCAGGCATCGGCCGCAGCCTCGGGGCGGAAGCGCTCGGGCTGGGTGTCGTTCAGGAAGGCGTGCCCGGCCTCCGGGTACACGCGGAACTCCACCGGCTGCCCGCTGGCCCTGGCGGCCTCCTCGAAGGCCCGCACGTCCTCGAGGGGGATCAGCGCGTCCTCGGCGCCGTAGAGGCCGAGCAGCGGACACCGGAGATCCCGGGCCGCCTCGAGCGGCGAGCGCGGCTTCTTGCTCCGGTCGAGATCCGGCGCGTAGCGGATCATGCCGTAGAAGGACACCGCCGCCGCGATTCCGGAGAGGGTGCAGGCAGCGAGCAGGGCGTACTGGCCGCCCATGCAAAAGCCCATGATGCCCGTCCGACGACCTCCGACGGCCGGGTGCCCCCGGAGGAAGTCCACCGAGCCCCGGACCTCCTCGAGCACGATGCGGTCGTCGAGCTCGGCGATCCAGCGCATCGCGGAGGACGCATCCGTGACGGTGGGTCGCCCGGTGCGGCGGTAGAGGTCCGCGACGAGTACCGCGAAGCCCTCGCCCGCCAGCCGGCGACCGAGCTCGCGAAAATGCTCGTAGATCCCGCGCACGTCCGGCAGGAGCACCACGCCGGGGTGCGTCCCCTCCTCGGGATGGACCAGGAATCCGTGCTCGACGTCACCCTCGCGCACGGAAGCCAGTATACTGCGCCGAGCATGGCCTACGAACGCGAGCTCGAGACCGCCCTGCGAGCGGCCCGGGAGGCGGGCCGGATCCTCCTCCGGCACTACGAGGACGGCACCCGCAGTTGGGACAAGTCGCACGACAACCCCGTGACGCTGGCCGATCTCGAGTCGGATCGCGCCATCGCCCACGAACTCCGGGAGGCCTTCCCCGACGATCCCATCCTCTCCGAGGAGACGGCCAGCGACCCCTCCCGGGTGCAGCAGAGGCGTGTCTGGATCGTCGATCCCATGGACGGAACCAAGGAGTTCGTGGCGCGCATCCCGGAGTTCGCCGTCTCGATCGCCCTCGCCGAGGGGGGAGAGCCGGTGGTGGGCGTGGTCCACAATCCGGCCACCGGCGTCACCGTCCACGCCACGCGCGGAGGCGGCACCTTCCACGAGGGGCGGCGGGTCCACGTCTCCTCCGTCACCCGCCTCGAGGACGCCGTGGTGATCGCCAGCCGCACCGAGATCTCCCGCTCCCAGTTCGCCCCCTACGAGGGGTGGTTTCGCGAGCTTCGTCCGGTGGGCTCGATCGCCTGGAAGCTGGCCTGCATCGCCTGCGCCGAGGGAGACCTGAACGTCTCGGTGGCGCCGAAGAACGAGTGGGATGTCTGCGCCGGAGACCTGCTCGTCCGGGAGGCGGGGGGAATCTACTGCGATTTCGAGGGGGCGAGGCGGCGATACAACCAGGCGGATCCGCTGATCCGCGAGCCGATGGCGGCCGGCCCCCCGGCGCTGGTCGAGGCCTTCCGAAAGCGCGAGAAGGCACGGGACGCCTGAGTGCCCCCTCCCGCGGCCGCCGAATCCCCCCGGCCGCAGCCGCGTCCGACCGACCACGGCCCCCACGTGGAGCCGGCCGATCCCCGGCCGCACGGGCATCCGCCGGCGCACTCCGGCTGCTCCTGGAGGAACCGGGGCCTGCAGGAGGACCTGGGCCCGCTCGAGCGCATCCAGGCGACCCTCGGGGGACGGGCGGGCAAGTAGGTGCCCTCGGATCCCCGCCGGCTCTCAAGCGCGCCACCGGCCCCGGACGATGAAGGGGGGGAGGTGCGCGTCCATGGCGAGGGCCTTCGGCCTGCTCCTCATCGTCTGCAGCATCTGGCTCGGGCTCGAGCTGATGAGCCAGGGCAGCCGGGGTGCCTTCGGGGGCCTGCTCGTCGATCTCGGGGTGGTCTCGCCGCCGCCCGCGGCGCGGGAGGAGACGCGGATGCACGACCGCGCCCGGGCGCGCTTCCAGGAGGCCTACCGGACCGGGGTCCGCCGCGTCGAGGACCAGCTGCGCGAGTAGTTCGGCCGCGGGCCCGGCCCCTCAGTCGAGCTGGCGGAGCGCCTCGACGAGCTCGAGCACCGTGGCCTTCGCGTCCCCGAAGATCATCATCGTGTTGTCGTTGAAGAAAAGCGGGTTCTGGATCCCGGCGAAGCCCGGGTTCATGCTCCGCTTGATCACGAAGACATGCCGGGCCTGGTCGACGTTCAGGATCGGCATCCCGTAGATGGGGCTCTTCTCGTCGGTCCGCGCGGCCGGGTTCACGACGTCGTTGGCGCCGATGACGAGGACCACGTCGGTTTCGGGGAACTCGGGGTTGATCTCGTCCATCTCGACCAGCTTGTCGTAGGGCACGTTGGCCTCGGCGAGCAGCACGTTCATGTGCCCGGGCATCCGACCGGCCACCGGGTGGATGGCAAAGCGGACCTGGATCCCGCGCTTCTCGAGCTCCTCGGCGAGCTCCCGGACCGCGTGCTGCGCCTGGGCCACCGCCATGCCGTAGCCCGGAACGACGATCACCGAGCGCGCGGTCTGGAAGACGATTGCCGCGTCCTCGGGGGTATAGGCCTTGACCGTCCCCTGCTGATCCGAACCGGCCAGCGCCTCCGAGGCCGCCCCGAAGGCGCCGAAGAGGACGTTGCCGAGCGAGCGGTTCATGGCATCGCACATGATCTTGGTGAGGATGATGCCGGAGGCACCCACCAGCGAGCCGCTGATGACGAGGGCCTCGTTGTCGAGCACGAAGCCCGCCGCGCAGGCGGCGAGACCCGAGTAGGAGTTGAGAAGCGAGATCACCACCGGCATGTCGGCACCGCCGATGGGGATCACCAGCACCACTCCGAGCACGAGCGCCAGGGCCGCCAGGCCCACGAAGGCCTGCATGGCCGTGGGATCCAGGGCCACCACCACGCCGAGGCCGACGGCGGCGAGACCGAGCACCGCGTTGACCACCTGCTGGCCGCCGTAGACGATGGGGGCACTGCGCATGAGCTCCTGGAGCTTGGCGAAGGCCACCAGGGATCCGGTGAAGGTCACGCCGCCGATCAGCGTCGCGAGCACGATGGCCACGCTCACGATCCCGAAGGGCGTGCCCGCAGCACCGGCCTCCGGCCGCAGGTCCAGGAGCTCCGCGGTGGCGACGAGCGCCGAGGCGATGCCGCCGAAGCCGTTTAGCAGGGCCACCATCTGGGGCATGGCGGTCATCTGGATGCGAAGGGCGAGGACCGCGCCTGCCACGGAGCCGAGGGCGAGGCCGGCGGCGATGATGCCGTAGCCCACCACCTCCTGCTTGATCAGGGTCGCCACCACGGCGATCAGCATGCCCACCGCGGCCGTGATGTTCCCGCGCGTGGCGGTCCGGGCGGAGGAAAGCTGTCGGAGGCCCAGGATGAAGAGGACCGCCGAGATCAGGTAGGCGTAGTGGACCAGCCCCTCCACTAGCGCTCCCTCTTGCGGAACATGGCCAGCATGCGGTTGGTGACCAGGAAGCCGCCGACCACGTTGATGGTGGCGAAGACGATGGCCGCGAAGCCGAGTACGGTTCCGAGGCCCCGCTCCCCGTGCCCGGCCGCCAGGATGGCGCCCACGATGGTGATCCCGGAGATGGCATTGCTGCCGCTCATGAGGGGGGTGTGGAGCAGCGGCGGCACCTTGGAGATCACCTCGATGCCGACGAAGAGCGAAAGCACGAGGATGGTCAGCGCGTTGGCCGGGTCGTCGAGCATCAGCCGCTCTCCTGGAGCTTCTGGCGCACGCGCTCGTTCGCGATCTCTCCCCCGCGGACGAGCAGTGCCCCCCGCGTGATCTCGTCTTCGAGGTCGATGACGAGCTCTCCCTCGGGCGCGAGGTGCTGGATGAAGGTCGTGATGTTCCGCGCGTACATCTGGCTCGCGTCCACCGGAACCTCCGCCGGGAGGTTGGTGGGACCGAGCACCGTGACCCCGTGCTCGACCACCTCCTCGTCGGCGCGGGTGAGGTCGCAGTTGCCCCCCGAGCCGGCCGCGAGATCCACGATCACGGAGCCGCGCTTCATGGAGGCCACCGTGCCGGCTTCGATGAGCCGCGGCGCCCGCGCGCCCGGCACCTGCGCCGTCGTGATCACGACGTCCGCGGCCCGCACCCGCACGCCGAGGAGATCCCGCTGCCGCTGGTAGAACTCCTCGCTCTGCGCCCGGGCGTAACCGCTGGCGTCCTCGGCGTCCTCGGTCTCTAGATCGAGCTCGACGAAGCGGGCTCCGAGGCTCTGGACCTGCTCGCGCACCGCCGGCCGCATGTCGTAGGCCTCCACCACGGCTCCGAGCCGGCGGGCGGTGGCGATGGCCTGCAGGCCGGCCACGCCCGCGCCGATCACGAGCACCCGGGCCGGCGAGACCGTCCCGGCCGCGGTGGTGAGCATGGGGAACATCTTGGGCAGGCGGACGGCGGCGAGCAGCACCGCGCGGTAGCCGGCCACCGTCGCCATGGAGGAGAGCGCGTCCATGCTCTGCGCGCGGGTGATGCGCGGCATCAGCTCCATGGCGAAGGCATCCACCCCGCGCCCGGCGAGGGCTGCAGCGAGCTCGGGCCGGTCGAGGGGCTGAAGCATGCCGATCAGGGTCGAACCCGGGCGGAGGCTGTCCACCTCGGGGGCCTGCACCGCGGTCACCACGTCGGCGGCCTGCAGCAGTGCGGCGCGGTCTGCCTCCACCCGGAAGCCGGCCTTCTCGTAGGCCTCGTCCGACCACCCGGAGGCCAGCCCCGCTCCCCGCTCGATGCGAAGCTCGATGCCGGCCTGCAGGAGCGGGCGGACCACCGGCGGCACCAGGGCGACCCGTCGTTCTCCGGGCGCCGTCTCCTTCGGCGTGGCGACGATCACGTGCAACCTCAAGCCGGTCCTGCGGCGGGCACCCGGGCCCGGGAACCCGGTCGGCGCCGGCCGCCCGCCCCGGAGGACGCAGGCGGGACCCCGACCCCGCCGCGGCGGGCGGCACGATAGACCAAGCGCGCTCGCGGCGCATGACCCGAGCCGCCCCACCCCCGGGGATGCACCGGTGATGGCGGGGACGGAGCGGCGTGCCTAGAATGCGCGCCCCGCGCCCGAGAAGCCTCCCGATCCGCCGACAGGAGCCTCCCGTGAGCGAGCCCCCCCGCGTAATCCGCAAACAGAGCGGCCACTTCCTGGAGGACTTCGCCCCCGGCCAGGTCTACCGGCACAAGGGTGGCAAGACCGTCACCGAGGGCCTCTTCGCCATCTTCAACGACTTCTCGATGACCTCCAACCCCCTGTCGAAGAACCGCCGCTATGCGCGCGCCTTCGGCTACCGGGATCTCGTGGTGCCTCCCGGGCTCACGATGCTCGTCTCCTTCAGCCAGACGGTGGAGGACATCTCGGAGAACGCGCGGGCCAACCTCGAGTACATCGACATGCGCTTCGGCGCCCCGGTCTACATCGGCGACACCATCGAGGTGGAGACGCGGATCCTCGCGGTCCGGCCGAGCAGCAGCCGGCCGAATCTCGGCATCGTGCACGTGCAGTCGACCGCCCGAAAGAACGTCGGCCAGGAGGACGAAGCCGTCGTCATGACCTGGCAGCGGAAGGTGCAGGTCTGGAAGAAGAACCCGGACGCGGAACTGCACCCGGGCAGCACCGAGCCGGAGGAGATTCCCTGCGAGCTCTGGCTGCCCCCCTACGATCCGGGCCGCGACTACGCGGCCCTCGCCCACCTCTCGAGCCCCGACTCGTACTTCGAGGACCTCGAGCCCGGAACCCGCATCGAGCACTCCCGGGCGCGGACCGTCACCGACGAACACATCCTGCTCACGGGCATTCTCGACAATACCTCCCAGGTGCACTGCAACCAGCACATGATCGAGCGGAACCCGGAGCAGTACGTGGGCGGGCGCCTGATCATCTTCGGCGGCATTCCCTTCAACCTCTGCCTCGGCCTCTCCTGCCCGGACGTCGGCGACAATGCCCTCGGCGATCTCATCTACACCACCGGCCGCCACACCGCGCCGCTTTTCGCCGGCGACACGGTATACGCGGCGACGGAGATCGTCGGGCGTCGCGACCACCCGGAGCGGGCCGACGTGGGCATCGTCCGTACCCGACTGCTCGGCTACAAGCCCGTGCGCCTCGGCCCCCGAGAGGAGCCGGAGCCGGGAACCCCGGACGCGGGCCCGGGCTGGAAGTTCGTGCAGATCTTCGAGCTCGACCGGCAGCTCGTTGTCAAGCGCCGGAGCCACTACGCGGCCGGCTAGGCCGCGCGGTGGTTGACCCCCGGCGGGAAGGCCGATAGGGTGCGCTGGCCCGGCGCGCCCGCCCCGCTGCCGGACCGGAACCGGTCCCGAAGGCCCGGATCCGGCGGGTGGGCCGCTCCGGCCGGCACCGAGGCCCCGCGCAGGCCGGTCGCACGGGTCGTTCGGGTTCGCCCATGCGAGGACGAAGCCCGAAAGGCCGGGCCGGAGACCGGCCCACGAGCCGGACCGGAGGCCGGCGGCGGGCGCCCTGAGCCACCGCCGGCGGGCCGCCGGGCCGGAGGCCGCAGCCCGGGCCGGGCAGGTCCCACGGAGCACGCCATCATGCGCTTCTACGAACACGAGTCCAAGGCGCTCTTCGCCCGGCGCGGCCTGCCGATCCCGAAGGGCGGCCTCGCCACCCGGCCCGAGGAGGCCCGGCGCATCGCCGAGGAGATCGGGGGACCGGTGGTGCTGAAGGCCCAGGTCCTCTCGGGCGGGCGCATGAAGGCCGGCGCCGTCCGCTTCGCCGACACCCCGGAGGACGCGGAGGCACTCCTCGAGCCCGTTCTCGCGGCCGAGGTCCGCGGCCATCGGGCGCGCTCGGTGCTCGTCGAGGAGAAGAGCCCGGTGGCCGCGGAGTATTTCGTCTCGGTGACCTGGGACGGGCGCCGCAAGCTTCCGGTGCTGCTCGTGAGCGACATGGGCGGGGTGGACATCGAGGAGGTCGCCGAGAGGCACCCCGAGCACGTCTCCCGGACCCACTTCTCGACCATTCTTCCGCTCACCCCCCGAATCGCCAAGGAGGCCCTCGGTGCCGTCGGGATCAGCGGGCGGGAGCTGGTCCGACTCGTGCCCCTGGTCTTCGAGGTCATGCAGATCTTCCTCGACTGCGACCTCACCCTGGCGGAGATCAACCCCCTCGCCCGTCTCGAGGACGGCCGCTTCGTGGTCCTCGACGGCCACGTGGACATGGAGGCGGAGGCCCGCAGCCGCCACCGGGCGCTCCTGAAGGAGCTCGGGATCGGCGAGGAGGAGACACGCCAGGCGCGACCGCCCACACCCTTCGAGCTCGCCGGGCGCCGGATCAACGAAATGGACCACCGGGGTGTGGCCGGCAACGTGGTCGAGTTCGACGGCGACCTCGGCCTCGTGATCGGGGCCGGCGGCGGCTCGCTCACCCTCTTCGACGCGGTGCGGAAGCACGGTGGCCGGCCGGCCAACTACTGCGAGATCGGCGGCAATCCGAGCGTCCGCAAGGTCTCGGAGCTCACCAAGCTGATCCTCGGCAAGCCCGGCGTCCGTAAGATCGCGGTCATGATGAACGTGGTCTCGAACACCCGGGTGGACATCGTCGCCCGCGGCGTCATCAAGGGCTGCCTGGAGGCCGGACGGGATCCGGCCGAGGCCATCGCCATCTTCCGGATTCCCGGCGCCTGGGAGGAGGAGGGCTTCAAGATCCTCGAACGCTACGGCGTCGAGTACTGCGACCGAAGCGTATCCATGTACGAGGCGGCCGGCCGTGCCGTGGCCAAGATGAAGGAGGCGGGTGCCTGAGCCGGGGCCCGGAGCAACATGTCCATCCTGATCTCCCGCGACACCCGCTTCATCGTCCAGGGCATCACCGGCCGGGAGGCGGTGAATCTCACCCGCGAGAACCTCGACTACGGGGCCAAGATCGTGGGGGGCGTGACGCCGGGACGCGCCGGGCGCGAGGTCTACGGGGTTCCGGTCTACGACTGCGTGCGGGACGTGATCCGGGCCCACGGCCCCGTGGAGGGCTCGGTGGTCTCGGTGCCTCCGGCCTTCACGCAGGACGCCGTCTTCGAGGCCATCGAGAACGGAATCCGCCTCGTGGTGGTGGTGACCGAGAACGTGCCGCGGCGGGAGGTCGCCCAGATGGTGGAGCTCGCGGCGCTCCGCGGCGCCCGCATCATCGGCCCCAACTGCCTGGGCATCATCTCGCCGGACGAGGCGAAGATGGGTGGGATCGGGGGGCCGGCCGCCAACACCCGGCAGGCCTACCGCAAGGGGCCCGTGGGGGTCATGTCCCGCTCGGGCGGCATGACCACCGAGATCGCGAGCACGCTCACCGCCGCCGGTCTCGGCCAGTCCACCTGCGTATCCATCGGCGGTGACGCCATTGTCGGCAGCACCTATGCCGAGCTCATGCCGCTTTTCGAAGCGGATCCCGAGACGGAGGCCATCGTGATCTACTCCGAGCCGGGGGGACGCATGGAGGCCGAGCTCGCCGAGTGGGTCACCGCGAACCGCTCGCGGCTGCCCATCGTCGCCTTCATGGCCGGTCGCTTCATGGACGAGATGAAGGGGATGCGATTCGGGCACGCCGGGACCATCGTCGAGGGGCGCGAGGACACCACCGCGGAGAAGATCGCCCGCATGGAGGAGGCGGGGATCTCGGTGGCGGAGCGGATCGAGGAAATCCCCGACCTGCTTCGC
>Ga0256839_1006055_pt1 | contig 10838 bp, 12 predicted proteins | sample 354166metaG_FD_185968 | JGI IMG/M metagenome (GOLD analysis project Ga0256839, IMG submission 185968) | Hydrothermal vent microbial communities from Mid Atlantic Ridge, Atlantic Ocean - 354-166 | ecosystem: Environmental > Aquatic > Marine > Hydrothermal vents | place: Atlantic Ocean: Mid... | reverse complement strand
ATGCAGGGTCTTGACCCGGCCATCCATGATCTCGGGGAAGCCGGTGTAGTCGGAGACCTCGGTCACCTCCACGCCGTGCTTCGCCAGCAGGGCGGCGGTGCCGCCGGTGGAGAGGATCTCCACCCCGGCCTGATGGAGGGCGTGGGCGAGGGTGTCGATGGCGCGTTTGTCGGAGACGCTGATGAGCGCGCGTCGGATGGGTCGGGTCATGGGCTGGGTCTCAGTCGATGCCGTAGTAGGCGAGTTTCTTGCGCAGGGTGCCGCGGTTGATGCCGAGGATCTGGGCGGCACGGGTCTGGTTGCCGTTGGTGTGCCGGAGGACGACGCGCAGCATGGGGGCCTCCACGGTCTCCATCACCAGCCGGTGCAGATCACGGGTGCCGTGGCCGTCGAGGTCTTGAAAGTAGGTGTGCACCATTTCTTCGATGCATTGGTGCAGGGCATGGCGGCTGCGTTCCGTGGTCGATTCGCCGCCGCTGTCCCGTTGTTTGGGCATGGCGTTCATGCAGCTCGTTCCTCTCGTTCGCGGGGGGCGAAGAAGGCGCGGACCCCGGCCAGTTGGGCCTGGGCGTCGCGGGCCTCGTTGATGGCGCGGCGGTAGGCGGCGCCGCCGCGGAACCCCTTGGTGTACCAGGCGATGTGTTTGCGGGCGATGCGGACCCCGCGTTCTTCTCCATAGAAGTCATAGAGGGCCAGCAGGTGTTCTTCCAATACCGCCAGGACCGCTTCGGCTCGGGGTGGGGGTAGGTCCTCGCCGTGGGCCAGGTAGTGGTGGATACGGCGGAAGATCCAGGGGTTGCCCTGGGCGGCGCGGCCGATCATCACCCCGGCGGCGCCGGTCTCGGCCAGGACCCGCGCGGCCTTTTGCGGACTGTCGATGTCGCCGTTGGCGAACACTGGGATGGTGACCTCGGCGACGATGGCGGCGATGGTCTCATATTCGGCCTCGCCCCGGTAGGCGTCGGCCCGGGTGCGGCCATGCACTGCCAGGGCCTGGATGCCGGCGGCCTCGGCGATGCGGGCGATGCGCACGCCGTTTTTGTGGTTGCGGTCCCAACCGGTGCGTATCTTGAGGGTGACGGGGACCGTCACGGCGTTCACCACCGCATCCAGGATCCGCCCCACCAGGGCCTCATCCCGCAGCAGGGCGGAGCCGGCGGCGACGTTGCAGACCTTCTTGGCCGGGCAGCCCATGTTGATGTCGATGATCTGGGCGCCGTGGTCGACGTTGTAGCGGGCGGCCTCGGCGAGCATGCGGGGATCGGCCCCCATGATCTGCACCGCGCGGGGCTCGGGTTCACCCTGGTGGTCGATGCGGCGGCGGGTCTTTTCCGAGGCCCACAGCAGCGAGTTGGCCGAGACCATTTCGGAGACGGCGTAGCCGGCCCCGAAACGTCGGCACAGGATGCGGAAGGGGCGGTCGCTGACGCCGGCCATGGGGGCGAGGGCGACCGGCGGGGTGACGGCGTAGGGTCCGATGCGCATCTCTACCAGGGTGCGGGAAAAACGGGGGCAACATGATACCCCCTGCCCCTGTGAGGTCAACTCGGCGGGGGTGGGCGACGCCGTTCAGATGAAGTCGAATTCGAAGCTGACCGCCTCTTCGCCGGGATCGGCGATCTCCAGCTTGATGTGGATGGGGACGCCGGGGGGCATGCCGCGGTCCACTTCGATGTCGGGACCGAGGTATTCGGCGGGCTGGAATTGGCGCTCGGCCACCACCCGGCCCTGGATGTCGGTGAAACGCAGGCGCATGACGGGGTAGGGCTGATTGAAGTCGGCGGTGTTGACGAAGGTGGCGTTCACCAGCAGGGCGCCGGGGCGCTCGGGGTGGCTGCGGACGTCGCGGCTCTCGATGCGGATGGCACGCAGGTCGCGCAGCGGCGGCAGTTCGCAGCCGGTGAGGACGCAGAGCTGGGCCACCGCCGGGCGCAGGCTGGGGATCTGGGAGAGTTCGTCGCGCTTGAGATAGGCGAGCTGGCCGATGAGGATCAGTCCCAGCAGGCCGATGAGGCCGCCCCACAGGGCGGTGGAGCGGCCTTTGCGGTCTTGTTCGTCTTCGTCTTCCAGCTCGCTGAGCAGCGAGTCGCCTTCCAGGGCGGAGTCGTCCACCCGGCTGTCTTCACGGAGGTCCAGCCGGCTGGCGCCGGTGTCGCCGTCGGGCTCGACGGTGGTGGTGCGCGCCAGGGTGGACAGGGGTTCGTCCAGGTCGCCCCAGTCTTCGAAATCGTCGTCTTCGTCGCGGTCTTTTTTGCTTTTTTCCGCGGACGGGTCTTTTTTTTCTGCGCCGTCGCCGGCCTTTTTGTCCCGCGCGCTCGTGTCGTCGTTGGCGGTGGCCTCGGCGTCCACCTCTTCCAGGCCGAATTCCTTGGCGATTTCGGCCTCGTCTTCGGCGAAGATGGCCTCCAGGTCGCTCTGGGGATCGTCCAGGGTGGATTGGATGAGTTCGCCTTCGCTTTCGTCAGGCGCTTGTTCGCTTGCTTGCGAGGAGGCTTCCGGCGTCTCTTCCTCGGATGGGGCCGGCGCCTCGCTGGCGGAGGCGGTAGTTTCTTCGTTCGCCGTCCGCGCCTCGGCGGTTTCGGTACCCTCGTATTGCGGGGCGTTGTCTTGCGAGGTGTCTGTCGTGTCGGGGGATTGCTCCGTCGGCAGTTCGTCGGTGAGGGTGTCCAGGGCGTTGAAGATGTGGTTGCAGCGGCCGCAACGGACCTTGCCGCCGGCCGCCTTGAGGTGTTCCGGGCCGATGCGGAAGAACGTGTGGCACTTGGGACATTCGGTGTACATGGTCGGATCGCCGGTTGTTAGGCCGCCGGGGCGGATGGCGGGGCCTCATGCAAGTTGTAGTCCAGGAAACCTTGCTGTCGCTGCGGGTGAGGAGTGACGCCGGGGCACGGGTCATTCACGGCGGAGGTCGAGGCGGACCCAGCCTTCCTGGATCTCGCGATCTACTATAGCAAACCCATGCGCTCGGTAAATTTCCCCGACCTCCTCGGCCTGGGATGCGAGCAGCCCGGAGAGGATGGCATCGCCCTTCGGAGTGAGGAGAGCGGCGATGCGGGGGGCGAGTTCCATCAAGGGATTGGCGAGGATGTTGGCCAGCAGGATGTGGGCGCCTTCGTCGCTCAAGGGGGTGCTGGGGGGCTGGGGGTGGATGCGGTCGCCGACGTGATTGGCTTCGGCGTTGGCGGCGGTGGCGGTGAGGGCCTGGGGGTCGATGTCGATCGCCCAGACACGCTCGGCGCCCAGCAGGGCGGCAGCGATGGCGAGGATGCCGGAACCACAGCCGTAGTCCACCACTCGGGCGCCTCGGAGTCGTTCTCGGTGCCGTGCCAGCCATTCCAGGCACAGGGCGGTGGTGGGGTGGGTGCCGGTGCCGAAGGCCAGCCCCGGGGTGAGGTGCACGACGGTGCCGGCCTCAGCGGGGGGTTGGCGGCCTTCGGGGACCACCCACAGGTCGTCGCCGAAGCGCATGGGGTGGACGTGTTCGGTCCAGGCCAGGGTCCAGTCGCGCTCGGCCAGGGGGCGTGTCTCCCAGCTCACCGGGCGCCCCAGGGCCTGTTCCACGGCATGGATCACCGCTCGGAGGTCGTCGGTGCCGGGAAAGAGGCCGATCACTCGGGTCTCGCGCCACAGGGGGGTCTCGCCGGGGGCGGGCTCGAACAGCGGTTGGTCGGCACCGTCTTGGTAGGTGACCGAAAGGGCGCCGGCGTTCTCCAGCGCCTCGCTCACCACTTCGACCGCCTCGGCGGGGACGTGAATGCAGAGTTGTTGCCAGTCGTTCACTCAGCCGCCGAGGATGCGTTTTTCCAGGTAGTGGATGTTGGTGCCACCCTCGTTGAAACCGGCATCGCGCAGGATCTTCTCCTGCAGGGGGATGTTGGTCTTGATGCCGTCGATGACCATTTCGGAGAGGGCGATGCGCATCCGCGCCAGCGCCGAGGTGCGACTGTCGCTGTAGGTGATGAGTTTGCCGATCATGGAGTCGTAGTAGGGGGGGACGGTGTAGCCGTTGTAGATGTGGGAGTCCACCCTTACCCCCGGCCCGCCGGGGACGTGGTATTGGCTGATGGTGCCCGGGGAGGGCATGAAGGTCTCCGGGTCTTCGGCGTTGATGCGGCATTCGATGGCGTGACCGCGGATGTGGATGTCGTCTTGCGCGAAGGGGAGGGGTTCGCCGGCGGCCACCAGGATCTGGGCCTTCACCAGGTCGATGCCGGTGACCTGTTCGGTGACGGGGTGTTCCACTTGCAGGCGGGTGTTCATTTCGATGAAGTAGAACTCACCGTCTTGATAGAGGAACTCGAAGGTGCCGGCGCCGCGGTAACCGATCTTGCGGCAGGCGTCGGCACAGCGCTCGCCGATGCGGGCGCGCATCTCGGAGGTGATGCCGGGGGCTGGGGCCTCTTCGACGACTTTCTGGTGGCGCCGTTGCATGGAACAGTCGCGTTCGCCCAGGTGGACGGCGTTGCCGTGTTCGTCGGCCAGGACCTGAAATTCGATGTGGCGCGGGTTGTCGAGGAATTTCTCCATGTAGACGGTATCGTTGCCGAAGGCGGCCTGGGCCTCGCTCTTGGTGAGGGCGATGGCGTTGAGCAGCGCGGCCTCGGAGTGCACCACCCGCATCCCGCGACCGCCACCGCCGCCGGCGGCCTTGATGATGACGGGATAGCCGATGTCGCGGGCGATGCGCAGGTTTTCGTCGGGATCGTCCCCCAGCGGGCCGTCGGAGCCGGGAACGGTGGGGACCCCGGCCTCGCGCATGGCGGCGATGGCGGAGACCTTGTCGCCCATGAGGCGGATGGTCTCCGGGCGGGGGCCGATGAAGATGAAGCCGCTCTTTTCCACCCGTTCGGCGAAGTCGGCGTTCTCGGAGAGAAAACCATAGCCGGGGTGGATGGCCACCGCGTCGGTGACCTCGGCGGCACTGATGATGGCGGGGATGTTGAGGTAACTGTCCGCCGAGGGGGGTGGGCCGATGCACACCGATTCATCGGCCAGTCGCACGTGTTTCAGGTCGCGATCGGCCTCGGAGTGGACGGCGACGGTGTGGATGTCCAGTTCGCGACAGGCCCGCAGGATGCGCAGGGCGATCTCGCCGCGGTTGGCGATGAGGATTTTGTCCATCATGGGGCGGTCTCGTGAATTATTGAATGACGAACAGCGGCTGGCCGTATTCCACCGGCTCGCCGTTCTCCACCAGAATGGCGGCGACGGTGCCGGCCTGGTCGGCCTCGATCTGGTTGAGGATCTTCATCGCCTCGATGATGCACAGGGTGTCGCCGGCCTCCACCCGGTCCCCCACCTCCACGAAGGGTTTGGCGCCGGGGGAGGGGGCGCGGTAGAAGGTGCCCACCATGGGGGACTTGACCACGTGCCCTTCGGGCAGGGCAGGTTCTGCTTCTGCCTGGGCGCTGCCGGTCTCAGCCGGTGCGGGTGCCGGGGCGGGGGGCGGTGGCGCGATCGCTGTGGTGGGGACCGGCGCCGGGGCGACGCTGCTGTAACGGGAGATGCGTACCGATTCCTCGCCTTCTTTGATCTCGATCTCGGCGACGTCGGATTCGTTGAGCAGTTCGATGAGTTTTTTGAGTTTGCGGATGTCCATGGCAGGTCTCAATCGGTGGATGGCGGGAGCGACAGGCGCGCCAAGCCGCCCTCGAGGGCGAGCAGGTAGCCGATGGGGCCCAGGCCGCTGATCACTCCCAGGGCCAGGTCGGAAAGGTAGGAAGGGTGGCGAAACGGCTCGCGGGCATGGACGTTGGAGAGGTGGACCTCCACGAAGGGGATGGCCACCGCCGCCAGGGCGTCGCGCAGGGCGACCGAGGTGTGAGTGAAGGCGGCGGGGTTGATGAGGATCAGGTCCACGTCCTGTTCCTGGGCCGCATGGATGCGTTCCACCAGGGCGTGTTCGGCGTTGGACTGGAAGCTCTCCAGCTGGTGCCCCATGGCGGTGGCCCGTTCACGCAGTCGCCGGTCGATGTCTTCCAGGGTGTCGCGGCCGTAGTGTTCCGGTTCGCGTCTCCCCAGGAGATTGAGGTTGGGACCATGCAGGACGAGGATGTTGGCCATGTCGCTTCCAGTCACGGCCTCCCGAAACCGTTCCGGGAGGGAGGCAACGCATTGTGCCGTAGCGGCATGTTCCTGTCCAGACGCGTGAAATTCTCGACGGTTTCCTGCAGGATCGTGCAGGATGGCGTTCAGAGCAGGCCCTTGATCTCGCGCTCCAGGTCTTCCCGGCTCACCTCGCCGCGATGGGTGTGGCGGATCTGGCCGGCGCGGTCCACCACGGCGGTGTAGGGCAGGGCGCCGAAGCGGTTGCCGAAGGCCTTGGCCGCCTCGATTCCGGCCTCGTCACCCACGAGGATGGGATAGTCGATGCCGATCTGTTCCACGAAGGCCTGGGCCTTGTCGGGGTTGTCCAGGGCGATGCCGACGAACACCACGCCTTCATCACGGTATTGTTGATAGAGGGCATTGAAGTCGGGCATTTCCTTGCGGCACGGGGGGCACCAGGTGGCCCAGAAGTTGACCACCATCACGCGACCGGCCCATTCCTCGGAGCGGCGCAGCTCGCCGTCCAGGTCGGGCAGGGCGAATGTCGGTGCCGGCGTGCCCACGGCCTCCTGCGCGGCCTTGGCGCCGGGGGTGGTGCTCTGGTACCAGTCGTAGAGGGCATCGCCCAGCAGGGCGCCACCGATGAAGACGGCGAGATAGCCGAGGCGTTTTACCCAGGGGTTGTCACGGTTCATGTCTCATCCCTCCAGGGCGCGGCGGGCGTGTTCACGGAAGCGCTCCGCCTCCAGGAAACCCACCAGGCGATAGGGGCGGCGCTCCTCGCCTTGGGGAGTGAAGAACAGGATGGCGGGGGGGCCGATGAGGCCGTAGCGCCGCAGCAGGGCCTTGGCATCGTCGTCGTTGGCGGTGACATCGGCCTTGACCAGGACGGCTTGGGACAGGACCTGTTGTACTCCGGGGTCGGAGAAGGTGTAGCGCTCCATTTCTTTGCAGGAGATACACCAGTCGGCGTAGAAGTCCAGCATCAGCGGCCGTCCCTCGGCGCGCGCCTGGGCCAGCAGCCGCTCCAGCTCGGCCTCGGTGCGGATGGTATGGAATTCGATCGTGCTGCTGGGCTGAGTGCCGCCGGCCAGCACGGCGCCGCGCAATGGTTGCAGCGGGTCCTTGCCGCCCATGGCCACTCCCACCAGCAGCAGGGTGCCATAGATGAACAGGATCAGCCCCAGCCCCTTCCACAGTCGGCGCCAGCCGCTCACCCCCGCCTCCATGCGGTCCAGCGCCCCCATGTAGATGGAGGAGACGATGAGCAGCACCGCCCACAGAGTCATGGCCAGCCATTCGGGGATGATGCGTTCCAGCATCCACACCGCCACCGCCAGCATCAATACCCCGAAGACGGCCTTGACGGCGTTCATCCACGGACCGGCCTTGGGCAGCAGCTTGCCGGCGGAGGTGCCCAGCAGCAGCAACGGGGCGCCCATGCCCATGGAGAGGGCGAACAGGGCGATACCGCCCAGCACCGCGTCGCCGGTCTGGCCGATGTAGATGAGGGCCCCGGCCAGGGGGGCGGCGACGCAGGGGCCGACGATGAGGGCGGAGAGAAAACCCATCACCGCCACACCGGTGAGGGTGCCGCCCTTGCGGCGGTTGGCCGCCTCGCTGAGCTTGGATTGCAGCGAGGCGGGGAGCTGCAGGTCGTAGAAGCCGAACATGGACAGGGCCAGCAGTACGAACACCAGGGCGAAGGTGCCCAGTACCCAGGGATTCTGGAAGGCAGCCTGGAGGTTGGCGCCGAACAGGCCGGCGATCACCCCGGCGACGGTGTAGGTGGCGGCCATGGCGAGCACGTACACCAGCGAGAGGGTGAAGGCGCGCCGGGTGGTGAGCCCCTCCCCTTGACCCACGATGATGCTGGAGAGGATGGGGATCATGGGGAACACGCAGGGGGTGAAGGCCAGCAGCAGTCCGAAGCCGAAGAAGGTGAGGACGGTGAGCCAGATGCTGGTGTCGGCCAGGCTCTGGGCGATACGGTCCTGTTCGGCCACGGGGATGTCGGCAGGTGCGTTGGCGATCGCGGCCGGGGGTGTTTCAGGGGTGGCCTCAGCGGCGGCCGGCAGCAGGATGGGGCTGGTCTTGCTCTGCGGTGGATAACACAGGCCGCGGTCGGCGCAGCCTTGATATTTCACTTCCAGCTGGAGCTCCAGTGGGCCGCCGGCGGGGCGGATGACGGGGATGACCGCCTCCACCGAGCGGTGATAGACCTCCATGCGTCCGAAGGATTCGTCGTCCGTGAATTCGCCGGGGGGGAGGGCGGGGGCGCCCAGGGTGATTCCCTCGGGAGGGTCTTGCAGTTGGAAGGCGAATTTCTCCCGGTAGAGGTAGTAGCCTTCCCGGATCTCCCAGCGGGCACGGATGGCATGGGGGCCGGCGGCCTCGGCGGAGAAGATGAATACTTGATCGGGGGGTAGGACTTCCGTGTCGCCGCCGTCCAGGCCGAGGGTACGACCCAGCCGTTCCAGCAGGCCGAGGTTTTCCCCTTTTTCTGCCACAGGTTCGGGGGAGGCGGCGGCTGGGGGCGTGAAGGCCGCGGCCGGAATGAGATGAGCGCGCAGGGTGCGTTTCATCGGGGGATAGCAGACCCCCAGGTCGGCGCAGCCCTGGAAACGGACCTCGACCTCCACCGTATCGGTCTCGGGGCGGCTGCGGATGGGCAGATCCACAGACACGGTATGGCGCAGGGTCTCCACCCGGCCGAAGAATTCGTCGTCTTTCTCCTCACCACGGGGGATGCGGGCCTCGCCCAGTTCCAGGCCGGGGGTGAGGGCCGAGAAACCGAACTTGCTTCGATAGAGGTAATAGCCTTCATGGACCTTCCATTCGGCGCGCAGAGTGTCGGCATCGACGGCGTAGAGGCGGACGGGAAAGGCCTCGTCGGGGGGGAGAGGCTCTTCCTGCGCCAGGGCGGCAGCGGGGAGAAGGGCCAATAACAACAGCACCAGGCGCAAGGTCATTGGGGTTGGACCTCTTGTTGGATCCATTGCAGGTAGTCGGGCAGGCCGTATGCCATTGGGACCGCGACGATTTCGGGGAGTTCGTAGGGGTGCAGCTCACGCAGGCGGCTCTCCAGCTCGGGATAGCGCGCTCGGGTGGTCTTGGCCAGCAAAAGGAATTCCGCCGCGGTCTGAAGTTTGTCTTCCCAGTGGAAGAAAGAGGTGATGCCGGCCAGTACGTTGACGCAGGCGGCCAGGTGTTCGCGCACCAAGGTCTCGGCGATGTCCAGGGCCTTCTCCCCGGGAGGGCAGGTGCAATAAACGATGAGGTGGGTGTCCGCGCTCTGCTCGCTCAAAAGAACCTCCCATCGGCTGTTTGCCAGTTGAAATCCGCTGCGCAGGGCTTGGCATTGTAGCGCGCCCCGCGCATGCTTGGCATGTCAGCCACCCTTGAAAACGGAGGTGGCCGTCGCCATATCCCTTCATCAAACCACATGAGGGCGCCTTCTTGTTTCGCAGCCTCTTTCTTCTATTTCTCGTCGTCCCCCTGGTGGAAATTTACCTGCTCATCAAGGTGGGCAGTGTCATCGGGGCGTTGCCCACGGTGGCCCTGGTGGTGTTCACTGCCGCTCTGGGGGCGGTGTTGCTTCGCTGGCAGGGGATCTCCACCCTCGGGCGGGTGCAGCAGGCCCTGCTCCGCGGCGAGCTGCCGGCGGTGGAGATTCTCGAGGGGGCGGTGTTGCTGGTGGCCGGGGCCTTGTTGCTGACACCGGGTTTTTTCACCGACGCCCTGGGGTTCGCCGCGCTCGTCCCCCGTATTCGTCGCGCCTTGGTTCAGGCGTTGTTGCGCCGTTTGCAGGCCCGGGTGTTTCCCTTCCCGCCTGATGACGGCGGCCCCGGCCCCGGCACTCGTGGTCCACGGGTGTTGGATGGGGAGTGGCGCCGCGAGGATTGATCGCTGGGCGGGATTTGCACTCGTGCCTTGACAGGGGGGCGATGGCGACTATTATTTTGGCACTCGAATTCTGAGAGTGCTAAAAATCGAGCGTTATCCGGATTCCCATAGAAGACCTAGAGAACAGGAGTCAGTCATGAATATTCGTCCGTTGCACGACCGCGTGGTCATCGAGCGCATGGAAGAGGAACAGACCACCCCGGGTGGCATCGTCATTCCCGACACCGCCAAGGAGAAGCCGCACCGCGGCAAGGTGCTCGCCGTGGGCAATGGCAAGCTGCTGGACAATGGCGAGATTCGCCCCCTGGATGTGAAGGTGGGTGATGTGGTGCTGTTCGGCAAGTATGCCGGCACCGAAGTGACCATCGGAGAAGAGGACTACCTCATCATGCGCGAGGAAGACATCCTCGCCGTGATCGAGTGAGCCGAAACCAATTTTTGATCAGAATTCCAGAGAGGAAACGAACATGACTGCCAAAGAAGTCAAATTCGGTGACGAGGCCCGTCAGCGCATCATCGCCGGCGTCAACATCCTGGCCAATGCGGTGAAGGTGACCCTGGGCCCGCGTGGGCGCAACGTGGTGCTGGAGAAGAGCTTCGGCGCCCCCACCATCACCAAGGACGGGGTCTCGGTGGCCAAGGAGATCGAACTGGAAGACAAATTCGAGAACATGGGCGCCCAGATGGTGAAAGAGGTCTCCTCCCAGACCTCCGACGTGGCCGGTGACGGCACCACCACTGCTACCGTGCTGGCCCAGGCCATTCTCACCGAGGGGCTGAAGGCGGTGGCCGCCGGCATGAACCCCATGGACCTCAAGCGCGGCATCGACAAGGCTGCTGCCGCCCTGGTGGAGGAACTGAAGAAGCTCTCCACCCCCTGCGAG
>Ga0256839_1006054_pt1 | contig 10838 bp, 5 predicted proteins | sample 354166metaG_FD_185968 | JGI IMG/M metagenome (GOLD analysis project Ga0256839, IMG submission 185968) | Hydrothermal vent microbial communities from Mid Atlantic Ridge, Atlantic Ocean - 354-166 | ecosystem: Environmental > Aquatic > Marine > Hydrothermal vents | place: Atlantic Ocean: Mid... | reverse complement strand
AAGGCGCCGCTGGCGCGCTACGACGGGCTCACGGGCGTGCCCGGATCGGGCAGGCGGCTCTCCCGGAGCCTCGCGCTCGTGCTCGAGCGCGCCGCCCGCGGCGTGCGGCGGTGGGTGCTGCAGCGCTGCCGCCGACAGCCGGGCGCGACGCACGCATCGCCCGATCCCCTCGACGAGCCCGGCCTGCTCGAGGCGCTCCGCACGCACGTGCCCGACATCGCCTGCCGTCCTGCCTGACCCCAGCCACTCCCCTGTCGAAGGACTTTACAAAAGCCCCTGGGCCGCCGGATTCAGACAGCCCTTCTTGCCATGCAATCAATGAGATAAGGCATATGGCATCGATCTTGCCTTTTGGCGGTGCGAAGGTTTCCACATCTTGCAGACCGCACCAAAGCGGAAGACGACAGGAGAAACCGGCATGCGAAACAAGGTCAGAACCGGCCTGCGCTGGGGCATGGCCTGCCTGCTCGCCATGGGCGGCAGCATCCCCCTCGCTGGCCAGGCGGCTCCCCTGTACTTCAACGACTTCGAGGGCGGCCTGGGATCCGGCTGGAGCGGGGTTTCCGGCTCGTACAACGATGGCACGGGTATCTATACCGACAATGCGGGCCAGTCCGTGCTCGGGCTCTTCTTCAGGGGCGAGACGGTCTCCCTCACCATCCCCGGCGTCGCGGCAGGCGACTACAACGTCAGCTTCGACTTCTTCACGATCTATACCTGGGACGGCAACGGCGAGGGATGCTGCGGCATCGACCAGTTCGAGTTCACGATAAACGGGACTCCCTTCATCGACGCATCTTTCGCAAATGGGCCCGGTGCCACGCAGGGCTACACCGACGCCACCCCCTTGGGAGGAACAGCGGCCAACGCGCCCGGCGGCACCGACGCCGACGGGGTCGGTGTGCTCGATCTCGGGACCAACAGCATCGGCCAGACCATCGGAAACCTGCTCTATGAGATGAGCTTCGATTTCGTCCACCCCGGTGGCGACTTGGTGCTCAGCTTCCGCAGCAAGGGGACCCAGAATTACATGTATCTGGGCTTTCCCGACGAGCCCTGGGCGATCGACAATCTCACTATCGCCGCTGCCGCCGCCCCGCCGCCCCCCACTGGCGTCCCTGCACCGGCACCGCCGCTGCTGCTCGCGGCAGGCCTGCTGGGCTGGGGTCTCGGCCGGCGGGGCATGCGTCGCGGCTAGCGACCTCCCCTGCGCGGGCCTTACATGCCCCACCCAGGCCCGGTGCGGAGGCGGGCGCCCACCCCGCCTCCGCACCGTTTTGGAAGCTCTGAAAAATCGGATTTTTCAGAGCTTCCCCGCGGCCAGGGACGGCCGCGGAACGGCTCATGCACATGGAAGTGCATGACGATACGAAAAAATCGAAAATGGGTCGCGAAGCACCATAGCGCTGATCAATCCGCGCAGCGGATTGATCAGAGTTTCCTTTTATATCCAATGACCCCTGTGGACCGCCCACACCCTCAGGCGCGCCCGTCACGCGCAGCCTCCAGGTGGCGCTGGCGCAGCAGGCGGTATGCGCCCACCTTGACGGCGTCGTTGACCAGGAACCAGGTCAGGGCGTAGGCCCACACCCACAGCGCCGCCTCCCAGCCGATGGGCGCCACGAGCCAGCCCTCGGCGGCGATGACGGTGCCTGCGATCTCGGTGCCGAAAGTGGCCCAGAAAAGGACGGGCGAGGGCCAGGGCCGCTGCCAGAACCAGCCGTCCACGCGCGTGATGTAGAGCGTCATGTGGCCGGCCACGATGAGCTTGAGGAAGAGCACGGTCCGGATCACGTCCTCGGGCACGCCGCGGTCCTGCAGGATGTAGAACAGCAGGAAGGAGCTCATGACGCCCATGAGCCCCAGCAGCGTCGAGACCGTGAGCAGCCCGGGCATGTCCCAGCGCACGGGCGCCCGGTCCACGCGCGTGCGGTCGTAGGCGATGGCGAGGATGGGGATGTCGTTGAGCAGCGCCAGCAGCACGATCATCAGCGCCGTGATCGGATAGAAGTCGAAGACCAGGATGGAGAGCGCGACGAAGAAGACGACGCGGATGGTCTCGGCGATGCGGAAGGTGGCGTAGCTCCTCATGCGCTCGAAGGTGATGCGCGCCTGCTGGATGGCGGCGTTGATGACGCCCAGGCCGGGGGCGGTGAGGATGATGTCGGCCGCGGCGCGCGCGGCATCCGTGGCACCTGCCACCGCGATGCCGCAGTCGGCCTTGCGCAGCGCGGGGGCATCGTTGACGCCATCGCCCGTCATGCCCACGATGTGCCCGCCCTTCTGCAGGGCGTCCACGATGCGGTACTTGTCCTCCGGCACCACCTCCGCGAAGATGTCCACGTCCTCGATCATCTCGATGATCGCGGACTCGTGGGTGTGGATGAACTCGCGGTCGAGGAGTGAGGTGTCGAAGCTGCCGCGCACCTCCTCCATGACCTCGGCCGCGAAGCGCCGCGCCTCGGCGCGGCTGACCTCGCCCTTGAGCTTCCCGTAGATGGCCATCGTGAGGGCCTCGGCCAGGGCGAGGATCTCCTGGCTGCCCGACCCGGTGAGCTGGCGGGCGCGCACGACACGCGGCGGCAGGCCGAGCAGCCGCCCGATCTCGCGCGCGATGGCGGCATTGTCGCCGGTGACCATCTTCACGCGCACACCGTGGCGACGCATCTCCTCGATGACCTCGCGCGAGTCCTCGCGCGGAGGGTCGAACAGCGGGATCAGACCGATGAGCTCGAGCGGCGCGTCCCCCTCTTCCGCCGGGCGCCTGCCCACCGCCAGCGTGCGGTAGCCGCGCGCGGCGAGCTGCTCGACCAGCTCGCCGAGGGTGCGGGCGGCCTCGTCGTCGAGCCCGGCCAGCTCCATGAGCACCTGGGGCGCCCCCTTGACGGCGGTGAAGCGCTCGCCGTCGCGCTCCACCACGGCCTCGGCACGCTTGCGCACCGGATCGAAGGGCGTGAAGGCGAGCTGCCGCCAGGCCTTCCAGTCCAGGTCCGGGAGCCGCTCGTCTATGTGGTGGAAGATGGCGAGCTCGATCGGATCCTGGTTCTCGATGCGCGAGGCGAGCGCCGCCACGAGGAAGAGCTCGCGCTCGTCGTGGCCGGCCAGCGCCACGGGCTCGGCCACATGCATCTCGTTGCGCGTGAGCGTACCCGTCTTGTCGGAGCAGAAGACGTCCACGCCCGCCAGCTCTTCGATGGCGACCAGCCGCGAGACGATGGCCTGGCGCCGCGCGAGCGCCATGGCCCCCACGGCCATGGTGACCGAGAGCACCGCAGGAAGCGCCACCGGGATCGCCGCCACCGTCAGCACGAGCGCGAAGCGCAGGATCTCGAGCGGTGGCTCGTGGCGGAAGAGCGAGACGAGCACGATGATCGAGACCAGCATCAGGGTCACCAGGATCAGGAAGTTGCCGATCTGTATCACCATGCGCTGGAAGTGGCTGCGCTCGTGCAGCCCGGCCTCGGCCACGAGCGAGACCACGGACTGGAAGCGGGTGGCCGCCCCCGTGTTGACCACCACCGCCAGCATCTCGCCCTGCTTGACCACGGTGTTGGCGTAGGCCACCTCGCCCGGCTTCTTGCTTGCGGGCAGCGACTCGCCCGTGAGCATGGACTGGTCGAGCAGGAGGTACTCGCCGGCGACGAGCTGGCAGTCGGCAGGCACGATGTCGCCGATGCGAAGCTTGACGAGGTCGCCCGGCGCGAGCTCGCGGGCCGGGATGCGGCGGAAGCGTCCCTCGCGCAGCACGAGCACGGTCCTGGCCATGCGGCTGCGCAGGGCCTTGAGGGCGTTGAGGGCGCGGTGCTCCTGGAGGAAGTCGAGCCCGGCGTTGACGCCGAGCATGACGAGGATGATGACGAGGTCCTCCCACTTCCGCACCAGTGCCGAGAGCACCGCCGCGGCCTCGATCATCCACGGGATCGGCCCCCAGAAGCGGCGGAAGACGCGGTGCCAGAGCGGCTCCTCTTTCTCCTCGATCTCGTTGGGCCCGTAGCGCGCAAGCCGCACGCGCGCCTCGTCCTCGCTCAGGCCGCGCTCGGCGTCGGTACGCAGCTCGGCCAGGGTCTGGTCGGGCGGCTGGCGGGCGTAGTCGTCGGTGGGGCGACGCGGCGCCCCTTCGCCGGCATCGGATTGGGCATCCATGGGCAAGGCCTGATCCTCCCGAGGCGAGAGCGTCCCGCGGGCACGCAGCGCGCCACGCGCCTCTGACCTTATCTGGTGCCCCGGCACCGCCTCCGCAAGCCCACCCGAAGGCCTGCAGGCTTGATCTGGATCAAGACCCGGGTCGGCTGGCGGGTCTAGGCTCAGTTTTCGTCAGCCGGGAGGAGCTTCCCTTGGAGCACGACCTGCCGCCCCTGCGCATCCGGGGGCGCACCCTGCTGCCCATCGTCCAGGGCGGGATGGGGGTGGGCATTTCCGCCCACCGCCTGGCCGGGGCCGTGGCGGCCCTGGGCGCCGTGGGCACCATCGCCAGCGTGGACCTGCGCCGCCTGCACCACGACCTGATGCACCGGCTGCGCAAGGTGCGCGACCCGCAGGCCCATACGCAGGCCAACCTGGAGGCCCTCGACCGCGAGGTCCGCGCCGCACGCGAGATCGCCGGCCCCGGCGGCTTCATCGCCGTCAACGTCATGCACGCCCTGCGCGAGTACCGCGAGCACGTGCGCCAGGCCTGCCGGAGCGGCGCCGACGCCATCGTCTGCGGGGCGGGCCTGCCCCTGGACCTGCCGGAGCTGACGGCCGACCACCCGGACGTGGCCCTCATCCCCATCGTCTCCGAGCCGCGCGGCGCGCGGGCCCTGCTGCGCCGCTGGCTGCGCAAGGGGCGCCTCCCGGACGCCATCGTGGTGGAGCATCCGGGGCAGGCGGGTGGTCACCTGGGGGCCACCCGGCTGGAGGACGTGAACAGCCCCCGCTTCGACTTCGCCGCCGTCATCGAGGGCATCCGCCAGGTGCTGCGCGAGCTCGGCATCGCCTTCGAGCGCATCCCGCTCATCGCCGCCGGGGGCCTGGCGGCCTTCGAGAAGGTGCGCGAGGTGCTGGCCATGGGTTTCTCTGCCGTGCAGATCGGCACGGCCTTCGCCGTGACCGAAGAATGCGACGCGCACCCGAACTTCAAGCGGGTGCTCGCCAACGCGAAACCCGGCGACATCGTCACCTTCCTGAGCGCGGCGGGCCTGCCGGCGCGGGCCGTGCTCACCCCCTGGCTCAAGCGCTACCTCTCCCGCGAGGCGAAGCTGCGCGCCGAGGCGCGGCCCGAATGCGGACGCTGCCCCGGCGAGATCCAGTGCCTCGCCCACTGCGGCTTCAAGGACGGCAATCCCGCGGCCGGCCAGTTCTGCATCGAGGCGCGGCTCGCCGCCGCCCAGCGTGGCCATGTGAGCCAGGGCCTCTTCTTCCGCGGCGCGGGCTCCCTGCCCTTCGGCCGGGAGATCCGCCCCGTGCGCGACCTGATCCGCTACCTCCTCACGGGCGAGCGCGCCGCCGCCTCCCCCGCCGCCCGCGCCGTCACGGCCTGAAGCAATCCCTGCCCGGGCAGGGTGGAAACCCGGTCCCCTGCCCATATATCGTGGAGTGTGCCCACGCGCGGGGAGCGCAACCCATTGATTCGACGAGAAAGCGATGCCGCCTAGGGACCTCGAGTCGCTGATGTGGAGCGAAGCGCTGGCCATGCTGGCGCGGGCCGAGCGCCTGCAGAGGCGCTTCTTCGAGCTGGGCCGGGCTGCGGGGTCCCGGCCGGCGTGGGAGCCGCCGGTGGACGTGTACGAGACCGACGAGGCGGTGTGGATCGTGGCCGCGCTCCCGGGCGTGCCGCCGGAGCGCATCCAGGTGGACGTGGAGCCGGGGGCCGTGGTCATACGCGGCGAGCGGCGGCTCCCGGCCGACGCCCGCAGCGCGCTCATCCGGCGCCTGGAGATCCCCTACGGGCGCTTCGAGCGCCGCATCGAGATCGGACCGGGGCTCGTGCCGGACCGCCACGAGGCGCTCCACGGCTGCCTCTACCTCAGGCTGCGCAAGTGCGCGTGACGACGATGGGCGGGAAGGACGAAAGGCAGCACCAGACCGGCGCGGCATCCGACGTCGGGAACGGGGCGTCGGGGGGCACGCTGCTGCCCCCGGAGCTGGCTCCGGTCATCGCGCTGCGCAACACCGTGGTCTTCCCCGGCATGGTGGCGCCGCTCACCATCGGCCGGCGGCGCTCGATCGCCGCCGCGCAGGCGGCCGTGCACGGCGAGCGCCCCGTGGCGCTGGTGATGCAGCGCGATCCGGAGCAGGAGGATCCGGGGCCGGAGGATCTGCATCCCGTCGGCACGCTCGCCAGGATCCTGCGCTACGTCACCACCCCTGACGGCAACCACCACGTCATCGTGCAGGGCGAGCAGCGGGTCCGGCTCGGCCCCTACGAGGGCGGGTTGCCCTTCCTCGCGGCGCGCCACGAGCCGCTCCCGGAGCCGGAGCCGGCCGACGCCGAGGTCGAGGCCCTGGCCATGAACCTCAAGCAGCAGGTGCTGGAGGCGCTCAAGCTCATGCCGGAGGCACCGGCCGAGCTGGTGGCCGCCGTCCAGAGCCTCAACATCCCGGGCACGCTCGCCGACCTCGCCGCCGGCTACCTCGACCTCACGCCCGGAGAGAAGCAGGACGTGCTGGAGCTCACGGACCTGCGCGAACGGCTGCGCCGCGTGCTGGAGCTCGTCACCCGCAAGGTGCAGGTGCTCAAGCTCTCCCGGGAGATCCAGGAGCAGACCAAGGAAAAGATCGACGAGCGCCAACGCGAATACTTCCTGCGCGAGCAGCTCAAGACCATCCAGAAGGAGCTGGGCGAGGACGGCGGGAACGAAGAGCTCGCAGAGCTCGCCAGGGCCATCGAGGAGGCCGGCATGCCCGAGGAAGTGCTCGAGCATGCGCGCAAGGAGCTCAGGCGCCTCGAGCGCATGCCCGAGGCCGCGGCCGAGCACGCCATGCTGCGCACCTACCTCGACTGGCTCATCGAGCTGCCCTGGTCCAGGCTCAGCGAGGAGACCATCGACCTCGAACGCGCGCGCCAGGTGCTCGACGAGGACCACTACGACCTCGAGAAGGTCAAGCGCCGCATTCTCGAGCATCTCGCCGTGCGCAAGCTCAACCCGGAAGGCAAAAGCCCCATCCTGTGCTTCGTGGGACCGCCGGGCGTGGGCAAGACATCCCTCGGCAAGAGCATCGCGCGCGCCCTGGGGCGCGCCTTCGAGCGCGTCAGTCTCGGCGGCGTGCACGACGAGGCCGAGATCCGCGGCCACCGCCGCACCTACGTGGGCGCCATGCCCGGCAACATCATCCAGGCCATCCGCAAGGCCGGCACGCGCAACCCGGTCATCATGCTCGACGAGGTGGACAAGCTCGGTGCGGGCTTCCACGGCGACCCGGCCGCAGCGTTGCTGGAGGTGCTGGACCCCGAGCAGAACGGCACCTTCCGTGACAACTACCTCGGGGTGCCCTTCGACCTGAGCAAGGTCATGTTCATCTGCACGGCCAACGTGCTGGACCAGATCCCGGTGCCGCTGCGCGACCGCATGGAGGTGATCGAGCTCGCGGGCTACACCGAGGACGACAAGCTCGAGATCGCGCGCCGCTATCTCATCGGCCGCCAGCTGGACGCCGCCGGCCTCGAGCCCGGGCAGTGCGAGATCACCGATGCGGCGCTGCGGCGCATCATCCGCGAGTACACGCGCGAGGCGGGCTGCCGCAACCTCGAGCGTCAGATCGGCGCCGTGTGTCGGCACGTGGCCATGCAGGTGGCCGAGGGCAAGGCCGAAGGCATGCGCATCGACGCCGCGGAGCTCCCCACCATCCTCGGCCCGCCCAAGTTCGAGTACGAGGTCGCCATGCGCACCAGCGTGCCGGGCGTGGCCACGGGGCTCGCCTGGACCCCTGTGGGCGGCGACATCCTCTTCATCGAGGCCACACGCGTGCCCGGCAAGGGCCAGCTCATCCTCACGGGCCAGCTCGGCGAGGTGATGAAGGAGAGCGCGCAGGCGGCGCTGAGCCTCGTCAAGTCGCGGGCCGGCCGGCTGGGCATCGACCCCAAGCTCTTCGAGGAGAGCGATATCCACGTGCATGTCCCGGCGGGCGCCATCCCCAAGGACGGCCCCAGCGCGGGCGTGGCCATCTTCGTGGCCCTGGTCTCCCTGCTCACGGAGCGGCGCGCGCGCCCGGACACGGCCATGACGGGCGAGATCACCCTGCGCGGCCTGGTGCTGCCCGTGGGCGGCATCAAGGAAAAGGTGCTCGCGGCCCACACCGCCGGGATCGCGCGCGTGATCCTGCCCGCGCGCAACCGCCGCGACTACGAGGAGATCCCGGAGCACGCGCGCGAGCGGCTGGAGTTCGTCTGGGTCGAGAACGTCGATCAGGCGCTCGAGGCCGCGCTCGCCCCGCCTGAGCACACCTCCGGTGCCGCCGTGGCGTCGGCCTGACGGCGCGGGTCCCCGACGGCGGTCCACCGCCTGTCACTGACCCGGGCCGGTTTTCGCGCGGCATCCGCCGGGCGCTCCGTCCACCGCCTCGCCATACGGCCTCCGCCTGCGCTATGCTTCGGCGGTCGCGCCAGGTGCCCCGGTGGCCACTCGTGCCGCCGGGGTGAAACGGGAAGTCCGGTGCGCCGCGCCCCTCCGGGGCCGGCAATTCCGGCGCTGCCCCCGCAACGGTAGGCAGGTCGAGGCGGGCCACGACGCCACTGTCCGTGAGGATGGGAAGGCGGCCCGCCGGGGTCTCCACGCGGACCCGCCTGCGAGCCCGGAGACCGGCCTGGCGCCAGCGCGCGCGGCGCCGCGGTGGGCGGCGCGGACACGGGGGCGCGCAGCGACCCGTCGCGGGGAGCGCCGCACGCCCGCAGGCGAAGCGGCCCGCTCCCGCACCAGCGCCGAGCCCCCCGCGCCCGGCCGTGCCCCGGCACGGCGGGCGGCAGCGGCGCGGCCGGCGCATGTCGTCCGCACCCCGCTCCCCCTGCGCGCCCGCGCGCCCCGCAACGACAACGCATGACGGCGCACAGGGGGAGAGAACGACGATGAGCCCACACCGACTGCGGCCTGTGGCGGCCGCCTTTCTCGGCCTTGCCGCCCTCCCGGCGCAGCTCCCGGCCCAGCCCGCCGAGAGCGCGCCCATCGTGGTGACGGCCACCCGCACCCCGGTCTCGGCCGACGAGGCCACCGCCTCCGTGACGGTCCTCGACCGCGAGGCCATCGAGGCCAGCCAGGCCCGCGACCTGCTCGAGCTGCTGCGCCTCGAGGCAGGCATCGACCTCGCGCGCAACGGCGGGCCCGGCCAGGCCACGAGCGTCTTCCTGCGCGGCACCAACTCCAACCACGTGCTGGTGCTGATCGACGGCGTGCGCGCCGCCTCCGCCACCACCGGCAGCTTCGCCTGGGCGCACCTCGACCTCGCGCAGATCGAGCGCATCGAGATCGTGCGCGGCCCGCGCGCCAGCCTCTGGGGCTCGGACGCCATCGGCGGCGTGATCCAGATCTTCACCCGCCGCCCCCGCGGCCCCGAGGCGCGGCTGCTCGCCGGCAGCTACGGCACCCGCCGCGCCGAGGCGGGCATCACGCTTGGTGAACGCGCGCGGCTCTCCCTCCAGGCGAGCCATGAGCGCGCGGACGGCTTCTCCGCCACGAACCCCGACAACGCCTTCTCCTACGATCCGGACGACGACGGCTACCGCAACCGCAGCGCCACGCTATCGGCGGCCATGCCGCTTCCCGGCGGGCAGGAAGCGAGCCTGCGCCTGTGGCGTGCCGTGGGCCGCACCGAGTTCGACCGGGGCGTCACCGACAGTGTCAACCAGACCGCGAGCCTGACCGTCGAGGGCCCGCTGGGCGAGCGCGGGGCCCACAGCCTGCGCCTCGGGCATGCCCGGGACAGGCTCGTCACACGCGGGAGCTCGGCCATCGAGACGCAGCGCCTGTCCGTCGACTGGCAGCATGATCTCGATCTCACGGCGGGGCTCATCACGCTGGGGCTTTCCTGGTACCGCGACGAGGCCTACAACCGCAGCCTCCCCGGCGGCAGCACGGTCTTCGACAGGCGCATCCGCAATGGTGCCGTCTTCATGCAGTGGCAGGGCAGGCGCGGCCCGGTTTCCACGGACCTCGCCCTGCGCGTGGACGACCACAGTGCCTACGGCCACCACACCACCGGCAGCCTCGCGCTCGGCTACACTCCCGGCGCCGTCCTGCATACTTACGTGAGCTTCGGGACCGGCTTCCGCGCACCGACGCTCAACGAGCTTTACCATCCCGGTTTCGGCGGCTTCTACGCCGGCAATCCAAACCTGGATCCGGAGCGCTCCCGCACCGTCGAGGCGGGAGTGCGTTGGCGGGCAGGCCATCAACGCGTGTCCGTCTCGGTGCACCGCACCGAAATCCGTGACCTCGTCGCCTACCAGGGCCCCAGCTACCAGGCCATCAACGTCAAGCGTGCCCGCATCGAGGGCCTCGAGGCGGAGTGGCGGCTGGAGATGGCGCGCTGGGCCCTCTCCCTGCGCGCGACGCTCCAGCGCCCGCGTGACCTCGACACCGGGCGCGACCTCCTGCGCCGGCCGCGCCGCAAGGCCGCGCTCGTGGCCGAGCGCGCGCTCCCGCGCCACGGCCGCGTCCGGCTGGAGCTGCTCGGCGTCGGCCACCGCAGGGACTTCAGCGCCGAGCTAGGTGGGTACGCGCTGCTCAACGCAGCCGTTGCCCTGCCTTTCGGCCACGGCCTGACGCTGGAGCTTCGGGGCGAGAACCTGACAGACCGCGACTACGCGCTCGCCTACGGCTACAACACGCCGGGCCCCTCCGCCTACCTCTCGGTGCGCTACCGGCCCG
>Ga0256839_1006053_pt1 | contig 10838 bp, 8 predicted proteins | sample 354166metaG_FD_185968 | JGI IMG/M metagenome (GOLD analysis project Ga0256839, IMG submission 185968) | Hydrothermal vent microbial communities from Mid Atlantic Ridge, Atlantic Ocean - 354-166 | ecosystem: Environmental > Aquatic > Marine > Hydrothermal vents | place: Atlantic Ocean: Mid... | reverse complement strand
AGTTTTTTTGACTTTTCATTTGCACAATAACAGCAATATTTGGAAGTAATTGTCTTATAGGTTCATCTTCTAGTTTTGATATTATATAAGCAAACCTATCTTGATAAGTATGTTCTTTCATCACTTTTCTTAATGCCAAAAGTCTTAACTTTTTTACATCCTCCATAGATGTATTGAGTTTTTTCAGTCTTGTTAAAATTTCTTCACCACTGTCAGAAGTAAATACTAAATCTCCAAATAAAAGACGAATACCTCTGGAAAAATTACTCACTGAAATAGTGTTAGATGCCAAAAGTTCAAATATTCTTCTCGCGAACATTGTTTGAGACTGTTTGATCGAATTAAGATTGATTGCGTAGTTATACCCTTTATATGCTTTGTCGATTTCACTATGTTTAAGTGTCCCTACGATAAAAGGTTTATATTCATCAGGGAACATATAGTTTACATCATCTTTACCATAATTTCTATCATAAATTTCTAAAGATTTGAGTTCAGGTAAATGCGAAACAAAATTTCCAAGATCTCTGGTTCTGTCAGGATAACGTACATAATATGCTCCTGCAAAACAAAAAGCATCTTTTCTTGTATATTTTTCTATAGGATTATTGACAGCAGGTTGTGCAGCAAAAGGCAATAGATAGACTCTTTCATGTCCTAATGAACCTTTGTATTTATTGATACAGTCTATATCAGTAGTAAAAACATAATCAAATTGTTGAGCAGTATTTAGAAAAGTTTCAAAATGTATAGGGTCTTCTTTGTTCCAAAAAAGAGTTGGGATATTTTGAGTGTTACACCATTGGATAATATCTTTTAACTCTTGTGCATTATGCCCAACTTTGTTCCCCCATAAATCATCTTTTCCTCTCCATGCAGACTCTATAAATAAAACCTCTGGTTGAAAAGATTCTAATTCAGACTTCCATGCATTTGGTGTCAATTGACACAAATCACATTCATACATATAAGAACTATAAGTGAACTCATCCATAATACATGCCATTTTTATTTTTCCAAATTCAAAAGGATGTTGTTTACTAAGTTTATTTACACCCTTTGGTACTTTGTCTTGAAGCTTATTTTTAGCTGCTACTGTTTGAATCGAAGGTTCTATAGTTTGAATATCTCGTATACTTTTCTTTTCTTTTTTCTTACGTCTATGCTTTATAATAATTTGAGAAAAACGGATAGGTAGTAAAAATATGTTATACCAAGGCTTAAAACTATGCGCAAGTTGATAACCAAACTGGAATGACAACGTTGCACGTGTTTTGGTAACTTGTAATTGAGCATTTCGTACTTTCTGATTTGTTTGTTCTAATTTATACTTGTATTCTGTCTCAGCTTGCTTGGACTTAAACTCCAAACGCTTTATTTCATCTTTTAAATATGGTACAACTGTATTTACTTGATGGCGGTATTTTAGGTTTACTTCATTGATAGTTTTTTTATGTTCAAGTTCTTGTTTTAGCAGTGTTTCATCTAAGGTATGAATATTTTTTTCAAGTCTTTTAACTACAATACTTTCATGATTGTATATAGTGTCAAAAATACTCTCTTTTTCAAGTTGTATTTGTGTACTAAATAAACCTTTATGTTTGTTTTGCCAACTACGAAACCCTAGTTTTACTTTTTGTGTTTTGTGCATAATAGGTAATATATATGACCATACTGTTATACCTCCATTATTATTTATAGGGAGGTAGGCGTAAATACCTATATTTGAACGGGTTAACCCAAAAACTTTAAGATGTTCTCTTTCCATTTTTTGATTGGAAAAATCAAACATCAACAAAAATGCATCTTCATTTTCATCTTTTTCACATTTGATATAACCAGATATTTTATACCTAATACCTTCTTCAATATCTAAATCTATCCAATGTATTTTTGTTTCAAAATTTCTTTCATGAAAATGAATACTATCTATATCATTTGAAATAGATTTTATCTTTTTCTTTAAAGTTACATCCGTTATTTTTTTTGCATTTTTATTCATAAACTATTTAATCCTAAAGTACAAAAGATTCATTTTCAGGTTTCAATATGAATATTTGCATCAATAAAAACTCATTACTATCTAATTGATTGCATTCACAAAATCAAGAATCTTAACATCACTACCCAAGGTCTCAGCACTAAACTCTTTATGGTTGACCAACACCACTACCACATCTGCTTCACTCAACGCTTCTTCTAAGCTCACTAACTTCACATTCTTACGATTTTCCAACACTTTTGGTAATGTTTTTACATTTGGTTCTACTGCCAAGATCTTAAAATCTGTATTGTCAGAAAGCATTTTTGTTATCTCGAGTGCAGGACTTTCACGTAAGTCATCTATGTTTGGTTTAAAGGCAAGTCCTAGACAAGCTATTTTGGGATTGTCTATCTCTATAATGGCTTTTTTGACTTTGGAGATAACGAACAGAGGTTTACCATCGTTTGTCTCTCTAGCTGTTTTGATGATATGTGCATCATCTGGGTAAGCGTTGACGATAAACCAAGGGTCAACAGCGATACAATGCCCACCTACCCCACATCCAGGCTGTAAAATGTTTACGCGAGGATGACGGTTTGCCAGGGAGATGAGTTCCCATACATCGATGCCCATTTTGTCACACAGCACTGAAAGTTCGTTTGCAAAAGCTATTTGTACATCTCTGGATGCATTTTCAGTCAGTTTTGCCATCTCTGCTGTACGCGCATTGGTTGCGATGCAGGCACCTTTGACAAATATCTTATAGAGATCCGTTGCAGCCTCAGTACATTTAGGAGTCATACCCCCAATGACACGGTCATTTTCCACCAATTCTCTTATGACATGTCCAGGCAATACACGTTCTGGACAATGTGCGATACGGATATCCGCATCTTCACCTGCATCTTGAGGGAAGCTAAGGTCTGGACGCTCTTCAGCCAACCATGCTGCCATCTTCTCTGTAGCACCTACTGGAGAAGTAGACTCCAGTACTACAAGGTTTCCTTTTTCAAGTACTTTAGCCAAAGACCTTGTCGCAGACTCTATGTAATCAAGGTTTGGTTCGTGGTCATCACCTTTAAATGGTGTAGGTACAGCCATGATGAAAGCATCAGCTTTTTCTGGTGTTGTTGTTGCTCTTAAATAACCTTCATTGACTGTTGCACGTACCAAAATGTCCAACTCTGGCTCAACGATGTGTATCTCTCCTCTGTTGATGGTATCAACAGCATTTTGGCTGATATCTACACCTATGACCTTTACTTTTCTTGAAGCCAACACGGCAGCTGTTGGCAAACCTATATACCCCAACCCTATCATACAAATCGTTTCAAATTTCACTCTTTTCCCCTTCATTAAAATAATGTGATTTTTTAGTTTTATCTTATCTAACTTCATATATAGTATGGCCGAGGCTTACCTATAGACAATAATAACCGTAATTATAATATTTATTGTCAAAAAACTGACTGAAATTTACGTGTTACAATGGATGAACTAAACGATGAATAAATTGGGAATGATTACTGGAAAAAATGTACTATTCCTTCAAGGACCGATGGGAAACTTTTTTAAACATGTTGACCTTGCATTCAGGAAACGGGGTGCTGCTACATTTAAAATAGGGCTCAATGCTGCTGACTGGTTTTTTTCTAACAAGGACAACTATACACCCTATAAAGGTAAAAAAGATGCATGGGGGTCGTTTATCCATGCATTTCTCATAGAACATAAAATAGATAAAGTATTTCTTTTCGGGGATTGTCGGTTTTACCAACGTATAGCCCTTCAGGCTGCAAACTTACTTGATGTAGAAACCTATGTCTTTGAAGAAGGATATATACGTCCAGACTTCATCACTATGGAGCGTCATGGCGTCAATGATTTTAGCCATATCCCAAGAGAAGCTGCGTTTTATCAAAACCTGAACCTTAGTACACTTGAAAAAAAAGAGATCTATGATGCACAACCTAAACTCTCTCGTAAAATATGGAGTGCTTCAAGCTATTATGTTCTAAAAGACCTCTTATGGTTTTTGTACCCTCATTACCAACATCATACAAAATACAATTTCATCACTGAAGCTTTTTTTGGTCTACGCAATGCCATGAGAAAATATATATACAAAATAACAGAAAAATCCATCTTCAAAAAAATCACACATGAACAAAAGAAAAACTATTATTTTGTCCCTCTTCAAACCTATAATGATTTTCAAATCAAAGAGCACTCCACATTTGCTTCTATAGAAGCATTTATAGAAGTTGTGATGTACTCTTTTGCCAAGTTTGCACCAGAGCATACACAACTCCTCATCAAACACCACCCTGTAGACAGAGGTAGGAAAACATATACTACCTATATCCAAACACTCTCCAAGCAACTAGGCATAACCCATAAAGTGATTATCATACACGACTTACACATGCCTACTTGTATCAAAAATGCTATCGGTACAGTGACTATCAACAGTACTTCAGGTATCTCTTCACTCTATCATCAAACCCCTGTTATAGCACTGGGCAATGCGATTTATGACATTGAAGGACTCACCTGTAAAACCCTCACGCTAAATGAGTTTTGGAAGCACTATACCATACCTGACAAAAAATTGTTTGAAAAATTTAGACTCTATCTCATCAGCCAAACACAGCTCAATGGAAGTTTCTATGGAAGGTTTCCTGATGCGTTACAATATCACCCATGTAAAGTGTGACACATTTATACATACTCAAATGGAGTAATTTTCTATCGTATCTTGGTTGAAATATCTAAATGTATCGCGCCCGGAATTTTTTGCTTGATACATTGCCAAGTCAGCTTGCTTGAGTAAGATATGTGTTTCTTTTACATCTTCAGAATAAAAACTGATACCGATACTTCCTGAGAGTGAAAATGCATATGAATCAACTCTGATAGGTTTTCTTAAAGTTTTTAATATTTTATTTGCTAAAACAGATGCATTGTCTTTAGTGTGAAAGTCTTGCATAATAATGACAAATTCATCACCGCTGATATGTGCTGCTGTATCTCTTTGTCTAATCACGCCTTTCAATCGTAATGCAACAATTTTAAGGACATCATCCCCAACACCGTGTCCGTACTGATCATTAATCATTTTAAACTTATCTAAATCGATGAAGAAAAGTGCCAACAATGTCTTTTGCTCAAGTGCCTTTTTCATACTCTCTTCTAAAATTTCTGTAAAGAGTAAACGGTTAGGAAGTCCAGTCAATGTATGATGGTGTGCTTTATGATGCAAGAGTTTTCGTTGTGCTGTTAATTTTTTTTCGGTTTTTACCCGTTCTGTCACATCAAGGATAATAGCCACATAGGCTTTTTTCTCTTGATATATTGTCCCCTGTAAATACACGTCTACATAATAGTTTGTCCCGTCTTTACGTTGGTGTACTGTTGAAAACGCAACATGTTCTTGTTTATTCGTGATAACAGGTTTTAATATATCCTGAAACTTCTCTGCCGTCATTTCTGGTTTTATGTCTACTGGCGTTAATTGGGTTAATTCTTCACAGCTGTACCCAATGTTGTTTTTTGCACCTTGATTAAGATAGAGAAATTGCAAACTTTCTGCATCAAAAATATAAATTTCATTGCGTGAATTATCTAATATTTTACCACGCTCTTCAAATTTATCTTGTTCTAATTTTTGATTTGTGATATCTGTATCCATACCAATCATTCGCAGAGGTTTACCTCTTTCATCATAGGTTACTATACCTCTATCAAGTACCCATATCCAATGTCCATCGTTATGTTTTAACCTATGTATACTCTCCACTTTTTCTTGTTTTTTCTCTAAAGCTACTTCAAGGCTCTTCAAAACTTTTTCACGTTCATCTGGGTGTACACAGGCCTCCCATGTATGAATGGTATCATCTACATTTTGGTCTCTCTTGAAACCTAACATTTCCTTCCACTCTGGAGAATAATAGATACTGTCATCAAGAAAATTCCATTCCCATGTACCTGCATTATGTCCATTCAACGCTAATCTTGAGTGTTCTTGTAACTTTTGTATTTGTAAAACGTTCTTATGAGCTTGGGTCACATCTGTACACATCTGTACTATGTACTCTTTTGCATCAATCATCACAGAATTTATAGAATATTTTGTGACTGATTTTTTATGTTTATCTTCGATTTCCAACTCTATCAATGCATGGGCGTTATCTATCGCATGGCAAACAGGACAATCATCTACAGTAAATTGTGAAGGATGGAAAAGTGTATGGTTTGACATATTAGAAATATCAGAAGACTTGAGTCCCACATGTTTTTCTGCCATAAGATTCACATGAAGTATCATACCCTCATCAGATAGAAGAACAATGGGCAGAGGTATGGCATTATAACAATCAAACATAATATTGTATTCCCCCCATCATTCCTGAAATTTTTTACACATTTACTCTAAAATTGAGCTATTTTAATGTATTATAGTCAAAATTATGTCAAAAAGTGTAAATTAGTACAAATAAAAGCTTCTCAAAGCGTTGTTTTATCTGTTCTATGTTATTACACAGATACTACACACAGTCAATCTAAAATGAATTAAGATAAAAATACTCCTAATTATGAGTATAATACGTGTAAAGGATTAATAAATGGCAACAGAAGAGTTAGACAAAGCTGTCTCAGGCGAGTATGCACTCGGTTTTGAGATAGACATAGAAACCGAAACCGTACCACCAGGCTTGGATGAAAGCACTATTGCATTCATCTCTAAGAAAAAAGAAGAACCAGAGTGGATGCTTGAGCTACGGCTTAAAGCACTTAAAAAATGGGAAACCATGACTGAACCTCATTGGGCCCACTTAACCTATGAACCCATAGATTATCAGTCTATCTCATACTTTTCAGCACCCAAAGAACAACTGGACAGTTTAGATGAAGTAGATCCGAAGATACTGGAAGCCTATGAAAAGCTGGGTATTTCCCTAGACGAACAAAAGCAACTCGCAGGTGTTAAAGTAGCTGTAGACGCTGTTGTAGATTCTGTCTCTGTGAAGACTACCTACTCAGAAGAGCTTGAAAAGCATGGGGTGATTTTTTGTTCTATTTCAGAAGCGATTCGTGATTACCCCGAACTTGTTAAAAAGTACATGTTCTCTGTAGTCCCTATGGCGGATAACTACTTTGCAGCACTCAACTCAGCTGTATTTACCGATGGAACATTTGTCTACATCCCAAAAGGTGTACGTTGTCCTATGGAACTTTCTACATACTTTAGAATTAACGCTATCAATACAGGACAGTTTGAAAGAACGCTTATCATCGCAGATGAAGGAAGTCATGTTTCTTACAACGAAGGATGTTCAGCCCCTACACGTGATGACCATCAACTACACGCTGCTGTAGTGGAACTCATCATCTTAAAAGATGCAGAGATAAAATACTCTACTATCCAAAACTGGTACCCAGGGGACGAGACTGGTAAAGGTGGTATATATAACTTTGTTACCAAACGTGCCATTTGTGAAGGAGAAAATGCAAAAGTCTCTTGGACGCAAGTGGAAACTGGGTCTGCCATTACATGGAAGTACCCATCTTGTATCTTAAAAGGTGACAACTCAGTGGGTGAGTTTTACTCCGTTGCAGTCACTACCCTGGCACAACAAGCAGATACCGGGACTAAGATGATACACATCGGCAAAAATACCAAATCTACCATCATCTCAAAAGGTATCTCGGCCATGAAAGGTCAAAATACCTATCGAGGACTGGTCAAAATAGCCAACTCTGCAGTGGGAGCTAGAAACTACTCTGAGTGTGATTCACTACTCATTGGGTCTGAATGTGGCGCACATACTTTTCCTTACCTTGAGTCCAAAGATACACAAGGGCAAGTAGAACATGAAGCAACCACTTCAAAGATATCAGATGAACAACTCTTTTACTTACGTCAAAGAGGTATCACAGAAGAAGATGCCGTGTCTATGATAGTCCACGGTTTTTGTAAACAAGTCTTTAGCCAACTCCCTATGGAGTATGCTGTTGAAGCCAAAGCATTATTAGAATTAACATTAGAAGGAAGCGTAGGATGAGTACAACGATGAAAATAGAGAATTTACAAGCAAAGATAGGTGACAAACAGATACTAAAAGGTCTTAATCTAGAGTTAGAACCAGGAAAAGTACATGCCATCATGGGACCAAACGGTGCAGGTAAATCAACTCTTTCAAAAGCTATTGTGGGTCATTATGACATTGAAATACTTGGTGGAGACATCACCTATAAAGGGAAAAGTATTTTAGAGATGGAAGCCGAAGAGAGAGCATTGGAAGGTGTTTTCTTAAGTTTTCAGCATCCAGTAGAAATACCAGGAGTCAACAATGCTTACTTTTTAAGAACTGCACTTAATGCTAAACTTAAGCATGAAGGTAAAGATGAATTAAATGCTGCTGAGTTCTTAAGAGAAATGAAAAAGCACCTTGAAATGCTTGGTATGAAGTCTGACATGATAAGCCGTTCATTGAACGAAGGGTTCTCTGGTGGAGAGAAAAAACGTAATGAAATCCTTCAAATGCTTATCTTGGAACCAGAAGTCATCATACTAGATGAGATTGATTCTGGTCTAGACATCGATGCACTAAGAGCTGTATCAGAGGGAATTAACAAGATGAAAGATGGTAAACGTACTTTCCTTGTGATTACACACTACTCAAGAATCCTTGACTACATTGAACCAGACTATATTCATGTACTTAAAGATGGAAAAGTCATCAAAACAGCTGGACCAGAGCTTGTACCATACTTAGAAGAGCATGGATATGATGGCATAGAGGAGGACTAATGAATCTCTCTAACCTAAAAAATGCCGATGCAAAAGAAGTCGCAAAACTTTTAAACTCCAGTGGTAGGGAAGCATTTGTCCAACGCTTTGCGACACTGGGATTGCCTCATAAAAAGACCGAAGAGTATCACTATTTTGATGTAGATAAAATACTGAACAAAGAGTATAAAACGCTTGAGTATGTCCCCAAAACGATAGCAGAAGGTGATAAAGTTAAAATAGTTGACGGTATCGTAGTTACTGCCCCTCAAGGGTTGCGTATAAACTATGAGACCTGTAAGCAGTTAGATATTATGCATTTTGATCCGCTTTATTTTGTAGGACACCTACTCTCACACCGTATTATCAAAATAGAAATAGATGGTGATACAGATATTGAGATTGAGCATCACTTTACGAAAAGCGATACCTTGATACATTATCGTATCGTACTTTCCACCCAAGCCAATCGTCATGCAACAGTACATGAAAGCTTTGTAAGTAAGGACATAAGTAATACACTGGTACTTTATGGATATGATATACATGTAGCCCAAGACTCTACTCTAAGACTTGTAAAATTGCAAACGATGAAAGATGCACAATATAGCATGGTGGCCTCTCATAAAATCAATGTAGCAAGAAATGCCCATATGATGTTAAAAAGTTTTGACTTTGGAGGGGATCAGGCTTTACAGTTACTTAAAGTAGAACTGGCAGAACATGCACATATAGATGCGGGACACCTCCTCTACCTTAATGAAGACTCTAAACGTGGTACTGTCTCACAGATTATACACCAAGGTGAGTATTCTACCTCAAAGCAAGAAGCAAAAAATATTTTGGATGGACAAGCCAGAGGGATTTTTGACGCGCTGATTCGTGTAGAACATTCTGCCAAGTTTACAAAAGCTGAGCAGAATGCAAAATCTATCTTACTACATGAAAAAGCCTATATGGTGTCTAAGCCTCAACTAGAAATCTATATAGATGAGTTAGAAGCCTCCCATGGTGCAACCACGGGCCAGTTAGATGAAAAACAGCTCTTTTACCTACAAAGTCGTGGTATTAGCCATCTAGAAGCCAGAAAAATACTTGTGATTGCTTTTGCCAATACTTTGATAGAACAGGTAAAAGACACCCGAGCCCAAGAACGTATAAAAACCGCTTTTGAAGAGGTGTTTTATGCATCAAATACAAATGAAGGATAAATGATGACTATAGAAGAAACAATAGCAAAATACAAAGAAGACTTTGATCTCTTTCCTGATCCTAATGATAAATTAGAATATATATTTGATTTAGGGAAAAAACATACCACACTACCTGAAGAAGACAAAAATGACAATACCTATGTCAATGGTTGTGCATCAGATGCATGGCTTGTAGGTGAATGTAAAGATGGCTTACTCGTACTTCGAGGTGAAGGTACTTCAGAGATGGCAAAAGGTATGCTTACACTTTTAATAGACATATTTGGAAATAAAACACCTGAAGATATATTAGGTTTTGATCCAGCTAAACTACAAGATATGGGTATAGTAGAGTTACTTTCACCAGTACGACAACAAAGTCTAGAAGCTTTTTTAAAGATGGTTTATGGGTATGCCCATAAATGTAAAGAGCAAGGAGCCTAACATGGCTGAAGAAAATAACAAAAGTATCAATGACCAAATGGCACTTGAGCGTCAGAAATTCATAGACAATCAACCTACGGATGAAGAGATGGTTGAAAAAATCATCACACATCTAAAAGAAATCTATGATCCTGAACTTCCAGTAAATATCTATGACTTAGGACTCATCTATAACATCGATGTATGGACAGATGAAGTAAGCATGATGAAAAAATGTAAAATCACCATGACACTGACTTCTGCTACTTGTTCTTTCTCACAAGTTATTATTGACCTTGTTAAAAGTATCGCAGCACGTCAAGAAGGACTTGAAGAGATAGATGTAGAAATAGTCTTTGACCCACCATGGGGGCAAGACAGCATGACAGATGATGCGAAGTTGGCTATGGGACTATTGTAAGTTTTTCAATTTATGCTATAATAC
>Ga0256839_1006052_pt1 | contig 10845 bp, 11 predicted proteins | sample 354166metaG_FD_185968 | JGI IMG/M metagenome (GOLD analysis project Ga0256839, IMG submission 185968) | Hydrothermal vent microbial communities from Mid Atlantic Ridge, Atlantic Ocean - 354-166 | ecosystem: Environmental > Aquatic > Marine > Hydrothermal vents | place: Atlantic Ocean: Mid... | reverse complement strand
AACCCCCTCCCTTAGGGGATGATCACCTTGCCCCTTACCACCACCCGCCAGCTTCGGCCGGTAAGCCTCATACCCACGAAGGGAGTGTTTTTGCCCTTTGAATAGAACCGGGCAGGCTCAACCTCCCACTCCCCCTGCGGATCAAAGATGGTGAGGTCCGCCGCCGCCCGAGGAGCCAGCTTGCCCAGGGCTCCCTGCTCAGGGTCGTATAGCCCCAGAAGCTTGGCCGGCTCTGCCGTCTGGGCCTCCACCCAGCGGGCTAGGCTTAGCCTTCCTTCCCGCACCAGCTGGTAGGTGAGGCCCAGGCTGGTCTCCAGCCCCGAGAAGCCGAAGGGGGCCAGGGCGATGGGCGCCTCCTTCTCCCAGCCTGCGTGGGGAGCGTGGTCGCTGGCGATGACCTCAATCTCCCCCTGGGCCAGCCCCTCCACCATCGCCTCCCGGTCTGCCCTCTCCCTGAGGGGTGGGTTCACCTTGGCCTGGGAGAGGTGTTTCCTCACCGCCTGGTCGGTGAGCAGCAGGTGGTGGGGGGTGACCTCGGTGGTCACCTCTGCCCCCAGTGAGCGCAGGGCCCTGATGACCTTAAGGCCCAGCCGGGTGGAGAGGTGGAGGATGTGGACCCGGCTTTCGGTCTCCAGGGCCAGGATGGCCGCTCTTGCTATGGCCACCGCCTCGCTGGAGGCGGGGATGCCAAGGAGGCCAAGCTCATCCGCCACCGGGCCCTGGTGGACCCATCCTCCCCGGGAGAGGGTGGGCTCCTCGGCGTGGATGGCCACCGTTCCTCCCAGGGCAGTTATCTCCGCCAGGGCGGTGCGCAGGAGGTAGGCATCAGCCGTATCCGAGCCGTCGTCGGTAAACAGCCTGGCCCCCGCCTTAAGGAGGGAGCGCCAGGGGGAGGGTCTGGTCCCCTCCCTTGCCTGACTGATGCAGGCGGCGGGATAGAGCCGGGCCAGCCCCAGCTCCTCAGCCTGCTCAATCAGTCCCCGGATGAGGTCGGGCCGGTCAAGGGGCGGTTCGGTATTGGGCATACAGCAGACGGCGGTAAACCCTCCCGCCACCGCCGCCCTGAGCCCGCTCTCCAGGGTCTCCTTGTGGCTCTGGCCAGGGGTGCGAAGGTGGACGTGGAGGTCAATGAAGCCGGGCATGACCAGCTTCCCGCTGGCATCCAAAACCTCGCCTTTGAACTCGCCCAGGGAGGAAAGCTCGTCTTTGGTGAGGAGCTTGGCTATAAGGCCGTCCTGGATGAGGATTCCTCCCCCGTCCAGGTCAACCCCCGAGGCGGGGTCAAAGATGCGCCCTCCCCTGACCAGCAGCTCAGCCACCCGCCTCACCTCCCTGCTCCGATGCCGAGGAGAGCATCAGGTCAAGCAGCGCAGTTCTTACCCACACTCCCCACTCCACCTGGGACTGGATGAGGGAGCGCTGGCTCCTTGCCACCTCCGGGTCAATCTCCACTCCCGGCTCGTAGGGACCGGGGTGGAGGATGAGGGCGTCCCCCTTGAGCATGGTTGCCCGCTCCCGGGTCAGGCCAAAGTGGCGGGCAAACTCCCCCGGTGAGGGGAAGGGGATACCCTCCCGCTCCCGCTGGGTGCGAAGCATCATCACCAGGTCAAACTGGCCAAGCTCGGGCAGGCTGGTGGTCACCTCAACCAGCGCGGGAGGGCTTTTCAGCCAGCTTTGGGGAAGCCCCCCCAGGGGGCCGGCCAGGGTTACCCGGTGCCCCAGCCGGGTCCACAGGCGCACTGTGCTCCTGGCCACCCTGCTGCGTACGATGTCCCCCACCACCAGCATCCTAAGTCCCCCCTGCCAGACCTCCTGCTTCTCAGCCACCGCCGCAAGATCAGCCAGGGCCTGGGTGGGGTGGGCGAAGGTGCCCGCCCCGGCATTGATCACCACCCCGCCAAAGTGCTCGGCCACCAGACCGGGGCCGTCGGGGTGGCCGGTGCGCATGACCACCCCCGCCATGCCCAGGGCGTCAAGGGTTCTGGCCGTTTCCGCAATGGACTCCCCCTTGGCCATGGAGCTTGCTGTGGGCTCAAGGTCAATGAAGCTTGCCGAAAGCTTGGTGAGGGCTGAAGCGAAGGCCAGCCGGGTGCGGGTGGATGGCTCGGTGAACCAGAGCACGACGCACTTTCCTGCCTGGCTGGGGAGCCCTTCCCCCTGCTCATGGCGCTTGCGCAGGTCCCTGGCATACTCAATCAGCCGGCGGATCTCCTCAAGGTCAAGGTCCTCAGTGGTGATGAGTCTTTTAGGAAAGGGCCGCCCCGGGCTAGCTTCAGCCATTGGTGGGCGGATTATAGCCCCACCGGCTCACTACAATGCCCCGGATGGAGCCGGCCACCCTGTCCTGGATTGTGATCCTTACCCTGCTTCCCGCCCTGGAGGTGCGCGCTTCCATCCCCTACGGGATACTTGCCGGCGCCCCACCCCTTTTGGTCTTCCTGCTTGCCTCCGCCACCAACATCCTGCTGGGGGTTTTGGTCTACCTCATGGTGCGCTGGACCATTGGGTGGCTTATGCGCCTTAGCTGGTTTGACCGGCTGTGGAGCCGGTTTGTGGTCCCCCGCCAGGAGCGCATCCAGCCCCAGGTGGAGCGCTACGGGCCGCTGGCCCTGGCCCTCTTCATCGGCGTACCCCTGCCGGGAAGCGGGGTCTGGTCGGGGGCGCTGGTGGCAGTAGCACTGGGGATGGGCCGGCGCCACTTCCTCCTCGCCTGCACCCTGGGCGTGCTTATGGCATCGCTGGCGGTGACCTTCCTGGTGATGACTGGGAGGATGGGGGCTGATGCGGTGGGGCTAATCCCTCCCCCTCAGGGCTGATCTTCCTTGGCCTTGGGGGCGCTGAGGAGAGAGACGAGATAGCTTTTGAGCCCTCCACTTAACCCTTCAAGTTCATCCGGGTCGGTTAGGGTGCCGGCTTCTACCGCTCCCCTGAGGAGGGCAAACTTTACCCGCTGGGGCAGGGCGCGCTTGAGCAGGCGTCCTATTTCCTCCTTTCCGATCTTTCCCTCCCGGGCTACCACATAGGCAAGCTCGGCCATGAGCAGGGCGTCGGGCTCACCTTCGGCTAACCTCTCTCTTGCCGCCAGTTCGGAGAAGCGGTGCACCACCATATCGGGGAGTTTGCTGGCCAGGCTCTCAATGGCCTTGCCAAAGGCGGCGCGGCGGGCAAATTCGGCACTGCCATAAAGCTCCATCAGAAGCTCAAGCTCCCTTGTCCCGCCCAGCTTCTGGAAGACCCCCGCCGCCGAGATGGCCAGGCCGGAGGATGCACCGGTTAGGTAGCGGTCCACCATGGTGAGGTCCACCTCCGACGGATTTGCCAGGCGGGGCAGGTCGTCCAGCGCCGCCCCCACCAGCCGGCGGTGGCTGGGGTCCCTGCTGTCGGGGTCACCCTCCCTTATGGCCTCAATCACCAGCGGCAGGGCTTCCCCTATCTCCAGCCGGCCAAACTGGCGCATGATCATCCAGCGGGCCAGGGGGCGGGTCTCCTGTCGGTAGCGCTCAATGAGGAGCCCGCTAAGCCAGGGCTGGTCCCTAAGCCCCCAGAGCACCGCGTCAATGGCCCTTATCTCCAGGGTGCGGTCGGTGGCCATCTTCTCCCTGAGGATAAACTCGGCCGCCTCCCTGCCCAAGGCGATGAGTTCTTCCCGCGCCTTGGCCACCCGCTCGCGGTTCTCCCCCACCTGCCACAGGCTGGCCACCGCAAAAAGCTCCTCCAGCTTCTGTTCTTCCTCCCCCGAACTAGCCTTGGGCAGGGTGGGAATGGTGGCAAGTGAAAGTAGCAGGCAAGCCAAGGCAAGACTGAGGAAGCGGCTTGGGGTTCTGCCGGAGAGACCAGGGGAGCTTTGCATGGTGCTATTCTAGTTTTGCCCAGGCCAACTGGACTGCCTTGGCAGGGTAATATAAAATTGAGCCACCTGGCCAGGTAGCTCAGTTGGTAGAGCAGCGGACTGAAAATCCGTGTGTCGGTGGTTCGAGTCCACCCCTGGCCACCACCTGGGAAGGACGTTCACTCATCATGAAACAGCCACAGTCCCCACCCCCCAATGAGCTCTGCCCTCGGGAGGAGCTGGCCGAACGCTATTTCCCCCTGGTGGCATCCCTGGCCGCCCGCTATGCCCCCGACGAGTACTGGCGGCTGGAGCTCATAAGCGAGGGGCTCTGTGCCCTGCTTGAGGCCTACGACCGCTTTGACCGCACTCGGGGAGTGGGTTTTGCCGCCTATGCCCGCTTTCGGGTGAGGGGGGCGATGCTTGATCTGCTCCGCCGGGAGATGCGCCACGCCGACCGGGTGGTGGAGCTGGAGCACGCCCTCAGTGCAGCGGTGGAGCCGGAGGAGACCGATTTCCGACTGGAGCTGGTCAGGGCCGCCATGGACCAGCTTGAAGAGAGAGACCGGCGGATCATTGAGGCGATCCTGATTGAGGGTCTCACCCAGCGGGAGGTGGCAGAGGAACTTGGGATCTCACCCCCCCGGGTAAATCAGCTCTACCACCGTGCCCTCAGGCGACTCCGGGAGGAGACCCGCCGTCTGGCACCGCCCTGGCTACAGCCTGAACTTCAGCTCTAACCGAGGGAGGGGAAACGGAGGGGTTAACTTTTCCCTGCTTCCCTTCGACCTAGCAATGGATGGGGCTGGACATAGAGCCGCTCAGGCGACGCCTGGAAGAGATTGAGCAGCTGGATGAGGCCAGCGAAGGGGAGCTGGTCAAGAAGCTGCTCATCCTGGACGGCGAGATCCGCTACCTCTTGCGCCGCCACCTCGGAGTGCCGCGGGGTGCGATCCTCAATCGGCGTGGCTTTGGTCTGGGGGCCCTCATCCTGGCCACCCTGATCGCCCTTTTCATGGGCATTTGGATTGCCGTCCACCGCCCCACCAGCGACCTGGTTGAGCTGGTGGGAGGGAGAGACGAGTTCATCAACCGCATCCTGGGCCGGGAGCAGGCCAGCCAGCCCCCGGTGGAAGTGGTTCCCACCTCCCTGGAAGAGGTTTCCCCAGCAGACTCAGAAAGCTCTCCGGAGGCAGAGGAGCAGTAGAATGGCGCCCATCTTTTGCACTAGAAGGAGGAGAGTCATGGGAAGGGGGATGCTTGCCGCTGCCCTCGCTGCTCTGATCGCCTTTGCCCTGCTGGTTGGCGGAGGGACCGGGCCGGTCCATGCCCAGGGGCTGGTCATCAAGTCCATCCAGATCATTGGGCGAAAGAACCTGGACTTTGACACCATCGTGGAAAACCTCACCCTCAAGGTGGGGGATGAGATCCGGCGAAACACGGTCACCGTTCTGGAGGAGAACGCCCAGCGCCTCTACGAGACCGGCTACTTTGCTTCCAAGCCGGTTTTGGACTTGGCGCCCCTGCCCGATGGGGTGATGCTGGTCATCCAGATTGAGGAGAACCCACCCTTCAAGGAGGTTCGCCTCTCAGGCAATGAGCTGGTCTCCGACGAGGAGCTGCTTAGCGCCTGGGACTATCCCCCCGGCAAGGTGATCAACACCAAGCTGATTGAGGAGAAACTGGTTGACTTTATCAACCAGACCTACCGGGACAAGGGGATCGTTTCCGCCTTCGTCTCCGACGTGCGCATCGGCGCTGAGGGAGAGGAGGAGGGGGTGATCTTCGTAAGTGTGCTGGAGGGGAAGCTTGACCAGATCAAGGTTGAGGGCAACGACCGCACCAAGCCCCGCATCATCCGCATGACCATGCGACGGGTGAGGCCCGACCGGGTGATCTATAAGCGAGACCTCCTCCGAGACCTGCAGGCTCTCCAGAACACCGGCCTCTTTACCCGGGTGGACTTCAACCTGGAGCCTTCAGTCAGGCAGGGCTACGTGAACCTGATCGTCATCGTGGAGGAGACCCGCACCGGCCAGCTTGGTTTCGGGGTGGGCTACTCCACCCTCAATGGCATAAGCGGCACCATCAGCCTAAGGGAGCGCAACTGGAAGGGAGAGGCCAAGGACATCGGCGGGTTTGTGGAGTTCTCGGCCCGCTCTCCCGGCTTCAGCCTGCGCTACACCGACCCCTATCTGTCGGCAAAGAACTCCATTTCCGTAAGTCTCTTCAACACCGAGGTCTTAAACCGGCGCAATGCGGGAAGTTTCTATGAGAGTGAGCTGATCGTTAACAGCGCCGGGGGCTCGGTCATCTTGGGCCACCGACTGGCCAACGACCTGGTGGGGAGCATCGGTTTTAGCTTCACCGACTTTGACTACGACATCATCTCGGGTGATCCCTTCCAGGGCCTTACCCCTGCCCGCCGTGCCCAGGCCAGCCGGCGGGGAACCTCCATCTCCCTGCTCCTTCGCCTCACCAAGGACACCCGGGACAACATCTTTGCCCCCATGGCGGGAAGCTACCAGTCCCTTGGCATTAACTTTGCCGGCTTTGGGGGTGACTTCCAGTTCCAGAAGTATGCCCTGGAGAACCGCAACTATTTTGCCTTCGGCAAGGGGACCTTGGCCCTCCGCGAGCTGGTCGGCCTGGGCACCGGCGAGGTCCCCCTGTTTGAGGAGTTCCGCCTGGGCGGGGTGAACTCGGTCAGGGGCTACCAGCCCGACGAGGTCACCGGCACCAAGACCATCCTGCTCAACGGCGAGTACCGCTTCCCCCTGGGCGAGACCCAGTTTCGCGGGGCGGTCTTTGTTGACGCCGGCTGGGCAGGCCAGAGCTTTGACGAAATGAGAAACATCGTCGGAGTTGGGGTGGGCATCCGCTTCACCATCCCCGCCCTGGGGCTGGGGGCCATCCGCCTGGACTACGGGATAGGGCTCACCGGCGAGACCAAGGGCAACCGTTTCCACTTCGGCATCGGGGAGATGTTTTAGCCATGGAGATGCGGGCCGACAGCAGGGCAGCCTTAGGAGGGGCGGGAAGATGATCCGCACCCCCACCTTCACCCTTGCCCAGGTTGTTCAGTGGACCGGCGGCGAGCTGGCCGGAGATGGTGCTCTCGCTTTGATCGGGGTGTGCACCTTGGATAGGCCCTCTCCCCAAGGGCTGGGTTTCCTTGTCCATCGGGAGCTTCCGCGGGGCTTTGACCCCGCCTCCATCGGTGCACTCATCACCCTCCCCGAGGCCCGGGTTGACCACCCCAGCCGCATCCTCCACCCGGAGCCCCGCTCCGCCTTCGCCAGGGTGCTCTCCCAGCTGGTGGCAAGGGAGCCGGCCCTGCTTTCTCAATATGAGCCTTCCTTCCTGGCGGCCGAGCCGGTGGAGACCCGCATTCACCCCACCGCAGTGGTAAGCAGCTCAGCCCAGCTTGAACCCGGTGTAGTGGTCGGTCCCCTCTGTGTGGTGGAGGATGGGGCCGAGATTGGGGCCGGGACCGTCCTATCTGCCCAGGTATTCGTGGGCCGAGACGCCCGCATCGGTTCCCTCTGCTACCTCTTCCCCGGGGTGAGGGTGCTTGCCCGAGTTAGGCTGGGCGATGGGGTGGTGGTGGGAGCCAACACAGTAGTTGGCGGAGAAGGCTTCGGCTTCGTGTCGGACCAAACGGGTCACCACAAGATCCCCCACCTGGGGAGTGTGTCGGTGGAGAGCCAGGTTGAGCTGGGAGCGCTCTGTGCAGTTGACCGCGGGGTGGTGGACGACACCCAGATTGGGCAGGGCTCCAAGCTGGACAACCTGGTCCAGCTGGGACACAACGTGAGGCTGGGGAAAAACAACCTGGTTGCCGCCCAGACTGGTCTTTCGGGCGGGGCCAGGACCGGCGAGTGGTGTGTGTTCGGTGGACAGGTGGGAGTGGGCGGTCACCTCACCATCGGTGACCGGGTGACTGCCGGAGGTCAGGCGGGCATCATGGGTGATGTTGAGCCGGGCAAGACCGTCTCCGGCTACCCCGCCGTGGACCACCACCGTTCCATCCGGGCCTACGCCGCACTGCTTAGGTTGCCGGAGCTGATCGGTCGGATCCGCAAGCTCGAGCGAAGGCTTGAGGAGTTGGGCAAGGGCAAGGGGTGAAAAAGATGAGTGCCAGCATCAAACCAAAGCAGGTAACCCTGGAGGAGCAGACCTTCGGTCCTCCCCAGATTGACCCCACCGCCCGGGTGCACGCCGATGCGATGGTGAGTGCCGGGGTGGTAATCGGGCCCTATGCGGTTATCGGCCCGCGGGTTGAGCTGGGCAAAGGCGTGGTGGTGGGGTCCCACACGGTGATTGAGCGCAATACCAAGGTGGGGGCGCTCACCCGCATCGGCCCCCATGCGGTAATCGGGGGCGACCCCCAGGACATCAAGTACCGGGGCCAGGAAAGCTTCCTCAAGATCGGTCAGCGTTGTCGCATCCGCGAGTTTGTCACCATCAATCGCGGCTCCCACGAGGGAAGCACCACGGTGGTAGGCGACGACTGTCTGCTGATGGCCTACGTCCACATCGCCCACGACTGTCAGGTGGGCGAGGGGGTGATCATGGCCAACAACGCCACCCTGGCCGGCCACTGCGTGGTGGAGGACCGGGCGGTGATCGGGGGGATGGCGGTGGCCCACCAGTTTGTGCGCATCGGTGAGCTGGCCATGGTGGGAGGAACCAGCGGCCTTATGCAGGATGTCCCCCCCTACATGCTGGCTTTTGGGAAGGCACCCGCCCGCATCGTCAGCGTAAACAACGTAGGCTTGAGAAGGAACGGGGTGAGTCGCTCCGACCGCCAGCTCATCCGCACCGCCTTCCGCATCCTCTTCTTGGAGGGCCACTCGGTAAGCGAGGCACTTAGGCTCATTGAGGAGCTTGACCCAAACAACCCCTACCTTGGCCACCTGGTGGAGTTCGTTCGTCAGAGCCGCCGGGGAATCTGCAGTGGCCGCCGGCCCAATGGCGTAGGAGATGACCCCTACGACGAGCTCACCGCCAGCCTTCCCGCCACCTGAATACCGGACAAGGGGCCTACTCCGGCCAGGGGTTTTCACTCCAGGGATCGGGCTCAACCTCGGCCCCGAGGGGGGCAAAGGAGTAGCAGATCATCCCCCCGATCACGGTGGCCGGAAGGGCGGTGGTGATCACCCCCACCAGCAGGCCTACCGAGACCTCGGTGAGGGTGCGATGGAGGAGGGAGTGCCCCACTGCGGTGGCAATCCCCGCCAGGGAGGCAAAGCCCCCCAGCCCTACCAGCACCAGGCCCAGCAGGAAGATGGCCCGGTTGTGGTTTTGCCACCTCATCAATAACTATTTTTACCCCAAGTCAGGGATTCTGGCAAGTCAGCCTCTATCCGTCAGCTTCCTTCAGCGCCCTTCTCAGCCGGTCAATTCCCCTTACCTTGACCCTCCTGCCATCAACCTCAACCCTGCCCTCGGCCAGCCAGTTGATGACGGTAGGGTAGAGCTCTCGTTCGGCTCGCTGGACCCTCTCCCGCAGGGTCTCCACCGTATCGTCGTCCAGCACCGCCACCGCCACCTGGGCGATGATGGGACCGTGGTCATACTCCTCGTCGCAGAAGTGGACTGTGCACCCGGAAACCTTGCATCCGTGCTCCAGCACCGCCTGATGAACCCGGTCCCCATACATTCCTTTTCCTCCAAAGGCAGGCAGAAGAGCCGGGTGAATGTTGATGATCCTTAGATGCCACTGTGGAGCGATGTGGAGGCGGCTGAGATAGCCCGCCAACACCAGGTAGTCCAGCCGGTAGCCGCTGATGGCGGCGTAGATGGCCTCGGAGTGGGCCTTGTAGTCGGGGTAGTCATGGCGATCAACCACCACCGCCGGGATGCCCGCCTGGGTGGCGCGGGTGAGGGCATAGATGTCTGGCCGGTCGGCTACCACCACCTCCACCTCGGCCCTAAGCTCTCCCCTCCGCTGGCGGTCAATCAGGTTTTGCAGGGTGGTGCCAGAGCCGCTTACCAGCACGGCCAGACTAAGCCTCCCCTCCATGGCAGGCGATTATAGAAAGCTGCCGGACCCGGTTTGTCCGCACCGTCATGGGGGTAAAAAAACTCCCCGGGACATAGTGGACCCGGGGATGTTCGAAGGGGTATCGGTCGGAACCGATACTTAAGTTGGGCAGGCAGGGCATAGGTTAGCAGATCCCTCAAAAGCTTGTCAAGAGTTTTTAAGCAGATTGCTTTAGGTTTGCCTGCCGGCCACTCTCATGCGGGAGAGGAGCTTTCCCAGCCACACAATCAGAAAGATAAGCGTCACCACCAAAACCACCGTTGCCCCGGTAGAGATGCCACTTACTAGCGAGATCCAGGTGCCCGCCAGCCCCGCCACCGCTCCCACCAGTCCGCTTATGAGGAGGGAAGCGGGAAGGGAGCGGGAGACCTGCAGGGCGGTGACCGCCGGGGTCACCACCATAGCCGCCACCATGAGCACCCCAACGCTTTTTAGCCCCGCAACCACCACTAGGGTGATGAGCACCATGAGAACAAGGTCAACCACCAGCACGGGTATCCCGAAGGCGGCTGCCCCCTCGGGGTCAAAGCTGACGAAGTCAAGCACCGGCCTAAGCAGGAGGAGAACCAGACCAACCACCAGGAAGGTGGCCAGGGTAAGGTAGAGCTCCTCCTGGCCCACCGCGAGGAGGTTGCCGAATACCGCCTCAAATACTTGATGTACCGCTTCCTCTCCTTCCCCCATCAGCACAATCCCCAGGGCGAAGGAGAAGGTGAAGGTTACCCCGATGGCCGCGTCTGTAGCGATGTTTAGCTTTCTCATCAGGCGGATTGCCAGGGCAGTAACCAGTGCCCAGCCGGCCGCTCCCACCGTCAGGTGCCAGCCGGCGAGCCAAGCGATGGCTACCCCGGCCAGGCTGGCATGGGCCAACCCATCGCCCACGAAGCTCATCCGGCGAAGCACGATGTAGACGGCGATGAGCCCACTGGTAAATCCAAACAGGGAGACGGTGGCGAGGGGAATCCAT
>Ga0256839_1006051_pt1 | contig 10846 bp, 1 predicted proteins | sample 354166metaG_FD_185968 | JGI IMG/M metagenome (GOLD analysis project Ga0256839, IMG submission 185968) | Hydrothermal vent microbial communities from Mid Atlantic Ridge, Atlantic Ocean - 354-166 | ecosystem: Environmental > Aquatic > Marine > Hydrothermal vents | place: Atlantic Ocean: Mid... | reverse complement strand
CAGAAGCGGCGCATACGTGGTGTAGGTCGTTCGCCCATCGATATGTGGTGACGCGTACCGGGCGCAATGGAGCAAGCTCGACGCACAGTACCTCACTCTCGGTGACGGCGTACAGCATCCTGCCGTCACGCCATGCACCGGCAATGCCCTTGTGAGATTTGTCGTGTACCGTGAGGCGCCAGCGCAGCGAGTCGATCACTCTCCCGGTAGGCCAGTCCACAACTACAATGTGACCGTACGGTTCGTGCCAGAGCCCGGGACCAGTAGTCACTAAGAGCTTCATGACCTTGCACGAGCTTACTGTGCAGGGGTAAACGACTCGAAAGGCGCACGTGACCGCGCACCGAGTCGCCCCGAAGGCGAAATGGTTGGAATCGTACGACTCACGTATAACTCGGCCGGTCGATGTCCGAGTCGCCCATCGAGAGAAACCAGTTGGCGCCCTCGAGCACGGCGGGGAACCGGTCGAGCCCGGAAGCTGTGCGCACCAGCAGGTAGCGTGAAGGATCGCGCCGCCAGAAACCAGCGTCGCGCAGTCGCTGCTCCAACGGCGCGCACGTCAGGTAGGCCGTTAGCATGTCGGCCCCAAGGTCGCGAGCCCGGTCTATCACCGCCGCCAACAGCGTGCTGCACGCTTCGTGGTCTTCCGGATCAACCACAATGTCGACCAGGAACGCCCGACGGTACCGGTACCCCCGCCCCGGCTCGCGTACCACGAGAACAGCGGCTCCGACGTACTGATCGCCGCGCCACAAGCCCAGTCGAACGAAAGACTGGCCAGGCTGCTGCACGTACTTCCAATTCATGTACGAGGCGTCGCGTTCTACCACCACGGGGAACCGCTGCCGGATACGGTGCCACAAGGCGTCGTGTTCCGTTCCGTAGCGTTCAACGTCTCGGACCGTCAGGGCACTGCTGGGCGTACGCAGAGCCCGTCGGCTTTGCCAAGCCTGCCAGCCCGCCAGCGCCGAGCCAGCGGGTATCGCAAACAGGGCGAAACGCACCTTGGCACGGGCGAGCCGCAAGGGACGGATCACGTACGCATACGTGTTCAGCGCGCAAACGTCGGTCCACCCGAGCCGTCGCAGCATCTCCCGCATGTACTCGGTCTGCCCCAACGATAGGCTCGCGGGACAGTTTTCGATGGCTGCCAGCAGGATCGCCGCACCCACACCATGGGCACGGGCCTCCTCCAACACCATCGTGTCCACGAACCAGGGCACGACGACCGACTGGTCGCGTACCTTCAACCGCACGGGGATGGCTCCCATGTGGCCGACGATGCGGCCCCCCTGCTCGTAGACCCACACGCGAGGCTCTACCCCCAGCCGCTCCGCCGATTCCAGGAACATCCAACGCCACCGGTCGCCGATCGTCGCCGGATCACGCTCAGGCCAGGCCTGCCGACAGAACTCGAGAATTGCCGCCTCCATGCCGGGCTCATAACGTCGCACCCCATCGGTCCGTGCGGCCCGGCTGCGCGGTGTTCCCTCGCTCTGGGCCTTGAGGGACTCGACAAGCCCTTGCAGTGTGCAGCGATCGGCCGGAGGGGGCGCGATATTGGTGGCCAGGTCTCGCTGAATTCGAGCGAGAAAGTCGGTCATCATGAGCGAATCCATGCCCAGCCGAGCCAACGGCCGATCCATGGCGACCTCCTCGAAAGGAAGTCCTAAAGTCGTAGCCGCAGCCGATCGCACAATGTCTTCGAGCGGCCGCTGCCCCGCAACCGGTCCTGCGTCCCCACGCTCGGTAGATCCGACAGCACGAGCCACCGCCTGAGCGAACGAATGCAGCGACGGATGGTCGAATACGGATATTGCCTGGGTTAGCCCTAGCCGCCGGCGCAACCGCGCAATCAGATCAACCGCCAGAAGCGAATCGATGCCGATCGCGTACGGCGAGGCCGTAGGGTCCAGCGACTCAACACTCGGGTAGCCGAGGGCATGTGCAACTTCCTCGAGGACGACCGCGCATACGTCCTGCACCGCCGGGGACCTTCTCCCTTCTGGCGATGCGCCTTTCGGCCGCAGTTCCGCTATGAGGGGGTGCTTGCGCCGCGCCTCGTACGCGCCGGCGAATCGCGACCAGTCGACGGCAGCAATCACTCGCTGCGGGGACGATGGGTCCTGGATGCAAGCCGCCAGCCAACGGCTGCCGTCGTCGGGCAAGATGCCGTAGTTGCCGATCCGCTCGAAGCGCATCAGGGTTTCGCCTTCGGCCATCCCCCCGCCCCGCCATGGCCCCCAGTTCACGGCTACTGCAGAGACGCCACGGGACCGAAGCTGCCGGGCCAGGCCGTCCAGATAAGCGTTCGCCGCCGCGTAGTGAGCTCGTTCCCCGGCACCGAGAACAGAAGCTAGAGACGAGTAGAACAGAACGAACGATGCCTTTTCAGATTCGGCCAGCTCGGCCAGCCAAGCGGCCCCGACCGCTTTGGGCCGCCAGACTTCCTCGATGCAGTCCCGATCAAGCTCAAGTAACACACGTGTGCGGTCTAGACCGGCTGCATGGATGATTCCCCCCAGCGAACGGCCGCTAGCCCTCAGTTCTTCCGCCAGCTTCTGCACCTGCTGCCGGTTGCTGACGTCGCAGGCCATCAGGCGGACGGCCTCTTCCGGAACGCCAAGCTCGCGGAGCCTCGTCAGCACCTCCTCGCCCACGGTGCCACGGCGGCTTAAGAGCCAAAGCTGCCGGGCGCCCCGGCGGGCAAGCTCGCACGCTGCAAGGCCGCCCAGCCACCCGCTGGCCCCGGTAACGATGTAAACCGCCTCCGGGTCAAGTGTGCTCTTCGCGTCGGGAGGCTCAGCGTGCTCGTGTACGAGCCGCGGAACCCACACCGTATCGCCCCGCACGGCGATCTGGTCTTCGTCGCCGACAGCCCCGAGCACATCGAGTACGCGCTGTATCTCCGATAGCTCCCGGATGTCGACGACGCCCCCCCACAGATCGGGCAGTTCCAGAGCTGCCGTCCGGCCAAAGCCCCAGAGCGCTGTTTGGGCCGGTTCGACGTCCTGTTCGCCGTCGACCGCCACGCCCGCTCGGGTGGCTAGCCAGTAGCGCGCCGCGCCGCGGCCGGCGCTCGTTAGCTCCTTAAGTTCGCGCACCAGTCGCTCAAGAGCTTCGGGCACCCGCTCGACATCGCGCAGGTCGAGAAGCCGCGTATCGATGATTAGCACCGGCTCGTCACAGTTCGCCCCCACAACCGCTTCTCGAATCGTCCGGTAAACGAGCACGCGCCCGTTTCCGCCGGCGTGCAGTCTAGCTAGCTGTTGTCTCGTCGGTTCGTCGGCCACGAGGACCACAGTCCTGGCTGTGGGCGCGGCCGACGAGGCCAACGTAACCTTATGCCACGAGACCACGTAAGCGGCGGGCTTAGGCCTGCGCTGCGCGACGTCCGCGAGTTCGCGTTCGAGACTGCCTGCGCCGAGTTCCTCACCGATCCAATAGCGCCGCCGCTGGAATGGGTACGTGGGGACGCGTACACGCCGCCGGGGGTAATCGGCGTCCCACCCGCGCCAGTTTAGGGGGTATCCGCGTACGAACAGCCTCGCAACGGAGTCCGATAGGACCTGCCAGTCCTGCTGACCGCGGCGAAGGCTGGGCAGCAGCTCCTTCTCTGCAGCCTGCTCGAGTTGCCCGGCCAGCCCAACGAGCACCGGATGGGGACCGATCTCGATGAGCACGTCGCAGCGATCGAGTACTTGATGCGCTGCGTCGAGGAAGCGCACAGGTCGGCGGATCTGTTGGACCCAATAGGATGCTTCGCACAGTTCGGCTGCAGCCTTCTGGCCGGTCACCGTGCTGATAAACTCGACCTGCGGCGGCCTGAATGCGATGTCGCCAATCTCGCGCGCGAACGTTTCCAGGATCGGCTCGACCATTGGCGAATGGAAAGCATGGGATACAGCCAGCAATTTGGTGCGAATTCCACGCCGCCCAAGGCGCTCGGTTATCTCCTCGACGGCCTCTTTGGGGCCTGACAGCACGGTCTGCGCGGGGGCGTTGACCGCAGCGATGGCGACCCCGCGCGACCCGTTCAGTTCGGCGCGTACGCAATCTTCGCCGGCAAAAGCGACCGCCATCGTACCTCCCGCGGGCAACGATCCCATCAATCGCGCCCGGGTGGTGACTAGCCGCGCGCCGTCCACTGGGCTAAGCCCCCCCGTGACAACCATAGCAGCGATCTCGCCTACGCTGTGGCCGCACACCACGTCGGGACGCACCCCCCAGGACGCCCAGAGCTCAGCCAGAGCGAGCTGGACACAAAAGAGCGCCGGCTGAGTGTACGTTGTGTGATCCAAGAATCGCGCTTCCGGCGTCTCTGCATCGGCAAAGAGCAAAGCGTCAAGCGGCCGGTCGAGGTGTTCGTTGACCAGCGCGATGTAGCGGTCCAGCGCGCGCCGGAACGTTGGACTCGTCCGGTATAGCTCGCGGGCCATGCCGGCATACTGTGCCCCCTGGCCGGTGAACAGAAACCCGACTCGAAGCTGTGTCGGGTGCACACTGCCCGCATAGCCCCGCGACGGGCGATGGCCCTGAGCGTACCGTTCGAGCGCCGCGAGGAGCTGCTGCTTCGACTCGCACGGGATTGCCAACCGATGCTCGAACGCTCTACGGCCCACGGCTAGCGAGAAGCACAGGTTTGGCAGATCATCATCCTGTGCGTCAGCCAGCGAAGCCGCCACCTGCCGTGCGTACTCGCGCAGCGCCCGTTCGGTGCGTGCCGATAGCGCAAGCACGTGTACGGGCCGGTCGGTCGCAGGTTCCCCGTGAGGCTCGTCTGGACCGTCGGGGGGTTCTTCTACAATGATGTGCACGTTGGTCCCGCCGACGCCGAAGCTGCTCACAGCGGCCCGCCTTGAAAGCGCAATCGTCTGGCCGTTGCCACCGCGCACCGCCGGGCGGTCCCACCGCAATGGTTCCCGTGCGACTTCGAAACGCAGTCGGTCCCACGCAACCTGTGGATTCGGCCTGGGGGATGTGATGGTTGGAGCAATGGTGCGGTGCCGCAGTTGCAGCAGCACCTTGACAAGGCCGATCAACCCAGCACCGGCTTCCAGGTGGCCAACGTTGGGTTTAATAGCGCCCAGTCTGACCCTGGGGGCCTCCGCAAACTTCGTGTCGGTCCACAAGCTCTTGTCGTCGTACGCCAGCTCTAGGCCACGGACCTCGATCGGGTCCCCCAGGGCTGTTCCCGTTCCATGGGTTTCGATGAAAGTGATCGTGCGCGGATCTACGCCTGCGGCCTTCAAGGCGGCCCGGTGAGCGATTGCCTGAGCCGTCGGGTTCGGTGCCGTGAACCCTACGGTGCCGGTGCCATGGCTGATACCGACGCCTTTGATGACTCCCAATACCGGGAGCCTATGCTTCTTTGCGGTCTCAAGCGGCATTAGGACGACAGCCACGGCGCCTTCGCCTAGGACCGTGCCATCAGCGTCGGCACCGAAGGGGCGACAGGCCCCCGTTGCGGAGAGAATGCCGAGACGACCAAGCTGAGCGAACCGAGCGGGGTCAAGGATGAGGTTAACGCCCCCCACCAGTGCGGCCGTGCAATCGCCCGCCGCGAGCGCGCGACAAGCGAGGTACAGAGCAGTTGCCGATGACGAGCACGCCGTATCGACCGCGAGGCTGGGGCCCTGGAATCCCAGGATCTGCGACAAGCGGTTTGCGAGACTGAATCCCTCCCAGCAGCGGTAAGGGCTTTTCGTCTCCTCGGCCCAGCGGTTGGCGGCGAAAACATAGTCGCCGTACATGACGCCCACAAAGACGCCGGTGCGTTGCACCTCTGGCCCCTCGGTCCAACCCGCGTCCTCCAGGGCCTGCCAGGAGACCTCCAGAAGAAGGCGTAGCTGTGGATCGAGCATCGCCGCTTCGCGCGGGGCGATTCCGAAGAAAGCGGCGTCGAATTCGTCGGCGTCGTCCACCAGCCCAGCCCAGTGTTTGCGCTGATCGCGGAGAGGTGCAAGAAAGGTCCTGCGTTCTGCAGGAACTTCTCGGACCGCACTGCGACCGTTGACAAGCAGCTCCCAGAGTTCGTCCGCGTTTCTTGCCCCCGCACACCGTACCGCCATACCCACCACGGCGATGTCGGTGCCGACGGCTTGGCCCTGCCGTTCGCGAGTCAACGGTGCTGCTTCGACAGCCCCCTCGCGTGGACGCGAATGTTTACGCACGGCGTCGACAATAGCGGAGACGGTCTGGTGCTCAAAGAGCAGCGTGGGGGGCAGCTCTGGATAGCGGCGCAGCAGGGCAACGGTGATCTCAACGATCTTGAACGAATCGCATCCTAGCTGGTCCAGCCGATCGACACGCTTGATCTCTTCGGGAGGAGAGTTCAGTTGCTGGGCGAACGCCTCCAACACGTAGGGCTCGGGATCTTCCGCCACTTCGACCGCCGGGGACGTTTCCGTAGAGGTGTGGCTGGTGTCCTGTTCGGCTGGCCACTTGAGTTCGAAGGCGAACCGTTCGATCTGGCGTTCCCTTGCGCGCACTCGAGCCGCAGCGTCCGTCTGGGTTTGGACATCGCCGGTCTTGTCGGCGGCAGGTGGTGCGCCTTGTTGCTGCTCTCCGTGCGATGAATCTGTCGCCGTTGGATCGAACTCGAGGTCCACATACTGTTTGGCGTCGATTGTGCACGCAAGGTAGTTGTCGCCATGTTCAAGCTTGTCAGGGTCGACGATACTTTCGAGGAACTGACGGGCAGGCAGGTTCTTTTTCGTGAAATTAATGCGGAATCGAAGTGCCGGTGCGCCAAGGGCAAGGGCCTGCTGAGCGAGGAACGCAACGGTCCGGTGCTCGACGCCGCGACCGAGGACGCGGCAGCTCAGGAGGAACGTGTCGACTTCCAGTGCGCGTGGTTGTGCTTCTTGGTCCAGCTTAGCGATGACAACACCGACCAAGCCGTAGTCTCCGAACCGGTCGGACACGCGGACCGTCCAGCAGCGGTAGCCTTCCTCCGACACGAGCTTCCAGAGCTCCGCTTCGGTTCGCCGGATGGTCGTGAAGTTGAACTGGTTCGTCCGCATCGTGAGCTGGGCGGCGCGGGGGAGGTCTTCCCGGTTGAGTTCGCGGAAGTCAAGTTTGAGTTGCAGGGACTTCAGGAACTGGCGGAAGTCTGCCACCTGGGCCTTCAGTTGCTGGCGCTGGAGCTCCTGGCGGTACATTTCCGTGCGCTTGCGGTCCTCGGCGGTGGCGGCCACCAGATCCAGTTCCCAGATGTGGTTCAGAAGACGGATTGCTTTGTCGGGATCACGAGGCCATTGCAGCGTGAGCACGTCTGGGCAGTTGGCTCGGACCTCGGCGCACTCCACGGGGTTATCGTCGATGAAGATAAAGCTATCGCGGCCCAGGTTCAGGCTGCTGGCCAGGGCTGAGATGTTTTGCGATTTCGGCGCCCAGTTGATCATTGCGCCGACGATGTGCGAGCGGCGAAGTGGCATTTCGCCGGCTCGTCGATCGAAGACTTCCCAGACGTCCTCTTCGCGGTTCTTGCTGCACAGGCACACCAGGACACCGTGCTCCGCCAGTTCGGCCAACCTGCGCTGTAGGTACAGGTGGTGTTCCGCGAAGCAGACGCCGTCGGGACCGACTTCCCCCACGACCCCGTCCCAAAGCGTGTTGTCGCAGTCGACGACGACTACCTTCTTGGGCGGCGACAGGAGGCGGTAGGCGCGCCGAATGATGATCGCGGCAAGGAAGCGATAGTAACCGGGCGTGTACGGGATGTGCCCGATTCGGTCCCTGTGCCGGTCGTAGTAGCGAGCGGGGTTGGGGTCGAGGTGATACACGCCATGCCAGGTGGCCGCCGTGAGAGTGTGCACTCCGGGGAGGTTGCGTGTTTCTTCGACGATTCGATTTTCCCAGTCGCGGATGTCGCTGTCCGTGGGGGTGGGCTCCGGTAGGTTCGAGGGCGTGATGATGAGCAGCAGAGGCGACCCACCGCGGTGGGCGTAGGCGCGCAGGGCGTTGAGCAGCTCTTCTCCCGCGGCTTGAACGCTCTGAGCGACCTGGCCTTTGTCGGCGAGTGCCGTGGGCGGAATTTCTCGCAGCCAGTCGCGCACGCGTACAAGGGCAACGTTTAGACCGCTCCGGTTGCAACTGAAGTTGCTCCGGGGGCTGAGGAGCTCTTGTACGACCTGGTTGTAGCCGGCGAATGTGGTGGGGGTGCGCCAGGCGATTTCTTTGGCCCAGTCCTGTAGCGCCTCACCGAGCGGCTCGGCCGTAAAGGTGGCGGCGATTGCCAGTTGTACCTCTCGCAGGTCGGCCAGCAACGGGCTTGATTCGAGCTCGGGAAAGTCGGTGAGAACGGTCGGCTCAGTCTGGTCGTTTTGGCCGTGGCGGAAGCGGTCGGCGATCGAGCGGGCGATTGTAACCGCGGCGCACCAGGACGGGATGGTGCCGGCAACGCCCGCGGGGCTGTCGTTCCAGCGTGTACGCAGTTTAGGGGGCCGGGCTATGCAGACGTGGATTCCGTCGCGTTGCCTCGCGTGGGCTAGCGCCAGTTCCTCGGTGGCCTTCTTGGTTGCAACGTAGGCCTCCAGGCCTTTCGGCGCGACTTCGACGAAGCTGGACGAGACGGTGCAGACCAGCCCCCTCGAAGACGCCAACGCTTCGGTGGCGGCCTCCAGCGGCGCGGCAGCCATTTGCAGGTTGCGTTGCACGTAGGCTGCGGCTGCGATGCCGGTGAGGCCAAGCTTGGGGGCCTCGCATGCGTTGAGGACGAGAATATCCAAGTGACCGTGAGTATCGGTCAGATCCTGGATGATCCGTCGCATGGCCTCGGGGTCGGCCACGTCGGCGCGGTGGAAGTGAACGTGGGCGCCGTGGTCGGCCAGCAGGGTGTTCAATTTCTCCGCGTCGCTCTGCGAGGAGCGGTAGACGGCATGCACGGTGGCGCCCGCGAGTGCGAGGGTGGCGGCGATCTCGGCACCGAGCCCTCGACTGGCGCCGCAGACCAGGGCTACCTTGCCTTCGAGGGGGGCGCGCAGTTCGCGCGCGTAGGCGGCCAGTGTGTCTACAGGTGGATCTGAGGGGGAGAATCGGACGTAGCTGCGCAGTCGTGCCTCGGCAACGGGTGAGCCATCGGCGCGGCGGATCTGGGCGTGGCTGTCCACGAGCCGCAGCGTCTGGTCGACGTGTTCAACGGTTAAGGTGTAGTCGAGCGGTTCGTCCAGGGTGATGCGCAGTGCGTTGCGCCAGCGGAGCTCTGCTCGGACAAAGAGGGCTCGCTCGCCGGGGAGTTCCATGCCGACGAGGTAGCTGAGCAGGCCGAGCAGGCGCTGGAGGGCGGCGAAGCCTGGGTTGTCGGGCACGGCCTGCGTTGTGCCGGGCCAGAGGTAGCGACCGTGGAGGACGACCCCGGGGAGGTCTTCGACGTCGTAGGCCCGAGGCTTTCTTGGGTGGCCCGGACGGACGTGGGCGTGGTTGTCTTCCGCCGGCACGGGCGCGTCGGGAACTGGGTAGCGCTGATGTGCAGAATGCGTCCCGTCGCGGGCATCATCCCCCTCATCCGCAGCTTGGATGCGGCACTCTAGAAGGAGCTGGCCGTCCTCGGAACGGACGCGGACGAGGCATGCGCGTACTGTGCGGTTGGTTGCAGATTTCTCGAGAGGCGTTCGGGCAGACGGAGTGACTGTGGCGACGTTCGCGGAGCGAGCCGCTTGTTGACGGACCGGCGCACAGGACGCAGGATCGTCGGAGGGCCTTTCTGGAACCCTTGTCGGATCGCTTACGGCGCCGGCGGATGCGCAGCTGGCGCCGGCGGTTGCCTGAGCTCCGCCGCCGCGTTGGGAAGCGGGCGGGGGATCATCCTGCATACGGTCCCCGTTTCGATGCCGGGCGTCGTCGGCGCCCGTTGCGTGCGGCGGGGTCTCCCCCGGGAGCGGGGTGTTGTCACCGGGACCGTGTGCGGGGCCGTATTGGACTTCGAATTCGCAGTGGATCCGTTGGCCGGGATAGACGGGATGACGGAACTCGACGGTGAGAACCCCGGCTTTATCGAGCAGTTCGGCGAGGGGGGCTTGTTCGGGAGCTGTTTGTATCTGCTGTACACCAGAGCGAGTAGCTACCGCGCGATCGGCCTCGGCCTCGCCTTGCTTTTTTCGGCGGCGCTCGGTGGCTGGTCCGACCGCTGCCACGGCGGCCTGGGCATCTCCGTCAGTGCAGACCGGAGGGCTTTCGACCCGTATGGCTCGCAGCACTTCCTGCAGGACGGCCATGCCGTGGACGACGTTACGACCGAATGCTGCGCGGCGCGCGTAGTGTGGGTCGATGTGCAGTGGGTTCACATCACCGCTGACGCGCGCGAAGGGGGTTACCGCTTTATCGGCGATTCGAATTGTTACCGTTCGTCGTTCGGACATGGCTGTCGGGATCGGCTACGATCTGGCGTGCACCGCTTCTGCACCGTTGCTGGCTGACAGGACGGTTAGGTCGCGTGATACGCGCTCAGGTCTGGTCGGTCGTTTGCACCGCGCAGCGGCTCCGATCGCTTCCCACGAGAAGGGCTATACGTTTTCGGAGGGTGTTGGGGAAAATCATTGCCAGGAGGTCGTCGATACCGATAGGTCGCAAGGTCAGGTAGAGCGTGGCGAAGGTGAGGAGGACGATGGCGCCGGCGGTGGCGTGCGAAATTGCGGTAGATGTCCGCTGTTCGAGCAGGTAGACGGTTACGCATCCCAACGTGGCAGCGAATCCAGCGATGAGTCCGTGGATGGCGAGGTCGATGGCGATCTGCCGGACGTTAAGAGTGGGGAGAGCGAGCTTTGGGAGGCGAATCCAGGGGTAGATGAGCAGGGCATGGGCCACCACGCACGCGACGGCCACCCCATAGAGCCCGAAGGGCAGC
>Ga0256839_1006050_pt1 | contig 10846 bp, 9 predicted proteins | sample 354166metaG_FD_185968 | JGI IMG/M metagenome (GOLD analysis project Ga0256839, IMG submission 185968) | Hydrothermal vent microbial communities from Mid Atlantic Ridge, Atlantic Ocean - 354-166 | ecosystem: Environmental > Aquatic > Marine > Hydrothermal vents | place: Atlantic Ocean: Mid... | reverse complement strand
CCCAGTGCTTAAATATGGTCTTGGCATATTTAGATACATTCCTAACGCCTATGCGTACTCGGACTGGAGTAACAGATGGATTATTTCCAACAGTGTCAACTGCTGGTACAACCATTTTTTTAGTAGGCGTGCCGTCGCTGCGATAGAATGTATAATCGAATTGATGTATACCAAGCACAAGTCCGGTACTAGAAAACAGGCTAGCGCTGGTCATATTTATAGGGTTTGGGAATATAGGAACTCCTGTAGTCCCTACAAACGACGTAAAGGCATTTCCTATGTAAGTAGATCTAGATGAAAACGTGTATGGATATACATAGACTCGCGACTTACATGTTAGACCCAAAGCGGCATTCCTTATGGTTATAGACCCTTTAGGATCTGCTGTCATAAGAGAAGAGCCTACTAACCTAGACTGGTAAGCATTAAGGTATATCGTTGGATTAACTTGGTTGTTGTATATATACGACGGGCTGTATGCTGGACGGTATTCTTTCCAACATAAATAATATAAATCAGCGCTGAATGTAGTGTCTGTATTAACAATCCTGACAGTGTTTGTGTACTTGGGTATATCTACGTACCACCCATAAGCGTAATCCCCTTGTAGGGGAGTTGTTAGTACACCGTCTACATACACTTCTACGGCGGAAAACATAAAAAACAGTATAGTGGATCTATACAAGAAAGTTCTGTTTATCTGTATATACCCCCCGTTCGCGCTTAGTGTGTAATAATAACGGTCGGCGCTGTAGTTAGTTATAGTGAATGGGCCGGATAATTCTGGATGAGGAGCGCCGGTAAGCCTTATATAATCTTCATATGTAAGTATATATGGGTAAGTAGGGGTATGGTTAGCTATTATAGATAGCTCGTATTTGTATCCACTTTCGAAATGAGGAGTTGTGTATAGAGGTATCTCTACCTCAAACTCATTCCCAGCTAGGTATGACGGTTGATCTATGTATAATCGTAGACTTCCCGGAGAAACAGATGAAGTAAGTTGTCCTGTATTAGTGTTAAATACACCAACACCTATCTGCTGGGTAGTAGGCAAATCCTGAGACAGCATAACAGCTTCGCTGCTTCTGCTAATTACATATACATCACTAGCACCGTTTATAGTTATAAATGTATAGCCAGAGTCTACAACTATACACTCTCTTAAAAAATAAGAACCAGAGAGATTATCGGGTAAGCTATAACCTTCTACCTGTACAGTAATTGTTTCCGCATTGTAATAAAATCTACCTACTGATATATTCCGATCTGCCTTTGCTACATAGTGTACATATAAGAACTCTATGTATTTAGAAGCTTTGTTTTCTCTTAGGTGGATTATAGGAGCATTTTCTATAGTAAAAGACTGTTCTATATCATGTGCAGATACTACTACGAATACTCCTGCTACGGGGTCGTACTTCTGTACCTGTATAGAGGCGTACCTAGTACCGGTTATACTCCTACCTATTACTATAGAATATATATCTCCTGTATCAGATACAACTGATATATAGGAGCGCCTATCTACATTGGTAAGGTTGCTAATGTCCGTAGGCGTACTTGTCCACGTACCTCCATAGTTATGCAGTACATCAAGTGTAGGATTATATAAACATATAGCGTAGGTACCAGCAGTCTCGTTATAGTAAGCAGATATTTGGTTCGTACCAGAAACATAGCCAGAACCTACCAGTGTCGGCGAGGGATCCCATACAGTCCCTGTGCCATCGGTGCTGCTTATCGTATACACATTACCGTTCGCTAGGGCGTATACATAAGTGATAACACCTGTACTGTTTTGGAATAATGCGGCGGCTTCAGGAGATGTGCTCTCAGCTGTTTGAAACACAAAACCGCTTACCCATGTGTTCCCTTCGTCGTAACTTACGTTATACCATAGGTTAGGCACTCCCCCCTGAGAAGAATTGAGCTCTGTAGATATATGTAGAATAGAGTTATTTATGAGCCGTATTGCCTTTGTACCTAAAGATAAGTCAGAGTTAGGTAAGGAAGATATATATGTTGTAGTATTCGTATCTACATCGTACGAATACAGAGCGTTTGAAGTAATTTTATATATAGTATATGGACGCTCAAGAGAGCTATATAAACTATAGTACTGACTACCTAGGTCGCCCACTAATATAGGATATATAGAGCTGGTATAGAAGGGAGAATTAGAATCTATGTTCCTCCACCCTAATCCATCGTCTCTTCTCCAAACTACAGTGAAGTACGCATTACTGTTACTATACGCCCCATTGTTCTGCACCAACCACCTTACACGTAGAGGGGTTAGTCTATCTACCTCTATATACGAATTGGCAGGAGATACCCAGACACTATCGTTTTCGTTAGCATAAGGGTCTTTGAACCTATAAGCTACAACATCAAAGTTACTATACGTTATAGACCCATCTATACGTATAACAGAATTAGCTGCTAGCTGAGAAGCAGCCTTCTTAGTGCCTATATACCCGTTTACAGTATAGTAAGCACGAGCATCCATATTAACAGCTACACGTTCAATCGCTCCGGGATATTCTCGTACTACGTAATTATCTACCCACCAGTTTGATATAAAATCAGAAGGGTTAGGACTAGCTACTCCGCAGTTACCAGCTTGTGTTATAGTCGAGTCAGTAGCACTGAGAATAACTATTCCATTATTCGATATAGTATGTGTATTTCCTATAGATGAGATAACGAACTTACCTCTAAGTTCCTCAGATGTGGATAAAGTATATGTTGATAGAACAGTAGGAGTCCCAGCAGAAACAACACCGAGCTCAATAATATTACTTCCCGGCATCATCATATAGTAGAAATTAGAGGTATCTATACCTCTCCATATAAAAGCAAACTCGCCTATAGCTAATAGAGTATCTCCCCAAGCCCCTAAATACGCATCGAAATATATTTCTACGTCAGCAGAAGTCGGTGCCGGAACGCATACTGTTTGTTGGAGTGTAGTTATAGGCATTATTCAAGCTCTATCGGGTATATATTACCTACTCCATTGTTTACTATTACTGATCCAGAAAATACTAAATCTGTCCAACCTGTTCCTATGGTATCAGGGATCGTATTGCCTAAATAACTGCCATTACCGTTAGTGAACTTATCGAAGAAGATTATATTGTTCAGATCAGCTCCGTTGATATTTGCCACACCAGAGGCAATAGCTGCGCCAGAGACCGTATAGGTAACACCGATACCGGTTTGGATCGTTTGCGACAAGACAATCTGTATAGTTGGTGCTGTAAGTCCAGTATCGGACATAACGACAGATACCATAAGCCTGTCTGTAGTATTAAAGTCTGTCGCTACAGGTAGTCCTAGGTCGTAGTTGTTTACCCCGACGGAAGGCGAAGTCCCGAATGTTGCAGAAGCGATAGATGCTAAGACCGTACCGGTAGAGTCTATTCGGCACAAAGATACAGAATCGACGGTAGCATCTGCGTCAGTAACTGTGAATTCTATGGGGACGATCGTATTCGTACCATCTACATCCCACAGGGTGTTGCCAGTATTGAATTGAGGGGATATGAGCGTAATAGTAGTAACGGAAATAGCCCCAGCATCGATTATAATATCGTATGCAGCAGCGCCTGCCGTACCATTCTCCGATATTTGATAGTTAAACACACCAGAAGTTACGGCCACACCCGGATAGGCCGTACCAGAACAATCCGCGCTAAGTGAGAGGTCAGAAGCCAGATCAGTCTGGACGAGGGATAACGGGTTTACCGGCATCGTATGTTACTCCCTTAGCTTTTTCGAGCACGGACTGCATAGTCTCGTCGTCATCCCATATCCCTTCCTTGATCCATTCAGGCTTTGTGTCATAGGTCTTAAGTAGCTTCCTTTCAGTCCACAACGACCCTTTCATGAAAATATTACCGGATGACCCTATTGCCATGAAATAGCGGCGCTTGCCGGACAGAACCTCTTTATAGTGCTGTCCGTTCGTTGCTATTTTGTCGAACACAACAGACACAGCCAATACGCCTTCATTTGGTAGCACTTCCCACTCATGCGCAGCACTGCTGAATGTCCTGTTGCCTGTATAGAAGGCTACCCACCCAAGTATTTTCATGATTAGTCAAGCGTTATAGTGAGGTCGTTGGTAAGAAAGATAAAAGTATCTCCATTGTTCACGGTCTTGGCCACTGTCAAAGCGCCATGAAACAATACGTTCCCACCTACGGACGCATCCATTACCGCAGCGTACGTAACTGTCCCCCAGTCGGCTGTGGCAGTAGGAAAGGTAATATCTTGCTCGTTGCTAGTACTGCCTGCGGAGGCGAGAGCAAAGGTCCGGCCAGAGATCCCGCCAACTTCGACCCGAGCATAACTGCCGCCGAGCACCTCGCCAGTTATGGTCCCAGCCTCAAGGCCGTTATCAGCAGTGAACAGGGCGATCCAGACACTCGCCGGTGCAACATAGGCTTCATTACGAAGCACATGGTCGAGAAGTTCATTTTCAAGAAAGTCACTAAAAGCAGCCATGGTCTATTCCTCCTATCGGGTAACTTCAGGGCTAAAAGAAACGCCGCCTTCCATCAGGCGGGTGACGGTGCCATCAGGAGCGGTCAGCTCCAGATCGTAAACGGCAGAAGTGAAGTCCAGTGCAGCAGTATCCGCTGCTGAAATCAAAAGTTGGATCGTACCAGCGGTACCGCCAAGAGTGATACGGCCGTTGGTTGTATCCAACTGGATGATTGTGTTCGGGTCATCGTAGCTCGCCCGAATGTCCATCTCAGCAGTGTAGCCTGTAAGGTTAACAGGAGTTACACCGTCGCTCTCTGTCCACTCAATGTTGAACGAGAACGTCGCACCCTGCTCTATGATCAGGTTTTGTTTGTACGCAGCCATTCTGCGGCCTCCATAATCCGATGCGCCAGATTAGCGATGACCTCGCGCTCTACGTCGATTATACGCGTATAATAGTTGTGGATGAACTCCGGTTCAACGATTACTGCGGGGCAGCTGGTCTTGCGAAGAAAGTAGTGTGGTTTTTCATCGCCATCCACGTCGCCCGGGTAGTCCTTCACACCCGGGCGGTCCATACGGTACCATCCCTCCTTCACCCCACGGTTCGGCGTGAAGTACGGCGTAAACGCCTTGTGGATGATGTTCGCGCAAGCCCGTCCTTTCTCAGAACCGGGGTAATACAGCGTCTCACAACCGGCCCCTTTTCCGCCAGCAGAGTTGAAGTGAATCTCGACAGCTAGCTCGCAGTTGTTGCGGTTAATAAAATCAATCTTCTCTTTTAGCGTAACATTCGGGACTTCGATAAATACGTCTCGGTAATCCACAAGCAACCAGTGCAACCAACTACGGGCAATTTCGTTCTCGCAGATACCGTCGTAACACGCACCGGGTGCAGAAGGATAATGCCCTGCGCTTACCGCAATCATTGCGAACCTCCAAGCAGTCTATGTAGTTGGTAAGTAATGAATATGATATTCAGTATGAACCCAACAACGGTTCCTGCGCCAACAACGGTGATGACCATGGTACGGAACTTCGTTTGCATCTCGCTGATTTTCGACTCCAGCTTCTGCTCCATAAGCTCGCCGTCCTTATGGGTCATGAAGTCCTCCAGTCGCCTGTTGAAGTTGATGTAGATCCCGTCCTTGTGTACCGCCATCTGCTCAGGCCACTTCGATACGGTCTCGCGCAGGGCTTCGAGCTGGGCAGAAATCTGCGCCATGGAGTGCGCCAGATTGTCAGCAGAGCGTTCGTAATTGTTCTTCAACGCTTCAACTTCTGTTTTCATCGACGCCATCTGTTTCGTCAATTCCAGCTCTACGTTGGTCATTTCTACGCGGTCTTTGTGAGGAGGTTCATTCACGGTACTACTCCTTTATGATAGCGATAGGAACCGTTTGACAGTCAGCGCGTCTGGGTGCTCCCAGACCTTCTGCTGTATTGATTCTTCGTGGACTACAGCATTGCCGGTAACGTTATTTGTCATGTCATACGACCCCCGTATATGAAACGCCCCTTCTGTAAGCGTAGAATCGAGGAAAACATGACCAGAAGACATATCAAGGGAAACGACAAGCGTAGGGTCGGAAGCATTAATTAACTTTATCCCGCCGTTGTAGTCACGCAGCACAAAGTTTGTCGCACCGCCGTTCAGGTTGATAGTCGGCGTTGGTCCCGCCGCATCCTCATCGGTAGGCAGGTTCGACCAGCTATTCAGAATAGACAGTTTGGTAGTACCGCCAAGAGAAATCGCCCCTTCCAACGCGCACTCGAAGATCAGCCCGTTGACGTAGTTGATGTCCTGAACAATACACTGCCTGAGCAAGTTGCTGCCATCCAGCGTCCCTGTAACTGTCAAGCGTTGAAACTCGCAATTCGTCACATTCGCCCCGGGGTCGATGGTCAACGTAAGCAGGTGGGAATCACCAACGAAAGTAAATCCTGAGGAGAAGTCCTGACTGGTCAGAGTGAGGTTGTCCTGAATGAACAGCGTCCTGAGCCCACGGCTCAGGGCGATGGCGATCGCGTCTGCAGTATTGTTGACTGGGTTGTCCCGAGTCCCTGCAGGAAACGCCGTCCCTGAGATCGTCGAATTAGGGTTGATAGCTACGCCGCCTTGGAACGAAGCAATCTCCAGCGACTTCTGGTTTTGGAGAGTAGCTGAAGAAGACGACGTAACAACGACCTGTGTATAGGCAGTTGGGTAGATTGGAGGGATGTCTGCGCCATTGGCATCGATCGCTACAAGATTACCGCCAGATACCGAACACTGCGCATAGTTCGGGCCCGGACGGGCCTCAAAAGCGAGCTGTGCATTTAGCAAAGTCGACGTGATCCCAACCTGTACCCCACCACCGAGGTTCTCCTTGCCGGAAGAGGACACAATTTGGTCATTGTCCATGTTGACAGGAAGCTGTTCAAGATAGGCCAGCGTATCGTGGAGATCCTGAATCACCACTTCCGTTGAAGGCGCAGCGACCGTGATGATACGGGGGCTGGATTCCCAATCAACCGTTATGTCACTGCGTATCGCCACCGACCACAACCTCTACGTGTTTGGCCATCTCTTTTTCTCGGGCTTCCTTGTCCTTGAGTATTAGGATCATCTCCTCATACTCCTTCATAGTCACGCGCTCACGAGCAATAGCCTCCTTGAATATCTTGATATTCTGTTGGCACTGCTCGATCCCGCGCTCCAACCCTTCGATACTATACATTACGGACTCGCAATCGTGTCTGTTGTACGGATGGTAGCGACAGAACGGTTATCTCCGGTCGTCGCATCCTCAGTGGTAAACGGCTTGATCTTCGTTACGTTGCGCTGATTACGGACCACCACACGGTAGTAGATCGGGTTCTGGTATACGATGCTGACCGACTCCTGAGACCCGGTCGCATAGCGATCGATCAGCGGCACATACACATCATCACCAGCAGCTAACGCGACCGGAACAACATTAAGCGCAATGACATCCGTCGATGCCTGCCCGGTGATAGCTGGAGATATCGTAATCTGGTCGGCAGAGTCAACTGTCTGGACATAGGAGAATGCCCCAACGGTGCTGTTGTAAACGAGATCGCCGCGTCTAGCGTTGGCGAAAGCCCCCACAGCCACGACAGTCGTCGAGGTTGTCCCTGCTCCCGCCGTTGCGTTGATCGTAGCCAGCGTAAATGTAGAGCCAGACCACGAACTAAACCGCAGTCGCCACTGCCTGTTGTTGTTAGATACGTCTCGGATGTGCAATACACCACCAGTCGTCTTTCCGGGGGTGTCGGCGGTTATGGCCGTACTGACAACGACGCTAGTTGCTCCAACAAGCTCCCCGCCAGCGGCAGCATATTCGGTCTTATTGATCGGGCCGCCAGCTGCAGTGAGTCGGAAGGCAGAGACAGTATCGCTGTCCGCAGCCGATTCCGCACCGCCAACCAAGTTTGTGATAGTCAGAGATATGGCAACCGGGCGGGTACGGATGTTGCCTTTACTGTCGGTAAGCTGGAAATTGTTCTCATCTGCGGATACCCAGTTACTCAACAACACACCACGTGCGCCAAAGAAAGTCCCACCAGCGAAAGTGCCCAGCGGAGCAGCCTTTTTGGGGGCGAACACCGAGGCGGAGACATCCGGCACGACCGTACCGCCGCTGTCGTTAGAGGTTACAACGTCGATGGTATTGAACGCACCCCGCGTGTCTCGGAGTAGGATTTGCCTAAGTGTAGCGTCGTGGGAAATAACAACTCCAGTCGCGCCCGTATTAGCCTGAATAACATCATCGCCTTCAGCAATAGTCCCTGTAACGGCGCCGGAATACTCCAAGTACACCTCGGCGCCAACGTACTGCTCGGCCTCGATACCATCCGAGTTGATCGTCGAGGTCTCACCACGGCGGTAGATGTATTTGATCCACTCATACACCTCAGAGAGCGGGTTGCCGTTGCAGTTGAGTGTAATCCCGTAACCCTCTGCAATCCCGTCATCATCAACGTCAAACGTCGCAGCAGTGAAGGTCGCTGACGGGGCGGCCCCACTCGTGAACCACGCGGCGGAGGCTGGCCCCTGCGCCACAGGGGCGTTTATATCGAGTGTCGCATCTCCCGTCCCGTCATTGTTCAGAATCTGCTCACTGGCAGAGAAGTCTGTCAGAGGGTCGTCGATGAGATAGTAATGGAAAGTATAGGTTGGGTTCACGCCAGTAATCTGCGTGATGATTCCTCGTGCCCCGGAAGTCTGACCCTGAATCTCATCGCCAACAGCGAAATCGTCAGTAGTCACCGTCGCTGTAGTGATAGAGCTGTACCCAGTCTTGTTGTCCAGATCGGGGGAGGTAGCCAACGGGATCGGGTTGCGACCACCAGAAGTCGTAGAAGTAGAGACTTCGAAATTGTCGTAGGAGGTAGTGTACTTCCGTGCGAAGACTTTCAGGTAGCCATTGTCGATCAGCGGGAACCCAGCTTGTGTAAAATCACGGATATAGAAGCACCGATCGATGTGCCCATCGCCCCACCAGTCCCGCGTCTGGTCGTCGATGGAGTAGACCCGTCTCCGCTGGCCCGTTCCAGCGTCGCCCTGATATACGTAGATGTGCGTATCCGGCTCAATGGTACCGATGGAATAGAGATTAGCCCAGATCTGCTCACCGGTCACGGCTGCTGCGCTCTGCGTCGCCGTATTAGCCGACGTAGTCATTGTCAGCGATCCGAGGGTTGAGTCGAAGTCATTGGCAAGGTTGTTGTCGAGCGGGCGAATGACTAGGTAGTCTGTCGCGCCTCCGGTGATGATTACATCAAGCAGCGTCCCTGTGTCCCCATCTATGTGAGTGATGGTGTCACCGACATCCGTAGCAGCGATTGTGCCGCCGCTAGCAACCGGGGCCACGACGATCCCAACGGCTCCGGTACCGTTACCGGGAAGCGACCGGGCCCATCCGCTTGTACGCAAAGCACCGCCGGTGATATGCTGCATAGTAGCGTAGTCGATATACCACGGCTCTGAATCACCAGCGTCGATGATGCCTATGGTATATTCTACCGGGGTCTCCGCCGAGAACGGTACACCGTCGTCACTCTGAAGCGGCTCGTCGAACAGATTCTGCGCAGCACTGTATACTGCGTTCATAGTCTGAGTACCTGTCGCAGCCCCAGTCCAAGTTATCCTCTTCTGTCTGTTTTCGTCAAGAAAATAAACAGTCAAGTCGCCGTTAAGAATAGTATCAGCCATCGTTACTTCCTCATAGGTTTGGGTTGACGATAGAGTCCCTGACAAGTTCTATGACATAGTCCAACCCTGTTGATGTTATTCTAGCACTAGATGAGTAGGTTTTATACCTAGTATCCCCGGGGGAGCTCTTTCTGACTTTAACCACTACGTCTACGTCGTATCCGGGATAATTGTAAGATGATAGCACCTCACCATTAACATCTGAATCTAAATTCAGTATCTCTACCCCATTAGAATCGTATACAGAGGTCTGGGCATTGAGTATAGGAGATCCGTCTACCCTGTCTATTACCTTTATTCGTATGTTCACTACGTTATTTATGGTAACACTGCCGCCGGCAACATTGTTGATCTTCGCTGGGTCAGGATTGCTGCCATTGATACAATTCAATACAATATTCAACCCCAACCTATTCACAATGTCGTAAGTATTCCCTGAAAACTTCACATTATCCAGTGTGAAGGTTCCGCCAGCTTCAATACCGAGCGCCCCGGCGTTATTGATAAACTCGCAGTCCTTCAGGACGTTGGAAAGATTAGCACCGACTCGTATGCATCCGAAGTTTGCGTCATTTCCGCTGTAAAAAACGCAGTTTTCTACAGCTACCATGCTGTCAATAAAAATAGGGTTAATCGGATTAATCCGACAATCTCGCAATTCAAAGTTCGGGTTATTAAATTCTCCCCCAGCCCATCCGGTTATATACACCCCATTAACACCGTACCAGCCCCCCGACACATCGGGGTCTCCGACATGGAAGGCGAACGGAATCCAAAAAGCTCCACCACCGACGTAAGCCCCATCCAGTCCACGGATATCTGGGGCAGTTCCTATAATCTCTCCGAATTGGATGTATGTTTCGGAACCTAGAGCCCCCCTACACACCATAGAGGGATAGCCCAAGGCGCCCGCATTCTGAGCTTGAAGCGCCCGCCGATAGGAGACAAGCCTAGTTGGATTCAGTCCATCCTGAGTTCCAATGTTCACACGCCCCCGGAGGATGATTGTCTGCCCGGTCTCTTCCATGTAACCAATATCGGCGGCTTGCAGCGCCTCTACAAGTTCACTCAGCCCTTCCCCGTCCGTGTTATTAGGGCCATAGACAACCGGACCAAGCTGCGGCGCGTCAA
>Ga0256839_1006049_pt1 | contig 10846 bp, 10 predicted proteins | sample 354166metaG_FD_185968 | JGI IMG/M metagenome (GOLD analysis project Ga0256839, IMG submission 185968) | Hydrothermal vent microbial communities from Mid Atlantic Ridge, Atlantic Ocean - 354-166 | ecosystem: Environmental > Aquatic > Marine > Hydrothermal vents | place: Atlantic Ocean: Mid... | reverse complement strand
GCGCACGCGGCCGTCCTGGGGCAGGCGGCGCTCGGCGATGTCGAGGTTGCCCATGATCTTGATGCGGCTGGCGATGGCCGGGGCCGCGCCCTTGGGCAGGCGCATGTACTCGCGCAGCGCGCCGTCGATGCGGATGCGCACGATCACGTCGGCCTCGCGCGGCTCGATGTGGATGTCCGAGGCGTCCTGCAGGTAGGCCTCGCGGATGATGGTGTTGACCAGCCGCACCACCGCGTTGTCGTCGAGGTCGGTGGAGACCTCCTCTTCCTCGCGGTGCTTGTGGGCGAACTCCTTGGTCAGCTCGTCGAGGTCGCCGCTCGAGCCGTAGAAGCGCTCGATCAGCTTGACGATCTGCTCCTCGGCGGCCACCGCGGGGATGATCTCGCGCTTGGTGAAGACGCGCAGGTCGTCGATGGCCCAGATGTTGCGCGGGTCCTTCATCAGCACCACCAGGGCGTCGCCCTCGAGGTGGTGCGGGAAGACCGTGTAGCGGCGCACCGTGTTCTCGCCCACCAGGTGCAGCACGCTGGGGTCGGGCGGGCTCTCCACGGGGTCGATGTAGTCGTAGCCCAGCTGGATGGCCAGGCTCTGGGCCAACATCTCGGGGTTGATCTTGCCCGACTGGACCAGGGTGTCCTCGAGGCGGCCGCCGCCGGCGCGCTGCTTCTTGAGGGCCTCTTCCACGTCCTCGGCGGAGACGTAACCAAGCTCGACGAGCACCTCGCCCAGCGGGCGGGCCTTGCCCAGCCGCTCCTGCACCTTGAGCGCTTGGCGCAGGCTGTCGCGGTCGAGCTTGCCGTCCTGAACGAGCGACTCGCCCAGGCGGCCCGAGCCCGGATAGGCGCGGGCGAAGAGCTTTTCCCACTCCTCGGGCAGGGTAAGGACGAACTTCACCCGTTTGCCGAGCAGGCTCTCGACGGCCTGCTTGTGGCGCAGGTCGGAGACGACCACCCGCACCCGCTTGCGGTCCTGCTGGACCGGGATGGCGTGGTAGCGCAGCGCGTCGGTGCGCAGAAAGAGGTTGGCGGTGTCGCGGTCGACCTCGACCTTGTCGGTGCTCGGAAGGAACTCGGCCCCTTCCTGCTCGGCCAGGGCCTGGTAGAGGTCGATTTCCTGGATCAGCCCCTTGCCGACGAGGATGCGGCCCAGCAGCTCGCCGGTCTGCTCCTGCTCAACCAGCGCCTGCTCGAGCGCCTCCCGCTGGATCAGCCCCTTCTGCAGCAACAACTCGCCCAGGCGCATCTCGTGGTCCTGGATCGGCGAAGGGGGCGGCGGGGCCTCGAGCCCCAGCTCGGGGTAGTTGACCGCCAGCGCGTACTCGAACGAGGGCCGGAGCACCTGGTAGGGCTCTACGAGCATCTCGGTGAGGTCCTCCACCTCGTCGACGCGCAGGGTGTCGAGGGGGTTGGTGAAGGCGACGCGCAGGGTGTCGCCTTCGAGGGCGAAGGGGATGGCCTCGAGCTCCCGCGCCTTTTCCGCGGGCAGCTTGGCCCGCACCTCGGCCGGGATCTCGACCTCGTGCAGGTTGACCAGGGGAATCCCGAAGGCCTCTTCGATCACCTGGGCCATGCGCTGCTCCGAGAGCAGCCCCATGTCCACGATCACCTCGGCGAGCGAGCCGCCGATCTCGCGGTGCCGTTCCAGGGCCCGCTGCAAATCCTCGTCCTTCAAGTGGCCGAGTTCAATAAGTGCGGCGCCGAGCCGCTTATCGCCAATCGTCAATACGCTCATCGGTTTCCTCCAGCCGAATCCGGGCTACACGCCTTCGCCTTGGCTCAAGTATAGTCGCCCGGTCCTGCTGCGTTCGTTCATTATTCACCGGATTCCGAGCGCTGTGCACCCCCGTTTTGGGGGCCTGGAACTCGCTCCAGGATGCGGCGCTCGAGCGCCCGCACCCAGCGTGTGTGCGGCAGCCCCTTCTTCGGCTCGATCGGCTCGACGAGCACCGAGTAGGCCCCGATCAGGTTGGCCCCCAGCACGTCGGTGAAGAGCTGGTCGCCAGCCACCGCCACCTCGCGCGGCGCGAGGCCCATGCGCCGCACCGCCCGCCGCAGGCTCCAGGGCAAGGGCTTGCCCGCGAGGCCCCAACCTTCCAGGCCCAACGACCGCGCCCAGGCGCGGGTGCGCCCTGGCTTGGCGTTGGAAACGATGAAGACGGGGATCCCCGCCCCTGCGAGCGCGCGGTTCCACGCCGCCAGCTCGGTCGCGGCCGGCGGGCGGACGCCGTAGGGGACCAGGGTGTTGTCGAGGTCTACCACGAGGCCGCGGAGCCCCCGCGCCGCCAGCCACTCGGGGGTGAGCTCGGTCACGCGCCGCACGCGCGCCTTGGGCCACAGCAGCCGCATCGGCCCCAGCCTACCCCGGCCGCCGGGGCACCTGGATGAGGCCCCACATGCGCCCGCTCCCCGCCCCGTCGCGGCGGTAGGAGAAGAGCTCGGGGTCGCGGTAGGTGTCGCGGCCCGAGAATTCGATGCGCTCGAGTCCGATCCCCAGCGCCCGGGCCTGCCGGCGGAGCGCCGTGGGCAGGTCGAGCCGCGCCCGCCCCGGCTCGGGGTCGGGGAGAACGGCGTCCTCGTAGCCCGCCTTGGCGAAGCGCTCCGCCAGCTCCGCCGAAACCTGGTAGCTGGTCCCGGCGATCCCCGGGCCCACGGCCAGGCGCAGCCGCGCCGGCTCCGCGCCGAGGCCGGCGAGCCGCTCCACACCCACGGCCAGGATGTTCCCCAGCACCCCGCGCCAGCCCGCGTGCAACGCCGCGACCGCGCCGGCCTCGGGATCCTCCAACAGCAGCGGGTAGCAGTCGGCCACGCTGACCGCGAGCACGAGCCCCGGCTCGGCGCTGGCCAGACCGTCGCCTTCGAGGACGCCAGCCTTGCGTGCCAGGTGCACCGCGGTGCCGTGCACCTGGCTAAGCCGCGCCAGCGGCGCACCGCCGAAGGCGGCGACGACCCGGCGGCGGTTCTCGGCCACGGCCGCGGGGTCGTCGCCGGTGGCCGTCGAGAGGTTGAGCGCCGCGTAAGGCCCGGTGCTCACGCCTCCGGCGCGGGTGGTGAAGCCGTGGGGCGCGGCGAGCAGGCGCGAGCGCAGGAACTTCACGGCGGCTTGGGCGTCCAGCGGTCCGCGTCGCGCGCCTCGTACTTGGCCAGCGCCGCCAGAAAGGCCTCCTCCAGGTCGATGCCGTGGCTGTTGGCCATGCTGACGAGGACGAAGAGCAGGTCGGCCAGCTCCTCGGCCAGCTCGCCCGCGGCCTCGCCCGGTTTGGGGGTCTTGCCGTGGGCGTGGGCCAGCACCCGCGCCACCTCGCCGGTCTCTTCCGTGAGGCGCGCGAGCATCAACAGCGGCGGGAAGTAGCCCTCCTCGAAGCGGCCGATCCAGGCGTCCACGCGCTCTTGGGCTTCCTTCAGGGTCAGGCTCACTTCCGCACCAGCTCCAAAAGCGGCGCCGCGGCGTAGCGGGCCATCAGCTCGACGGTGTGCTCGACGTCGCCGAGGTCGATCATCTCCGAGGGCGAATGCATGTAGCGGTTGGGCACGCTCACCACCGCGGCGGGCACACCTTCGCGGGTGACGGCGATCTCGTCGGCGTCGGTGCCCGACCAGCGGCCGTGGGCCTCGAGCACGTAGGGGATCCCGTGCTCCGCGGCCAGCGCCCGCAGCCGCGCCAGCACCCCTGGGTGGGCGTAGGGCCCCACGGCCAGGCTGGGCCCCTTGCCCAGGGCCACCTCGCCGTGCTGCTTCGGGTCCACCCCGGGCTGCTTGCTGCAATGGGTCACGTCCACGACCAAAGCGGTGTCGGGTTCGAGCCGGAAGGCGGCGGTGCGCGCGCCCCAGGCCCCGATCTCCTCCTGCACCGTGGCCACGGCCACCACCTCGGCCTCGCCACCCAGCTCCTGGGCCCGGCGCAGCGCCTCGAGCGCCACGAAGGCGCCGATGCGGTTGTCGATGGCGCGGCTCACCACCCGGCGCCCCATCAGGTAGCGCAGCGGCTGGTCGATCACGCCCACGCTGCCCACCTCGAGCGCCTCCAGCGCTTCCTTTTTGTCCGCGGCGCCGACGTCGATCCAGACGTCCTTCAACTTTACCGCCTTGCCGCGTTCGTCGGGCTCGAGGGCGTGAACGGGCTTGCGCCCCACCACGCCGAGCACCTGGCCCTTGCGCCCCAGAAAGCGCACCCGCTGGCCCACGAGCACCTGCGGGTCCCAGCCCCCCAGGGGTTCGACGTAGACGAAGCCCTCGTCGGAAACGTGGGTGACGATCAGGCCGATCTCGTCGATGTGCCCCGCCAGCATGATGCGCGGCCCGCCGCCGGGGCGGATGCGGGCGTAGCTGTTGCCGTGGGCGTCGCGCCAGACCTCCTCGGCGAAAGTCTCGGCCTCGCGCACCCAGACGCGCGCGGCCTCGTCCTCGAAGCCGCTCGGCCCCACCGCGCCCAGGAGCTCCTCGAGGAAGTTGAGGTTCAGTTCCGGTTTCATCGCCCCCAGTATAGGCAGGTAAGCTGAGCGTATGAAAAAGGCGCTGGCGCTGATCGCGCACGACAAAAAGAAGGCCGACCTGATCGCCTTCGCCAAGGACCACCGCGAGCTGCTGGCGCGCTTTCCGCTCGTCGCCACCGGCACCACCGGGAAGATGCTCGCCCAAAAGGCGGGGCTCGAGGTGGAGCGGGTGCAGTCGGGGCCGCTCGGGGGCGACCTCCAGATCGGCGCCCGCATCGCCGAGGACCGCATCCTCGCGGTGATCTTCTTCCGCGACCCCCTCACCGCCCAGCCCCACGAGCCCGACGTGAGCGCGCTGATGCGCATCTGCGACGTGCACGACGTGCCGCTGGCGACCAACCTGGCCGCCGCCGAGGCGGTGGTGGCGTGGCTCGAGGAGATGAGCTAGGGTTCGCCGGCCGCCGGATCGATCACCGACGTGCCCGCTTTTCTCAAGCCCCCATCGAAGCCGACCACCTGGCCTCCGTACTCCTCGGCCCAGGCCAGCAAGAAAACGTCGGGGAAGTCCAGCCCCGTCCCGGAGTAGGCCTTCAGCGCGCGCGTAAGCACGGCCTCGTCTAGGGGTTCGTGGCCGGGGAGACGCGCCAGCACCTCTTCCAACCGCCGCTTCCGGCGCGGCACGATGCGGATGGAGCCGTCCTCGACCTCGACCCGGAGCTCGTCGCCGGGCTCGAGCCCCAGTGCGTCGCGCACCGGTTTGGGAAGCACGAGCTGCCCCTTGCTGGAAAGACGGGCGGTGGGCATACGAGTGTCTTCCCATATGTAAGACCGCTGCGCCCCCGGACCTTGTGTTCTCCTTCCCAAGCCTTCTGCACCTTTGGTCATCAAACCGGAGCGTTAGACTGGAAAGGGGCACCGCCCCCAGAACGACGATGGAAACCGCCGAGATCGTCGGCGTCGGCAGCGAGCTGATTCGCGGCGAGACGCTCGACACCAACACCGCCGAAGTCGCCCGGAGCCTGCGCCCCTACGCGCTCGAGGTCTGGCGCACCCTGCGCGTCGCCGACGACCCGGCGCGGCTGGCGCAGACGGCGCGCGAGCTCTGGCCGGGCGCGCGCCTGCTCGTCTTCCTGGGCGGCCTCGGCCCCACCCCCGACGACGTGACCACCGAGGCGGTGGCCCGGGGGCTGGGGCTCGAGCTCGCCGAAGACCCGGCCATGGTACGCACGATCGAGGACCGCTTCGCGCGCCTGGGCCGCACCATGACGCGGATCAACGTCAAACAGGCCGTCAAGCCGCGGGCCGCCCGCTGGCTTTCCAACCCCCGCGGCACCGCCCCCGGCTGGTGGCTGCGCGAAGGCGGCCGCGACCTGGTGGTCCTGCCCGGGCCGCCGGCCGAGTGGCGGCCGATGTGGGCGGGGTTGCTGCCGCGGCTGGGGTTGTCCGAGAGTGGCCGCGTGCGCCGCGAGCTCAAGACCTTCGGGCTGGGCGAGTCGCAGATCATGGCGCGCCTTGCGGACCTCTGGGACGCGGGGGTGACCAGCGGCATCTACGCCCACGCCGACGGCGTGCACCTGAGCGCCGAAGGCGCGCCTGCGGCCGTGGAGCGGTGGATCAGCGAGGTTTCCCGGCGGCTCGCCGGGCACGTCTGGGGCTACGACAAGGACACCCTGCCCGGCAAGGTCCTCGCGCGGCTGCGCGAGCAGGAAGCCACGCTCGCCACCATGGAATCGCTCACCGGCGGTCTGCTGGCGGCGCTGATCACCGAGGTTCCCGGCGCGAGCCGGAACTATTTGGGCGGCATGGTATCCTATTCTATGGGCGCTAAGGCCCGTTTTGGCGTGCCTACCGACACCCTCACGGCCCACGGGGCCGTTTCCGCCGAGACCGCTTCGGCCATGGCCGAAGCCGCTCGGCGCGAACTGGACGCGACCTACGGCCTGGCCACCACCGGGGTGGCCGGCCCCGATGAGTTAGAAGGGCACCCGGTCGGCACCGTCTACGTCGGGCTGGCCGGGCCGGACGGCACCCAAACGAAGCGTTACCGATTCCCCCCGCTGGGACGCGAGGCCGTGCGTCTGCGCGCCGCCTACGCGGCCCTGGCGCTGTTTTGGAGCCACCACGGATGAGACTCTTCTACGCGGTCTTCCCTCCCCGCACCGTTCAGCGCGCGCTGGCCGAGGCGCAGCGGATGCTGCGCGGCAACTGGAAACCGGTGCGGGAGGACCAGATCCACCTCACCCTGGGTTTCCTGGGCGACGTCCCCGACACCGAGCTCGCGCGGGTGCGCGCCGCCGGCCGCGAGGCCGCCCGGGCGAGCGGCCCCTTTACCGCCCAGGTTCGGGGGACCGGCTTCTTCCCCAACGAGGGGCGGCCGCGCGTCTGGTTCGCCCGCGCCGAGGGCGACGGCTTCGAACCCCTGGCGTTGGCGCTACGCGAGGCGCTGCCCGAGTTCCTGGAAGGCGAGCGGGCCTTCAAAGCCCACCTGACCCTGGCCCGCCGCAAGGGGCCCGCCCCGCGGGTCGCGCCGGTGGTCTTCGACCTCGAGTTTCCCGTGGAGGCCTTTGCGCTGGTCGAAAGCCGGCTGACGCCCAAGGGTCCCCAGTACACGGTTTTGGACACCTTTTCCCTAAAGGAGCGTGACGAACGTGGAAAACAACGAACGGCAAAAGGCCTTGCAAAGCACCCTCAAGCAGATTGAGAAGCGCTTCGGCACCGGCGCGATCATGCGCCTGGGCGAGCGCCCCCGCCAGGAGGTGGAGGTCATTCCCACCGGCAGCCTGGCCCTCGACCTGGCCCTGGGCATCGGCGGCATCCCCCGCGGCCGCATCATCGAGATCTACGGCCCCGAGTCGGGTGGCAAGACCACCCTGGCGCTGCACATCGTGGCCCAGGCGCAGAAGGCCGGCGGCGTGGCCGCCTTCGTGGACGCCGAGCACGCCCTCGACCCCGTCTACGCCCGCCAGCTGGGCGTGGACGTGGACAACCTGCTGCTCAGCCAGCCCGACACCGGCGAGCAGGCGCTCGAGATCGTGGAGCTGCTGGTGCGCTCGGGCGCGGTGGACGTGATCGTGGTCGATTCGGTGGCCGCGCTCGTGCCCCGCGCCGAGATCGAGGGGGAGATGGGCGACGCCCACGTGGGGCTGCAGGCGCGGCTGATGAGCCAGGCGCTGCGCAAGCTGACCGGCGTGCTCTCGAAGAGCAACACCTCCGCCATCTTCATCAACCAGATCCGCGAGAAGGTGGGGGTGATGTATGGCAACCCCGAGGTGACCACCGGCGGGCGGGCGCTCAAGTTCTACAGCTCGATCCGCCTCGACGTGCGCCGCAAGGGCCAGCCGATCAAGAAGGGCGACCAGCCCATCGCCAACGTGGTGCGCGTCAAGGTGACCAAGAACAAGCTGGCCCCGCCCTTCCGCGAGGCCGAGCTGGAGCTCTACTTCGGCCGCGGCATCGACCCGGTGGCCGACCTGGTCACCGTCGCCGTGGACCGGGGGGTGATCGAGAAGTCGGGGTCCTGGTTCTCCTACGGCGAGATCCGCCTGGGCCAGGGCAAGGAGAAGGCCGCCGACTACCTGCGCGCCAACCCCGAGATGATCGACGAGATCCGCGCCAAGGTGCTGGGTCTGGAAACCGCCGAAGAAGCCGAAGCCTAGGAGGAGGGCCGCCATGGAAACCATCGTCATCGTTGTCCTCACCGCCCTCCTCGCCGGCGGCGCCGCCCTGCTGGTCGGCCGCCGCAGCGGCGGCGCCGGAGGCGCGCCGCTGATCGAAGAGATCGAGAAGCTGCGCCAGACCGCCGAGGAGGAACGCGGCCGGCTCGAGGCCGAGCGCCGCCGCCTCGTCGAGGAAACCCAGCGCGAGGTCGAGCAGCTGCGCCAGAGCGCCCGCGAAGAGGCCACCCGCATTGCCGAGCAGGCGCGCCGCGAGCTCGAGGAGGCCCGCGCCGAGGCGCGGCAGCTGCGCGAACGCGCCGAGGCCGAGGCCGACCGCCTGCGCGCCAAGCTCGAGGCCGAGATGAAGGAGCGCCTGGCCGAGGAACGCCAGCGCCTCGAGGCCGACCTGGCGCGCGAGCGCGAGCGCATCGAGCGCGACCTCGAGGCCATCCGCCGCGAGCGCGAGGAGCTGAAGCGCCAGGACGAGCGCCTGGCCCGCCGCGGCGAGCAGCTGGACGCCCGCGCGGCGCGGCTGGACGAGCTGGAAGAAAAGCTGAACGCCGAGGAGCGGCAGCTGGTGCAGCGCGCCGAGGCGCTGGACCGGCGCGAGCGCGAGATCGAACTCAAGCTCGAGGAGATCGCCGGCCTGACCCGCGAGGAGGCGCGGCGGCAGCTGCTGGCCCGGCTCGACGAGGAGCTGGAAGAGGAGAAGGCGATCCACGTCAAGGCGGCGATGGAGCGGGCCCGCATGGAGGCCAAGAAACAGGCCGCCCACCTGATCGCCCAGGCGGTCCAGCGCCAGGCCTCGGAAACCGCCGCGCAGCTGGCGGTGAGCGTGGTGCCCATCCCCTCGGACGCCATGAAGGGCCGCATCATCGGCCGCGAGGGCCGCAACATCCGCACCTTCGAGTCGCTGACGGGGGTGGACCTGATCATCGACGACACCCCCGAGGCGGTCATCCTCAGCTCCTTCAACCCGGTGCGCCGCGAGATCGCCAAGATGGCGCTCGAGCAGCTGGTCACCGACGGGCGCATCCACCCCAGCCGCATCGAGGAGGTGGTGGAGAAGGCCAAGGAGGAGATGAAGCACTACCTCTACGAGCGCGGCGAGGAGGCGGCGCTCGAGGCCGGCGTGGTGGGGCTGAAGCCCGGCCTGGTGCAGCTTCTGGGTCGGCTGCACTTCCGCAGCAGCTACGGCCAGAACGTCCTCAAGCACTCGATCCAGGTGGCCCACCTGGCCGGCATCCTGGCCGCCGAGCTGGGCCTCGACGTGGGCCTGGCGCGCCGCGCGGGGCTGATGCACGACATCGGCAAGAGCGTGGACCGCGAGATCGAGGGCACCCACGTGGACATCGGCATCGCCCTGGCCAAGCGTTTCGGCGAACCGGCCGAGGTGCTCGACGCCATCGCCCACCACCACGACCCCGAGAACGCCGAGACCACCTACGCCGTGCTGGTGGCCGCCGCCGACGCCATCAGCGCCGCCCGCCCGGGCGCCCGCCGCGAGAGCATGGAGGACTACATCAAGCGGCTGGAACAGCTGGAGCAGATCGCCACCAGCTTCCCCGGGGTGGAGCAGGCCTTCGCCGTCCAGGCCGGCCGCGAGGTGCGGGTGCTGGTCAAGCCGGGCAAGGTGAACGACGCCAAGGCCACCCTGCTGGCCCGCGAGATCGCCCAGCGCATCGAGCGTGACATGGACTACCCGGGTCAGGTGCAGGTGACCGTGGTACGCGAGACCCGGGCGGTGGAGTACGCCAAGTAGTTATTTATTTTAAAGATTATTGAATACCGGCAGCCGCGCGCGCGGCTGCCGGTATTCCGTCGGTTAAAACATCGCCTTATCTGGTCCAACGCTCAAAACCTATCTCTGTCATGGGTTGGGAGAAGAGTATGCCAGTTTATGAGGGCGCTGATAAACCTGGTTCAAATGAACACCCCGAGGAGGAAGGATGATCTATGATAAGTGCAAGTACAACATGAAACAGTATGTCTTTTTTGACCTGGAAACGACCTCGGCCAATCCGGAGGAAGCAGAGATCCTACAAGTTGCTGCGACCATCGAGGGCAAGGAGCCTTTCTCTGCTTTTCTCATAGCCAAAAATGTACCCGACGAAGATAGCGAGATCTGGCGACTGGTAGATTTTAGCCGTGAGTTGTATCTGCAAGAAGCCAGAGACCCGGTAGAGGTACTTCAAGAGCTCCTTGATTACGTACAGGATTCCCCACTGGCAGGCCACAACATTCTCGCCTTTGATCTGCCCGTACTCAATCACTGGCTACAGAAGTACGGCCTGGACAAGTTGCGTAATCCCGCTTTAGACACCTTGCGCCTAGCGCACCTGGTATTCCCCGTACCGCCCGACGGTTTGGCTGGGTACAAACTAACCGAGCTATACCGTTATTTTACCGGAAACAGCCCTGGTTCTTCCCACGATGCACTGGCAGACGTTCTTACAAACGTAGAAGTAGCGTATCACCTTAAACAGCTCGCCGATGCAGAACTGGAGCCCCACGTCAAAACCGCGTGGTTTGCGCTCCACATTGAAGAAGCGTCGTTTCTAGATGTCAAAGAGCCCCAGGAAAACGAGCTCGCGGAGGCTCTGCAAAAGTCCTTGAGCTTAGACGCGAACATACCTTGGGTTCCCCCTGCTGAATCAGCCCCGTTCCCTGCGGTATGGGAAGATCCCGATCAACATCTCGATTTTCTAAGCGAAAAGCGTGAAGTGCAGCTGGAGATGATGCAGCACGTGCACAAAGCGCT
>Ga0256839_1006048_pt1 | contig 10848 bp, 7 predicted proteins | sample 354166metaG_FD_185968 | JGI IMG/M metagenome (GOLD analysis project Ga0256839, IMG submission 185968) | Hydrothermal vent microbial communities from Mid Atlantic Ridge, Atlantic Ocean - 354-166 | ecosystem: Environmental > Aquatic > Marine > Hydrothermal vents | place: Atlantic Ocean: Mid... | reverse complement strand
GCCGTGGCCAGTTTGTCATGCACAGCAAGGGCATTTTTATCCACCAGTGGCTGTACTTCGGCCAGAAACCACTCATAGCCGGTTGATTTAGGATAGGGTAGCTGATAATACTCCAGGTTGTTCAATTGGCCCAGCAAGGCGGCATCCACCCGGCCGCCACGGGCCAGTTCACCGGCTTCATCGTAAGGTTGCCCCACCTGATTGGCCAGGTAGTTCAACAGCATATTGGCCATGCCAATATCAAAGGCTACCCGTTTCCCCTTAAGCCGGAAAGAGATATTGGCAATCCCCCCCATGTTGATGCAGGCAGCATAGGCGCCAAAAAGCAGTTCATCGCCAATGGGCACCAGGGGGGCACCCTGGCCCCCGAGGGCCACATCCTGTTGGCGGAAATTACACACCACTTTGTAGCCCGTGGCGTTAGCTATTTCCTGGCCGGCACCTATCTGTAAGGTCACCCCTTTTTCGGGCTGGTGAAACACGGTATGACCATGACTGGCAATCAGGTCCGGCTGCAGGCCATACCTGCGGATAAACTTTTTGGTTTGCATCCCCAGCCATTGGCCATATTTTATATCCAGCGTTTCAATTTCTGCCGGGGTATAACGGATGGCCTCTGCCAACGCCTTCTGCCAGGCCGCATCATAGGCAATACTTGCTGCCTGCACGAGGGTAAAATCCCAGCCGCTACCGGTATGGGTAAACCGCACATAAGCCAGGTCAAGGCCATCCAGCGAGGTGCCCGACATCAGGCCAATAGCGGTATAGGTATTGGTTTCCATCTTTATCCTAAAGTAACAAAAAGTCCCTGCCATAAATAGCAGGGACCAAAAAATCAACCAAGTATACTCTTAAATTTCCGGGTCGGGGGGGGTGTTGGGATTATTATCACGCTCCAAGGTAGGGTAAGGATAATAATTCCGGTTCCGCTCATTCGTGGTGTTAGGAGGGTTTGGCGAACTCAACAGGTTAGGGTGAAACCTGCGGCTGTCTTCAAAGCGCATTCCGGTCATAAACATTTCAATACACCGGTTTTTATAGATTTCCTCCAGCACTTCGTTCTGGTCAGTAGCATTACCCGGCCAGGCAGGCAGGTTAGCATTCACCCCGAGCGGGTCGTTGGCTTTGGTCCTTACCAGGTCAATTTGTGCCACAGCATTAGGTAAATCATTCATTCTGGCATAGGCCTCAGCTTTGTTCAGCATCATTTCCCCGGGCAGGAAAACCGGAATAGAAGAAGTAGAAGTTTCGAAGAACCCCTTCATCTCGCTTAACGGCTGGCCTCCGGCATCGGGCAAAGCAAAGCCTTTGTCTGCCCCAAGATAAAAATCAACACGGCCGTCCCCGGCTTCCGGTATGTATGGCCCTGTGAGGCCAAAGTTGGTTTGCGGATCAAGACTGGTAGAGTTTACCGTCCGGTCCCAGATGGGATTAACATTATTAGCATCGTAGGTAAACATTGATGTTTGCGCAGAAGCCAGGGCGGCATCCGCACTGCTGATTGCTTCGGCATAATTACCGGCCATTAAGTTATAACGCGACAAATAAGCATTAATACTGGCAAGTAAGTCTATGTCCTGCCCCAGCACTTCGTTAACGAATTCATCAGATACCGGGTTGGTGTTCAGGGCGTTGCGGCCTGTTTCCAGCAATGAGATGCATTCGGCCAAAACCGTAGCCCGGTCGCTGAACGTTGCTTTACCATCAGGCGAATTATTAATCGGTGCTTGTTCAAACATCTGGATCAGCGCCCCCAGGGTAATGGCTTTATAAAAGCTGGCAAAGGCAAGCAATGATCCCCTGGTTTCCTCTGACATTTCTGCTTTATCAATATTGGCCAGGATTGACTCGGCCATTCCTTTGGCACGCAATAAGGTAACCCAGGGGTTGGTAATGCCGCCACTGTCGCCTGAAAGTTCATCCCCGCCTTTAGCAAGTTCGTTAATATTCAAAAAAGTATTGGTTACCCCAAACTCACGGGTAGTAATCCCCGGGGCTTCGATAACCTGCCTCAGGGTAGTTGTGCTATAATATTGGGCTAACCCCACACTCAAGGCAAACAGGCCGTCTTTCGATCCGAAAACGACTTCTTCAGTTGGGTTGTTCGGATTAGGAAAATCGCGATTACAAGATAGGGCCACCAGGCTGAAAACCAGCGCCAGTGAAACAATTTTCAGATAATTTATATTTTTCATCTTTTTCTGTATTTAGTCGATTAGAAATTAGCCGTGATGCCAAACCTTATCACTCTTGGGATGGGTACCAGCCCCATAACCCCGCCTCTGGAGCCGTTGCTTTGGGCATCCATGTTTACTTCGGGGTCCCAGCTTGAAAATTTATCTATTGAGAACAAGTTGCGCCCCGACAAAGTGAAACGCACATCACGCATGCCTTTGAATGGCTTTGGCCACAGGTAGGAGAGTGAAAACTCCCGTAACTTGGTAAAGGAGCCGTCTTCTATATAGGCTTCGGCAATACCAAATTTTGCCCGGCCGGTTCCCCGGAGCTCTTCCCCCCGAAGCTCCCGTGCCTCCTGAGCACCCCCGCCAAAACGGTAAAACATCCGGGTATCCCAGCTTAGGATATCAAACCCTTGTACCATATCAAACTGCAGACGCATAGACCAGTTCTTGTAGGAAAACTCATTTATTAACGAGGCAATAAAGTCCGGGTTGGGGTCGCCAATGACCTTTTGCAGGGCGGCCCCGGTGGGCTGGCCGGTGATGGGGTCTCGTTCCGGCACATTATTGCCGTTTTCATCAACCGAGCCCCGCTCCCGTTGGGGCAAGCCCGCGGGGGTCAACAGCAAACTGCCGTCTTCGTTTCTGGCATAATACCCTTGCTTGAACACACCCAGCGGATAGCCATTCTTGGCTTTGGAAAAGCCGAAGTTGCCAATACCTATTTCATCCCCTTCTATACCGTTAACCTCATTTTTGTTGGTAGAAAAAGTAGCTACAATGTCCCACGTAAAACTACTGGTTTGCACAGCCGCAGCCGTAAGCATTATTTCATACCCAACATTTGTCATGGTACCGATGTTTTCAATTCTGCTTGTTGCCCCGGTAGAAGGAGACAGGTTTCTTTCCAGTAGCAGGTCTTCTATATTCTGGTTATAATAAGTAAACTCAAGGCCCAGGCGGTTGTTTATCATGGCCACGTCCACCCCTATCTCAACTTCTGTTTGCCGTTCGGGCCGGAGGTCCGGATTGCCGATCTGGGTGGGCGAAACCAACCCGGATAAACCGTTGATGCTAACCGCCCCATAATTTGATAACCGGTCGAACGGGCCAATGGCTGTAAGGTTGCCGGCCTGGCCCCAGGCAGCCCTGATTTTAAAGTTGCCAAACACATTGCCCAGGCTGTTCTGCCAGAATTGCTCCTCTGAAAGGATGTAGGAGCCGCTCACTTTGGGAAAAAACTGGTTACGCTCATCTACACCAAATACTGAGGCCCCGTCAAAACGGGCGGCCCCGGTAATAAACAACTTATCTTTGAACCCAAACGTCTGTTGGATATATCCCCCCCAGATTGATCGCTGGGAGCGGAACTCACCGGTAGCAATGGTGGCTGCACCATTCGTTGTTTGTATCCCCAGGGCCAGGCCCGTGGCACTTATGGTGGTTGAATTGGTACGGTCGTATTGCCAGGTATATCCGGCAGCAGTAGTAGAGGTAATGTTACTGTTAATCTTGGCATCATATACAGCATTAATGTCACTGTTAAGCTGCATGGTATTAATGGTGGAGGTCCTGGCTGACCCCAGTGGTGCCGTTGTTGTACCGATGGGGGCATAGCGTGTGCCGGTTGATGAAGCATTGTCATACCCCAGCACATAATTTATCGTCAACCCCTTCATGGGGGCCAGGTTTAATTGAAAATCGCTGATGGAGCGGTTGTTCTCCTGCTGGAAATCAAAGGTCTCAATATACTCCAGGATATTCGGGTAAAAGGTCATCTGCGGATAGTTGCCATCGGCATCGGGGGCGGGGTCTATCTTATTGTTGGTAAAAAGGATGGTTTGTAACACCCCGTAGCCATAGCCACCATTCGGTTTGTCGTTACTGTGGCTGCGGGAAATATAGGAACCAATAGAAAAAGACGCCCAGTCATTTAATCGTTGATCAATGCGAATCCTGCCACCTACACGAGAAAAATCGGTACCTTTCATTATGCCTTCATTAAACAAGTAGGAAAGGGAGCTGAAGTACTTCGTGTTTCCTTTGCCACCGGCAATCGACAGGTAGTTATCCGTACCCATGCTGTTTTCAAATACCATGTCCTGGTAATCATAGCGGGTTGCCGGTACTGTGGCCGGGTCGGGGGCCGGGTTTGCCCAATCCAAAGGGGCATCATTATAATCAATCTTCTTGCGTAGAGAATTAAAGTTGATGCTCGTGGAAAAGGATATCTTCGGGGTACCCGATACACCTTTTTTGGTGAATATTTGCACAACTCCGTTGCTGGCACGGGAGCCGTAAATTGCTGCCGCAGCCGCTCCTTTAATTACTTCTATACGCTCAATATCCTGAGGGTTGATGTCTGACAACCGGTTTTGCACTACCGAATTGACCCCTAAAACATTGGTAGAATTATTATTGACAATTACTCCATCTATAATATACAACGGATCGGAGCTGCCATTCACGGTACTTGCACTGCGCAGGCGTACACTTACACCGCCTGCCGGATCACCGGAATTTTGCATAACCTGGATACCGGCCATTTTGCCGGTTAACGAACCGGTAACATCTACTGCCCCCGAGCCGGCAATTTCTGCTCCGCTCATGGTGGCAATACTGTTGCCCAACTGTTTTTTCTCGGTTAAGCCACCGGTTCCTGTTACAACAATTTCGCTCAGGCTTAGAACATCATTTTGTAAGCTTACATTTACCGTAACTTCCGGTGCTGCCCCAAGGGTAATGGCTTCCTCTTTGGTAGCATAACCTACTGAGCGAACAAGCAGAATGTATTCCCCGGAAACCAGGGCAACGTTAAACTTAAAATTCCCGTCCATATCGGTAATGGTACCGGCACTTGTGCCCTTAATCTGTACTGTGGCACCAATTACCGGCAGGCCTGCGGTTGCTTCGGTTATTTTGCCAGAAATGGTATAATTGGACGTTTGTGCCCATAGCAAGGTACCCTTCATAAGCAAAAAGACGAGTAAAACACCTTTCATACATAAAGAAAGTGTGCTGCTGTTGTACTTATTCATCATATACTGAATTTTGGTTAACAATAAATTTAAAATTCCCATTTAACAAAAGCCTCAATGGCCTCATATTGGGCCATGCCCAGGTCATCATAGGCCCTGGCCGTAGCCTTGTTACGGTCTTCGGCCCGCTCCCAGAACTCCCGCTGGTCGGTCCCCGGAAACATGGCAACATCTTTTTGCGACTGGTGCTTGAAAATGGCCAACCGTTTACGCAGTAAATCGCGGGGCCCAATGGGCACGGCCATTTCAATATCGGCAATGCCCCATTCCTGCCAGGCCCCGCGGTACAGCCAAACATAGGTATCTTTAAGCCACTTTTCTGTCTTTTTTAATCGTCTTAAGGCGGTAAACAGGGCACTCAGGCAAACCCTGTGGGTGCCGTGCGGATCGGAAAGATCCCCGGCAGCAAAAATCTGCTGGGGCTTGATCTTCTTTATCAGTTCCATGGTCAGCTTTATATCCTCCTCACCCAGCGGGCTCTTTTTCACGGCCCCGGTTTCATAAAAAGGCAGGTTTTGAAAGTGTACATTTGCGGGCGGCACATTACACACGCGGCAGGCTGATTTGGCCTCTCCCATGCGGATGTACCCTTTAAAGCTGCGTACCTCGTCCGTGTCAAGGTCTCCCGGTTGTTTGGCGGCCAGTTCTGTTTGGATTTTCGCCAACCTGTCCGCAAGTTTTTTGTCGCTGTCACCAACAATTTCTTTGGTGAAGTCTATATAACGGATTACCTCATCGTCAAATACCGAAATATTGCCCGAAGTCTGGTAGGCTACATGTACATTATGTCCCTGATCGGTAAGGCGGATAATCGTACCGCCCATGGAAATCACATCATCATCAGGGTGGGGGCTAAAAACCAGTGCCGTTTTGGGAAAAGGAGTTGCCCGCTCCGGCCGGGTGGTGTCATCAACGTTGGGCTTACCTCCCGGCCAGCCGGTAATGGTATGCTGGATGTCGTTAAAAACCTTCAGGTTGATTTCTTCAGCCGAGCCATACTCCGCCACCAACTCCCCCATGCCATACTCATTATAATCTTCGTTGGTAAGCTGTAAGATTACCTTTTGTACCCTGGCCGCCAACCAGATGACGGCTTTTTTTATCAGTTTATCATCCCATACGGGCTCCTGCACCAGCCAGGGCGTTTTTATGCGGGTTAATTCCGAGCCGGCCGCTTCATCAAGAATGACCTCACAATCGGGGTGGTTCTGCAGAAAAGTAGCCGGCACCGATTCTTTAACCGTCCCTTCTACCGTCTCCCTGATGATCTGGGCCTTGCCCTCGCCCCAGGCCAGCAGGATTATCTTGCGGGCCGCCAGGATGGAACCCACCCCCATGGTAATGGCCCGCTGGGGCACCCCCTCCACGCCAAAGAAATCACTGGCAGCATCCAGGCGGGTGATGCGGTCGAGCCGTACCAAACGGGTTTTGCTTTGCAGCGATGAACCCGGCTCATTAAAACCGATATGGCCGGTACGGCCGATGCCGAGAAGTTGCAAATCTATGCCTCCCGCCCGTTGAATTTCGGCCTCATACCGAAGGCAAAAATCTTTTACCTCTTCCGGGGCCAGGGTGCCATCGGGGATATGGATATGCTGGCGGTCAATATCAATATGGTCAAAGAGATGTTCATTCATAAAGCGCACGTAACTCTGCTGTGAGTCGGGCTGCATAGGATAATATTCATCGAGGTTAAAGGTGATAACATTTTTAAAGCTCAACCCTTCGTGCTGATGCATCCTTATCAGGTTGTTATACACCTCTATCGGGCTCGAACCCGTGGCCAAACCCAACACGGCATACTCCCCTTTGGCGGCTTTCGCCCGGATCAGGTCTGCGATTTTACCGGCAACATATTGTGATGCCAGCGCTGAGTCTTCATAAACTGCTGTGGTAATCTTTTCATACCGTTTTGATTCACTGTCAAAAAACCGGGGGTTGTTATCAGGACTCGGGCGTGGGCACATTAACCTATAGCTTTAGGGTAACTTTTTATTTTAAGGTGAAAGGTAGTATAAATGGATAGTAAAATACAAATATTTTGCAAGTTAATTGCAGTTTTTGGGTTATTTTTTGCTTAAAACTTGCATTTTTGTTTAAAAACCTGCCTGTTTAAAACATAATTTGCACTATATTTGCAATACGCAAATGAACAAGAAAGAACGCCAAAAACTGATTCTGAATGAAGTTCACCTGCATAACCGGGTTTTACTAAATGACCTGGCACGAAAGCTTCATGTATCATCGGATACGATCAGGCGCGATATTATTGAACTTGATAAGGACGGCAAATTGATACGTGTACACGGGGGTGCCCAGGCCGTAGGCTTTCAACTTTATAATTATAACGCCCGGGAAATCTTCTTTCATGAAGAAAAGATGAAAATAGCCGCTAAGGCAATAGCCCTGGTAGCTGCCGGCAGTGTATCGTTAATCAGCGGGGGCACTACCAATCTGGAATTTGCCCGGTCGTTGCCGGAAGATTTGCAAGCCACCTTTTTTACCCCAAGTTTGCCTGTAGCCATGCAACTACTCACCAAGCCCCTGATCGAAGTTATTTTTATTGGCGGCCGTTTGTCACATAGTTCGCAAATTGCTTTGGGTGGGAATGCCTTAATTTCGCTGGCAGATATTAAATTTGACAATTGTTTTATCGGCACCAGCTACCTTGATGATGACCGGGGCATTACCGAATTTGACTGGGATGTGGTGCAATTAAAAAAAGCGATGATAGCGGCTTCCGACAACATTATTTCACTTACTTTGTCGCAAAAACTGGGCTCCACGCAACGCTATAAAGTCTGTAACGCCAATGATATTGACATCCTGGTTACCGAACTGGAGCCCACGCACCCTATTTTGTCGCCTTATCAAAACCAAGGCATAGAAATCATCTGAAATGACCGACAAGTCCCATGTCCTGATAACCGAAACTTCCTCTGCTTACCATCATTTGGAACAAATGGGGATCTTCGATCTGCTAATCAACATGAACAAGGAGGATCAGCGGGTACCCAAAGCCGTAAAAGAGGCTATTCCGGCCATTGCCGGGCTGGTAGAGCAACTGGTAGCCAGGTTTCAACAGGGAGGCCGGTTGTTTTATATCGGGGCCGGCACCAGTGGCCGCCTCGGGGTACTTGATGCCTCGGAAATCCCCCCCACCTTTGGTATGGACCCCGGCCATGTTATCGGCCTGATAGCCGGTGGCGACAAAGCCTTGCGAACAGCCGTGGAAAAAGCCGAAGACGATACCGAACAAGCCTGGAAAGACCTGGCGGCCTATAATCCCGCCCCGGCCGATACCCTGGTGGGCATTGCCGCTTCAGGCACAACCAAATATGTGCTGGGCGGCATAGTACATGCCAAAAAGCATGGCCTGCTAACAGCCGGCATCACCAATAACCCGGGCTCCCCCCTGGCACAAATAGTTGACCTCCCCATTGAAATTAATGTGGGGCCCGAATTCGTTACCGGCAGCACCCGCATGAAAAGCGGCACCAGCCAGAAATTGGTCTTGAACATGATTTCTACCAGCCTGATGATAAAACTGGGCCGGGTAAAGGGCAATAAAATGGTGGACATGCAGCTCAACAACCGCAAACTGGTAAACCGCGGGGTACGGTTTTTAATGGAGGAACTGGCCGTAGATGCCGAAGAAGCAGCTACGTTACTGGCCAAATATGGTTCGGTGCGGGAAGCGCTGGTAAATTACCTTAAATAAAGCCCCGGTGCCACTGCTTACTACTGCCTTACGGTAACACCGGGGCATCCCGTGAACTGTTTACTTCAACCAGGCTTTGTACATCCACAGGGTTTTCTCCTGCTCCTCAATAAACGTGGCCATCATATCGGCCGTGGCGCCATCTTCCGCATCCTCGGCATATTTACGGATGTTCTTTTGCTGCTCTACAATAGCCGTCAGGTTATCAACCACCGTTTTAACAGCCGTTTCGCCATCGTGCACCCCGGTAACAGGGGTGATTTGCGCCCGCTCAAGGTAATCGGCAAAGCTGTGCAAAGGCATTTCATCAATGGTCAGAATGCGCTCGGCAACTTCATCTATCTTCACCGCTGCATCGTTATACAGTTCTTCGAACTTGGCATGCAGTTCAAAAAAGTCCCGGCCCTGGATGTTCCAGTGAAAGCCCCGTAAATTCTGATAGTAAAGCTGGTAATTGGCCAGCAAAGTATTTAATTCGTTCGTTATTTCTGCTCTTGTATCCATAATTTTCTTTGTTTTGATTCCCTAACAAAGATAGCTATCCAGAAGATATATATCAAATCAATAGTTTTTATAAGATAATAGTATATATCTATATAATTTAACTTTCCTTCCTTCGGTGGCGCTCAGACAACATAATTACGGGCGGCCGATAAGTTGCTTGATCGACAAGGCATGGATAAACACCGCCAGGGGCATAAAAAAGCCGGCAATCAACAGAAAAGGTAAGCGGACAAAGCGTAAATCAACCCTACTGGTTTCATAGCCCAGTTCGAGAGGAAAATAAGCTGTGGTGATAAACAGCCGTACCGTATTGGCTAAAATCAACAAGCCGGCAATATTCCAGCATAACAACAGCACCGGGCCTGTTTTGCCGTGCCTGGTATAATAAGCCAATGGAATGGCCGTCAGCCCGACAAAAACATCATAATTATAGCCCTCAAAAGTTACCGCCTGGGGTAAAACCCCTTGTTTGTGGGCGCCCCAGATAATCAATTCAACAATAATCCTGAAACTTTGAATATAAATCAGCCAACTCACCGAGGTGATGCCCGCAAAATCAGCCGTTGCCTTATTGAACAGGGTGATGGTGATCAGGATCAACAAGGGCATGATAACCAGCAGCGGCAATTTAGGCGGCATGGTAAAATCACCCAATACCCCGGTATACGAAAGAACCGACAAGTAGATCAACCAAATGGCAATAAAAATGCTTACGGCCAGCGGCAGGCGGCTGTATTCGGCCATTTCATCGGCAAGGTGACGGGTAGCCCGCAGGATAACCATGATGAGGAATACGGCCAGCAGTAGGGTCAGGGCTTCGAGGATCATCGGTATAGTTCTGGGGCTAAAGATAAGCCCAAAGCAGAAGAAATCAAATTACCGCACGGCCAGCATACCCCATGTTGACCACTTTACAGTGTTTGGTTAACTTGGCTTTATAAAGTCAATTGTTATACCCCCAAAGAATAAGTCTGAATTTGAGTTTGTATCAAACTTGGTCAAAAAACTGGGCCTGATTGCGCGAACCTTAAATGACGAAGAAAAAGAAGGTTTTGGCCTTGGATTGCTAATGAATGAAGCTGATAGAAGAGCTAACCCGGATTATTCCTACCGCAGCAAAGCTGCAAACAAATAAGCGGGCCAGGTATCTTTGCTGAAAAAACAAAGTTTTTGGGAGAGATATCATGAAAATCATGAATAATGATGCAGGCGAAATATTTTACCCTCAAATCTGGGGCATGCTTAATCTTTGGCTCATGCTGTATTTTGTGTATAACAAGTTGTTTTACATTATTTTGCAGTTCATCAAAATTCTGATGAATTTTCCGGGTTAAACCTCTGCGCCCGGTTATGCGTAAACAGCATTATGCAAAAAATTAGTATTTTGGTCGTTTTTGCCCTGGTC
>Ga0256839_1006046_pt1 | contig 10850 bp, 13 predicted proteins | sample 354166metaG_FD_185968 | JGI IMG/M metagenome (GOLD analysis project Ga0256839, IMG submission 185968) | Hydrothermal vent microbial communities from Mid Atlantic Ridge, Atlantic Ocean - 354-166 | ecosystem: Environmental > Aquatic > Marine > Hydrothermal vents | place: Atlantic Ocean: Mid... | reverse complement strand
CCAGCCTGCCCGAATCTAGAAGACCATCGGCAGTTGTTTACGCTTCTGCACCCTGAGCGTATAGGAGTATCCCTGACTGAGGAATGGCAGTTGGTGCCCGAACAGTCCACAAGCGCACTGGTGGTGCACCATCCCCAGGCTCGCTACTTTAATGTCTAGTCTTCGGTATCATCGGGTCGGCAGGTACGGAAAAAGTCCGCTTCCAGCTCAACACCCAGACCGAGGACCACACGGTTCACAAAGTTAAAGTAGCCAATGATAAGCGTGCCGTCCAGGATGGCACGATCGCTCCATCCGAGGGTTCGAAGACGTTCTATGCGTACCTGTTCGGCGGCCGACCGACGTGTCAGTGCAACGGCATAGCGGAGCATTTCTTGTTCAGCCTCGGGTAGGGAAGCGTGGATCTTGCCTTCTTTAAGGGTTTCAATAATCTTCTCCTCTATACCAAAGGCACGCAGGGGTTCGGCATGGTGCATGACACAGTAGGAGCATTGGTTATGCGCCGATACGATGACGCCAAGCATCTCGCGGAGAGGACGGGAGAGCTCGCTTCGGCGAAACATAAGCGTTCGGTATAGTTCGAAGTGTTTTTCCATCGCATCAGGATGTAACGAGTGAATCTTCATGACGTTAGCCACACCTCCGCGGGCACGTCCGATACGGGCATATAATTCGGCAAGCTTACCCTCTGCTTCGTTTTCATGTATCATGCGGATAAAAGGCATCGTTCTGCGCGTTTACAGGGTTAGTCGAATACGTTTGAAAATCGTATCTTAAAACTAAACAAAATATCCGGGGATATGCAGACCATCTTTCAACTGCACAGCGAAAGAGCAAGTGTACTGGATCGCCTTCATGAAGGCCAGGTGTCCATACTTACCCAGATTGTTGCAGTGGTAGCCTTTGCGCTGCTTACTGTATTGGGGGCCAAAGTGCGCATCTACCTGTGGGAAGTCCCCATAACCCTGCAGACAGTAGCTGTCTATGGAAGCGGACTCTTCCTGGGCTGGCGTAATGGGTTTCTGGCTCAACTCCTCTACCTGACATTAGGACTGTTCTTCCCGATATTTGCAGGAGAAGGATATGGACCTGCGTACCTCTTCGGAGCAATAACAGCGGGTTATCTGCTTGCTTATCCCTTTGCCGCTGCACTTATTGGCTGGCTTACGCGGAAATGGAATACCTTGCTGGGTTCTACATTGGCTCTGTTCCTGGGAAGCCAGCTTCTACTTCTTATCGGGACGATGTGGCTTTATACCATGAGTTCGCTTGACTGGTCAACGGCCCTGGTGCATGGCTGGCTGCGCTTTGTCCCCATAGAGCTTGCCAAGATTTTCCTTCTTGGCGCTGTCTATAGTGGTGTGCGTTATATACGCTGAGAGTGGAACCCTGCCCTGATCCTCAGGTAGCAACCCTACGGCATGATGCTTCATCTCTATGCGTTACCGAACGTTCGGGTGGTTGCTCCTGAGTATGTATCTGGCTGTACCGCAGGTGCAGGGGCAGCCCCATGGGGCTTCACTGCTGGAAGACAGTCTGTTTGTTCAGCGTGCTTCCCGGGGTCTGGCGTATGTGTATGATCTCCAGTTTGATGCTGCCGATACGTTATTCCAGCAGTTGCTTGTAGACTATCCGGGACACCCGGCCACATTTTTTCTGAAAACATTGAAGACGTGGTGGCATATTCTGCTGGATATCCACGACACCTCACGGGATAAACTTCTTCTGAAACAGCTTAAGGCGGTTTTAAAAGCCAGCGACCAGAGGTTGCAGCTCAACAGGGAAGATCTGGATGGCCTCTTCTTTAAGGGGCTGGCTCTCAGCCTTCGGGCGCGCCTCCATGCTAATCGAGGACACCGGCTTAAAGCGCTGCTTGATGGAAAACGGGCTATTTCCTATGTAGTTCGCCTGGCACGCATGAGTCCTGAGAATGACGATTTCTACTTTGGCTGGGGGATTTACGATTATTTTGCCGCCTACCTGCCTCAGCAATATCCCTGGCTTAAGCCGTTACAGATATTCTTTCCCGAAGGAAATCGAGCACGTGGACTGAAAGAGCTACAACGTGTGTTTCAAGCGGGACGTCTCTTCCGGGCAGAAGCGGCGTACTTTCTCCTTCAGATTCACTATTACTATGAGCCTGACTTTCGTGAGGCCGTGCGGTATATCACCTACCTGCGTACACGCTTTCCCCATAACGCCTATTTTCATGCACTGGAAGCACGCGTGTACGCCCGATGGGGACAGTGGGGGCGGGTTCATGCCGTGGCTCAGGCCATGTATGATCGCTACCAGGCCGGTGCCTATGGTTATGGGGTGAGTATCGGGGAGCAGGCTCTTTATTGGCTCGGACGTTATGCCATGCAGAAGCTCCAATACGCCGAAGCCCGACGCTATTTCATGGCACTGGATACCCTCTCGGCCCATCGAAACACTTCGTACTACCGTGCCTATGGCCTGCTTCGTCTGGCAATGATCTACGATGCCCAGGGACGGCGTCCTGAAGCCATTCCTTATTACCGAAAGGTATTACAGATGGAGCATGTTGATGAAGCTCAGAAGAGGGTGTGGCAATACCTGAGACATCCGTACGGCAACGCCTATAAGAAGAAACTCCCTACTCCGGAAGTCGTTCAAAAATAGACAAATCCTGTCACGTTGGTTCGTCATACACACTAGTACCCGGGTGATGGGTCGCCACCATGGCGACTTTTTTTATGTGAGTTAATGATGCATCTGGAACAGCAATATACCCGCCCTGCTCCCCGGAAGCGCCTGGGGCAGCATTTCTTGCGGGATAAAAACATCGTGCGTAAGATAGCTTCTGCTCTGGAAGCACCCCGAACGGCACCTGTTGTAGAGATTGGTCCCGGTACAGGTGCGCTTACGGCAGAGCTTGTGAGTCTGTATCCTCGGGTGTCTGCCATCGAGGTAGATGAGCGCATGATTCCGTTGCTTTCCGAGCGTTTCCCGACGCTTACGGTATATCACCAGGACGTTCGGGAAGTCGACTGGCAAAAACTCTACGCCAGGGAAGGGGAGCCGCTGTATGTAATCGGTAATCTGCCCTATTATATCACAAGTCCTATTCTTTTCGGACTCTTCGATGCCCCGGAAGCCATAGCGCGAGCGGTACTCATGATGCAGGCAGAAGTGGCTGAGCGGCTGGTTGCTCCGCCAGGTGGCAAGACGTATGGTATTCTGAGTGTTATCACGCAGACGCTGGCAAAGCCGGAGTTACTGTTCCGTGTTTCTCCACGTGTCTTCTATCCTCCTCCCGAAGTATGGAGTGCTGTAGTTCGGCTTGACTTTCGCAGAGAGCCCCTGGATATTCCGTTGTCTGCGTTCAAACGTGTCGTACGCACGGCATTCAATCAGCGACGTAAAACGTTACGGAATAGCTTAAAGCCCCTTTTGCGTGAGCGTGGCAAGACCCTGCCGGAAGCGTTGGGTGCCCGACGAGCCGAGACGCTATCGCCTGAGGAATTTGTAGGACTTACCCGTTACCTGTTTGATTGAGAAATTATTATGACGCCAACCCTTGCTACCATGGCAGGTTACGTACCCATTACGATAGATGCCCATCTCGTTGAAAACATCCGGCATCTTATTGCGGAGCGTGAGGACGGGATGCTTCTTAACCTGCTTGCCGATCTCTATCCGGTAGACATCGCTTCCTTGATGGAACGCCTGCCCGAGCAGGAAGCGCGTTATCTGTTCCTATTGCTTTCCGATGCGCGGAAAGCCGAGGTCCTCAGCGAGCTTGAGCCTCTCTGGCAAGAGCGTGTGATTGAAGGATTCTCCGTTGAGACGATAGCCGATCTGCTGGATGAACTGGACACGGACGATGCTGCCGATCTGGTTGCGGAGTTACCGGAAGCGTTGCGAACGCAGATACTCTCCGAGCTGGAGGATGAGGAAGAGGTGCGTGAACTCCTTACATATGGAGAAGAGACGGCCGGCGGTATCATGGGGACGGAATACGTGGTTGTTCCGGATACAGCCACAATTGAAGAGGCGACCGAAGCTGTACGCATGCATGCCGAATGGGTTGACCCCCTGCATTCCGTGTTTGTGGTGGATGAAAAAGAGCGTTTGGTAGGTCAGCTTCCGCTTAAAACGTTGCTGCTTTATCCCGGGCGTACGCCGGTGCAGGATGTCATGCAACAGGAGGTAATAACCACGCTACCCCACGTAGATCAGGAGGAAGTCGCTCGTCTGATGGAAAAATACGACCTTTTGGTTCTGCCGGTAGTGGATGAGCAGCAGAAGCTTCTTGGCCGTATTACCATTGACGATGTCGTGGATGTTATCAGAGAGGAGATTGAAGAGGATCTGTATCACATCAGTGGAACGACGGGCGATGAGAGCCTGGGGGATTCCCTGCTCAAGGTTTCGCGTGGACGTCTTCCCTGGTTATTGCTTGGACTGGTGGGTACGATGCTCTCGGGGATTGTGGTTAACCTGTTTCAGGCCGGTTTACAACAGGCTGTGGTACTGGCCACGTTTATCCCTGTGATGACGGCTATGGCAGGTAATGCAGCGATACAGAGCTCGGCGATTACCGTACAGGGATTAACTTCCGGCAAGCTGTGGGAAAGTGATCTTGTCAGGCGGCTTTTAAAAGAAGTAGGAGTAGCCTTTATTAACGGTGGAGTGCTTGCCATACTCCTGATAGGAGCTATTTCCGTTCTGGGACTAGGGGGCGGCAAGACGCTGCAATTGAGCCTGACAGCGGGCAGTGCGCTCTTCTCGGTTATCCTGCTGGCAACAACAAACGGGGCTCTTATTCCGGTCGTTCTACATAAGCTGGGTATCGATCCCGCTGTATCGATGGGACCGTTTGTTACGACGGCTAACGATATTCTCGGACTTGCCGTCTATTTTACGATTGCCTCGTTTTTATTCCTTAGCTGACGTTGCGGAAACGCCGCGCATATCATTGTATTTGGACGGGCATTTCACCAGAATGTGATCGGCGTAAAACACATCGCCCTGCATCTCGCCCTCTACCACTACCTCTTCGGCATCCTCAAAGTTGGGTGGTTTGGGCTGGGGATAAACCACCAGGTGAACATTGCCCTTCTCATCCTCCATATAGAAGGAGAAGGTATTCTTCGCACGATCGTAGGCGAAATGGCGCTCCTTGACCCATTTGCCCACCACATGGGCGCGTGCACGCGTGCGGGCAGCTTCTTCGAAATCCATGTACCCGCCTACCTGTTTACCAAAATTCCAGAACAGGAGCGAGCTGAACCCGATCATGAACAGGATGCCAACGATGGTCTTTTTACTTTTCATGATGCTCTATATGGGAATGTTCAGGAGGTAAACACTGTTGAAGTTTCTCTGTCAGGCGGTCGATCTTGCGATCCGTACGAAAAAGGAAGTACAGAACGCCAAACCAGATAATTAATACGACGGCAAGCACCACATAGATCCGATCATGGCTTAACATAACCGATTCCAGGGGAGTCGGTGGGGCTTCCGGGACCTCCGTAAACACGGAATCGGAAGGCAGGGCCTGCGGAGGGATAAGGGTTATGTGCATGGGAAGTTCCATCATGGGAGCACGGGTTGTTCCTGGCAGCATTGCTGAAGCGTTTGCTCTGCTTCTTTCAGGCGCACGCGCTGGTGGTATATCCACCAGAAGAGGCCGATGAAGCCCAGTACGGCGGGATAGAAGACAAGGCGCATTTCGGGAGCTGTGATCTCGTCGAAGGCAGGATTGCCCTCTGCGCCGGGATGCAGACTTTTCATCTGACGGGGAATGACGAAAAGAAGGAAGGGAAGTGTAGATGCTGCAAAGAGATTGTAAACGGCAGCAATACGTGCGCGGCGGCGGCTGTCTTCGAAACTGGAGCGAAGTACAAAGTAGGCTCCGTAAATAAGCAATTGAATGGCCGCCATGGTCTGTTTGGGGTCAAAGTTCCACCAGAGATTGGTTCCCAGGTACCACGTAAACCGGGCCCATATCATACCGGTAACCAGTCCCAGAATGCCAAAGAGGGCGCCTACACGTGCAGCTTCCTCGGCGTGGATGTCGTGTTTCATGTTTCCTGTGGCTAACAGGCGAGCAGAATGGTATGCCGAAACAAGAAAGGCCACCATCATGGTAAACCACATGGGCACATGGAAATAGAGGTTACGAGCCGTGTGCTCCAGGAGTTTGATGCGGGGAATATCCACCAGAAAACCAGCCAAGAGCACACCTGTAACCCACAGGGCGATAACGTAGCGGAGAAAGCGATATGTTCGGTCAGTCTTTCCAGACATAGTCAAACAGTAAAAAGGAAGCGGTTATAACCACTCCGGCGTATCCAACCAGTGTGAGTATATCATCAGCCACGCTGATCCACTCCGTACCCGTAAGGGCTTTGCGTGTAGCACTGATGACGGAAAGTAGCAGGGGAATGAGCAGGGGAAATGCCAGTACCGGCAGTAACGGTCCGCGGTTTACCGTACGGGCAATGATGGCACTGAGCAGTGTAATGGCCCCTGCAAGACCCACGGCGCCTAATAAAAGCGTCAGACCAAGCACATCCGGTCGAAGAACACGCATACCCAGGATTAGCAGAAACGCCAACACGGTAACGAGGTTCACAACAAGTGTGAGAATCAGGTTAAAAAGCAGTTTGCCCGCGTATACCGAGGAGGGAAGAACATGCAGTTGAAGTAGGAGTACGGTACCTTGCTCTTCTTCGCTTACGAAACTGCGCCCGAGGCCAACAACCGTAGAGAAGAGGATGATAATCCAGAGAAGAGCAGCCATAAGCGGGGGGGAGAGCGTCTCCTGGCCTACCGAGAAGAGCACGAGAAACAACGAGGCCAATACGAAGAGCAGGAGCATATTGATAGCGTACCGATTCCGTAGTTCCAGTCGAAAATCTTTCAGAAAAACGGCAACTGTGCCGTGTAGCCAAGTACGCATGCTCCACCGGGTTTTATGTGTCTCTAATGTACGGGATAATGAATACGATGACTGAAAATTTACAGGGAAATATGCAGGACCGTGTGCGGGGTGCTTTGCTGGGGACAGCCATAGGAGATGCTCTGGGCATGCCTGTGGAAGGTTTCAGCCATCAGAATATTCGCACCTATTACCGGGGTATAAAAACATACCGGGATGACGAGAAGCGCCACGACCTTCGAGCAGGCCAGTGGACGGATGACACGCAGATGACCTTTGCACTGGTACGTGCCCTTACAGCATCCGATAAGCTGGAAGAGGTAGCCGAGCATCTTGTGCGTACCTATCTTGCCCTTCGCGCTCAACCACGGCGATGGGGATCCACTACCCGGGAAGCCATTGACCAACTGGCAGCAGGGGTGGACTGGCGGCGGTCAGGTGTTGCAGCACAGCCTACAAATGGAGCGGCCATGCGCGCTGCACCGTTAGGTGTATGGTGGTACGCCACCGGCGCTTCGCGTGATACAGCTGCCGCGTTTATCTTGAGTTTACTCGAAATAACCCATCGTCATCCAGAATCCCTTGTAGCGGGTTACGGGCAGGCTGCAGCTGTTCGTATGAGTCTGGCGCTACCCCACGCGGAAGCACTCGACCCATCGCGATTCTTAGGGAAGCTACTTGAGGAAGTCCGCTGGGCAGAAACTCTTCTGGACGATCAGCAGCGTGCTTGCTCCCGGCGTCTGGAGATGCTGGGGACGCGCCTGCATGAGTTTCCGCTTGATCTTCGAGATGCCTGTGAAGGGATTACCGTCCGGGCAGCTTCTTCCTGGCCCTTTGTGATAGCCATGTTCCTGCGAAACCCCTTGCTTCTGGAAGCATCACTACTTTCGGCGATTAACGTGGGAGGGGATACGGATACCGTGGGGGCTATGCTGGGTAGTTTACTCGGGGCACTCCATGGGTGGGAAGCATTTCCTGCAGACTGGAAAACCCATCTTGAGCAACAGAAGCAGCTTCTTGCCGAAGCCGATGCCTTCTGGCAGGCGCTCAGAACTCGCCAATGAAAGCAATCTCCGGCTCCAGTTCATAGCTTGTTTGTTCACGGACAACGCGCTGGATATGGGCAATGAGTGCGCGGACGTCCGCTGCCGTGGCATTTCCCCGGTTGACAATGAAGTTCGCATGTTTGCGGGAGACTTCTGCTCCGCCAATCCGGTAGCCTTTTAAACCACACTGGTCGATAAGCCGTCCTGCTCCTATCCCATCGATCTTCTTGAAAATAGAGCCTGCGCTGGGTTCGATATCCAGAGGGGGATGACGTTCCTGCCGCCATGCAAGGTTGGCTTCCATGATGGCACGCATGCGGGCAGCATCACCCGGCTTGAGCTGGAAGGTAGCCGTCAGGACGACATCTTTTCTGCGATGGAGAATCGAGTAGTCATAACCGAACTCAAAGTAGTCGGCATTTACGTGGCGTAGGGCGCCTTCTTCTGTAAGGAGTAGCGCTTCGGCCAGTACTTCTTCAATGAAGACCGTTCGTGTACGATCGGGGGAGAGAAAATGAAGGTTCTGCCAGAGTGCACCGCCTACGGTCGAAGGAATACCTGCATAGTGCTCCAGTCCGGAGAGGTTGTGCTCCAGTGCACAGGTAATGAGATCGGGATAAACGATGGTGCCGCTTTCCGCCCAGATGCGGTGAGTAACCGGGTCAACTTCTATGCGATGGGCTCGATTGCGGATAACCAGCCCCCGGAAGCCCCGGTCGCCGATAAGTATGTTGGCTCCCAGACCCAGGACGAAATAGGGAAGATCAAGCTTTCGGGCAAGTTTGATGGCGGAAGCCAGCTCCTGCGCCGATTGAGCCTCAAAAAAGATGTCGGCAGGTCCTCCAATCTTAAAGGTGGTATAGGGAGCCAGTGGCTCATGATAGCGCACGCGCTCCATCGGTAACTGCCGTCGAAGCTCATCCTGCAGAACGGGGGAGGTTTTCCACATATCGGGGGTATCCGGTTACGGCCGAGTTGTACGAACGACCCTGAGAGCGGTTCAGAGGCAACCTCTCCGGAGTGCTTTCGTAAGAACCTGCGTATCTAAATGAACGCATGAGGTTTTATGTCCAATGCTTATCCTCGTGCCACACGCTTTGTCTCCCGTGTGGCCATTCTTGCCGCTACTGTTTTAATTCTGGGTGGTCTGGCTGCCGGATGTATGACCACGGTTATAGGCTCCGGTGAGGCCGGTGTGAAATACAGCAGCCTGAGTGGTACCCAGCTCGATAAAACTTATATGGAAGGGCTCCACGTTCATGCTCCGTGGGAAGATATCATTGTCTACGATGTACGCTTTCAGGAGAAGCTGGAGGAGATCAATGCCCTTTCTTCCAACGGACTTTCTATCGGGATGGATGTCTCTATCCGCTGGCGTCCGGAAATCGAAAAGCTGCCCCTGTTACATACCACGTACGGAAGGGATTACTATCGCAAGCTGGTACAACCCGAGCTGCGCAGTGCCGTACGCCATGTGGTGGGTCAGTTTACACCTGAGGAGCTATATTCTACGCGTCGAGGGGAGTTACAGGAGAGTATCCTTGCCAGTGTCCGCAAGGGGGTAGAAGGGAAATACGTGGTCATTGATGCCGTGCTTATTCGTGATGTGCGGTTACCCGAGCAGATTCAGCGAGCTATTGAAAACAAACTCAAAGAAGAGCAGGAAGCCGAACGTTATAAGTACACCCTGGAGAAGGAACGTCTGGAAGCCGAACGTAAACGCATTGAGGCGGAAGGGCAGGCCGAGTATCAGAAGATTATTACGCGGAGCCTGTCACCCGAATTCCTGAAGTTCAAAGGGATAGAGGCTACACGGGAGCTTGCAAACTCGCCCAATACTAAAGTGGTTGTTATTGGTGGGAAGGACGGGTTGCCCGTTATTCTCGGTAATCAATGACGGGAAGCTCCTTTGAGTGCAGCAAGGTAGCGTCGGGCGGCCTCTGCCGGATCGGGGGTATGGAGAATTCCTGAGAGAACGGCTACTCCGTAGGCTCCGGCCTGTAAGCAGGGTCCAACACGTTCCGGTGTAATACCGCCCAGTGCAAAAATGGGCAATGCCGGGATCCGGTGGTGTGCTTGAGCAAGTGCCTGCAATCCCAGTGGGGTAGCCCGCGGCTTGCTGGAGGTGGAGAAAACGGGGCTTAGAAAGGCGTAATCTCCACCTTCCAGATGGGTTTGCTGGAGTTCATCGAGGGTGTGTGCAGAGTATCCGATGAGGGCATCCGGACCCAGGAGGCGACGGGCATACGCTACCGTTGGCCCCCCCTGTCCGGTGTGAAAGCCCAGGTGTTCCCTGCGGGCAAGGTCCAGGTGGCGGTTTACGGAGATGGTTACGTCCGGACTGAAGCGTTCACGCAGGGCCCGAGCAACTCTCTCCCATACCTGCGGTGAAGCTTCGTAATCACGAAGCAGTATCCAGCGGATGCCCCCCTCTACGGCCTGTGCTACACGTTGGGTTATATCGGGGTGGGTAAAGCGATCGGCTATAAGCATAAGGCGGGATGGAGGTCGGGGCATGTCAGGAGCCGATACGTCCTTCCCACGGTGAGGAAGCCTGTGCGTAAAACCTTCGGGGGATACGGCCTGCGCGGTAAGCCAGGCGTCCCGCCTGAACGGCATGGCGCATCGCTGCTGCCATCATAACAGGATGTTCCGCCTGAGAAATGGCCGTATTAAGTAAGATGCCATCGTAACCCAGTTCCATGGATTGAGCGGCATCGCTGGCCGTGCCAAGGCCGGCATCTACAATGAGGGGGACCTCCGTGATCATCTCACGGATAATCTGGAGATTGTACGGATTGACAATGCCCATTCCACTACCGATAGGAGAAGCCAGGGGCATTACGGCAGCGCATCCGATGTCAGCCAGCTTACGTGCCGTGATGGGATCATCG
>Ga0256839_1006045_pt1 | contig 10850 bp, 13 predicted proteins | sample 354166metaG_FD_185968 | JGI IMG/M metagenome (GOLD analysis project Ga0256839, IMG submission 185968) | Hydrothermal vent microbial communities from Mid Atlantic Ridge, Atlantic Ocean - 354-166 | ecosystem: Environmental > Aquatic > Marine > Hydrothermal vents | place: Atlantic Ocean: Mid... | reverse complement strand
GGCCGTGCCTTTATACTCACCAACAAGCCGCTGGGCGTAGTCCTCATCCACTCCCTGCTTCGCAATCTCCACCGGCTCAACATCCATCCCCGCCAACTCCTGAAAAATTTTCGCCCCCGCCGGCGTCGTGTACCCACTGGCCCCATTGGACAGCACCACCACCGCAATCTCCAGCGTCGGATTGACCGCCATATACGACGAATACCCACCCGTCATCCCATTGTGCCACCAAGTCGTTTTGTCCCCCGCAAGCATCCACCCAAAGCCAACCCTCCCCCCCCAGGCATTATCCGCCAACGGCTCCCGCGCCATCTCCAAAGATTCAAACACATCCCCGTCCCCCCCCTCAATATTGGCAACAGCAAACCCAAGCATCGCAGGCACCGAAGCCACCCACACCCCCGCCCCATCGAGAGGCCCCATCGTCGACCAATGCTTGGTCATCCGCCCACCAGAAGTCGCCGGAGCCAGCCGCAACAAGTCCTCATCATCAAGCGAAATCAAAATATCCTCAATCCCCAACGGCTCAAATATCCGCTCAGTCACAAGCTCCTCATACTCCGAATCCGCATTCTGCGCAATCAATGTCCCAAGCAACCCCACCGCCAAGTTCGAATACTGAAACTCTTCCCCAGGCACCGTCATCGGCGACGCCGCCGAAATGTACTTGTACAACTTCTTCAATGTGTAGTCCGCAAACGGATCCTCCCCATCAACAGACCTCAAGTTCGCCGGCCCCGTAGGCCACCCCGAAGTATGGCTCGTCAAATGCCACAACCGAACCTCAGTCCCTTTGTAATCCTTCGCATCCACACCCCCAGGCAACAAGTCGTCAACCAGCGTGTCCTTGCTCACCTCGCCCCGCCGAACCGCATCAGCAAACAACACCCCCGTAAACACTTTAGAAATCGACCCAATCTCATAGAGCGTACCAAAGCACGGCTTCACCCCATTCTCAAAGTCCAAAAACCCCACCGAATAATACGACTCCACCCCATCGACATACACCCCAACAACCGCCCCCGGAATCAACCCCGCCTCAATCACCGGCTCAAGATGCCTCTGCACAACATTTTCTATACGATCATCCGCCGCATGGAGGACTGAAGAAAGGGCCGAGACCGCAACAACTGCTGCCCTGAGTATTGAAAGTGTGTTCATACTTGATTGTATGGAAAGCCAACGATCAAGTTTCAGCCGATTCACCCCTCATCAAGCACCTCGTTGTACCGCATCATCACCTGCTCGCGCGTGATCAACGCCACCGGGTTCATCTGCCCAAACTGATCCACCAAACACAAGCTCGACACATCGGCCTTGGCAAACTTCTCCATCACCGTATCCAAATGCTCATCCGCCGAAATCGTCGGAATATCCGTCCGCATCAACTCGGCCACCAACAACAACGGAATCGCCTCACGGTCAATCAAAGCCGTCCGCATATCCCGCCCCGTCACCATCCCAATATAACACCCCCGATGATCAATCACCGGAAAGTCGGGCACATTGTGGTGCGCATGAAGCGTAATCAACTTGCTCAACGGATCCGACGCATACACCGGCTCATTGGGCAACGAAGCATATTTGACACTCGTCACCGGCACATGCCGCAGCACACCCAAATCCCGGCTCGTCCCAATCCGAACCCCCGCCCGGCGCAACTTGGCATTGTAAATCGAATCAGGCATCAACTTCCGCGTCAGCGATGTCGACACAATCGCCGCCAACATAATCGGCCCAAGCACCCGAGGCTCGCGTGTAATCTCAAACAAAATCAAAATCGCCGTCATCGGTGCAAAGGTCGCCCCAGCAATCACCGCCGCCATCCCAACAAGTGCATACGACGCAGGCGACGACCCCTCAGCAATCAACCCCACCTTATCAAGCAACAACCCAAACACCCCACCAATGGCCGCCCCCGTAAACAACCCCGGCGCAAACACCCCACCAGAACCACCCGATGCAAGCGTAAAGGTCGTCGCCAAGATCTTGGCAATCACAAGCAACCCAAGCACCGCAATCGCCCCCCACAAAAACTCGCCATCCGTATAAGTCACCGGATCAAGCAAATGCGTAATCACCGCATACCCATTGCCAAAGAACGCAGGCGTCGAGCCATGCACGCCCAAAATATCCCCATTTTCGATCCGCCCAAAGACATACATCCCGACAATACCCAAAATACCAAGCATCAACGCCCCAAGCACGGGCTTGAGCACCGGATGAAGTTTCAATCCCGCAAAGAGGTCTTCCCCCTTCTCAAGCACCGCCGTAAATCCAAACGCCCCAAACGCGCACAATATCCCCAGCACAATATAGCTCGGCAGCTCATACACACTAAAAACATAGTTCGGAAGCTCCGTCATAAAGATCGCTTCATTGTCCCCCATCACCACCTGCGTCATCGCCGTGGCAAACACCGCCGCAATCACAATCGGCATAAAAGTCTTCAACGAAAAATCACGCAACAAGATTTCAAGCGCAAAGAACACCCCAGCAATCGGCGCATTAAAGATACTCGAAATCCCCGCCGCCGCGCCACACCCAATCAGCGTAATCACATGCCGCCTCGGCACCCCAAGCCGCCGCGCCATCACCGATCCCGTCACCGCACCAATCTGCACAATCGGCCCCTCAGCACCCGCAGACCCACCCGTCCCCACCGTACAAATCGAAGCGATCACTTTGACCACCCCAATCCGCGCCGGAATCACCCCACCCTTGCGCACAATCGCATCCAACACCTGAGGCACCCCATGACCCCCGGCCTCACGAGCAAACCGATACACCAACAACCCCGTCAACAACGCCCCAACCATCGGAATCAAAGGCAGCAACCACCAATACCCAAGCTGCGTCGCCCACTCCTCTTGCAACCCCTCCGTCCAATGCTCCACCGCCTTGAGCCCAGTGGCAAACAACACCGCCCCAACCGCCGTCGCCACCCCAATGACCGCGCCGAGCGTATTGAGCCACCCATCAGGATGATCATGCACCCACCGCCCCATCTTGCGGAACAGTTGCCCAAAATTGGTTGTCATCAAAAAACTGCTCATTGATCCAATGGTACACCAACGAGAGCCGCAACCGTAAGGAACCAATCTTCATATCTTGTCGGGTACCGGGTGCCACGGCTTGACCGTCTTCGGCAAGCCGTCTCTTCAAGACGGGTGCCCCGATGGTGGGCACCCGACCCATTGCCCCTCTTCTCTTCCCCATTGCCCACTGCCTATTGCCCATTGCCCTCTTTCCCCGCCCCCACTCGCGGATCATCCTGCAACAACAACTCCTCAACCTTGGGCGCCTCAGCCACCGGCTTGCCCTTGGCGTCAGTCAACGGAGTCCCATCCATCCGAGTAATAATCGGCACCGGATGAGCCCTCTCCTGGGCCTCAAGCTTGGCCTCAAGATCCGCCCGCTCAGCATCCTCAAGAGCCGTCCATTTCCCCCGCCCACGACACTTGGGAAACCGGCTGCACCCAAGCCAAGGCCCACGCGCCCCGTTCCGCAAATTCAACGGACTCTGACAAGTCCCACACTCAAGCTCAGTCAACAACGCAGGCACACTCGGAGCATTGACAAAACCATTCTTGTCAATATTCAAAATCATCCCATCATCATTGGTCTCCCCCTCCTCAAGCGGCGTCGTCAAGAAAGGCCCAAACCGCCCCACCTTCCGAATCATCGGCCTCCCAGTCTTAGGACATTTGACATCCACAAACTCCGCCATCTGAGGCCGACCCTGACGATCACAAGGACACGCCCAATTACAATCAGGATACTGCGAACAACTCAAAAACCGCCCATTCTTCCCAAAACGATACACAAGCGAAGATTCACACTTCTCGCACCGATACTCCTCCGGCGCAGGCCGCAACTCCGCCTTGGCATGCATCATCTCCTCATGAGCCCGCTCTAAACTCTTCGAAAACCGAGCATAAAAAGTCTCAAGCATCTCAATCCAGTCCAAATGCTCCTCTTCAATCGCATCAAGTTTCCCCTCCATCTCGCGCGTGTATCCAAGATCCATCAATCGCGGAAACCCCTCGACGAGCTTATCCGTCACCACCATCCCAAGATCCGTCGCCCAAAACGCCCGCGCGATCTGCTCAACATACTTCCGATCCTGAATCGTCGAAATAATGCTCGCATAAGTCGAAGGCCGACCAATCCCCTCAGATTCAAGCGTCTTGATCAAACTCGCTTCAGAATACCGACCTGGCGCGGCCGTGAATTTCTGAGCCGGATCCAAAGCAAACGGATACATCGGCTGCTTTTCAATCAACTTCGGCAAGTTCAACTCATCCCCACTCGTCGGCACACCAGAAACCCGATAATGCCCGTCAAACGCCAGCGTCCGCCCCGTCGCCCGAAACAACGCCTTGTCATCTCGCCCACCCCGAATCATCACCGTCGTCGCGTCCCACTCCGCCGCCACCATCTGGCACGCCACCGTCCGCTCCCAAATCAACCGATACAATTTCTTTTGATCCTCTTTGAGCGAACTCGGCATCGAATCAGGATGCCGCGAAACATCCGTAGGCCGAATCGCCTCGTGCGCCTCTTGGGCTCCCTTGTTGGTCGTCTTAAAGAAGTTCGGCTTCTCAGGCAAGTAGTTAGGCCCATAAGTCTTCTGAATATGACCCCGCACATCATTGAGCGCACCACTGTCAATATGCGTCGAATCCGTACGCATATAAGTAATCAAACCCACAGGCCCCTCACCAGGCATCGTCACACCCTCATACAACCCCTGCGCCGCCCGCATCGTCCGCTGGGCCCCAAACCCAAGCCGCGACGAAGCCGCCTGTTGAAGCGTCGAAGTAATAAAAGGCCCCGGCGCACGCGACTTGGTCCGCTTGGTCTCAATCGACTCAATCCGGTATTCAAGCTCCCCTTTACACGAGCCCGAAACCGTCCGCACCCACCGCCCGGGCCCAACACCCTCACCGTCTTCCTTCACTTCCACAGCCGTATCAGTCAACCCACACGCCTCAACAACCGCCTTGACCCCCCCACTCAAATCATGCGCCCCCGCATCAGCAAACGCCGCATCCACCTTCTCACGCCGCTCCTCGATCGTGTCCTGATTCAGCACCTCAAGCTCAGGCACAACCGTCGACGACACCAACCGAGGATCAAATTTCTTCCCATCAAACTCCACAAGCGTCGCCCGCACCGCATTGTTCTGCGTCAACCACCCATTCTGCGCCTTGACCGTAGGCCCCTTGCCTTTTTCATCTTTCGATTCGACAAATGATTTCCATTGCGAACCAAGCTTGGCCGCCGACGTAGAATCAAGCACAAAATTCCCCGTCACCGTCCAATACTCATCAGGCACAAACGCCTCGATCTGCCGTTCCTTCTCAACCACCAGCCGAACCGCCACCGACTGCACCCGCCCAGCACTCAACCCCCGCGCCACCTTCTTCCAAAGAAGCGGCGACACCTGATACCCAACAATCCGATCCAAAATCCGACGCGCCTGCTGCGCATTGACCCGCTCCTCATCAATCGGATGCGGATTCTCAAACGCCTTTTCGATCTCCGCTTTGGTGATCGCCGTAAACATCACCCGCTGGGCATCCTTGGAATCAATCCCCAACTCCTGGGCCACATGCCAGGCAATCGCTTCCCCTTCGCGATCAAGGTCAGTCGCAAACCAAACTTGACCCCCAGTAGAGAGCGCATCCTTGGCCGCCCGTTTCAAATCCTTCATCACCGTTTCTTTACCAGAAAGAATCTCATAAGTCGGCGTAAACCGCTTCTCCAGATTCACCCCAGGCACCGGATCCTTCACACCCTTTGGATTCTTCGACGGCAAATCCCGCACATGCCCCACCGACGCGAGCACCACATAGTCATCACCCAAATACTTATTGATTGTTTTGGCTTTGGCAGGGGATTCGACGATCACCAACGACTTGCCCTTGGCCCCCCCCGCCTTGTACACACTCCCGAACTTCCGCCCAGCCGCCTTCTTGGCAACCTTCTTCGAAGCGGCCTTGGCGACCTTCTTGGTGGTCTTTCTCGCCACCTTCTTCGTGGTCTTCTTGGTCGTCTTCTTGGATGCGGTCTTCTTGGCCATGCTCGCCTCTCGTTGGGATCAACTGTCTTTTACCATCTATACCACCACCTATATAAATAGACAGCCCGAGCCGACACGGAACGCACCCAGTTGCCATTTGTCAAGCCCGCCCCCCATCATTCATCCCAAAGCCGCCCGATAACCCACCCTTACACCACACACTTGCCAATTGGCCCGCAACAGACTATTGTAGCACTTGCTACAAGTAGCCGCCGCTACGAAGTCGTCCCTATGAACAGCCAAGGAACAGCCCATGATCCCCAAAATCCTCATCCCCACCCTCCTCTCAACCCTGCTCCTGGCCGGATGTTCCAGTGAATCAACACCCCCCCCAACACCCCCAAACCCCCCAAACCCCACCGAACCGCAAAAACTTTCCATCGTCGCCACCACCGGAATGATCTCCAACCCGGCCTCCCTCATCGCACAAGATCACGCCCAAATCACCGCACTCATGGCCGCAGGCATCGACCCACACCTCTACAAACCCACCCGCACCGACATCGCCAAACTCATGGACGCCGACATTGTCTTCTACAACGGGCTCTTCCTCGAAGGCCGCATGACCGACGCCTTCATCCGCATCGCCACCTCAGGCATCACCGTCCAAGCCGTCACCGAATCACTCAGTACATCAGCCGACGAATCCTTCCTCCTCGCCCACCCAACCTACCCAGACCAACACGACCCCCACCTCTGGATGGACCCCCTCGCCTGGTCAGACGCCGTCGAAGTCATCGCCCAAACCCTCATCAACCACGACCCAATCAACGCCCAAGACTACCGCACCAACGCCGACGACTACAAATCCCAAATCGCCGCCCTCCACACCTACGCCAACAAAGTCCTCTCAACAGTCCCCGAATCCCAACGCATCCTCATCACCGCCCACGACGCCTTTGGCTACTTCGGACGACGATACAACTACCAAGTCGTCGGCATCCAAGGCATCTCCACAGAATCCGAAGCAGGCGTCCGCGACATCGAACACCTCGTCAACCTCATCGTAGAAAACAACATCAAAGCCGTCTTCGTCGAAACCACCGTCTCCGAACGAAACATCAACGCCCTCATCGCCGGCGCCAACGCCCAAGGCCACAAAGTCACCATCGGCGGCTCCCTCTTCTCCGACGCCATGGGTAAAGAAGGCACCTACCAAGGCACCTACATCGGCATGATCGACCACAACATCACCACCATCACCAGAGCCCTCGGCGGCACCGCCCCGGCCGCTGGAATGCAAGGCAAACTCTCCACCAACTAACCCCCCCCACCCTCGTGGCACAGGCGTCCCGCCTGTGTTCTCCAACCCTCCTCTTTCAGGAATACCAAATGACAACACTCCAACACCCCAACCAACCAAGATCCACCCTCGACGCACGACCAGAACACTCCGCCGACAACCCCCTCTCCGTTCACGCCATGACCGTCGCCTACCACCGCAAGCCCGTCCTCTGGGATGTCGACTACGACGCGCCCCCCAGCTCCCTCGTCGCCATCGTCGGCCCAAACGGCGCCGGAAAAAGCACCTTCATCAAAGCATGCCTCGGACTCATCCCCGCCGCCGCAGGCACCGTCGAGTTCTGGGGCAAACCCTACAAAAACGCCCGCGCCAACATCGGCTATGTCCCCCAACGCGAATCCGTCGACTGGGACTTCCCCGTCAGCGCACTCGATGTCGTCTGCATGGGGCTCTACCGAAAAATCGGCTGGTTCAAACCCATCGGCAAACCCCACAAAGCCGCCGCCATGGAATCCTTGGACCGCATGGGACTCGCCGACTACGCACACCGCCAAATCGCCCAACTCTCCGGAGGCCAACAACAACGCGTCTTCCTCGCCCGCGCACTGATCCAAAAAGCAGACCTCTACTTCATGGACGAACCCTTCGCCGGAGTCGACGCCGCCACCGAAGCCGCCATCATCGAAGTCCTCCGAGAACTCCGCCAACAAGGCAAAACCGTCATCGTCGTCCACCACGATCTCCAAACCGTCCCCACCTACTTCGACCACGCCATGCTCCTCAACATGCGCATCGTCGCCGCAGGCCCAGTCGCCGAAATCTTCACCGACGAAAACCTCCACAAAACCTACGGCGGACGACTCACCCTCCTGGCAGAAGCATCCGAAGCCGTCGCAAGAGCCCAACAAGGCCAACCAACGAAATAAAACAAGTGACCTACACCCTCGCCCAATCCTTAACCCAAACCCGCGACCAAACGCCATCACTGCGCGAAATCTTCGACACCATCACCCTCCAATCCGGCTTCAACACCAACGCCGTCATCATCGCCGCAACCCTCCTGGGCATCGCCGCCGGCATCGTCGGCTCCTTCGCACTCCTCCGCAAACGCTCCCTCACCGCCGACGCCCTCTCCCACGCAACCCTCCCAGGCATCACCACCGCATTCCTCATCGCAAGCGCACTGGGGCTCAACGCCAAATCACTCCCCATCCTCCTCCTGGGCGCAACCATCTCCGGCATCCTCGGCGTCCTCTCCATCCACCTCATCCTCACCCACACACGCCTCCGCGAAGACGCCGCCATCGGCATCGTCCTCTCCGTCTCCTTCGGCATCGGCGTCGTCCTCCTCTCCGTCATCCAGTCCACCGCAACCTCCAGCGCAGCCGGGCTCAACCACTTCATCTACGGCCAAACCGCCGCCATGCTCACCAAAGACGCCATCCTCATGGGCACCATCGCCCTCATCGCCACCACCATCGCCCTGCTGGCGATGAAAGAAATCACCATCGTCTGCTTCAACGAATCCTTCGCCAGAGTCACAGGCATCCCCGCCGGACTCATCGACACGCTCATCCTCGCACTCATCGTACTCGTCACCGTCTCCGGTCTCCAAGCCGTCGGACTGATCTTGATCGTCGCCATGCTCATCATCCCCCCCGCCGCGGCCCGCTTCTGGACCGACCGCGTCCGCGTCCTCATCATCCTCAGCGCACTCATCGGCGCCCTCTCCGGCTTCATCGGCGCCTCCATGTCCGCCCTCCTCCCACGCAAACCCGCCGGTGCCGTCATCGTCCTCAGCGCAGGAGTCATCTTCCTCCTCTCCATGCTCATCGCCCCAACCCGAGGCGTCATCGCCCAACTCCTCCGCCACGCCACACTCAAACTCCGCATCGCCATCGACCACACCCTCGAAGCCAAATACCAATACCCAGAACAACACAAACATTCATCCTTCACCCTCCGCGCTATCCTCCGCACCAAAGGCCTCACCGATTCACTCTCCCCCACCAGCGCACTCACCCAAGCCGGCCTCACCAGAGGCCAACGAGTCCGACGAAACCACATGCTCTGGGAGCAATACCTCATCTCCTGTGCCGACATCGCCCCGTCCCATGTCGATTGGTCCGTCGATCAAGTCGAACACATCCTCGATGACGACCTCATCGCTCGTTTAGAAAACGAAATCCGCGCCAGTGGCCAAGACCTTCTGGAGATTCAATCATGATCTCCAACCAACTCCACCAATACATCTCCTTCGACCTCTTCCCCCTCATCAGCGCAATCTGCGTCGCCCTCTCCTGCGGGCTCATCGGCAACCACCTTGTCCTCCGCCGCCAATCCATGATGGGCGACGCCATCTCCCACGCCGTCCTCCCCGGACTCGTCGCCGCCTTCCTCCTCTCCTCATCGAGATCACCAACCGTCATGTTCCTGGGCGCCGGAGCATCCGCCCTCATCACCGTCGGCCTCATCGAACTCGTCAAACGCCTGGGCAAAGTCGAACCCGGCGCCGCCATGGGCGTCGTCTTCTCCGTCATGTTTGCCTTGGGTGTCCTCATGCTCGAGCAAGCCGCCGCCGATCATGTCGATCTCGACGCCGACTGCGTGCTGTACGGCCAACTCGAAACCCTCTTCTTCATCGCCCCAACAGAGTGGAACCAACTCTTCTCCGCCGAAACCCTCCAACACATCCCCACCCAAGTCTCAACCCTCCTCGGCCTCACCACCCTCGTCCTCATCTTCACCCTCGCCCTCCACAAAGAACTCCGCATCGCGTCCTTTGACCCCGGCCTCGCCACCACCCAAGGCGTCCACGCCGGTCTCATCACCACCCTCCTCATGGTCATGACCGCCGCCTGCGCCGTCGCATCGTTCGAGGCCGTCGGCTCAATCCTCGTCATCGCCATGCTCATCTGCCCCGCCGCCACCGCACGCCTCCTCACCGATCGCCTATCCATCCAAATCAAACTCAGCGCACTCATCGCCATCACCGCCGCCATCACCGGCTACCTCCTCGCCTCCTTCGTCCCCGAAATGCTCGGCATGCCCTCCTCCCTCAACGCCGCCGGCATGATCGCCGTCGTCGCCGGCGCCTTCGTCGCCATCGCCGCCATTGGCTCACCAAGCCATGGCCTCATCGCCAAATCCCTCCGCCAACGCACCCTCCGCAAAACCATCGCCATCGAAGACCTCATCGGCCTCCTCTACCGAGCCGCCGAAACCGGACAAACCAGTTCCAACATCTCCACCCTCTCAGCCGCAATGCACACCAAAGACATCCACCAAACCATCCAAACCGCAACCCGCCAAGGCCTCATCATCCAATCCAACAACACCCTCACCCTCACCGACCAAGGCCTCTCCGCCGGCACCAACATCATCCGCCGCCACCGCCTCTGGGAGGGCTACCTCGTCGACCAAGCCAACATCAACATCGAAAATGTCCACGACCTCGCCGAACAACTCGAACACCTCCAAACCAACGAACCCAACTCAAACACCCAAACCGACCCCCAC
>Ga0256839_1006044_pt1 | contig 10850 bp, 6 predicted proteins | sample 354166metaG_FD_185968 | JGI IMG/M metagenome (GOLD analysis project Ga0256839, IMG submission 185968) | Hydrothermal vent microbial communities from Mid Atlantic Ridge, Atlantic Ocean - 354-166 | ecosystem: Environmental > Aquatic > Marine > Hydrothermal vents | place: Atlantic Ocean: Mid... | reverse complement strand
CTATGCGAGGGGAGGGGTACTCGGCCCGGGCGCGGGGACCCTTCGATCCGTGGCTCTCGCCCCTCACGGAGAGCAAGGGGTGTGCCAGCCCCGGCCTGCGGAGCGGGTGCGCGCCCCGCAGGCGGGCCGGCTGTGTCGCGTCGGCAGCGGCCGCAGGGTGGCCGAAACGACGGCGCATTCGGGCAGCAGCACCGGGCTGCGGGTCGGCCGCGGGTGCCGCATTTTGTGTCCCCGGGTGCGGCCCGCCACTCCGGGAAAGGGGGGACGGGCGGTCTGCCGGGCCTAGGGACCGGGGGGAGCTTTGCCGTGGCCGAGGAGCTCGCGCAGGGCGCGGATGTGATCCGGCCCGGTCCCGCAGCAGCCTCCGACGAGCCGAGCCCCGGCGCGGAGCCAGCGCACGGCCTCGGCCGCGTAGCCCGCGGGCGACGCCCGCCCCCGTAGCGCCGCGCGCGCGAATCCCTGCACCGGGTCCGGCTCGCCGAGGTTGGCGTAGACGCCGAAGGGGCGGCCCGCCGCGGCGAGCACCGGGAGGCAGGGCGGCACGTGCTCCGGTGGCAGGCAGTTGACCATCACCGCAATGGGCTCGAAGGGAGCCACGGCCCGGAGGGCTGCGGCGAGGGGCTCACCGGACAGAAGCTCTGCCCCGTCCCGACACACGAAGCTCGCCATCGCCGGCACCCCGGCCTCGGCCGCGCCGCGCAGGGCGGCGCAGGCCTCCCGGATGGTGTGGTGCGTCTCCGCGAGGATCGCGTCGACACCGGCGGTGGCGAGGTTCCGCGCGTGCTCGGCGTGCTCCGGAAGGAGCTCCCGGTCGGGCGGGGTGAGGTCCGGGCGGTAGCAGTCGAGCAGCGGCGGCGCCGAGCCGACCACGAACACCGGCCGGGGCGCATCGCCGGCCGCCTCCCGCGCGAGGTCCACGGCGAGGCGGGTCAGCGCCCCCGCGCGGTCGCCGAGGCCGGCGGTGGAGAGGGTCCGGCGCTGGGTCCGGAAGGTGTTGGCGCACAGCACCTCGGCTCCGGCGGAGACGTACGCGCGGTGCACGGCGCGCACCTCCTCGGGCGCGGTCAGGAGCGCGTGGGCGGACCAGAGCGGCAGTGGGCTCGGGATGCCGCGGCGCTCGAGCTCCGTCCCCGTGGCCCCGTCGAGCAGCACCGGGCGGTCCTCCCGCAGCCGGTGGGCGAGGCTCGGGGGGGCTCCGAGGGCAACGGGCATGGCATCCGCTCCGGGCGCTCCGGGCGCTCCGGACGGCGCAGGCAGTCCGCACCGTCCGGGCGGCTCGCGCGGTCGGGGTGCTTCGGGCGGCCCCGGGGCCGCCTGCCGGCGCCATCCGCCCGCGCGATCGGGCGGGCCGAGCCTGGGGCGCGGCCCGCGCCGGGTTACTCTACCGCCCATGACGGACGCGAGGGCCCTCCTCGAGCTCCCGGGCGTCGGGCGGGTCCTCGGCGGCCGGCTCGGGCTGCGCACCGAAGCCGCCGGCCTGCCGGTCGAGGTGGCCAGCCGGCTCGGGCCGGGACCGCACCGCGCCGGCGACCTCGAGCTTCGGCTCGAGATCGACCGGGGAGCCCGTGAGCTCACCGTCCGACCGGTGGTGGCGAACCGGGGCGCCCGCCCCCTCGGGCTCGAGGCGGTCGTCGTCGGCTTCCACTTCCTCCCGGACCGCCCCGCCGGGCTTCGCCTGCTCGAGCACGGCTGGCAGTCGTGGTCGCCCTGCCGGACGCGCGGGCTCGACGAGCCGCCCGCTCCTCCCTTTCCCTCGGGCGCCTGGCTGCGCGGCTTCCACCACGCCCGGGGCGAGGTCCCGCAGGACCGCGGCGGATGGCACGAGTCGCACCTGCTCTCGGCGGTGGGAGGTCCTGCGCCGGACGCCGGGGCCTGCGTGATCGGCGTGCTCGAGCGGGGCGAGAGCTTCGGCGTGATCTATCTCCGCCGCGAGGGGGCGGGCGTGGCGCTCGAAGCGGAGCTGGTGGTGGACGCCCGGCTTTCGCCGGGGGAGGTGCGCGCCCTCGAGGAGGTTCGCGTGGCCCTCGGAGCCGAGGTGGCGCCGCTGCTCGAGGAGCAGGCCGAGCGGCACGGGCGGCGCGCGGGGGCGCGCACCGCCGCCTCGATCGGGGCCGGCTGGTGCACCTGGTACCACTTCTTCCACGCCGTCCGCGAGCAGGATGTGCTCCGGAACCTGGAGGCGCTCGCCGCTGCCCGGGAGGAGCTGCCCGTCTCCGTGGTCCAGATCGACGACGGCTACCAGCACGCGATCGGCGACTGGACCCGCACCAACGAAAGATTCCCGCGCGGGCTGGAGCCGCTGGCCCGGGAGATCCGCGCTGCCGGCTTCGTTCCCGGTCTCTGGACGGCGCCGCTTCTGGTCGCGCCGGACAGCGACCTCTACGCGGCCCACCCGGAGTGGGTGCTCGGCCGTGCCGGAGAGCCGCTCCTCGGCCTGCTCCACCCCGCGTGGACCAAGGACGCGCGGATCTTCGTCCTGGATGCGACCCGTGCCGAGGTGCTGGAGCACCTCGAGGCGACCTTCCGCGCGCTTCGCGAGATGGGCTTCGAGTACCACAAGCTCGACTTCCTCTACGCGGGCGCGATGCGGGCGGAGGCGGCGGACCCGGGCGTCTCGCGGGCTGCGCGGCTCCGCCGGGGCCTCGAGGCGGTGCGGCGGGGCTGCGGAGACGACGCCTTCGTCCTCGGCTGCGGCTGCCCGCTCGGGCCCGCCGTGGGCGTGGTGGACGGAATGCGCATCGGTCCGGACGTGGCGCCGCGCTTCGATCCCGAGCCCGCACAGGCGATCCCCGGCATCGAGGAGACGCAGCCCTCCACCCGCTACGCCGTGCGCAGCATCTTCGCCCGGGCCTTCCTGCACCGGCGGCTGTTCGTGAACGATCCGGACTGCCTGCTCGCCCGGCGGCGCGAGACGGAGCTCTCGGAGGGGGAGATCCGCGCGCTGGCGGCGGCCATCGCCGGAACCGGCGGAATGGTGCTCTTCTCGGACGATCTCGGCGCGCTCGATGCGGAGGACCGGGCCCTCGTGGCCGAGGTGGCCCGCCTGGCCGCGGAGGTGGACCGCGCCGGGGGAGCCCGCGCCCTCGATCCCCTCGGGCCCGCGGATCGGCCCACGGCGCGCGCGGCACTGCCGGGTGCCTGGCTGGTGGCGGCCGCCCGGCTCGCCGACGGCGAGGAGCTGCGGGAGGTCCCGCCGCCTCCGGGTGCCGGGGAGGCGGTGGAGCCCCTGCTCGGCAGTCCACCCCGCGCCCGGGTGGCGGCGGGGCGGCTGCACATCCCCCTCGCCCCCCGGGAGGGCTGCCTGCTCCGGCTTCCCCGACACCTGCCCTTCGCCGTGTTCTGCGACTTCGACGGGACCTTTGCCGTGCAGGACGTGGGGGCGAGCCTCGCGCTGCGCTACGCCGGCGACCGGCGTCCCGCGCTCTGGGCGCGCTTCGAGCGCGGCGAGCTCACCGCCTGGGCCTACAACCTCGAGCTCCTCGACGGGATCGCGATTCCCGAGGACGAGCTCGAGGCATTCCTCGCCACGGTCGAGCTCTCGCCCGGGGCCCGGGAGCTCGTGGCGTGGTGCGATCGAAGGGGCATCCCCTTCCGGATCCTCTCGGACGGCTTCGACCGCAACCTGGAGCGGCTGCGCGTGCTCACCGGCGTTCCCTTCGCCTACGATGCCAACCGCCTGCGCTACGAAGCGGGCCGGTGGCGCATCGAGCCCGCGAGCCCCGATCCCCGCTGCAGCTGCGGGACGGGTCTTTGCAAGCGGGCCCGCATCGAGGCCTTCCGCCGCCGCCACCCGGGCGTGCCGGTGGTCTACATCGGCAACGGTCGCGTCTCGGACCGGTGTGGCGCGCTGGGCTCGGATCTCATCTTCGCCAAGGATTCCCTGGCCGAGGTGCTTCGGGCGGAGGGGGTGCCCTTCGTGCCGTACCAGACGCTCGCCGAGGTGCTCGAGGAGCTCGAGCGTCGCTTCGCCGAAGTCGGCTGAACCCGCCGCGGACCGCTCTGCTACGATCCGCCGCCCCCGGTCGGGCCCGGGGCACGACGGGAGGGCAGGGGTGAGCGCGGCGCGCGTCGTGGTGGTGGGGGCCGGGCTCTCCGGCCTCGCGGCCGCCACGCGGCTGCAGGAGGCCGGGGTCCCGGTGACGGTGATCGATGCCGCCGCGCCCGGAGGGCGCGTGGTCGCCGTGCGCCGCGAGGGCTTCCTGCTCGAGACCGGACCCCACCGCTTCGAGGCCGCCGATCGACTGCTTCTCGGGCTGATCCGGAAGGCGGGGCTCGCGGGGGAGGTCGCGGTCCCCTCGCCCGGAGGGGGCGCGGTCCTGCACCGCGGTCGCATCCACGCGGTGGACCCGGGCGGGCTCCCGGGACTGCTGCGCTGGCCCGGGGTTCCGCCGTGGGAGACCCTCCGGGTGGTGCGGCTGCCGCGGCTGCTCGCGCGTTTCTCGCGGCTCCTGGCCGACCCGGCGGCACCCGAGCGGGCCGCGCGCCTCGACGACCGCTCGCTCGCGGACTTCGTCCGCCTCTACGGCGGGCGCCGGCTGCTCGAGCGGGTGGCGGCACCGCTCGCGAACGAGGAGGTCCCCTCCGACCCGGAGCAGACCAGCCGCGTGCCCTTTCTGCAGCGCCTGCATCTCCGGCCGGACTTCCGGACCCGCGTGCTCCGCCCCGGGCTCGCTGCCCTCGTGGCCTCGCTCGCCGCGAAACTCGACCTCCTCCGCGAAACGCGGGCGCAGGCGGTCCGGGTTGCCCACGGCGGCTTCGTGGTGGAGACGGACCGGGTCGGGGGAATCGAGGCCGCGGCGGTCGTGCTCGCCCTGCCGCCCGAGGCCGCGCTGTCGGTGGCGGGAGCGCTCCTGGAGCGGGCGGAGCGGGACGCGCTTGCCTGCTCGGGCTCGGATTCGTGGGTCTGCGCCTCCCTCGGCCTCGACTCCGCGGTTCCGCTCCACCGGGTTCCGGCCCACACCCTGTGGCTGCCGGTCGAAGACGGCGTGGGGCTCGCGAGCCTCGCCCTCGAGGCCCGCCCGGCGCCGGGCCGGGCCCCGGAAGGGGGCGCGCTGGTCCGGGTGCTCCCGCGACCCGGCCTGGCCCGGGACTGGGCGCGGCTCGCCGACGAGGAGGTGATCCGCGACGCCGTGGCCCGGGTGGAGGCGATCCTCCCCGGGACCTCGTCGTCGCTTCGGGCGGCGGCCGTGGGGCGTGCCCCGGCCGGCGCCCGGCGCCTGGCTCCCGGATGGTTCCGGTCCCTCGCCCGCCTCCGGCGGGTGGGGGCCGAACGCCGGGCGGAGGGGAGGCGGCTCTACCTCGCCGGCGAGCACCTCGCCTCGCCGCGCCTCGACGCGCAGGTGGCCTCCGGCCTGCGCGCGGCCGGCGAGGTGCTCGCGGACCTCGGCGGGCCCCCGTCCTAGAAGGGCTCGAAGCGGAGGGCGAGGCGGGCGAAGCCCTGCACGAATTCGGTTCGCAGCCTCTCGCTCTCCTCGGCCACGACCTCGTACTCGGGCATCCGGCGGAGGGTCTCCTCGAGGCAGACCCGGCCCTCCATCCGCGCGATGTGCAGGCCGAGGCACGCGTGGGTTCCCGCGCCGAAACTGAGGATGCGCGCCGGCCGCCGGTGGATGTCGAAGCGATCCGGGTCCTCGAACTCGAGCTCATCCCGGTTGGCCGAGGGATAGAGGAAGAGCACCGCCTGGCCCGGACGGATCCGCCTGCCGCCGATCTCGAGCTCGGACACCGCGGTCCGGCCGAGAAACTGCGTCGGCATGTCGTAGCGCAGGGCCTCCTCGTAGGCGTGGGGGATGAGGGAGGGATCGCGCACGCACTCCGCCCGCTGATCCGGGTGTTCGAAGAGCCGATGGAGGGCGTTGGCATAGGTCTTCGGGAAGGTTTCGGAGCCCCCGATGATCAGCATCGAGAGGTGGGAGGCGATCTCCTCCGGCGTGAAGCGGCGACCCCCGAGCTCGAAACGGCAGAAGAGGTCGATCACGTCGTCGCGGTCGGAGCCCGCGGCCCGCCGGCGGGCCACGAGCTCGAGGAAGTAGGCGGAGAGCTCCTCGGCGGCGCGCAGCCCATCCTCCGTCATGCCCTCGACCCCGGGCTCCCGCGCGAAGAAGCGCCACACCAGGGTGTTCAGGTGGTCCGAGTCGGCGAGGGGGATTCCGATCGCGGTGCAGGCGACCCGCACGGAGACCTGTTGGGCGAGGTCGTTCACCGCGTCGCATTGCCCGCGCTCGCGCACCTTGTCGAGGTACTCGCAGACGAGTGAGCGGATCGTCGGCTCGAGCTCGCGCACCCGGCGCGGGGCGAAGTACGGCTTGACCGCGCGCCGAAGCTCGGTGTGCTCGGGCGGGTCCATCAGGTTGAGCATGGGCGTCACGGGCTGCACCCGTGTGAGCAGCTGGGAGGGGGTGGTTCCCCGGGCCGTGGACAGTGCCGGGTTCGACGACGCGTCCCAGATGTCCGCAAAGCGCGCGAGGGCAAAGGCATCGAAGCGCTCGATGTAGTGCACCGGGTCCTCCCGGCGGAGGGCCTTGTAGACGGGGTGGGGGTCCTCGAGGACCTCCGGGGCGAAGGGGTCGTAGGCGACCAAGGGCATCCTCCTCCGGAAGCGCCCGGGCCGCGCGCCCGGGCTCGGGTGAACCGCGGCGGGCCGCCACCTCGGGCGGCCGCCCCGCTCAGGCCGCGTGCGGCCGTTCGCTGTAGAACTGCCGGTACCACCGCCTCCACTTCGGGATCGGTCCATCGCCGTCGCAGAGCACGGGGCGGGCGTGGTAGACCTTGTTCTCCCAGATGGGACGATCCTCGCGGATCTGCTTGTCGATGTCCGCGATCAGCGCCCGGCCCACACCGCGGGTGGCGTCGGCATCGCCGGTCCGCTTCACGCTGAAGGAAAAGAAGACGTCCACGGTCTCGCCGTCGATGGGCGTGGTGGACTCCACGAGGAGCGTGTCGACGATGCCTCCGAAGCGCACGGTCGCGAAGCCCGGGCCCCACATGTGCACGTCGATGGTGCCATCCACCTCGCCGCGCGGCGTACCCATCCGCGCGCGGTTGAGCACGTGCAGGCGGGGGCCGTCCTCCTCGAAGCTGCCCTCGGCCACCGTGAGGGTGCCGTGGACGTACCGGAAGTGCGCCGCGTCCACGAGGTTCTCGCCCATCTCCTGGCAGTGGGTCCGCAGCTGGTACCGGCGCTTCACGTAGGGGGTCCAGTCGGGGGAGCCGATTTCGGGAAGCTCCGGGAGCTCGTAGTCGGGGGCCGCGCGCTCCGCGTGGTGCCAGACCATGACCAGCCCGTTGACCTCCCGCGTGGGCCAGCAGGGAACCCGGGCAGCCGGGGGGATCCGCTTCGCGTAGGGGATCTCGACGCAGCGCCCCTCGCCGTCGAAGCGCCAGGCGTGAAACGGGCAGCGCAGGGTCTCGCCCTCCACCCGGCCCCCCACGCCGAGGTGGGCGCCGAGGTGCGGGCACCAGGCGTCGAAGACGCGGGCCTGGCCCGACTCGGTCCGGAAGAGCACGAGGTCGCGTCCGAAGGCGCGGACCGGCCTGGCCTCGCCAGGGGCGAGCTCGTCGGACCAGGCGACCTGGAACCAGCCGTTGGGGGCATCGGGAAAGGGAAAACGCGACACGGTCACCTCCCGGGCCGTCCAAGGAGCAAGACACGTGCCGGAATGAAACACGTTCTATTTCTCTGCGAAGTGGCCTCTCGGGCCCCCGAGGACGGTTTCAGGGGTCCGGAGGGGAGCCACGGTGATCCGGGACGAGAGATGGCGGGGCACGATGCCCGGGGCAGAGCGCCCCGGTGGGGTCTCCTGCCCCGGGGAAGCGCCGAGCCGGCCGGGTGGCGGGATCGGGATGGCGCGGTCGGCCGCGCTTCTAGTCGGCCGGGATGACCTCGCCGCGGATCAGGTCGTCGAGGCTCTCGCGCGCGCGGACGAGGTGGGCCTTGCCCTCCCGCACCAGGATCTCCGCGGCCCGGGGTCGGGAGTTGTAGTTCGAGCTCATGGTGAAGGCGTAGGCGCCGGCCACCTCGATCAGGAGGAAATCGCCCACCCGCGCCTCGGGGAGCCGCTCGCGACGCACGAAGCCCCCCTCCTCCTGGGTGAAGATGTCGCCGGATTCGCACAAAGGCCCGCCGACCACGACTTCGCGGAGCTCGCGGGGAGCCTCCCCGGTGGCGGGGACCAGACGCATGGGATGGTAGGCGCCGTAGAGGACGGGACGCGCGAGGTCGTTGAAGCCGGCATCGACCAGGTAGAACAGGTTGGAGCCCATCCGCTTCACCGCCCGGACCTCGGTGAGCAGGAACCCGGCCTCGGCCACCAGGTAGCGCCCGGGCTCGATCTCGAGGGATACGGGGCGGCCGAGGTCCCGCTCGAGTGCCCGGCGGGCCCGGTCGAAGACCTCGAAGTAGGCGCGGGGATCGATCTCGGGATCTCCCCTTCGGTAGGGAACCGGGAGTCCTCCGCCAGCGGAGACGCTCGCCACCGAGGGGCCGACTCGGCGGGCGAACTCCATCAGTGAATCCGCCACGCGGGACAGATGCTCGAAGTCGGCGCCGGACCCGATGTGGGTGTGGACGCCCGACACCGAGAGTCCGCGGCCGCGCGCGCGCGCCACGGCGGACTCGAGCTCCTCGTGCCAGATGCCGTGCTTGGAGTGCTCTCCTCCGGTGTTGGTCTTCCGGCTGTGGCCGTGGCCGAAGCCCGGATTGATCCGGAGGGTGATCTCGCCCCCCGGGACCCGGTCCGCGTACTGGTCGATCATGTCCGGCGAGCCGCAGTTGACCGCGATGCCGTGGGCGGCCACGGCCTCGAGCGCGGGACGGTCGAAGATGTCGGCGGTGTACACGATGGGTGCCGGCGATCCGGTGGCGGGGAATCCCGCGGCCAGCGCGCGGTGGATCTCGCCGGCGGAGACCGCGTCGACCAGCGCGCCCTCGCGGCGAACGAGATCGAGCACGGCGAGGTTCGAGTTGGCCTTCTGGGCGTACCGGATCACGTCGAAGTCGCGCAGGCGCGAGATCCGCTCCCGGATGGTCGCGGCGTCGTAGAGATAGGTCGGGGTCCCGAAGTCCCGGGCGATCTCCAGGAGGTCGACGCCGGCCACCTCCCGGCGGAGGAGATCCCCGCTCCGGTCCGGGACGGGCTGCCTGTCACGGGTGGGACGGCTCATGGGGCGGGAAGGTACCAGCCGCGCGGCGTCCGGGCCCTCCGGGGATCAGGTCCGGAGCTCGGCGACCGTGACGCCGTCTCCACCCTCGCCCTCGCCGCCCGGGCGCCACGCGACGAGATACGGACAGTCCTCGAGGTGTCTCCGGATCGCATCCCGGAGGGCCCCGCTTCCGAGTCCGTGGATCACGACCACCCGGTCCCGACCCCGGGCCGCCGCCCGGTCGAGCTCGGCGTCCGCCCGTTCGAGGGCCTCGGCCACGCGGAGTCCCCGCAGGTCGATGCGGGCGGTGCCCCCCTCCCGAAGGGGCGGGGCCGGGGGAGGGGCGGCAGGGGCGGGCTCGGGGTCGGGGCCGGCCAGGGCGGTGAGGCGCTCGCGGGGCAGGACCAGCCGTGCCCCCCCGGCCCGCACCACGACCCGCCCGCGGCGGTCGGGCAGGGCCTCGATCACCGCCTCGCCGGCGCCGCGGATGCGCACCCGGGCTCCGACCTGCGCGCGGTCCCAGTCGAGCTCCGCCTCGTCGGGCTCGACCGCGGGCTCGGCCGCCGCGACCGCGTCGAGGGGGGCCGCGGCCCTCCGGGTCTCCTCCTCGGCCCGCGCGCGGGCGGCGAGCAGCCGCTCGCGTGCTCGCGCCGCTTCCCGCGCCCCCCCGCTCCGCTGGAGCTCCCGGATCACCGCGGCGACCTCCTCGTGGGCGCTTCGGAAGGCGCGTTCGAGCTCCCTGCGCATCGCGTCGAAGAGCCGGTCCCGGCGCCCCTGCAAGCGGCGCAGCCGCTCGCGGTACGCCTCGCGCACCTGCTCCGACTCGCTGCGGATGCGTGCGACCTCGGCGCGCTCGCGCTCGAGGGCGACCCGGCTCGCGGCGAGCTCGGCGAGCAGGTCCTCGATCTCGCGGTCTCCGCCGTCGAGGAGGGTGGACGCGCGTTCGATCACCGCCGGGGGCAGGCCCACCCGGGCCGCGAGGACCCGTGCCGAGGATCCCCCCGCGCTTCCGAGGTGAAGCCGGTAGGTGGGAGCGAGGGTCTCGGGATCGAAGTCCACCGAAGCATTCTCGAATCGCGGGTCCGCAGCGGCCATCTCCTTCAGCAGCCCGTAGTGGGTGGTCGCCACCACCCGTGCGCCCCGGTCCGCGAGGGCCTCGAGCACGGCCTGGGCCAGGGCGGCTCCCTCGGCGGGATCCGTTCCCACCCCCACCTCGTCGAGGACGACGAGGCTCTGCGGATGCGCGGATTCGACGATCCGGGCCAGCGCGCGGAGGTGGGCCGAGAAGGTGGAGAGGCTCTGTCGGAGGTCCTGGGCGTCCCCGATGTCGGCGAGCAGCGCATCGATCACGTCGACGCGGGAGCCCGGGGCCGCGGGCACGTGCATGCCGGCCCGGACGAGCAGGGCGGCGAGCGCCAGCGCCTTCATGGCCACCGTCTTGCCGCCGGCGTTGGGGCCCGAGATCACGAGAACCTGGAAGTCCTCGCCGAGCCGGATGTCGTTCGCGACCACCTCGTCCGGCGGAAGCAGCGGGTGCCGGAGCTCGAGGCAGCGGAACACCCCCTCGTTCCCGACCTCGGGTTCGGTGGCCTCGAGGTCCCGGGAGAGGTGTCCCCGGGCGAAGGCGAGGTCGATCTCCGCCAGGACCCGGAGCCCCGCGCGCACGGGCTCGACCTCGCGGGTGGCGAGGGTCGACAGTTCGCGAAGCA
>Ga0256839_1006043_pt1 | contig 10850 bp, 7 predicted proteins | sample 354166metaG_FD_185968 | JGI IMG/M metagenome (GOLD analysis project Ga0256839, IMG submission 185968) | Hydrothermal vent microbial communities from Mid Atlantic Ridge, Atlantic Ocean - 354-166 | ecosystem: Environmental > Aquatic > Marine > Hydrothermal vents | place: Atlantic Ocean: Mid... | reverse complement strand
CGATTTGGTTCGCCTGGGGCTCTCTGCTATAATGGGGACGTTGCATCGGGGCGTAGCGCAGCCCGGCAGCGCGCTTCGTTCGGGACGAAGAGGTCGGAGGTTCAAATCCTCTCGCCCCGACTGCACCGAGGGACCGGAGGTCGCCCCCCGCCGGGGAGGCGACCTCCGGTCCTTGTCATTGGGGCGGTGTGGACCCGGTCCTGTGGGGGCGGGATCCTGGAAAGCAGAGGGAGGACCGGCTCCCCCCGGTGGCCCTACCCGGTCAGCTCGCCCATGACCTCTGGGTCCGGCGCGCCCATGATGTTGTATCCCCCGTCCACGTAGAGCACCTGTCCGGTGATGTGGTCGGCCCATGGGCTGAGCAGGAAGCGGGCCGCGTTGCCCACGTCCTGTTGGGTGATGTTCCCCAGGGGGGCCACCTGTCCCACGTAGTGGAGGCTCTTGCGGAAGCCGGCCACGCCGGCCGCGGCCAGGGTCTTCACCGGCCCTGCGCTGATCGCGTTCACCCGGATCCGGTGTTTGCCCAGGTCCCAGGCCAGGTAGCGGACCGTGGCCTCCAGCGCGGCCTTGGCCACGCCCATGACGTTGTAGTTGGGGGTGACCTTCTCCGCGCCGTAGTAGGTCATGGTGAGGATGGCCCCGCCGTGGGGCATCAGGGGGTAGGCCCGTCGGGCCAGGGCCACCAGGCTGTAGCAGCTCACGTCCAGGGCGGTGCGGAAGCCCTCTCGGCTGGTGTCCACGAAGCGGCCGCTCAGCTCCTCCCGGGGCGCGTACGCGATGGAGTGGACCAGGAAGTCCAGGGTGCCGAAGTGGTCCTGGGCCTGGGCAAAGAGCCGGTCGATGGCCAGGTCGTCGGTGACATCGCACTCCTCCACGAAGGTGCTGCCGATGCTCTCGGCCAGGGGGATCACCCGTTTGCGCAGCACCTGGCCCGCGTAGCTGAAGCCCAGCTCCGCGCCCTCCTGGTGCAGGGCCTGGGCGATCCCCCAGGCGATGGAGTTCTTGTTGGCCACGCCGAAGACCAGGCCCCGCTTGCCGTCGAACAGTCCCATGATCCCTGTGCCCTCCTCTCTGGTGGTGGATGGGTGTGTCAGTGCAGCGCGGTCAGGCTGGCCAGGATCCGCTCCCGCCGGGCCTGGAGTTCGGCCAGCTTCTCCCGTTCCCGCTGGACCACCGCCTCCGGGGCCCTGTCCAGGAAGCCCGGGTTGGCCAGGAGCCCCTGGGAGCGGGCCATCTGTTGTTCCACCTGGGCCAGCTCCTTCTCCAGCCGGCGCCGTTCGGCCTCCAGGTCCACCATGCCGGCCAGGGGCAGGTAGACGGTCACGCCGCCCACGGGCAGGGCCACGGCCTGGTCGGGCTGGGGGATCTGCTCGGCGATCGAGAGCTCCTGGGGATCCAGCCGGGCCAGGGTGGCCAGGAGGGCCCGGTTGGCCTCCAGCAGCTCCGTGTGGGCTCCGGCGCTGATGTGGGCCGGGATGCGTCGGCTCGGCTCCACCCGGTACTCGCTGCGCACGTTGCGGATGCCCCGGACGATCTCCTGCAGCCGGCCGAAGGCCTCGTCCGCGGCCGGGTCGGCCCAGGGCATTGCCTGGGGCCAGCGGCTGGTCATCAGGGCCTCGCCCCGCTCGGGCAGGCCGGGCAGATGGCGCCAGATGGCCTCGGTGACGAAGCACATGTAGGGGTGGAGCAGGCGCAGGGACTGCTCCAGCACGTGGGCCAGCACCTGTCGGGTCCTGTGGGCGGCCCGGGGATCCGCCCCGTGGAGGGTGACCTTTGCGGCCTCGATGTACCAGTCGCAGTACTCGCTCCACAGGAACTCGTAGAGCTGGCGGCCGGCCTCGCCCAGCTGCCACTCGCCGATGAGCCGGGTCACATGGTCGCGGACCTGGGCCAGGCGGCTGAGGATCCAGCGGTCGGCCAGGCCCAGGGAGGCCACCGGCGGCAGGGCGTAGGTCACGTCGTGGACGTCGTCGGTCTCCGCGAGCTCCACGGTGGTCGGGTCCAGGTTCAGGACCACGAAGCGGGCCGCGTTCCAGATCTTGTTGGCGAAGTTTCGGTTGGCCTCGATCCGGGTGACGCTGAGCTTCATGTCGTTGCCCGGGGTGCTGCCGGTGAGCAGGGTGAAGCGGAGCGCGTCCGTGCCGTACTCCTCGATCAGGTCCAGGGGGTCCAACACATTGCCCAGGCTCTTGCTCATCTTGCGGCCTTCCTCGTCCCGCACCAGGCCGTGGAGGTAGACGTGGTGGAAGGGCACCTGGCCGGTGAGCTTCATGCCCAGCATGATCATCCGGGCCACCCAGAAGAAGAGGATATCGTAGCCCGTCTCCAGGACGGTGGTGGGGTAGTAGCGTTCCAGGTCCTGGGTCTGTTGGGGCCAGCCCAGGGTGCCGAAGGGCCACAGGCCGCTGCTGAACCAGGTGTCCAACACGTCCGGGTCCTGCTCCAGCTTCACCATCTCGCCGTAGTGGGCGATGGCCTTCTCCAGGGCCTCGCTCTCGCTGCGGGCCACGAAGACCGTGCCGTCTGGGCCGTACCAGATGGGGATCCGATGGCCCCACCAGAGCTGACGGCTGATGCACCAATCCCGGATGTTCTCCATCCAGTGGAAGTAGACCTTCCGGAAGCGTTCTGGGATGATCCGGATCTGGCCTTCCCGAACGGCCTGGATGGCCGGTCGGGCCAGGGGTTTGGCCTTGACCCACCACTGCTCGCTGAGCAGGGGTTCCACCACGGTATGGCAGCGCTGGCAGTGGCCCACCTGGTGCCGGTGGGGCTGCTCGCCCACCACCAGCCCCTGGGCGCGCATGTCCTCCCACAGTTTCTTCCGGGCCTGGAAGCGGTCCAAGCCCATGTAGGGGCCGGCCTCGGCGTTCAGGGTGCCGTCCTTGTCCATGATGTTGATGGCCGGCAGGTCGTGGCGCTTGCCGATCTCGTAGTCGTGGGTGTCGTGGCCCGGGGTCACCTTGAGCACGCCGGTGCCGAACGCCGGGTCCACGTGTTCGTCCGCGATGATGGGGATCTCCCGGCCCAGGATGGGCACCCGGGCGGTCCGGCCTATCAGATGGCGGTAGCGCTCGTCCTGGGGATGAACGGCCAACGCGGTGTCGCCCAGGATGGTCTCCGGCCGGGTGGTGCTCACCTCCACGTGGCCGCCGTCGGCCAGGGGATAGCGGAAGGTGTAGAGGGTTCCCTGGATCTCCTCGTGCTCCACCTCCAGGTCGCTGAGCGCGGTCATACAGCGAGGACACCAGTTCACCAGGTAGTTGCCCCGGTAGATGAGCCCTTCCTCGTAGAGGCGGATGAAGGCCTCCAGGACCGCGTCGCTGAAGCCGTCGTCCAGGGTGAAGCGTTCTCGGGACCAGTCGCAGGAGACGCCCAACCGCCGCTGTTGCCGGGTGATGCGGGCGTGGTACTCGTCCTTCCAGTTCCACACTTCCTGGACGAAGCGCTCCCGGCCCAGGTCGTGGCGGGTCAGGCCCTGTTCGGCCAGTTTCCGCTCCACCACGTTCTGGGTGGCGATGCCCGCGTGGTCTGTGCCGGGGATCCAGAGGGTGGGGCGGCCGAGCATCCGGTGGTAGCGGATGAGCATGTCCTCAATGCTGCTGGTGATGGCGTGGCCCAGGTGCAGGGCGCCGGTGACGTTGGGCGGTGGCATGGCGATGACGAAGGGCGGCTGTTCCGGGTCGGCCAGGCCGCTCTCCATCTGCTGTTCGGGCCGGAAGAAGCCGCTGGCCTCCCACCACCGGTAGAGGGTCTCCTCCCAGGCCTTGGGATCGTAGGCCTTGGGCATCTCCGGCCGGGTCTGTTCCGGCGCGCGGGCGGTTTCCTGGGACCTTGTGGCTTCCTGGGGCGTGGTCATGGCAGCTCTCCTGAACTCTTCGTCGGTCCCCTCCAAGGGGCTGTTTCGGGGTCGGGGAAGGTCTGTCCTGGGGCGCGCTCGCCGCGCGTCCGCCAGGCCGCAACAGAAGAGCCGCCCACGTCTCAAGGACGGAGCGGCTCCGCGGTACCACCTTGATTGGCAGTCCATCCAAAGCCCTGGATGGGCCTGCCCCCTCGGACGCGATAACGGGCGTACCCGGACAGGGCTACCGGTGATCTTCGCCCTGCCGACCTTCCCGGCGACCTTCCCCACCGCGTGTGCGGACGACCCTTCCAGCCTGTGGGGTCGTCTCTCTGGCGCCCGCCTGTGGGTACTCCTCCGGTGCACCGTCGTTTTCAGGCCTCGAATGTCAGGGACAGTATACTCGGGGAGCCAGCCTGTGTCAAACGGACCCTCTCCCGGCCTCCCACCGGAAAAGGGACGGGATCCCCTTTCAGGGGGACCGCTCCGGGCCGGCAAGGAGGGCCCGGCACTGGTTCCGGAGACGTTCCCCATCCAGACGGGGACGGTCCGGGGGCCAGAGGTGCTCTGCTGTCCGCTGGAAGCCCACGGCCAGGGTCTCGGCCAGGAAGGCGGTCTGGTCCGGGGAGAGGGGGTGGGTTTCCCCCAACGCCCCGCGGAGCAGACGGGTCAGGTCATACAGGGGAAGGAGCCGCCGGTAGACGTGGACCCGGTCCGCCAGGGTGGGATCCGTCGGTCCCTGGGCCAGGTAGGTGGTCAGCCACGCCTTCTGGCCCGAGTCGTCCAGGGCCCGATGATGTCGATGGAGGAACCGGGCCACCTCCTGGGCCGGATCCCCCAGGCCGTACAGCTCCCAGTCCAACAACACCACCTGTCCTCCCTGCCACAGCACGTTCTCCACCGCGGGGTCGCCGTGGATCACGCCGGGCGGGCCCGGGCCCAGCCGGGGCAGAGCCTGGGCCATGGTGGCCTGGGCCTGGGCCCACAGCTCCTGGAAGAGGTGCGCCATCTCCACCTTGCCCCGCCGCGCCAGCTCCTGGGCGATCGAGCCCTCGGAGCCCTGTCCGGTGCGCCAGAAGTAGGCCAGGTTCACCGGATGGGGGCTGAACCCCGGGGCGGTGGACGGCTCTGTGCGATGGACCTGGGCCAGGGCCCGTGCCAGGGCGTCCCGCTGGGGCGGATCGGCCAGGTCCAGGGGTGGGGCCTCCACCCAGCGGTAGAGGAGCACCTGTCGCGGCAGGCCCTGGGGATAGCGGTCGTAGGCCAGGGGTTCGGGGGCCAGCCCCCAGGGTGCGAACCGTTCCTGGCCCCGATATTGGCGGCGGCTGCGCACCTGGCCCGCGTCGGTGAAGAGCTTCACCACCACGTCGGGATGGTCCTGGACCCGGAAGCGCCACAGGAGGTGGTCCTGGCCGCTCCAATGGGCCACGGGCTCCACGGAGCGGCCTTGGAGGGGGCTGGTGGGCGCCTGGGCCAGGTAGGCGTGGACCGCGGGGGTCCAGTCCTGGGCGTTCATGGGCGGGGGCCGCGGATCCGCAGGAAGTTGTGCAGCAGCTCGTGGCCGTGCTCGGTGAGGATGCTCTCCGGGTGGAACTGGACGCCGAAGATGGGCAGGGTCCGGTGTTGTAGGCCCATGAGCTCTCCCTCCGGGGTGAACGCGGTGGGCTCCAGCTCTGGGGGCAGAGGCTCCTCCACGATGAGACTGTGGTAGCGGGTGGCGGTGAAAGGGCTGGGGAGGCCCTGGAAGATGCCCTTGCCCTTGTGGTGGACCAGGCTGGTCTTGCCGTGCATGAGCCGGGGCGCCCGCACCACCTGCCCGCCGAAGACGTGGCCGATGCACTGTTGGCCCAGGCACACGCCCAGGATGGGGGTGGTCTGCCCCAGGAGCCGGATCACGTCGTTGCTGATGCCGCTGTCCTTCTCCGGCGTGCCCGGGCCCGGGCTGATGACCACGTGGCTGGGGCCCAGGTCGGCCAGTTCCTCCACGTCGATGGCGTCGTTGCGCCACACCCGGATCTCGTTGGCCGGGGGGCCCCCGGGCAGAGGATGGCGCCGGAGCACCTCTCCCAGGTACTGGACCAGGTTGTAGGTGAAGCTGTCGTAGTTGTCGATGACCGCGATCATGGCTGGGCTCCTGGTTGGGTTCAACGGCCGGGACACCGGACGGCCTATGGGGCCGCCTGTTTGGCCAGCCGCTTCTGGCGGCGCTCCGCGGACCGGCGGATGCGGTTCCATACCCCGGTGAGGCCCATGGCCTTGCGCACCGCGAGGACCGTGGCCTGGGCCTCCTTGCGGGTGCGCTCCGTGCCCCGGGCCAGGAGCTCGTCCACGAAGCCGGTCTGAGAGGCGTAGTGGGCCCGGCGTTCCCGGATGGGCTCGAGGAACTCGTTCAGGGCCCGGAAGAGCTTCTCCTTCACCTCCACATCCCCCACTTTGCCGGCCCGGTAGCGCTGTTTCAGCGTCTCCACCTCCTCCTTGTCCGGGTTGAACATGTCGTGGTAGATGAAGACCGGGTTGCCCTCCACCGTGCCGGGGATATCCGCGCGGATCCGTTTGGGGTCTGTGTACATCTTCATGACCTTCCGGCGGAGGGTCTGTTCGTCGTCGGAGAGGAAGATGGCGTTGCCCAGGCTCTTGCTCATCTTGGCCTGGCCGTCGATGCCCACCAGGGTGCCCCCCACCACGTAGGGTTCGGGAACGGGAAAGACGTCGCCGTACTTGTTGTTGAAGCGGCGGGCGATCTGGCGGGAGAGCTCCACGTGGCTCAGGTTGTCCCGGCCCACGGGCACCAGGTGAGCCCGAGGGGTGAAGATGTCGGCGGCTTGGAGGACCGGGTAGCCCAGCAGGTTGTAGGGGATCTGCTCCAGGCCCGCGGCCCGGGCCATGTCCTTGATGGTGGGGAGTTGCTGGAGACGCTCCACGGTGATCAGGCCGCTGATGAGGAGCTGGAGCTCGCACACCTCGGGGATCGCGGACTGGAGGTAGAAGGTCACCTTGTCCGGGTGGATGCCCACGGCCAGGTGGTCCAGGACGATCTCCCGGGCGTTGTCCGCGATGCGGAGGATGTCCTCCTTGTCCGGCTTGGTGGTGAGCATGTGCAGGTCCGCGATGAGGAAGAAGCACTCGAACTGATCCTGGAACGCGACCCGATGGCGCAGGCTCCCCACGTAGTGGCCCAGGTGCAGGGTGCCGGTAGGCCGGTCGCCGGTCAGGATGCGCTTGCGGGTGGGTTGGTCAGCCATGCGGCTCCTCCTGTGCAGAGATTTTGTCCTGGATCTCGCCTTTACCGAATGTTCACGGCTTTCACAGTTCACGGCTTTGACAGATGTGCGCACGGATCTTCGTGGCCAGTGATCCACGATTTTAGCCAAACGGAGGGGTGAGCATCCTCCGATGCGGCATCGCCCCCTGGAGTCGGCATCTGAGGATGCCGACTCCGCTACGAATTCGTGAACTGCTGGTGGCAGATATCCACGACAGATGTCCACGCTGGAGAGGGGAGGGTTCGGCTGGGCCCGGACCTCTACAGCCCCTGTTCCGCCATCTCCACGGCCACGGCCAGGGCCCGGGCCTTGTTCAAGGATTCCTGGTACTCCGCGGTGGGGTCGCTGTCCGCGACGATGCCGCCCCCGGCCTGGAGATGGCAGCGTCGGCCCTGCATGACGATGGTGCGGATGGTGATGCAGGTGTCCATGGCGCCGTCGTAGCCGATGTAGCCCACCGCGCCCGCGTAGGGCCCCCGGCGGGTGCCCTCCAGCTCCTCGATGATCTCCATGGCCCGGACCTTGGGCGCGCCGCTCACCGTGCCCGCGGGGAAGGTGGCCCGGAGCAGGCTGAACGCGTCGTGTTCGGGCCGCACCTGGCCTCGTACATCGCTGACGATGTGCATCACGTGGCTGTAGCGCTCCACGGCCATCATGGTGGGCACGGTCACCGTGCCGTACTCGCAGACCCGGCCCAGGTCGTTCCGGCCCAGGTCCACCAACATGACGTGTTCGGCCCGCTCCTTAGGGTCGGCCAACAGCTCCTGGGCCAGGGCCTGGTCCTCCTCCTCGGTGGCGCCCCGCCGGCGGGTTCCCGCGATGGGGTGCAGGGACGCGATGCCGTCCTCCAGGCGGACGTGCATCTCCGGGCTGGAGCCGATGAGGCGCAGGGGAGCGCCGGTGGGGGCTGCCCCGGCCACGTGGCTGAAGTCCAGAAAGAACATGTAGGGGGAGGGGTTCAGCATGCGCAGGGCCCGGTAGATGGTGAAGGGGTCCGCGTCGGTCTCTCGGCTCAGCCGTTGGCTCAGCACCACCTGGAAGATGTCCCCCGCGGCGATGTATTCCTGGGCCCGACGGACGTTGGCCTCGTGTTCGGCCTGGGTGAAGTTGCTCTCCCACGCGGCCCCACTGGGGCACGCCCGGGGTGTCGGCGGCACCAGGGGACGGTGCAGGTCTGCCACGATGGCCTCGATGCGGGCCACCGCGTCCGCGTACGCGGCCCGCAGGTCTTCCTCCACCCGCATGTTCGCGACGACCAGGAGCTTGTGCTTCACGTGGTCGAAGACCACCAGGTTGTCGGTGAAGAGGAGGGCCATGTCGGGCACGTCCAGATCGCGGCGCGCGGTGGTGGGGAGCCGCTCCATGAAGCGCACCAGATCGTAGCCGAAGTAGCCCACCACCCCCCCGGTGAAGCGGGGCAGGCCCGGGACCCGCACCGGCCGTCGCCCGGCCAGAAGCTCCTGGACCACGGCCAGGGGATCCCCCTGCCGCGCCTCCAAGATCGCGCCTCCCGCGCCGCCGACGATTACCCGGTCCTCCGTCACGGTCACGGTCATGGGGGGGCGGACGCCCAGGAAGCTGTAGCGCCCCATCTGTTCGCCCTTCTCCACGGATTCCAGGAGGAAGGCCGGCCCGTCGTTCCGGAGCTTCAGGTAGACGGACACCGGCGTCTCCAGGTCCGCGGGCATCTCCCGGTAGATGGGGATCAGGTTGCCTGCCCCTGCCAACTCCCGGACCTGGTCCAGGGTCGGGTGGTACTGGCCTGTCATGCGCGGCTCCTTTTCCATGGTTTCCATGGTCCTCTCCCTCCTGCCTCTCCTCTCTGCCCGGGGGCGGCACCGGGTGCAGCCGATCCCCGGCCACCTGCCATCCCTGCCCCGCGCAGCCAGCCCCCAGGAGGCCATGGGATCCAAACAGAAGGCCCCCGCCCCCGCGGAGCGTTGCTCCGCATCGGGGACGAGGGCCTGTGGGCTCCCGCGGTGCCACCCCATTTGGACCGACCGGTGCATGGCCGATCCCGCTCATGCTCCCAAGGACGGGACCTTGGCTGTCGACAGGTCCGATCCTCGGCGCCCAGGTAACGGTGGCGTCTCCGGGGTCGGCTACTGGGCGAGGGATCTCCTGCCCTCGCGGTTCACCGCCCGACTCCCCGGCCCATTCCCTGCCTGCGCTGCCATCCCCTTTCCACCGACCAGGGACTCTCTGGGGCCCGCTCTGGCAGGTACTCTTCCGGTTCCTCGTCGTTCACGCGGTATGGATTTGGGAACGGCTCTATCATACGCGAACGGAGAGCAGGCTGTCAAGTGTGGCCGGCCCGCGGTTTTTTTGCCACCCGGGGACTACCGCCGTCCCCTGTCCAGCGGAGGCCGGGGACGGGAAGGAGGCAGGGCCTCCAACACCAGCCGGGCAGCCTGGGCTGGACCATGCAACGGGGCCGACGGGCGGGGCTCCAGGGCCAGGAGCCGGGGCACCACGTCGATCCAGGCCCCGGAGAGGAACGCGTCCGGCGAGATGGACAGACCGGGCAGGTGGGTCCTGGCGAAGCGGGCCAGGACCTCGGCCTCCCGGAAGCCCGGCCGCACCACGTAGCCGAAAGGGATCCCGGCTGCGTGGACCTCGGCCAGGGTGCTGTAGCCGATCTTGCCCACCACCGCGTTGCAGGCCGCCACTGCGTCCGGGTGGTAGAGGGCGGCAGACCGTTCCAGCAGGTGGACGTTGGCCGGCATCTTGCCCTGGAACGCCACGCCCCCCATCAGATAGTGGACCGAGGGATCCGCGGCCAGGGGAGCCAGCGTCTCGGGCGACCAGGGCACGCCCCCCGCGGTGACCAGCACCAGAGGAACCGTCGGGGGAATCCCCAGAGTCGCTCGCACCTGGGGGCCGGGTCGGCGGGGACTGCGCCCCACCAGGGAGACCCGTTGGGCACCGGGCACAGGGCGGCAGACGGGCTCTACCTGGATGTGCAGGTCGGCCTGGGCGAAGATCGAGGCCAGACCCTCCACAAAAGGGGCCAGGTCAGGACACTCCGCCAGATATCCCCGGTAGATCCAGTCCCAGGTGAAGTTCTCCACCAGGATGCCGGGGAGGCCGGCCCGCCGGGCCACCGCCAACCCCAGCGGGGAGATGTCGCAGAGCACAGCCTGGCAGCCCAGGTCTTGAACTGTGTCGGCCAGGGCCTGTACCCGCGTCGGGGGGAAAGGCCAGTAGGCCTGCAGACGGGCCAGGGTGGCGGGCAGGTCCTCGTGGAAGGGATCCCGCTGCACCAGGCCCACATCCACCTCCACGGGGTGGAGCCGGAAGCGGCCGGACAGGCTCTCCTGGAAGATCCAGGCCGGGGCCTGGGTGAAGATCTCGAAGGCCGCGTCCGGGCGGAGGTTCGTCAGGGCTTCCAGGAGCGCGGCAGCCCGGGTGGCGTGGCCAAAACCGTGGGCCGAGACGAAGACGGCCAGACGCAGGCTCGGGGCGGGTTCAACCATGGGGGGTGGGCTCCGTGCAGGGCTCCAGAGGCCGGAGTGGGGTGGTCTTTCGCACCCTTCGAAGGGTCTGGCCAGGCTCCCATCGAGAGCATCAGCAGTTCACGAATTCGTAGCGGAGTCGGCATCCTCAGATGCCGACTCCAGGGGGCGATGCCGCATCGGAGGATGCTCACCCCTCCGTTTGGCTGAAATCGTGAATTACTGAGCATACTACAAGGGGAGAGCATACCACGCGGGTTGCGGCCTCTGCAAGGAAGTCGGGGACCGGGG
>Ga0256839_1006042_pt1 | contig 10852 bp, 15 predicted proteins | sample 354166metaG_FD_185968 | JGI IMG/M metagenome (GOLD analysis project Ga0256839, IMG submission 185968) | Hydrothermal vent microbial communities from Mid Atlantic Ridge, Atlantic Ocean - 354-166 | ecosystem: Environmental > Aquatic > Marine > Hydrothermal vents | place: Atlantic Ocean: Mid... | reverse complement strand
GTAGTCAGCTAGTCGACGATGAGAGGGGTCGACAAACTGAGGATCGATGTTGATTAGATCGTTAGCGCCAAACCCCACATCACCGTATGCCTTACCTGTAATAACAACGGTTGAATACGGGTTGATTGGCGCGTTAGCTAAAGGCGTGTAGTGCGCGTTGTAGTCTAACAGCCTGTATTGATCAACAACCCCTGGGATTGACGGCCGTATCACAGCGAACGTAATGTCGTTCGTTTCCTGGTTTACGCGCAGATTTGACCGCCCATAAACATGATAATTAGGCGCTATTTCGTTTGTTTCCTGTAACATCGATGGCTGCGCATTTGTCGCTGTGCAAATGTGCGTGCAATGCTCGTAATTTGATACAGCTTGAAAATTAGGTGTAGTGGCGCGTGCCGAATACCACGGATTAATGCCAATGAATAGCGAGTTGCGCATTGTAATCGAGGCTGTGTGCGGCAATGCATTAGGACTACCGAGACTGTCACAATCAACGAGTAGGTTTTCTACGGTATTTACCGCTGATTCGGTAATCCAAGGAGCCGCGACAATTTGCGCATTCAGGCGATCTGCGTATACAGTCACGTTTGACATTGTGTGTCGCTGCCCGTTATAGCCCATGCTGATTTCTGATCCATTGCCCGTGTGTGCAGCAAATATTACTGATCCTGACAGATTAACGAGTCCTCGCCCTTGGTTGTTAAAACTACCGTCAATGAGGTGTACCGACACCTCAAACTCTGGATTTGCGCTATCGTTAGTCCGCAGTACCCTGACTCCGGTCTGATTGCCGTTTGGTGTCGGGCCACCTACATAAATATTGCGCAAATAACGACTACCCGCGACCCAGCCAGCGGGGAAGTTGGCAGCGTAATCGATTGCCGGTTGCCCGTTACGCTGTGGACGTATAACGACAACAATATCAACTTGACAGATAGCATCGATGTGGTGAGTCGAGCTAGCTCCGAGCCGCATTTGACCGCAGTCCGACCACAGAATATTACGCATTTGGAAGTTAAGTAGCGGATCATTGTTACCGCGCAATTCGAGACCTGTAACAGATGCAGACCCGCAGCGATAAATCTCCAGCCCGTTGATTGCGACTTCGACTGGGTCCCAGTTTCCAGCTGCACGCCACGTCCAATGCTGCCCAATGCTTGCATCAATTCTAGGCGGCAAGCCGGAGCCATTTGACGTGCGCCAAACGGCATTAGCGCCTTGCGTTATCTGCCAGTTTCCGCCAGAGAACATCAGCGTGGAAGCAAGATCATGCGTTAGCGTGCCGTTGTTTGTGATGTCCCCGAAAGATGTAAGCGTATCACCGCTCACGACAAGTTCACCGCCCGCGTCTATCGTAACAGCTGGTGTAACACCCAAACCATCACCGACACTCCACGCGCCAACCTGCGTAATTACGATACCCACAGGCACTGTAATAGGCTCAGGGGATACAGGCACAACGCCAGTGTCCCAATTTGCAGCTACGTTATGCAGCCCTGATTGTATCGCTGTAGCCACTTAGTTTATGCTGCCCGACAATTGATAACGCCAGTCGACGGCGCACAAGGTGTATCCAACGTCACCGCTTTCTAATTCAAACTCTCGATAATTCCGGGTGCGCGTTGATCTGCGCACGTAGTCGCCACAAAGCATGCCAACGCTTGCTCGGCCAATTTCCTTGTCTGATTCCTGGCTTTTGACGGGGCGTGTGCTGTAACGCCCGGAAGCCACGACCCACACTTGCTCGAAGTAACAAGGCTTCCAGTTGTCATCAAAATCAGACGTTGATGCCTCTGCTGTTGCGGTTGCAAAGGAGCGCCATATAGGCTCTAAATTATTCAACTTTGCTTTGGATATGCGATAGCAGTGGGTGTGCCATTTAAAAAAAACATATCCGCTGTATTGCGTGATTTTGCCCCACTTCAATACGTGCGATTCACCGGCGTTTGCCGCCGCCGTCACGATTAAACAGAGCATTAAAGTCATTAAAATTCTAATCATTTTATTTGCTCCAAAATGTTATGCATAAAATGCAAGCAGTGCCAACCCGCATAGCCCGCCATGGCTAGTATCGCAATTAAAAAAAAAGCCAGTAAGCTAGCTATCAACTTATGTTCCACTCGGATATTCCCCCCATTTTGTTTTTATAAAGCTGCTTTTTGGTAAGCATTTTTTACAGCCTGGGTGCCTGCCATGATTGCAGTGCGGGGCGCGCAGCAACTTGGCTTGATACGACTTCACTATTTGCGCGTGCGTTGTGTATTTGTTTTTAAAGATTGCTTCTAATTCGAATTTCATTACTTGCGTTTTAAATGACTTAGTAAATTTTCAACCGCTTTTTTCATTGCTATTTCGTCGTTTTCGTAACCTGCCTTGACGATATTCACGACATTGTCATCTACCGTATTTGTAGTCAGCTCTACCGCCTGCTTCATACTCCACAGGATTAATTTTGGCGCGAGGATCATACCGGCAAGATTTTTTATAACTTTCAAAAGCATTAGTTTGATCATTTTATTTTCCTTAATATATTTTTGGCGGGGGGTTTCATTTTTTTTGATAGCCAGTCGGCCACGTCAAAACCTGGGCATGATTTGTTGGGATTTATTTGGTTGTGACCGATGATTTCGATGCCGTCAAATCGTCGTTGGTAACCCAGGCACTGGGCTTTTAATGCTTGCCATTGCGCGGGGCTATATTGATCTGTTCCGGCGAGGCATAGGCCTACCGAGCGGGCGTTGTGTCCTCGTGCGTGCGCGCCTACTTCAGCTAAGCTGCGACCAGAAAACACGCCGCCGTAGGTGTTGATTAGCAGGTGATAACCGATGTGGCTGTAGTTTGGGTTGAACGTGCTAATGTTAACGGGGTCGCGTTGGAACGGTTTTAGTCCTCTGGCTTTTCGGTCTGCGCCGTGCCAGTGGTCAATATCGTTTAGCGATACTTTGCGGCCATTGGGTGTGGCCGTGCAGTGTATGATGAGTTGATTTATTGATTGCAGTTGTCGAGTAGTCATACCCCGTAGGGTATTGACTATGCGGGTGGGGGCGGGATTAAAGTAATTTCTTTAATTCTGGTCTTTAACCCAGTCTGTTTGGCGCAGGCTAATGTTGAGATTGCGTTGGTGTGCGATTATTTTATAAATTTGTTGTTCAGTTAAATTGTAACGACGCACTAATTCGGCCATGTTTTTGCCGTTGTGATTGTCGTATATCGATTTATCTCGCATGGCTCTGGCCATGCTTTTTGGTATGTATATTTGGCGGCCACTGCCGTACAACCCGATCGCCATTAGCGCTCTGTACGCTAGCTGACGTGCGGGGTGTTGATCAATACCAGCACGGGTATAATCGGCGGCAACTACATCAACTAATTCATTTGCCAGCTGCTCCCAGTTTTTGGTCACAACGTCGTCGAGCGCTTGATGCTGTTCAATTTGCGCTAAGTCGTGTTTATTGAGGCCAAACAGGTCTTTATTTTCCATTGTCAATCTCCGTTATTTAATGATGGCGTGATGGTGCTCGCGCAAGCAAACAATAATCGCGTTGAGTGTTTTGCGGTTTCGTTGCCAGTTTCTTTGCCCGGTTTTAATTTCCAGGCCTTGGCACCACGCTCTATCTTTGTTTATTGATGCGAGTAAGCGGTCTACGGTATCAAGTAGGCCACGTTTTTCCTGCTCTATTACCAGCGCGGTTATTATGCCGCGCCAATGATAGGGGCTTTTAACCCAAGCTAGGCGCTCGACTCCAACGGCGTATTGGTTGCCCCCCCCTTGGCCGCCGGTTATGTTGCGGGCAATGCTATCGGCGTAACGCCAGCTGAGACCCATGTCAGCCAGCAGCGCTTCAACTTTTGTAATGCATTGGGGGAGTGTGGCGTAGTTGTGGGGCGCAGTACCTTTTCCTTTTTTTGTTTGCGTAAATTTTGCGCCACACGACTTCATGTAGTGCAGGATCTTTTCACGTTCGACGGGGCTCATTTCACGTAGTGATGATTTCCCGGTTTGCGCTTTCAGCATTGATCGATATGTCTCTTCGTCCATTGCTAGCTGTTTTTTTCCGATGTTTATTTTTGCTAACTGGTTGCTCATTAGCATGCTCCCGGCGCGCATTCGGTTGCCTTTATAAAACCGGCTATTTTTGATACTACGCTCCGCGCCCGCTGGCTATTGCACTCTGACGTTTTCCGGCAATACGCGGCTAACTGTTTAGCGCTGCCGGCATTAATGCCGTTAAGCGCCGTTATGGGTTTCATTTTGCCGCATAAATGGCACGTGATTAGGGTGTCGTTCTTCATTGCGACTCTCCTGTTTTACGACGAGATAATTCAACTTCACGGCGCGTTACTGCGTGGTTAATTGCGATGCTGCGCTGTATGCGCCGGTAGACCTCTTCACGGTGTATTTTTGTTTGGCTTGGGGCTTTGAAGCCGAGCCTGATTACGCCATCTTTTTCGCCTAAATATGTTACTGTAATGTCGTCATTGATCATGACGGTTTCGCCTTTTTTTCGATGCAGTACTAGCATGGGTTTTTCTCCTTTAATGATTTTTTTAATGCGAGTTATAGCGCTGCAATATCCAACGGGATTTGCGCGTATTTGCCGCTAATGTGTTGGCGCTTATATAGACGCAAATACGGGACCGTGGCGGTGACTTTTATGGAGTCTTTTAACGCGGTCATTGCGCGCTGCCACGTTGGGTCGTTGATCTCTAATCTCATGAGTGTCAGGATTCGCCCGGTGTTTATTTTGCCTTCTTGGTCTGTATCAAACGCCTGCTCGATGATGGTTCTGATTTCTGGCCTGCTGTGCTGTGTCCATTCACGTAGGCAATCATCGATTAGCAGCTTGGCGGCTTGCAGCCCTTCATCAAACGTTATGCGATCTGCCTGACAGATTTTCAGCTGATATTCTCCGTCAAATGTAGTGAGCGAAACGTTACCTTTTTTTCCGCCCAAAGTTACGTTGTATCGTTCTAAAGAGAGTTCTACAAACGCTTCAATATCACCCATGGCACGACTTTTAAATTTCGCCATTTCTGCCTGTAGTTTTAGTGCGTCGGTAATGACCTCTTTCACCAATTCATCACGCGCTAAATCGATAGGGCGGATGTTCTCTATACGAGTTAAATCCCCCCGTGCATTCTTCATGTAACCGTCTGGTATTTCGTTGTTGTTTTTCATTTATTTATCCTTCGTGTAATCGATTGCAGGTCCACTTAATAACGCTCTCATCGAGCAGGGCGGTGTGGGTCTCTTCGGTTGCGTTAAAAACCAAACTACGAACAATCAGCTTCTTGCATTCAGCGGACGGATGTACCCAAATTACTGGGGCGATACCGACCACTTCGATGGTGCCTGTTGGCTCAATCCCTAGCTGGATTAATTTGGAGACCGCTTCTGCCGCTAGCTGGATGTTGATAAACATTTTTAGGCTGATTTTTTGCTGCTGATTGCTCATTGCTTTTTGCTCCTGTTGTTGCTGCACGTTATGCATGCTTTGTATTGTTGTACGCGGCGGCTGTTGGCGGCAGAAAATGGCCGCGTATACGCGGCTTTGCACGCCGAGTAATCAATGTCGCCCATTGTTGGGCAGTTAATCGGCTGAGGGTTAAACGCTAATTCAAACGACTGTTTAACAGGGTCGTAACTACGGTGGTCAGTGCGGTTGATTGCGTGACTAACGTAGGCGGTTGACAGCTCTATTTTTCGAGCCACGTCGGCTTGGCTAGTGCTGTCGCACGCCCTAGCTAATCGCAATATCCACAAGGGCAGTTCAGCACCCCATGCAGCGCGGGCTTTTTGTTGGGCGCTCATTCGTCGCTCCCTTTTTTTTCTGTCCAGACAACCTGGCCGATATTGCGGTCAAATACCTGTTGACTGCGCTGTATTGCGGGGGGTAATGGGCCGTTGTTTTTGCTGGCTATTAGCGAGTATCGTGCGCGTTTATTGCCGTTTTTTTTGCGACTTAATATGCCGGCGTTATTTAGTAATCTGAGGTATCGAGCCGCTTCATCTTCGGTTACTTTGTGCGCGATGGTAGTCGCGTTAACTGCAAGCTCAACACAATCATAATCACGTAATATTCGGATTGTTCGCCACATGGCATCACGGCCTGGGTATTGGCGTGAGGCGTTTCCTGCGCTGTCAACATATGGCCGCTCTAAGCCGATGTCGTTAATTAATAAGTAACGCTTCTGCTGCCCTGCTTTATGTTCCGCTTTGTTGGTTTGCGTTAAATATCCAGCAGCAACCAGTCCTGCTATGTATTTTCTGATAGTGTCGACTTTTTGCTGTGTCGACATCTCGATACTGGCGATTGTAAACTCACATTTGAACGATCTGATTGCTGTCCATATGGCATCGCGCCCTATTTGGCCGATGTGGTTTTGACGACGCTCATCTAATGCGCGTGATTGCATTGTTAACCCCTCCGGCTCGGTGATCGGCCATTGTCTAGCCGTTGATTGCCCCACTGTTCTGCATTAACCGTGTTATTGCCCTGGGTCAGCGTGTTGCGCTGTATGCGATCTAGGTTTGACACGATACGGCTGATTGATCCGTTTGATACGTCGACTACTTTGGTTAATAGGTCATCTGCAATCTGTACGCTTTTGCAATACAGGTCGCGCAGGCATTCCGCGTCGCTCATGTCTGCTGGCTGTGCGGGTATCCAATCTAAGATGCGACGGTGAAAGCGCTCCCAGCGTTGCAAATTGGCATCGATTTGCTCTTCGCCAATGAGCAGTATTGGGGCACCGGTGCCATCACTCAGATCTCTCACTAGCTCGACATACCCCTTCTTTATTACATGGTCAAACTCATCAATGATGAGTGGTCGTCCGCTACTGGCTAGTTGCTCGCTAACCTGCTCTGCTAGTTCGTAAATCACTTTCGCCGGTTTTTGGATGCCCATTTCCCGGCAGATATTTAAGAGGAACGCCTTCTGCGTCCACGTACTTTTTACTTCGACGTGATACGCCCTGAACTCGTTGGCAACAAAAATGGCAGCGGTGGTTTTTCCGTAACCTGCGGGGCCGTAAAACGCGATCATGCCGCTGAGGTGGCTCGGTCTGTTGACGACCGACTCCATTGCGATTAGGCAGCTGCTGACGTTGCGCAGCGGGGCCAGTGTTGCGTGACTGTTGATTTTTGGTGATTGTTGCATCATTATATCTCTCCAATCGTTGTATTTAGCCCGGCTAGTACTGGGCTTTTTTTTGGCTGCTGTTAATTCGCGTGCAGCTTAAAACGCTCTGAAAATATCTTTTGTCCGGCGTATTCAGCGCCCGTTTTATAGATCGTTAACCATTGCTCATCTTTGCTATTAACCGGCTCATCAGCAGCAAGGCGCTGCTCTAAGCTGTATGCTTTGTTGTATCGCTTTTTTGGGGTGTCTAATATTTCAGTGACGGGGTTGGTTGGGGTATTCATTCGTTCAATTAGCGCTCGGTGCGCGGCGGCTTCTTCGGTCGTTTTCTTGGTGGCTTTTTCTTCGTCCAGCGCCTCCGCTGCGGCGGCTGCGGCGGCTAATCCTGGGGTGTTGTAGGGTGTAGACTGGTGGGGGAATGCGGTGATATTTTTGCTTTCGTCGATCCGGTGTTGGACGATAGCCCCAAAAATATCCTTTTTGACGGCCTTCTTGTTCTCTTTAAGCTCTTTTGCTTGAGCCATCATCAATTTTTTCTGCGCGTGTTTAACAGCGGCGGCGGCTTCTTTGGGGCTATTTCCGGTCAGTTCTGGGCACTCTACCCAGGTTATAAATTCATCATTTTGATAAACAGCTAATCGTCCAATATCGTGCTCATCAAGCCGCACCTGCACTTCGCCATGATAGGCAAAGAGCGCGGCGCTATAGTAGTAATAGTTTTGGTGCCGGATGCCCTTTTTCGTGATTGTTTTTGTGCCGGCGAGAGGGGCTAGCAATAGATCTAATGCGCGTTCGTTTTCGATTTTATCTATGCCGCCGGTCCATTCAGCCGCCATCATAAAGGGCGTTTTATTACCCATGCCGGTGCCGCTATGTTCGTCGTGCATATAAATGTGGTCTGACCACTGATCCAGCTTTTTCTGGAACTCATCCGCAGAGAGTGTTATTTCAACAACACCCTCTTTATTCATGATGCGATCACTAAACGCTCGGCGCGCTTCAATCTGTTTGCGCTCTGCGACGTTGTGGCCTATAAATCCGGGTAATAAATCTGTTATGCCGTGGCTCATGGTGCGCATTGATCGCTCAATAGTGCCCTTTTCTTCTGACGCAAACGGCATGCACAGTTCGCAGTCAATTTGCAGTGCGTCTAGAACAGATAAAAACCTGTCTGAAACATAATCTTTGCCGTTGTCTATGCGCACCAACTCCGGCACGCCCCACGCTAATACGGCGCGGCGAAAAACTTGGCATACGGCGGCGGCGGTCGAGCTTTTTGAGACATAATATTTCAAACGGCGACTGTACAAATCGATGACGGCGATAACGCTATGTCTGCCGTCAGTCAGCATTACATCCGCAGGTGTTGAGTCCATTTCCCACGTTTGATTTAGTCGCTCGATATGCGAGTGGTGAGACCCCACCGCCGACATGTATCGGTTCTTCCATTGATCTGGGTTAGTCACAAACATCCACAACTGTGAGTTGTTCAATTTCCAATTTTTGAGCCAACGCTGTAGCGTGCGGGCGGATGGCCGAGGTAGCGCGCTGTGATCTGCGGCAAGGTAATGTACGATTTTTTTTGCGGTGATGTGCGGCTGGCGAATTAAACAGCCTAAAACGACTCGTTTAAGCTGATCATTATCATCGATAATCGTCCGGTCTCTTGATGCGTCACCCCATGTGGGCACTAACGCCATAACGCCGATTTTTTTGTAATCAGACTCCCATCTAACTAGCGTGCCATACGACAAGTTGCGTATGCCGGCGCGTATGGGTAACTCTGACTCGACCCAGGTGGGGATGGCAATGCTATTGTTATTGCCGTTGATTAACTTAATAAAAATCTTCCGGCTATTGGTGGCGTTTAGGTGGCTGATTCGGCGATGAGCCCACATCGCCTTTAACAGCCACTCCCTCGCTCGCGCCTTTTTCTTTTTAGGCCCATCAGGCAGCGAGGCCCACTTTATCGCCGCTCCACGGCGAAGCGCTTTTAACGCCTTTGATACGTCCTCTTCTTTTTGATCATGATCATTAACTTGATCAACAATAACCGCCGTTGATGATTTAAAAATGTGCGCCTTGGTTTCTGCTGGCAAAGAGTCAATATGGTATTGTTTGCCACCGCCCCGCGCTGCGTTTGGTTGTGATAGCCATTCTGCTTTATCGGCCCTAGATTTAACGCCTCTGTACGTTTTTGGCATGCCGGGCATGCCTGCTAAATCGCTGGCGGTATACCACAATACTTGGCTGGATGAGTTAGTCATATCAACCCCTTAACTTTCAATCAATCCAGCGGCTATCAGTTTCACCCTGCCACGCGCCGCCTCTTCGTTTATCTGTTCCTCTTTATTGATTAAATACCGTGGGTGTTCAGGGAAAACGTCTGCGGGATCACAGTCAATTAATGCACACAACGACAGCGCCACACGCTTGCTCGATAGTCGTCCGCTCGCTACATTACGCAAATTTGATACCGATGAATCCATCGCCTTTGCAGCGCCATCCCACGAAAACCCAGCGGCTTTTAAAGCTTCTCCAATCTCTTTATAATTCATTTGTTATACTCAACTATTATTAATATATTTTGGTGTTCTTGCATATTATCTAATTAACAGCATATAAATCACATTATAGTAATAAATTCTAATAATCAACGATTATTTTCTATTTTAGTTTTGTTCATAGTTGGTTCATAGTTAAATTTAATTGCATAAATCTTAAAACACACACAAGGTGTTATTTTGAAAAGAAAAAATTCTATTTTAGAGGGGGGCGGTAGCTCTTCAGGGTTGGTTTCAAGTTGCGCGGAACAACTCGGCACAAGAATCAAGGCCGTCATAAAGTTAATTGGTACAAAAAGTGACGCTGCAAAATACTCTGGGGTGTCTAGCGATATGCTCTACAGGTATGTTCGAGGGCAAAGCAAACCATCATTCGAGGCGATGATCGGTATAGCTCAAGCAGCAGGTGTAAACATTCAATGGTTAGCTACTGGGCAGGGCGATATGATGGCCGCAAGTCAGGCGCATTATGATATGACTAAAGATGCATTGTTAAACGATGAGTCCGCAGCAGAGCGGCGTTCAAATGCAATAAAAGGGATAGGCTCGCTTTTAAATGCAGTCAAAAAAGACAGCGTTAAACAAGCGTCAAGCAAAGCTGACGGCGAGGGCAATAAGGTTTTAGAGTCGTCCGAAGAATACAATATTTCTAATAAGATCGTAATAGATCAGTCGTTTGTAGAGGGCGTGCTGGTCAGACAGTCTCAGCTAATGGACAAGCAGATTCAGCTAATGGATAAGCTGGTCGAATTGATAAAAAAACGTGGCGATTAACGCATTCAAACTGCGTGGCGCAACGTAGCAAGTTGCTGTTTTTTGCGTGTCGTCGCTACTTCCAGTAAATCAGCATTAAACGACAAAAAATATACAATCATCACTGCATTTAATTTCGCAGCTCAAAATCTAAAGCTGTGAGTAGTGCTATTGATCTATTGAGTGTAGTTTGTTGGTGGATCAAGCTGTAACAGTGCCTGAGCGCTGTTTAAAGGTAGTGTGTATGCAAGTGTGTTATTACTATATAGATAGTGTGATCTTAGACTTGCCATCGTAAAAGGCGTTTAATTCCCATTATTAACCACTGGTTCCCAGTATATCCCGCGTACTCAAACTATGTGTCGCCTCACAGATGATTCCGTGACTCGC
>Ga0256839_1006041_pt1 | contig 10854 bp, 9 predicted proteins | sample 354166metaG_FD_185968 | JGI IMG/M metagenome (GOLD analysis project Ga0256839, IMG submission 185968) | Hydrothermal vent microbial communities from Mid Atlantic Ridge, Atlantic Ocean - 354-166 | ecosystem: Environmental > Aquatic > Marine > Hydrothermal vents | place: Atlantic Ocean: Mid... | reverse complement strand
TATGAATTGTGTGCAAGTCTGCCCTAAAGGGCTTAATCCTACCAAGGCAATTGGCAAGATAAAACATATGATGCTCAAGCAGCTTACGTGATGAGTGCTGATGCAGCCGAAAACAGTCGCTATGCACGCCTTCAGTGGCAATGTCGCCGAGGCATGTTAGAGCTAGATCTATTTCTTCAAGGTTTCTTGGAAAAGGGGTACGCCAAACTGTCTACTGATGAACAACAGACTTTTGAGCGCATGCTTGAAACGGCCGATCAGCAGTTGCTGGAGTATTTGATGGGACGTGAGCAGCCGGAAGATAAGGATATCGCCGATGTCATCAATAAGGTGCGCGCCCTATTTACGGATTGAACCACACCCCTCAGCCACACTAAAATGGTTTTTGATTGCCAATTTTGGTGGCGCAATCTTTATTCTGTTTACCGTTTTTTCGTTGCTGCTTACATTGCCACTCGCCGCACTGCTTGGGTACTATATTTACTGGCTCTATCAACATCACATATTACAGCGCACGTCGCAATCAGTGCGGCTACTGACTCATGATACAGCGGGAATATGGCAGCTTCATACCTTTGATGGTATTACTCGCGAGGTTACGTTATCACCCTCTACTTATATTCATCCTAAATTAATTATTTTAATATTATTGGCAGAGGGTGAGTCCTATACTCTGCTGTTGCCTTATGATTCACTCCCGAGAGACAGCTTCAGAGCACTTTCAGTTTTATTGCGTATGAAAAAACAGGGCTAAGGATTAGCCATGACGCGAGCCACTTTCTTACCATACGACCGGCCATCGTTAATACTCGATTATTAAGGTTGAGCCTACAATAGGCAGGAGTTAATCATCATGCCTATGGTGATGCTACACTGCAGTCACGATGAAAGCCTTATCTCTAAAGAACCAAAACCTCACCCTCTGTAACACACTATCGCAGCCGCGGCCTGCCTCTGATGAGGCACTATTAAAAATTCGGCTTGCGGGTATTTGCGGTACTGATCTTGCGCTCCTTAAAGGCTATGCCGATTTTTGTGGTGTACCGGGGCACGAGTTCGTTGCTGAGGTGTTAGCAGTGGGTGATGGTGTCAATAACGATTGGCTCGGAAAACGTGTGGTTGCTGAAATCAATCAGTGGTGCGGAAAATGCGAGCAATGTTTACGGCAACAATATCGCCACTGTCAGCATCGTCGTGTTATCGGCATTCGTGAGCACCAAGGTGCTTTTGCGGAGTGGTTGGTTGTGAAGGTGAACTCGCTTCATCTCATCCCTGATCGCATTGATGATCGGCAAGCGGTTTTTATTGAGCCACTGGCCGCCGCATTTCGCATTGTTGAGCAGCTTCAATTTCACACTTACCAAGAAGTGCTATTGGTGGGTGCCGGAAGGCTGGGGCAGCTGATTGCGCGGGTAATGGCTTTGCAAGAAAAGGAGATAAAAATTGTTGCACGTTATGAGCGGCAACGAGCACTGCTGCAAAGAGTTGCGGCGAGTTGCATTGATGAAACTGAGGTAAAGCCTAAATCAGCTGATGTGACGATTGATGCTACGGGAGGTGAACCTGGCTTGCTCTTAGCTTTGAAAGCAACGCGCCCGCAAGGGGTTTGCGTTATGAAAAGCAGTTTTCCCACACCACTAATCACTGACTTAACTCAGTTAGTGATTGATGAAATTCAGCTGATGGGTTCTCGTTGTGGTGATTTTACTCACGCCATTGCAGCCCTCGAAAAGGGCGCGATAGAGACCGAATCTTTAATTGACGGAACCTGCTTGTTGGAAGATTATCAAGCGGCTTTCACGTTGGCGCAAAAAAAAGGGGCAATGAAGGTGTTAATAAAGCCTCGCTAAAAACCCGTTTACTGCGTCAATAAAACTTCCTCTTGTGAAGTGCCATTGAAGAAGTGAAAGCTATCTTATTGTGTTTTATTAGGTTATTCAGCTCGTTGCTTTATATCCCATAAAATAGATTTTAGTCAGCGGCTAGGCGTAGATAATTTAATGATGACGTGGTGATGAAAATTTGTGTAAAGTCGCATCACAAGGATGATATGTTCAACACATTCAAGGTGAGAGCGTAATTTTACTAAAAAATGCAATGTCTTTAATGAGCAAAATAAGGGGGGAGTTATGAGTCAGCAGGATGAAATTAAACCCATTGATAGCACCGCAGAAACTGTTTCGCCCGGTGAGGCCGCTGTTGAGAAAAAAAGTGATTTAGGCGAACAGTGGCTCCGGCTCGTCTTCATGCTACTTTTCTGGGTCGCGCTCCGTATTAGCGAGTTTATCATTGGCGTGACGATGTTGATGCAGTTTGTCTACCGTATCTCGCAGGGTGAGCACCACCCTAAACTGATGGCGTTTGGCGATAGCCTTTCACAATATGTGGCATCGATTGCTGCGTTTCAGACCTATCAAACAGAAACTAAGCCTTTTCCAATGAGCAGTTGGCCCACGCCTAAAAACCCGGTAGTGAGTAGCGCTGATATTTCTGACGATGCGAAAGCATCGGCCTGACTTAAGCAGTACATTTAAGCAACAGATCAGCTTCTGAAAGTAAAACCCCTGACCATTTTGGCTAGGGGTTTTTTATTGTGGCGATTTCTAATCAAGTGATGTGAGATGGGGATTGCTTTTAGCTTACTTAATTGTATAGACTCCAATGGCCATGGATTCTTTTCGCCAGACAAATAGAAAGATATTACTACTTTGGAGTCTATTTCTCTCTTTGGCGCTGCTGTGTGCGCAAAGCATTAATCTACACGTGCATGACCTAGACCACACTCATGGGGCTGATGAGCTCAGTGGCCATACCCATTTGAGCAAAGCCCATTTTGCTCATGACATCTCCCACGATCACCATTATGGCGAAGTATCCGAGCTTGATGTGTCGCCTGACGGGGTGGTGAAAAACCTCAATCACAGTGCTTTTGCGATAGCACTATTCGTGATTTTTTTCTCCTTAATAGCATTTGTCTCTTCACGGCATGTCCATCAGCGCCGTCGAAAAGATAAACTCATCCATCACGACTATCTCCTTTCCCCGCCTTTACGGGCACCACCACAGTACTAAAGTCCTTCTGAAGGTTTTTACCGTAGCTTAGCGTTAAGCTTTCTACGTGTACTAGATTGTCTCAGAAAATATCCCCATCGATTTTTAATGATAAATCGTTACGTCTACTGGCGTGGCAAGTGTACACAAGGAGTTTTTAATGTGGATCCCTCTCTTTTTGCAGCGCCAAGCAGCCGCAAGGTTAGCGATGTGCTGTTTGTTACTGCCGGGCGCAACTGTCGCTGCCGGCTTAGAACTTAACAAAAGCACGATTAGCTTGCATGAAGCGATCACCCGAACCATTGAACATAACCCGGATCTACAGGCATTTGACTACCAATTAAATGCCCAACAGGGACGAGTGCAACAGGCAGGGCTGGCGCCTCCCCCTGAGCTCAGCTTTGAGCTGGAGGATCTACTCGGCACTGGCAAAAACAAGGGGGTCGATAGTGCTCAAGCGACACTCAGCATTAGCTGGGTCATCGAACGCGGGGTTCGCCAGCGTTACATTGATGCCGCACGCGCTGGATCAGATTTCATTGGTATTAACGCAGAGTTAAAACAGTTAGATGCCGCAGCTGAAACGGCACGTCTTTATCTTGTTAGTCTGGCATTTCAAGCACGCAAGGCTAATGCTGATAAAACAGTTCAGTTGGCAATCGATACGATTAAATCAGTCTCTAAACGGGTGAACGCAGGCAAAACACCGGAGGCAGAACTCTCCAGAGCAGAGGCAGAATTAGCACGTAGAAAACTGCAACGGGAAGATATTGACCATGAATTGCGATCAGCCAATCGCCGTCTGGCCGCTCAATGGGGGGCGGTGACGCCTAATTTTTCACACGTTTTGGGTGACATCACCCAGCTTCCCCACGTTGCATCTTTTGAAACACTCAAATCCCAACTGCCACAGAACCCTGAATTCGCTAGGCTGTTGTCCAATCGGCTGTTAAAAAAGGCAGAGCTACAGCTTGCACGCGCTCAAGGAAAACCCAGTTGGCGTATGAGTGCAGGGCTTCGTCATATGAATAATGGTAATGACCAAGCCTTTGTTGCCGGCATTACCATTCCCTTTGGTAAGCGCACACGCAACTCCGGCCGCATTGCCGAAGCAGAAGCCAATCTCGCCGCCATGAACAGTGCAGAATTGGCGACGCGTGTTCGCATCGAAACTGCGCTCTTCGTGATGTATGAGAAGTTACAGCACAGCTTGCATGTGATCGAAACTGTTCGTGACGCGATCATTCCCCCACTTGAGCAGGCACTGACAGAGACCCGCAGAGCCTACAAACTAGGCCGATACAGCTATCTGGAACTGCGCAGTGTGCAGGCGGAACTGCTGGATGCACACAATGCATTGATTGAAGCCAGCGCGGATGCGCATCGCAACTTAATTGAAATTGAACGATTGACCGGCGTGCGCATTGCGCAACCCAGCGCGCCTTTGAAACAGCCAAACCGATGAGGTTACCCATGAATAACACGATGAAAATAGACTCACACCGAATTTGGCTGCCCATACTATTCGCGATATTTCTGACGGCGTGTGGTGGTTCACACTCAGAACATACGGCGTCACACGGTGGCGGGCATCATGATGACGGACACCACGGTGATGCACATGAAGCCGAACCCGAAAAAGGGCCACATCGTGGGCGATTATTAAAAGACGGTGATTTCACCCTTGAACTGGCTATTTTTGAGACAGGTGTTCCCCCAGAGTTTCGCGCTTGGGCAACGAAGGGTGGTAAAACACTCAGCCCGGCGGAAGTGAACCTCAACGTTAAATTAACCCGCTTCGGTGGCAAGGTTGATGATATTAATTTTGCACCAAATGGAGATGCGCTGCGGGGTGATATGGTGATCTATGAACCTCACTCATTTGTTGTCAACGTTAACGCAGTGCATAACGGCGCAAGCTACTCCTGGCAGTTCGATAGCATTGAAGGTCGTACCAAGATTGAAACAGCCGTCGCCGAAGCGTTGGAAATTGGCACTTCGATTGCCGGTGCTGTTGTGATGCAAAAGACTATCAGCGTCTATGGCCAGATTGCTGCGAATAACGAGCGAGTACGCAATATCACCGCCCGTTTTGATGGCGCGATTAAGTCTGTTAACGCCTCGCAGGGGGAGCAGGTTCGCAAAGGCCAGACGCTGGCCACCGTTGAAAGTAACGAAAGCCTGCAACTGATCACCATTACCGCACCCATCAGCGGGGTGATCAGCCAACGTAACGCCAATGCTGGCGAGCAAACCGATGGCCGCAAGCTCTTTACCATCATCGATACCCGCACGGTGTGGGCAGAGCTGTCGGTTTTCCCGACCGACCTGAAAGAAGTAAAAATAGGCGCGCCTGTCACCATTACCGATACCACTAGCGGCGAGACTGCGAGCGGTAAAGTCTCACGCATTGATGTAATAGCACAAGCCAACCAAGCGGTGAATGTTCGCGTTGTATTGGATAACAAGCAGGGGCAACTGCGCCCTGGCAGTCACATCAGTGCAAACATAACCGTCGGTGAACATGCCGCTGCCTTGGCGGTTAAACGCAGCGGGCTACAAGCCTTCAGAGATTTTACCGTCGTCTATGCGCAGATTGGCGAAGAGTACGAAGTGCGCATGCTTGACCTTGGGCTGCAAGCCGGTGAATGGGCGGAGGTGCTCGGCGGATTAGAACCCGGCACCCGTTACGTCAGTGAAAACAGCTATGTCATCAAAGCCGACATCGAAAAGTCCGGCGCGGCTCACGACCATTAAAGGCGGCTCATCATGTTAGAAGCAATTATTAAGTTTTCACTGGCTCGCCGAGGGTTGATGATGGTGCTCACCTTGGTCGTAATGGGGCTGGGTGCGTGGAAGTTCACCCAGCTCCCTATTGATGCCGTACCGGACATCACCAATGTTCAAGTGGTCATCAACACAGCGGCACCCGGTTATACGCCGCTAGAAGCCGAGCAGCGGGTGAGTTTTCCGGTAGAAACCGCGATGACCGGCCTGCCAAAACTCTCTTATACCCGCTCCGTCTCGCGCTATGGCCTGTCGCAAGTGACCGTGGTGTTTGAAGAAGGCACGGATATCTACTTCGCCCGGCAGTTAGTCAGCGAACGCCTGAGCAGCGCAAAAGGCGATCTGCCTTCGTCGTTAGAGCCAACCCTCGGCCCGATTGCCACCGGGCTGGGTGAGATTTTTATGTTTACCGTCGATGCCGAACCGGGTGCCAAAAACAGCGATGGCAGCCTGATCACGCCGATGGATTTGCGCTCAACCCACGACTGGATTATTCGACCGCAGTTAATGCGCGTTGTAGGTGTGGCAGAAATTAATCCGATTGGTGGTTTCAAAAAAGAAATTCTAGTCGCCCCCGAGCCAGCCAAATTACTCGCCTACCAGATGAGTTACAGCGACGTGGTTGAGGCGATACAAAATAACAATAACAACCGTGGCGTGGGTTTTATTGAACACAATGGGACGCAGTGGTTGATGCGCGTGCCCGGTCAGGCCAGCACACTGAAGGATCTGGAAAATATTGTCATCCGCCAACATCAAGGCATTCCTGTGCGGGTAAAAGATGTGGCCAGTGTGAGCCTGGGTAAAGAGTTGCGTTCAGGTGCCGCGACGCAGAATGGCCGCGAGGTGGTGATGAGCACGGTCTTTATGTTGATTGGTGAAAACAGCCGCACCGTGGCCAGCAATGTCGCGCGCAAACTGGAAGAGATTAAAACCAGCCTGCCAGAAGGCATCACCGTCACAGCGGTATATAACCGCATGACGCTGGTGGATAAAACCCTAGCGACGGTGCAAAAAAATCTACTAGAAGGGGCGCTGCTGGTGATCGTCGTTCTGTTCCTCTTTTTAGGTAATGTCCGCGCCGCCATTTTAACCGCGATGGTCATTCCCATCGCCATGTTAATGACCATCACCGGTATGGTGCAAACACGAACCAGCGCTAACCTCATGAGCCTGGGCGCGCTCGATTTTGGTTTGATCATTGATGGCGCAGTGATCATCGTCGAGAACTGTATGCGCCGACTAAGCCAAGCCTACCGTAAAGAAGGCTTGTCACTGAATGAGCGTTTGGCGATTGTATTTGAAGCCACCCGTGAGGTGATCCGCCCGGCACTGTTTGGTGTCTTTATTATTACCGCTGTTTACATTCCTATCTTTGCGCTTAGCGGTGTGGAAGGCAAGATGTTCCACCCGATGGCAACCACCGTTATCATTGCCTTGGTCAGTGCGATGATTCTCTCCATCACTTTTGTCCCGGCTGGCGTCGCGCTGCTATTTAAAAAACCGGTAAAAGAGAAAAAAAGCAGAGTCGTGCAGGCGTCGCTTTCAATCTACAAACCGATCTTATCGCTCTCCCTGAAACTCAGGTGGGGTGTTGTGAGCGGCGCGCTGTTGTTGGTTGTCTCTTCACTCTTTTTGATTCCCAAACTCGGCTCTGAATTTGTCCCTAATCTTGATGAAGGGGATATTGCGATGCATGCTCTGCGCATTCCCGGCACCTCACTCAGTGAAGCGATCCACCTGCAAAAAACACTGGAAGCGGAAGTCAAAAAGTTACCGGAAGTTGAACGGGTATTCGCTAAAATTGGTACCGCCGAAGTCGCCACCGATGCGGTCCCGCCTAGCGTGGCAGATAATTTCATCATTCTAAAACCGCGTGATGAGTGGCCAGACCCCAGCAAAACAAAAGCGCAATTCGTTGCTGATTTAGAGGCTCTGGTTACGCCCATTCCCGGTAATCGCTATGAGTTTTTACAGCCCATTCAGATGCGTTTTAACGAGCTGATTTCTGGGGTGCGCTCAGAAGTCGCGGTCAAAGTCTTTGGTGATGACTTTGATCAGCTGATTGCACTCGGCAGCGAGATAGAGCAGGCCATTGCAAATGTGCAGGGTGCGGCCGATGTCGCTGTCGAGCAGACCACCGGGCTGCCGGTGATGACGATTGAACCCAAACGTGAAGCGATGGCGCGTTATGGCTTGAGTATCGATCAGCTACAAACATTGCTTGCCACCGCGCTGGGCGGCACCGTCGCTAATCAACTGTATGAGGGCGATCGTCGCTCCAATATCGTGGTTCGCTTACCCGAACATCTACGCAACGATGTCGATGGTTTATCAGACCTACCGGTGATGTTGGCCGATGGTTTATATGTACCGTTGAAAGAAGTGGCGGATCTTAAATTAATCATGGGCTACAGTCAGGTCTATCGAGAAAATGGCAAACGTCGAGTAGTGGTATCAGCCAATGTTCGTGGGCGAGACCTCGGCTCTTTTGTGCAGGAGATCCAGCAAACAATCAAAGACAATGTTGATGTACCTGCGGGTTACTGGGTGGAGTATGGCGGCACCTATCAAAAGCTTCAATCAGCCACGCAACGTCTTTCTATCGTCGTACCCATCACGCTGCTATTAGTGATTGGCTTGCTGATTATGGCATTGGGTTCTTTTAAAGACGCCGCCATTATCTTTTCCGGTGTACCTTTGGCGCTCACTGGTGGCATTGTCGCCTTGCTACTGCGCGACATTCCTTTCTCAATCTCCGCCGCTGTGGGTTTTATCGCGCTTTCAGGCATTGCTGTGCTCAACGGTTTGGTGATGGTCTCATTCATTCGAGATCTGAGGCTTCACGGCCAAGCGCTGAATGAAGCGATCATAGAGGGGGCGTTAACTCGCCTGCGTCCGGTATTGATGACGGCATTAGTGGCGGCGCTGGGGTTTGTGCCGATGGCACTCAACACCGGTATCGGCTCAGAGGTGCAGCGCCCGCTCGCCACGGTGGTCATTGGCGGGATTATCTCATCGACCTTATTGACACTGGTGGTACTGCCTGCTTTGTATCGATTAGCGCATGGCCGAAGTGCTATGCCAAAAAAAGTGGCTTGAGGGGAGTAGCGAAATGATGGGAGCAGTTTGCAGTTGAATAAGAAGGCCTTTGCACGAAGCCGCAGTGCAAAGGCCTTCTTATGAGATAACTGTTTTAGTGCTTATGCCCCGTCAGTAGCATAAACGGGCTGGGTGCTGGCATCTGTTCTGATTTGACCTTTACAAATCCGACAGCTCTCATGATCTCTTCCATTTCAGAGGTAGAGTAAGAGCAGCCACCGGCGGTGTTGATGATTTGATTAACGCCGATCATTGCGGCAAGCTCTGGCCCTGTTTTTTCAGGGTTTAACAGCTGTTCCTGAATCATGATCACGCCATCTTTATTCATCGAGTCATAGCATTTTTTCAGGAGTTTTTTAATGTTTTCTGGTGACTCTTGATTGGTCATCGATGAGAGCAACATGGCGTCGTTTTCTGAGCCAAGACTATCGCTATTGTAGTCACCGGGGCGCAGCTCAACTCGCGCTTGCATCTTGTATTCATCAACAATCTCTTGTGCGATTTCAAGATTTTGAGCGCGATCCATTGCGACAGCATTGAGGCCGTCATAACGCTCGCAGAACTTAATCGAAAATGTTGAAGGGCCACAACCCACATCCATTAACAGTTTTTTACCGCTAAGGTCGACCATACCGGTAAGTACATCGGCCTGTGAAAGCGCACGATTATGCATCCCCATCATATAATCGCGCGTCTCTTGGTCAGAGTATTCTTGATGCATGAGTGCAGAGGGTTTGCCTGTCATGACCGTGTTATATAAACCGCCCCATGCCTCGTACCAATTTTCAAACATGTAGACGATGCCGCCTTGATAAAACTGGCTGGAGCTAGTGAGGAAGGTTTGGCCAAATTGATTATTGCGAAAAACATCCCCCTCACGCTCAAGAAAGTCGATTGAGACGAGCGCACTGAGCAGGCCACTCAAGCAGCGGCGATCCGCACCTGTTGTCGCCGTTAATTCATCAAGCGTTTTGGGTGCGCCATCGAGCAGATTGAAAATATCAAGCCGATTGGCCGCATGGAGTGCGCAGGAGTGCCAATAGCCAGATGCTACTTGCATCACCTTCATTGGGTTCATGCCCTCAGGCAGATCCCAGTTATCGTTGCTTTTGCTTTTATCCCATGATTCAGACATTGAGTTTCTCTTTGAAATTTGCACAGAAGAAGTATCGGTAAATGAGGCAGAAATATGAATGATCGGGTAGGGTTTGTCCAGTCACGATCGGTTGCTACCTCAGTGTGGAATTGGGGTTTCTGCTCAAAAATAGCGGGAGTGATCCCCTGTATTATTACTGCGAATACCGTTTGAGCTGAGAACAACGAGAGAGTGAATGTAAAATAGAGTCATCACTGCACCATAATAATGGAGCTAAGTCGCTTTGTTACTTGAAATTAGCACACTAATTCCTGTATCTTACGCGGTCTAGAAGACGCGTAGCTCAGTTGGTTAGAGCACCACCTTGACATGGTGGGGGTCGTTGGTTCGAATCCAATCGCGTCTACCAGTTTTGATGGCACTGTTTATCCACTCGATATGCGGTGCTTTTTTATATATAGCCGGACATCCCAGAGCTTCCAATGCCAACAGTAACGCTTCCAGATGGTAGTCAACGTCAATTCGATCATGCGGTCACGCTGATGGAGGTGGCTGCGTCAATCGGTGCAGGGCTTGCTAAAGCTACGCTTGCGGGCAAAGTAGATGGTGAGCTGGTCGATGCTTCATTCCTGATCGAGCATGACGCCACGGTGACGATTGTCACTGATCGTGACGAGGAGGGGCTGGAAATTATCCGCCACTCAACCGCTCATCTGCTGGCGCAGGCGGTGAAAACGCTATTTCCAGCGGCTCAGGTGACCATCGGCCCTGTGATTGAAGATGGTTTCTTTTATGATTTTTCCTACGAGAAAAGCTTT
>Ga0256839_1006040_pt1 | contig 10855 bp, 12 predicted proteins | sample 354166metaG_FD_185968 | JGI IMG/M metagenome (GOLD analysis project Ga0256839, IMG submission 185968) | Hydrothermal vent microbial communities from Mid Atlantic Ridge, Atlantic Ocean - 354-166 | ecosystem: Environmental > Aquatic > Marine > Hydrothermal vents | place: Atlantic Ocean: Mid... | reverse complement strand
CTCAAACACTACAACTGAAGAGAATACAACAAACTCAAATGCTACAACTGAAGAGACTACTGCCTCTGATGCCCCTACAGAATCTAACATTCCTTACTTAAAAAGTAATCATGCTAACTACAGTAATCATGGTTCAACAACTAGTTTTCCTACACCTACTAAAGATGAGGCAAAGAAAAGTATCGACTGGGCTATCTCGGCAACCACAGAAGATGGTGCTAAAAAATTGGCAGACCATATTCAGTTTATGGTAAACAAACTTAAAAATGGTGATAATCCAAGAGCATGGGATAAGCTATTTTTAATGGAAGAATATATGAAAACTAATCATCACTACACCACGGAAATAGAGCAAACAGGAACAACAGTTACTGTAAGTAAAGTGGCGACAACATCGTGTGCTTATGAAGTGATTTCAGCTCATGCTGATGCAGTTAGTGGTGATTTTTTTGCACAAGGGATTATTAACAAAGATAATTCTTTAACAGCTGAATCTATCTTAGCAGACTCTGTTTGTTCCAATGAAAAAACTCAAATTGAAGCTTATATTTTAGAGAATCAAAAGCCTAAAGGACAATAAGCTTTAACTTTTAAAAGAGAGTGTCATCATTACGACACGCTCTTTTAGCTCTAAACTCTTTTTTATCTCCAACTCATCACAAAGTTTTTCAACAATATGAAGCCCAATTCCCAATCCTCTTTCTCCCTCTTTATAAAATCGTTCAAATACTCTCTTAGGCTTTTTTATTCCGTCATAGGAGTCATTACTTATTTTTAGATGATGTTGGCTTAGTTCTATCTTTATGAAACCATTGGAGGTGTTATATTTACAAGCATTGCTTAAGAGGTTATAGAAAATTCTACTTAAAGCTAAAGAGTTAGACTCAATAAGTAAGGGGGAAATCTCACACTCCCACTTTAAGTAGCCATAGAGAGATTTAAAATAGGCAATTTGTTCCTCTAAAACTACGGCTACTTCTGTTGGCTCTTTTTTAAAATGGCTCTCTTTTAGATAAATATCTAAGTTTTTATGTAACATCGCAATGGCATTTGCACTTTGGGCGATGCTTTTGGTCTCTTCACTTTTGTTCATCATTTTTAGATTGATTAAGATAGAAGTAATGGGGGTGTTAAGGTCGTGAATAATATCTTTAATAAACTCTTCTAACAGTTCAAGGGCATCTTTGAGTGGTTTTAGGGCATAGAATGAGAAAGCCAATGCTATTAAGAGTGCTACTATGCTTAATAAAATGAGTTGCCCTAAGAGTTGCTCTTTAATGTGGCTTAGCTCTTGTTTATAGGATTCTAAGGGATAAAGAATGGCTAAAGAGTTTTTATTATCTTGGGGAAAAGGGACTAAGATATAGAGTTGTTTTTCGTCAAAATAGAGTTCATAAAACCGTTGTGCAGAGGAAGTTGGAACAATATCCATTTCAAACTTTTCATTATCAAGCAAAAAGCTATCATTTTTCATCTCCAAGAAGAGGGCTTCACTAAGATGCTCCTCTTCAATCTTATAATAGTTATAAAAAATAAATATTAAAAATAGCTCCATAACCATAAAAAATAGTAAGAAGCTTTTACTAAGTGACTCTTTTTGAGATTTTGATAAATGCATTTTAGCTTCTTTTAGATATCTAACAGATACCCAACTCCACGAATATTTTTGATTTGAATATTAAAGCTTGTTTTGAGTTTGTTTATCTGAACTCTTACTGCACCCTCTGAACCATTGTTGGTAAGTTCTGTAAGTTGTTCTTTGGTGACAGGATTGGGGTACTGTTTTAAAAGTAGGGTGAAAATAGTCTTTTGTATCGGTGTTAGATGGAGAAGTTTTCCCTCTTTTTTGATGCTCTCCTTTTGAATGTTGAGTTCAAAATCTCCAACTTTTAAAGAGGGTTTGAGCTGTTGTATTTTGGCTTTGATGCGTATGAGTAGCTCTTCAGGGTCAAAAGGTTTCTTAAGATAATCATCAGCCCCTGCCATAAATCCTTTTGTTACAGACTCTATGTCAATGAGTGCCGAAATAATAATGGTAGGCGTAAAATCTTGTGCTTCTCGTAACTCTTTTAGTAAATCAACGCCACTAATTAATGGGACATTAATGTCAAAGAGATAGAGGTCATATTGAGACTCATAACTAAAGGTAAGAGCTTCTTCTCCATTTTTTGCCCAATCAAGCTCAAAATCGTTGAATTTTAAGTAGCGTAGTAGTGTTTGAGCGAGGTTTGGGTCATCTTCTAGTAGTAAAATTTTATTCAAAAGTTGCTCCTAAGCTAAGGGTTAGGCTATGGTCAAAAGAGAGTTCATCTAAGCCATAGCTATAGTTTACGCCTATAAAATAGTCATGTTTTATGGTGTAGCTGTTGTACCATGAGAACGATTGGTAGGGAATACCATTGGTGTAGATAGAATCTGCTTGATTAAAAGAGAGTGATGAGTACCAATGTTCTGTTGGTAAATAGACAATACCCAAGCCATAAGCGAAACTGTTTTGGTAATTAATAGTTGGGGTGTCTCCTACAAAGGTGTAGGTAAAGTTAGAAAAAATAGCAAGGTTGTCATGGGCTAAGTAGTTCAGTGATAGTGCCGTGTAGTAGTCATCTTCTCCTGTACCAATGCTCTCATTGGCAATGGCTATTTTTGTACCCATGGTCACTCTGCTTTGAAGTTTTTCATGTTTAAAATTGTACCCCATATCAACATAGAGGTCACCTCTGGCTTGTGATGTTTGATTGTTATTGTCAAGTGTGCTTTGTTGTGCATTGGCGAGTGAAAAACTCCAATCAGCATAGGCATAATAGAGGCTAAATCCATAATTGTCAAAAGTAGTGTTTGTGTCAAATTGCCAACTGTTATTAACTTGCAATGTAAGTGAGCCTAAATTATTAATAGAGTGTGTGTTGTTTTGTGGGCAACCATTTTCATCGACCAGTTCACTAAATGAGGTATTGGGGCATAGGTCATCTTTGTCATCAACCCCATCAAGGTCATTGTCTACATAGCTAAAAAGAGCAATGCTAGTGAAAAAAAGAGCAAGAAATGGTTTGACTAGGCTCACTTATTACCTGCTCCTCTAGGGGGAGACATTCCCTCTCTTCTTTTAGCCCCCTCCATCATTTGTTGATGTCGAAGGTGTTTAAATTTTGGTTGATGTTGAGATTGCTCTTGTTGCGTACAACCTATATTGTTTTTATGCATTTTAAGCCCAAGATTGGCTTTGGTTTGCAGATGATTTTCCCGATTGGCAAAAGCTTTTTTAAGGGCTAAAATAGCTTTTTGTCGATGGGCTTTATTGGCTTGACGAAGTTGAATCTTTAATTGATTCATCAACAAGCGTTTTGTTTTGGGTTTTGCCTTTTGAATCTCTTCAATTAAGTGTGAAATTGAAGGCTTTTTCTCTTCTGTTACTTGTGGGGTTGGTTCTAGCATTGGAACATTGCGTGTTTGGGTCTCATCTACTTTAATGGGTTCAACACTCTGCTCAATTGGCTCTTGTGCAAAGAGGGTCAAAGAGAAGAGTATGGAAAAAATTAAAGTTTTGAGAGGTTTATTCATCTCATACTCCTTTGACTGAATTTATAAGATTATATCTTTTTTTCAGTTAAGTTCGTGAGAGTATGACATAGGTTTATTAGTTAAGTGTTAGCATAAAAGCCAATTTTAAAGTAAACTTTCAACCTCTCCTAATGATTATTTGACTATTTTACAATCATAATTAAATAAGAGGGTATACGATGAAAATGGAACAGATATTAATTTCTGATAGTGCTTACAATAGCGATGAACTTTATGGAATTGTTTATGAAAACTCAAAAATTATGGGCTACTTGTTAGCACAAGGGCTTGAGGCAGAGCAGATTCATCCTGATGCATTGGCGAGTTATTATGTGAACTACTACTTTTCACAAGTAAACAGTGGAGGGTATTCAAAATTTTTACACCACTCAAAATGGGATGCTGAAATCAACAGTCGCATTGCCTATGGATTACAAGCGATGAATGCGACACAACATTTGGCATTTTTTTTAAAACAAGAGGCAGAAGTCAATCAAATTCCAAAAGAGACTTTGGAGAATTTTTTTGCCTATGACTATTTTGTTGACAACCCAATTAAAGCCCAACTCGATGCAGACAAATCTTTTTACTTTGTTGATGATGAGATTGTAGAGTTAAATGGACAATGGATCAAAGAGCATAAAGATACCAAAGTACTCTCAATGGATGAGATATTTAAGATAATAGAAGCGCTAACGGGCAAAGCCATTGAGCAATAGTCATTTTTATAATAACTTTAAACTATATTAATTTTAAGATTAGGTTATATTTAGTATAATCGTGATTATTCTTAACAATTAAAAAAGGAAAAGTGATATGAAAAAAATAGTATTAGTAAGTTTACTCTTCATAGGAGGTGTTGTAACGGCTGCCAATATGCATTTTGAAAAAAATGCCAAGTGTAGTTCGTGTCACCCTAAGATTTATGAGGAGTATATGGGGTCACAGCATGGGAATGCTACTATCTTTAAAGACAAGCTTCATGGGGCAGTTTACAACAAACACCCTCAAAAAAATAAACTACAAAAGTACCGATGTGCAAAGTGTCACACCCCTACGGCAGATAATCTCTCTGAACTCTTAACGCCTCATAATGGTGTTACGCCTGATGCTAAAAATGAGACGCAAAATGAAGCCGTTGCTTGTGCCTATTGTCACCGTATTGAAGAGGTAAAATCTGGTAAAGCGATGAGTAAGAACATCATCTCCAAAGAGCCACTTAGCTACTTTTCTAACAAAGAGAAGCCTGGTACTTCACCATTTCATAAGATTACGACCAAGAAAGCGATTTTTAAAGATGCTAAATTGTGCATGGGCTGTCACACCCATAAAGCAAACAAAAAAGGCTTTAATGTCTGTGCGACAGGGGCGAAAGATATGAATGCAGAGAAAAACTGTATTAGTTGTCATATGCCACAAGTTGAGGGAGCATCTTCAATCATGAGTAAAGGGACAAAACATAGATTTCATGGTTTTCCTGGAATTCATGGAGATTTAAAGTTGCTTTCAAAATATGTCACTTTAGACTTAAGTAAAGAGAAAAGTCAATTTAAAGTAAGTGTTAAACATGACGTGACACACGCATCAACTCTGCACCCTTTACGTATGTCCAAACTTTTGGTTAGTGTAGAGCGAGATGGCAATGTAACGCAGATGAAAACAGAAAAACTGTTTCAAGTCATTGGGGCAGAGGTAAATGGAACAGCCAAACCAACACCACCATGGTTGGCAACAAAGATTATTAAAGATAGCCGAATAGACGCAAACTCTAAAAAAGAGTATGCTTATGCCTTTACACTTAAAAAAGGTGACAAGGTAAAAGTGAAATTTGGGCATCTTCTCATGAAGAAAAAAGCAGCCAAAAAATTTGGACTTGAAGCAAATGAAGAGGCAAATAAGTTTAGAGTCTTAAGTGAAAAAACATTTGTGATTGAGTAGTTATTTTAAATCTTCTAAGGCAAGAGAGACTGTAACACTTAGTTACAGAGCTTTTTTATAAATTGCCTACTATTCATATAGTCAATCAATTTAACCGATATTACGATAATATAAGCACAATAATCTTTCAATCCTCTCAATCTTTTTTGGGAAAATTGTAAGGGAAAATAAGAACTTGTAAAAAGGGGTTTTAATGACTCATGTGATGAATGAACATCCATATTTAGGTATTTTCTTCTTATTTGTCGTAACGGTAGTAGCATTTAATGCAACACTTCTTGCCGCACGATTTGTAAGTAGAAGACTAGCAAAGCTCGACACGGAGAAGTTGAAGCTGACAATTTATGAGTGTGGACCAGAGGTGACGAAGCAACCAAACACCATCTCAACACAGTTCTATCTAATTGCACTACTTTTTATATTGTTTGATGTAGAGATTATCTTTATGTTCCCTTGGGCGATTGACTTTAGGCTATTGGGTTGGTTTGGCTTTACAGAGATGGTTCTGTTTGTTGTCCTCTTAACAATTGGATTTATTTACGCATGGAAAAAAGGAGCACTTGAATGGCACAGCATCAAGTAAATTACACCTCTTCAGGAGGACTTCCAATTGCATTGACTTCGGTTGATCATTTGGTAAACTGGGGGCGAAGTAACTCACTTTGGCCGTTAACTTATGGACTCGCATGTTGTGCGATTGAGATGATGGCTGCTGGTGGTAGCCGTTATGACTTCGATAGATTTGGTACTATTTTTAGAGCCTCTCCACGACAGTCAGATGTAATGATTTTGGCTGGAACACTCTCTAAAAAACATGCTGAGTTTGCTAGAAGGCTTTACGACCAAATGACAGAACCAAAATGGGTTATCTCCATGGGTTCATGTGCTAACACAGGTGGGATGTTCAACACCTACTCAACGGTACAAGGGGTTGACAGAATTATTCCTGTGGACATTTACCTACCAGGGTGTGCACCACGTCCAGAGACATTACAGTACGCTTTAATGATGCTTCAAAAGAAGATTCGTAAAGAGTCTGCAAACATGAACAAAAACACCAAACAGAACTTAAGGTTAATATAGATGAGAAAGTATGTACCAAAAGGGAATGTTCAAAAACAATCGTACTATACCGACAGATTTCATGTTGTTCCAACAACACCAAGAGAAGAGGTTTCAACAGATGCTGTTTATGCTGAACAACTGGAAAAACTTAGTGCTAAAGTAGAAGTAATCTCTTCACGCATTGAGCTTAACTGTATGGTAGTTGAGGTTAATCATGTTGACAACTTTAAAGCTTTAGAAGTTTTAAAAGAGGAGTGTGGTTACGCCATGCTCTCTGAAATGTCAGCAGTAGATTATTTGGCAAAAGATGGAAACTTTGAAGTCTTTTACCAAATGTTAAATCTTAAAGAGGCGAAACGTATGCGTTTGGTGATGAGAATAGAACAAGGTTTAGCCGTTGAATCGGTTGTGCCTCTTTACAATTCAGCAAACTTTGCAGAGCGTGAAATGTTTGATATGTTTGGTATTGTCTCAAACAACCATCCATTTATGAAAAGAATTTTGATGCCAGATGATTGGGAAGGGAATCCTCTTCTTAAAACTTACCCATTACATGGAGATGAGTTTGCCTCTTGGTATGAAGTAGACAAAATCTTTGGAAAAGATGCACGTGAAGCAATTGGTCCAGAGAACAGAGATGAAGCCAAAATTGAACGATATGACTCTAAACGTTTCTCTCGCGTTGGTTATGAAGTACCATTTGGTGCTGAACTCAATGCCGAAAATGAGAGCAAAACAGAGATTGAATACTCTAAAACATTCCTTGTTGATTACAACAAGGGTGACACTAAGCAATTAAAAGAAAGAAAGTAGGTAGAAGAGATGCAACAACCCAATAAACTCTCCCCATTTTTTGAGAACTTAAACTTTGAACGTGATGACAACACCATGGTCATTAACTTTGGTCCTCAACATCCCTCAGCTCATGGTCAGTTAAGACTTGTCTTAGAGCTTGATGGTGAGCAAGTCGTCAAAGCTTATCCAGACATTGGTTACCTTCACCGTGGTATCGAAAAAATGGCTGAGAACATGACCTATAATGAGTTCTTGCCTACTACGGACAGACTCGACTACATCGCTTCTACGTCTAACAACTACGCTTATGCCTTGTCCGTTGAGACACTGCTTGGCATTGAAGTGCCACGACGTGCTAAAGTAATTAGAACGATGTTGCTTGAACTGAACAGATTAATCTCTCACCTCTTCTTTATTGCAACCCATGCACTTGATGTTGGGGCAATGTCTGTGTTCCTTTATGCTTTCCGTGAACGTGAATTTGCAATGGACTTAATGGAAGACTATTGTGGGGCTAGACTTACGCACTCTGCGGTAAGAATTGGGGGAGTTCCTTTAGATATTCCTTCTGATTGGTTAGCCAACATGGAAAAATTTTGTGCCAACTTAGAGTATGAACTAGAACATACTTACAATGCTCTTTTACAAGAGAATAGAATTTGGAAAATGCGTCTTGAAAATGTGGGAGTACTAAGCCCTGAAGATGCACTCTCATGGGGATGTTCAGGACCAATGTTAAGAGGGTCTGGAATTGCTTATGACATTAGAAAAGAAGAGCCATATGAACTTTACAGTGAACTTGACTTTGATATTCCTGTTTCTGATTTAAATGACTCTTATGGACGATATAGACTTTACATGGCAGAGATGACAGAGTCTATTAAAATCATTAGACAACTTATGCCAATGTATGGTGAGACAGAGCCGCAACTAATGGCTCACGCACCACAGTACATTTCTGCTCCTAAAGAGGAGATTATGACACAAAATTATGCGTTAATGCAACACTTTGTGCTTGTAACCCAAGGGATGAGACCACCAAAAGGTGAAGTGTATGTACCAACAGAGTCACCAAAAGGTGAACTTGGTTTCTACATCAAATCAGAGGGTGAACCATATGCTTACAGACTCAAATGTAGAGCACCGTCGTTCTTCCATACAGGTTTACTTCAACAGATGTTGGTTGGGGTTTATATTGCGGATGTTGTTACCATTATTGGAACAACGAACATTGTATTTGGTGAGGTAGATAGATAATGCGAAGATATGACTTAAGACATTTACACGACGACTTCTATGATAGAATGGGTGAACTCATTGAGAGTGGCTTAAACATTGGTGAAGTAGGGATTTTCATGTTTGAGATAGGCGACTACTCACACATTCAAAAATCTGCCGACTTTATTAAAGAGACAGGTCATGAGCTAATGAACTCCATTAAGTTCAATGAAGTTGACTGGACTTTAGTGGTTAAAAAACTCTCCGATGAGCAGAAAGAAGAGCGTAAAAAAGCTGCTGAAGAAGCTGCCAAAGAAGCGGAAGAAAAACGCCTTGAAGAGGAGCGTATTGCCAAAGAAAAGGCAGACAAAAAAGCCAAATTAGCAGCTGAAAAAGCGGCTAAAAAAGCTGAAGAGGAAGCGAATAAGGAGGCGTAAGCTTCTTTATCTTTCTTCTTTTCATTACTACGCGTATCATCTACGCTCTACACTATTTCTCATTTATCTCATCAAAACAATTTATTTTTCTTTTTTTACAGATAACTGTATAATCCCGCATTATTAAATTTATCAAAGGATATTTATGCCGTTTTCACCAGCTAAACGTAATGGTACATTAAGTGGCGTTGCATTTGTGGCACTTATTGCGACCATTGCTACTTTTCTTTCAGGCTTACCTGCTCTTAAAAATTTAGGTATTTCACCCCTTGTTGTGGGTATTGTTATTGGGATTGTTTTTGCCAATACCATGCACCATAAAATGCCTACTTCATGGGAAAGTGGGATTACTTTTTCGGCTAAAAAAATCTTACGCTTTGCCATTGTCTTTTATGGTTTTCGTATTACTTTTCAACAGATAGGCGAAGTAGGACTAGAGGGCTTTTTGGTCTCTCTCATCATGCTAAGCTCTACTTTTGTACTTGGAACATGGCTTGGAACAAAAGTATTTAAAATGGAAGAAGACACTTCTCTGCTCACAGCAGCTGGTGCTTCTGTTTGTGGAGCGGCTGCTGTCTTGGCAACGGAACCTGTGGTAAAAGCAGAAGAGCATAAAACAGCCATTGCCGTCTCTATGGTGGTTCTTTTTGGAACAATCTCTATGTTTTTGTATCCTGTACTCTACACAACCCTCATGGAAAATCCTGACAGTCTACTGCACATGACAGGGCGTGAGTTTGGTATTTATGTTGGGGGAACTATCCATGAAGTAGCCCAAGTAGTTGCTGTTCCTGCTTCTATTCCTGGTGCTTCTGAAGAGATGGCAAACTCGGCTGTTATTGTTAAAATGACCCGTGTTATTATGATTGCTCCAATGCTTATTGTCTTAGGGGTTTACCTCTCATACAAAGCCAAAAAGACAGGAGGAGAGACTTCGGCTGTTAAATTGGTTATTCCTTGGTTTGCAGTTTATTTCATTGGGGTTGCTGGATTTAACTCTTTAAACTTAGTACCAGAAAACATTGTGCATTGGATAAATGAGATAGATACATTTTTACTCACCATCGCCATGACAGCACTTGGAATAGGCACACGTTTTGCCAAATTTAAAGGCTTAGGTTTAGCACCAGTTTACACAGCTTTAAGCATGTTCATTTGGCTTGTGGTTGCTGGATTTGTGATTACCAAATTTATCTGTTACGCTTTTTAAGCAATAGAGACCACATAAGCTCAAATAAGGTAAAATACCCCTTTTAAATAACAAAAGGGTTACTTACCATGAGCAAAAACAAAGATTTTTTACGCACCATCGTTGAAGAGGATTTAAAAGCAGAAAAATACCAAGCCGTACACACACGGTTTCCCCCAGAACCAAATGGTTTTCCTCACATTGGACACGCTAAATCCATCTGCATTAACTTTGGAATTGCCAATGACTACAACGGCTCTTGTAACCTTAGAATGGACGACACCAACCCTACGACTGAAGACACAGAGTATGTTGAAGCACTCAAAGATGCTGTTACATGGCTTGGGTTTAATTGGGATAAAAATGTCCGTTACACCTCTGACTATTTTCCTAAACTCTATGAGTATGCTGTTGAACTCATCAAAATGGGCAAAGCTTATGTCGATAGCATCAATGAAGAGGAGATGCGTGAACTTCGTGGAACGGTTACAGAGGCTGGAAAACGTAGCAAATACGCAGAGCGTTCAGTAGAAGAGAATTTAGAGCTTTTTGAACGCATGAAAAAGGGTGAGTTTAAAGATGGCGAACACGTACTAAGAGCCAAAATTGACATGAGTTCACCCAACATGAAACTGCGTGACCCCCTTTTGTATCG
>Ga0256839_1006039_pt1 | contig 10856 bp, 7 predicted proteins | sample 354166metaG_FD_185968 | JGI IMG/M metagenome (GOLD analysis project Ga0256839, IMG submission 185968) | Hydrothermal vent microbial communities from Mid Atlantic Ridge, Atlantic Ocean - 354-166 | ecosystem: Environmental > Aquatic > Marine > Hydrothermal vents | place: Atlantic Ocean: Mid... | reverse complement strand
CGGCTACCACGATAACTTCGGAGAGATTCGTTGAAAAGAGGAAACGGATGAACTTCTGGATATTCTCATAAATGTTTCGCCCTTCTTCAATAGCTGCTACAATGGTGGCAAAGTTGTCATCCAGAAGAATGAGATCGGCCACTTCCCGTGTAACATCGCTTCCACGCTGTCCCATAGCCACCCCGACATCAGCTCGTTTCAGCGCCGGGGCATCGTTTACGCCGTCCCCTGTTACGGCAACGATCTCTCCCCGAGCTTTCAGCGCTTCCACAATTCGAAGCTTATGCTCCGGAGATACCCGGGCAAATACGTGAACATGGCGCACGATGTCCTTCAGGGCTTCATCATCCAGCCTATCAAGTTCATCACCCGTGACTACCCGGTCAGCCGGGATGTGCACCTGCCGGGCAATAGCCAGTGCCGTGGCAGGGTGATCGCCGGTTATCATGATGACCCGAATTCCTGCCCCCTGAGCCTGCCGCATGGCTTCGGGGACTTCAGGCCGGGGCGGATCCACAAAGCAGACAACCCCCAGCCAGTGCAGATCCTCTTCGGTCTCTCCCTCGCCCCATGCCAGAGCCAGCGTCCGGTAGCCCTGCCGCGCAAAAGCCTCAATCCGCTCCAGCCAGGCAGTCTTCTCTCCCGCTGACAGCCGGCTTCGCTCCAGAACCACCTCGGGAGCTCCCTTGATGTAACTGACCAGGTGGTCGCCTTCGCGAACCGTTACCCGCATGTACTTCCAGGCGGCGTCGAAGGGTCGCTCGGATACACGGGGATACGTATTGCGAAGTGTATGCACATCCACCCCCTGCTGACGGGCAAACACGTACAGGGCACGTTCCAGCGGATCCCCTGCAGGGGAATCGGGTTCGGCATCGTTCGCCAGCACCATGGCACGCAGCGCCCGTTCCGGATCCACCACATCCCATGTTGCCACGGTCATCCGATTTTCCGTTAGCGTACCCGTCTTATCCGTGGCAATCACCGTTACGGAGCCCAGTGCCTCCACAGCGGCCAGTTTTCGGACAACGGCTTTCCGACGCGCCATACGCTCAACGCCCAGAGCCAGCGTGAGCGTCATAACAGCAGGTAACCCCTCGGGAACGGCCGCTACAGCCAGAGCAACAGCCAGAAGGAATACCTGGGCAAAGTGCTCGATACCCTCAAACAGTACCCCCAGCACAACCAGCGTCACGGCAATACCTACAACCCAGCGTGCAACCTGATGGCCAAAAGCCTCCAGGCGGCGCTCCAGCGGGGTCTTCTCCACCTCAATGGTGCTTAACATCTGCGCCAATCGCCCTAAAGCGCTCCGCACACCCGTACGTGTAACGCGGATGTAAGCCTTTCCCCGTATTGCCAGCGTTCCTGCGAACACCTCATCATCCCTTGCCTTATCCACCGGAACGGATTCCCCTGTGAGTACGGATTCATCGACAAGGAACCCCTCGGCCCGAACAAGGGTACCATCCGCGGGAATACGCTCCCCTGCCTCTATGCGTATGATATCGTCAGGTACCAGCTCGGTAGCCGGGATGCGCTGCAATCGTCCGTCGCGCAGTGCCCAGACGTGTGGAACCGTCAACGCCTTGAGCTTCTCCAGAGCCGTTTCGGCCTTACGCTCCTGCCAGACGCCTAACGTGGCATTAAGGAGCAGAATGGCCGTAATGGCCAGCGACTCCAGCGGCCAGCCATGCATGCCTTCATAGATCCAGACTCCCAGATCCACTACCAGTGCGAAGAGCAGAATATAGATAAGCGGACTCTGAAACTGACGCAACCCCTTTTTCCAGAGCGGTTCTGCCGGAGCTTCTGGAAGTGCATTAGGACCCCACTCCTGCAGGCGACGCCGGGCCTCTTCGGTAGTAAGTCCCTGTAGCTCTACAGCAATCCCTTCCATGCAATAGTAACGTTGCTTTATAGAAAATACGGGAGCGTAACATAATAGAAAGAGCGTATCTATGAATTTTTCCCGATCTCCCTATGCAGATGTTGAAGTGCGAAAAATGGGCTACATCGGAAGAGAGTGCCCGGGGCGGGACTCGAACCCGCACGGCCTTGCGGCCACGTGATTTTGAGTCACGCGCGTCTACCAATTCCGCCACCCGGGCAAAATGTAGCCCCTAATATAGCGCAAAATCCCCCTCTTCACAATCTCCATCTCCTGGCATCTTCCGCCTTATACCCCTATTTTCTGTGGAAGGTTTATCGAATATGTCCACCTGTACACACCGAACAGCCGTCGTTATCATTCCTCCGCGTGAGGTATGGGCACCTATTCAGCACCTGCGCAGGCAGTTCGATCGCCAGTACCGCCGATGGATGCCTCACATTACCATGATATACCCTTTTCGTCCTCCTTCGGAGTTTGACCGTCTGGTGCCTGTATTCGCCCCCGTGGTAGCTGCATTTCCATTCTTTGACGTAACCCTCAGAGAGGTATACTACTTCCGGCACCGCAACCAGCGGTATACCCTCTGGCTAAAACCCGAACCAGCAGAAACCCTTGTCCATCTTCAGGATGCCATTCAGCGCCTGGTTCCCGCATGCAATCACGTGCAGCGTTATCCCGGGGGATTTACCCCTCACCTGAGTATTGGACAGGCACACGGACGCACTCACCTCGAGCAGCGCCTTCAATATGTGCGGCATTACTGGAAACCGATTACCTTCACGGTTACGGCCCTGTATTTCATCTGGCGCAACGATCCTCCCGATGACGTCTTCCGTATAGGTTGCCAGATACCGCTCGGAGAATCTTCCCTCCGCCTTACTCGTTGCATTCCCTCTGAAAATCCTTACTACCAACCTGAATAACTGCCATGGCCCCTTCTGAACCCTTACGGATAGGCGTACTTACAGCCGGAGGCGACTGCCCTGGTCTGAATGCCATTATCCGCGCCGTTACCAAAACCCTGATTCTACACTACGATGCCGAAGTTATTGGCTTTGAGGACGGATATGAGGGTCTCATCGAGCGGCGTGCACGTCCCCTTTCCTATTACGACGTCAGCGGTGTGCTTACGTTGGGCGGAACCCTGCTGGGCACCAACAACAAAGCAAACCCCTTTGGCTACTATCGCCGGGATGGGGCCGATGTGTCCGATGAGGTCGTGGCTTACTACCACGAGCTGAAACTGGATGCCCTTGTCGTCATCGGTGGAGATGGCTCAATGGCCGTGGCAGCCGGACTTATCAAGAAGGGACTCAACATCGTCGGGGTGCCGAAGACCATCGACAACGACCTTCTTTATTGCGAGCGTACGCCGGGGTTTGACAGCGCCGTTCAGGTGGTTACCGACGCTGTGGATCGGCTGCATACGACGGCCATGAGCCACCACCGTATCATGATTCTGGAAACCATGGGGCGATATGCCGGATGGATTGCCCTCTACGGAGGCGTAGCCGGAGGAGCAGACGTCATTCTTATTCCCGAACTGCCGTATCAGATTGAAGAAGTGGCACGTGTCTGCCAGCGGAGAGAGCACCTGGGTAAACGATTTACCATTATCGTTGTAGCCGAAGGGGCACGACCTGAAGGCGGGGATGTGGTTATTCGAGAGGTCGATCCTACCAGTCCGGATCCCATTCGTCTGGGTGGCATCGGTCAATTTCTTGCCCGCCATCTGAAACAACATGTCACAAGTGAGATTCGCACCACCGTCCTCGGCCATATCCAGCGGGGAGGAACGCCTTCACCACTCGATCGCGTTCTTGGTACCCAACTCGGGACGTATGCTGCTCATCTTGCAGCCAGGGGCATCTACGGAAAGATAGTTACCGTTCAGGAAAACCGATTAACCGAAGTCCCTATCGAAAAGGTGGGTGGTAAAACACGCCACGTACCACCCGACCATCCTTTGATTGCTGCTGCGCTTTCCACAGGTACCTCGCTAGGGGTTGCAGGGTTAGAGATATCCTCTGGAGCTGGCGGCCCTGTATTGTAAGTAAAACGAACATTCTACAGGAAGTGTGCGTAAAAATCCATCCTTTTATGCCAGGATGGAGATGAATTTGATGAAAGCGGCGGCTTTTCTTAAGCTTTTGCTTGGACACAAGCGATATGTCATACTTTCCCATGTACGCCCAGATGGTGATGCCGTTGGCTCCCAGCTTGCACTTGGTCTCTTCTTAAAAAAGCGTGGAAAGGACGTGCTTATGATAGCGTCCGATCCCGTCCCTTTTAATTTGCAGTGGCTGGTAAAGCCCTACGAGGTTCAGGTATTCGATGGTTCCATAGAGCAACGTGAACGTATCACCGAAGCCGATGCCATTGTTGTAGTCGACACGAATACAGCCAATCGTCTGGGAAATCTTGCCCTGCTTGTTGAGCAGAGTTCAGCAACGCGCTATTTAATCGACCACCACCCCGATGCCGAAACGTGGTTTGATTATGCCTATGTACGTGAGTCGGCAGCAGCTACGGGTGAACTCATCTATGAGCTTCTTGCCGCCTACGATCTGGATGTCATCGATCGGGCTATTGCCCAGGCGCTGTATGTAGCCATCATGACCGATACCGGATCTTTTCAGTACAACAGCGTAACACCGCAGGTCCACCGTATTGTCGCCGATCTGCTGGAGCGTGGCAAGTTTAATCCGGCACCCATCCATGATGCCGTATTTAACACACGCACGCTTAACGGCCTTCGTCTGCTGGGCATGGCACTGGAAACCATTACCCTCCTCTGTCAGGGGAAATTAGCCTACATGTACGTCTCCCGTGCCATGATGGATCAGAGCGGTGCATCTCAGGAGGACATTGAAGGATTTACCACGTATGTTCTTGCCGTACAGGGGGTACGCGCAGGATTACTCTTCCAGGAGACAGCCCGAGGCGTTAAAGTCAGCTTCCGTTCCAAAGGAGATCTCGCCATCAACGAATGGGCACGCCAGTTGGGAGGCGGTGGCCACCGCAATGCTGCCGGTGCCTTTATCAAAAAGCCGCTGCAAGAAGCTATTGAGGAGACCCTTCGCCTTGCACCGGACTACCTTCCATTCTGTAAAGATAAAGAGGAGAAGCAACAGACTTCTCACCAGCTTTCTCATGCAGACACCCTTTTACTTACCGCCTTTAAAGAAGCCACAAACCAAGGTATGAACCCATGAGAATCTCCCTTTCTACCATTCCACTTCCTGAACTGGACGTTGATTTACTGATCTATCCGGTTGTTCAGGAATCGCTTGATGAAGTACTCGTCTCCCTGGCCCCCTACCTGACGGCTCCACCCGAGCGTATTCGGGATGAGTTTAAAGGGGAGCTTGCTCAGACCTTTTTCTTCTACCCGGAGGGACTCAGTGCCGCCCGGGTTCTGTTGCTCGGACTCGGTGCCTCGGATGAACTTACTCCTGAGCGCCTGCGCCGGTCCATGGCACCTGCCGCCGGTATCGTGATGGAGAAGCGCACGGATACCGTGGCCATAGTCTTCCCTACCCTTCCTGTGGATGAAGAAACCGCTGGCCAGGCCATGGTGGAAGGCTTTATGCTGAGCACCTACCGATTTGAGAAATACAAGACGGAACAGAGTACCACCTTCGAGGGACCTGGACGGCTTGTCCTGCATGTGGAAGGGAAACAGCAAGCCGCACGCCGGGGAGCCGAACGTGGACGCATCATCGCCGAAGCAACGCGTTTTGCACGCGACCTTGTTAATCTATCGCCTCATGAAAAGTCGGCTCAGGACCTGGCACGCTACGCCCAGCAATCTGCCAAAAAATATGGCTACTATGCCGAGGTCTGGGATCGCGAGCGCATCGAAAAAGAAGGAATGGGTGGTCTCCTTGCCGTAAACCGCGGAAGTGTTGATCCACCCACGTTTACCATTCTGGAATGGCAACCCGAGAATGCAGTAAACAGCAATCCCGTTGTGCTTGTCGGTAAAGGGGTCGTCTTCGATACGGGTGGTCTGGATCTGAAGCCCCCCCAGTACATGGAAAAGATGAAAACCGATATGGCCGGCGCCGCCGCCGTTATCGGCACGATGGAAGCCGTAGCCCGTCTGAAACTGCCGGTTCATGTTGTCGGACTCATTCCGGCCACGGATAACCGGCCGGGCGAAAAAGCCTACGTACCGGGAGAGGTCATCCGCATGCACTCGGGAGCTACCGTGGAAGTATTGAATACGGACGCCGAGGGGCGGCTTATCCTGGCGGATGCGCTTTCCTATGCCCGGACCTACGATCCGGAACTTGTCATTGACCTGGCCACGCTCACAGGCGCACAGGTTGTTGCCCTTGGACGGCTGGCAGCTGCCTTTATGACAAATAATCATGGAGATGCCGAGAAGCGTACAGAAACCTTCGTCGCCCTTGGCGAGAAGACCGGCGATCGGGTAGCACCCCTTCCTATGTACGAGGAGTACAAGGATTTACTCAAAAGCGATATTGCCGATCTGAAGAATGTAGGTAACCGCGAGGCCGGTGCCATTACAGCAGCCAAATTCCTGGAGCATTTTACCGACTACCCCTGGGTCCACCTGGACATAGCCGGACCTTCTTATCTGGACCAGCCCTTCCACTACCGCCCCAAGGGGGCCACGGGATTTGGCGTACGCCTTCTGGTTGAATTCCTGCGTACACTGAAGTAAGTATCAGGGAGTCCGAAGGAGCACATCCATCAGGGCTTCGGCAGCAGCGGTTGCCACCCGTTGGATGTGCTCCCTGTCGTCTTCATCACCCACCTCGTAGGTTACGGCAGAAATGCCAAAGGCTTTGTAAAACCAGTTCTTCGAAACGGGCGAAGCCAATCCACCCGGCTCTTCATGAAGGGGATAATCCGGCAACTTCTTCTGTAGTGCTGCTAACCACTGCGCGGTAAGTCCCGGCGGTTGCGTGACGATATCTTCGTTAAACGTGTAGAATACGTCCTGCTGTGTGGAATGAAAATCCAGGGCAAAAAAGAAACGGGCATGAGGCTGCTTTTTTAAGCCTGAGAAGAGATCCCGCGCCAGACGTGTCTCTGGCTGATGGAACGCGTACCAGTCGCGATTCAGATCCACACCATGCGCGTTATGCCGCCAGTGCCCTTCATCAACGCCATCCGGATTCATCAGCGGAAGAGCTACCACGGTGAACCGCTTACGGAAAGCCCGAGCCTGTTCGGAATCACCAGCCAGCGTTTCCAGAAAGGCCATAAGAGCCAGACTCCCCGTAACTTCGGGGGGATGCTGCCGGCTTATCACAAGTACGTAATGGGGCTGACCCTCTCCTATCGTGAGCTGATAGATGGGTCTTCCCTGCATCGATGAGCCTGCTACGGAAAGCGCTACACCAGGCTTCTGAGCCATCTTCCGGGTCCAGGCACGGAAATCCGATGATGTAATGAGCTCCTGGGCAGCCACCCATAACGTATCCGGACCTACATCAAGCTGCAGAAGCGCCGTACCGGTGGTGGTATCCGGGAAGTAACGTGCCGGATCTAACGGATGCCACGTTTCTCCATCCATACTGAGCTTTGGATGATAGCGATGGGTGCCATGCCGATACATCAGACGCACCCACACGGTCCGGGGTGTGGACGCATAGAGGGCAAACGCATACCATGGGCTGTTGTTGATAGGTGCATTCTCCGGTAGAATAAGCGCCTCGAAGAGGGTGTCATTGATGGCGTGAACCTCGTTAAGCCGGGCACCTTCAAAGCGATTATGGAACAGTACACCGGCTTCGGGAAAGGACCATGTACGACGTTCCTGTAACTGAATGGGTTTATCCCGCGTATCGGTCGAACCCGGGGGATCGTAGGAGAGCGGTTCGGGTACCCGGCTACAGCCGCCGAGTACGAAGAGTCCGGCCAGGAGGAAGGCAAAAAGCCGCGTAATCATCAGTACCTCACTTTCTCACGATACATACGTGCTATACGCTCCACCTGATCAAGCACCCGCAGCATATTGCCCCCTAAGATTTTATAGATATCCTCTTCGGAGTACCCCCGTTTAAGAAGTTTATAGGTAATCCAGGGCAACCGCGTTACATCTTCCAATCCCTGAGGAAGCCGACTCACACCGTCAAAATCCGACCCCAATCCCACATGCTCAACCCCGATGCGTCTGGCTACATAATCAATATGGTCGATGACGGCATCCAGTGAGGCCGGAGGAATATTTCGCTCCTTCATTACCTGGCTGATTTCCTGCCACATCATACGGAGATCTCCGTTGTGGCGCTCGCGCACCCGACGATAGACCTCTTCCATGACTTCAGGAGTCAGGCGGGGATTTACCATGGAATCAAAGAAGTTTATCATCACCACGCCCCCGTTTCTGGCCAATGCGTCCAGTTGCTCATCGCTGAGGTTACGAACGTTGTTGACCAGCGCACGTACCGAAGAATGGGAGGCAATCACCGGAGCCTGCGACAGACGTACTACATCAAAGAAGGTGGAGTCCGATACATGGGAGATATCGATAATCATTCCCAGGCGATTCATCTCCCTGATCATCCGTTCGCCCCGCTCATTTAATCCGTTCCAGCGGGGTCTGTCCTGCGAAGCATCCGCCCAGGAGTTGGTGTTCACATGGGTCAGGGTTACATATCGGATACCGGCATTGTAAAGCGCACGCAACGTATCGATGGAGCCCATGAGGGCATGTCCGCCTTCAAGACCCATCAGTGCGGCTTTTCGTCCGGAGCGCGTAATGCGCCGGACATCGGCAGCGGAATAGGCCATGGCGATGCTATCGGGGTGCAGGGCTACCTGACGTTTGAGCTCGGCTATCATGGCACGAGCCCGGCGAGGTGCTTCCGGTGTCTCTCCGTAGGAGGCCGATACATAGATCGAGAAAAAGGGTGCATCCAGTCCTCCTTCAAACATACGGGGCAAATCAACATGAGCCCGATCAGGCTCTGGCTGATGGCGTTTTCCAAAGTCATACCCTTCATCAAGCATAAGAGAGGGGGTATCGATATGCCCGTCCATGACAATGGCGTTGTAATGGATACGAAGAGCTTCTGCCCAGAGCGAATCTTCGGCAATGAGGCGTTGCTGAACCTCTTTGGGCAGTGCAATGTCTCCGCCGTCGGTCATCTTCTCAATGGTATACACGTACCGCTGCTGGGGAAGACTTATTTTTACAAGAAAGAGGACGAACAGATATATCCAGCTCATAGCACGACGTTTCGGTTAGCGTGAGACGAAGATACGAGAAAAGGCATACACGCTGCCATTATTTCCTGTATTTTTCCATGCCCGACGGTGGCGTATAGGGTATACCCGGCTCGAAGTAATGCCAGAGCATACGCGAGATCCGACGAATGAGTGTAAACCCCTCATTGGTATACCCCCAGCTGGTATCCACCTGGTTGCGTGTTATCACACTGAACACATAGGGACCGTGAGGTGCCTGCACAAGCACGACTTCGGAACGCGAATCTTCAACCGCACCCTGTTTCGAGGCAGTCTGGATATAAGGAGGAATCTGTGAGAGCGCTTCATCGGTCCAGTAGCTGGCCGTTAGCCGGCGATACATTTCCTCGCTTGCAGCCGGACTGACAAGGTCGCCTTCGTAGATCTGCACAAGAAGTTCGGCTATCTCCCGGGGTGAGGTCTGTCCCCAGCCATAGCGTTCCCATGCCTGCTCACGTCCGGGAGTACGGGAGTTCACACGTGTATGATGATAGCCCATGGAGGCCAGGAAGGCATTAATAGCTGCTCCCCCGCCAGCCAACTGCTGACACCAGAGGGCAGCCGTATTATCACTCATGGTGATCATGAGTAGAACGAGCTTACTGAGGGTTACTTCTTCGCCATCCTTGAAGCTTCCGAGCACGTCCTCACCGGGATAGTAGAGGCTATCCCGATACACGAGTTTCTGCCGGTATGAAAGCTCTCCCCGTTCTATGCGGTCAAAAAGTGCCACCATGATGGGCACTTTAATCAGACTTGCTGTGGGAAACCGTTCGTCAGCCCTGAGCCGAGCCGTTCGGCCGGATGGAAGATGGCGTACGTAAACCCCCACATCCCCCCGAAATCCCTCGACAAGCTGGCGGAGGCTGTCTTCCAGCGCCCGGTCCCGATGCTGAGCCTGAAGGACAGGAGCAATAAGCAGGAGGCTCCACAGGAGCAGTCCAGAACACCGCAGGTTCAGCGGGGAACCTTGAGATCGCGTGCCCGAATGGTATATTGCCACAGAACCTTGTTTTCTGCATTAACGGTGGTAATAGTCAGAACGCGATCGGTCCGCGGACCCGAGAAAGTAAGCAGACCAAAATTGCGCTCCTGAACCAGGGTACCGTCCACACGCAACGGATTTTCTTCAACTCCCCTGGCCGGACCACTTGTCAGCGGAGAATTGGTATACTCGTAGATCGGGTAAAACCCCTCAGGTTCAAGCTTCAACAGTTCCGTTTGGTGCCGATCACCTGTAAGGAAAATAACCCCTTCGATGCCTCGATCAATTATAGCCTTGAGTAGCTTTTCTTTATCGGCCGGAAACATGGTGCTCATTGATTCAAAGCGTGTATAGGCATTGAGCACCTGATTTCCGTTTGCGATAATCTTGAACGGCGCCCGGCTATAGGTCAGCGCATCAATGAGCCATTGAAGCTGCTGCTCACCCAGCATGGTCTTCGTCGAATCCACCGGTGCACGGTTGGGAGAGCGGTAATACCGATCATCGAGCAAGAAGAAATCTACATCGCCCCACGTAAATTTTGTAAATACCCCGGGAGCTTCGGGCAGGCCATAGGTCGGATTCGCCCAGTACCGCTGAAAGAGGAAGAGCGAAGCCCCCTTGAACACATAGCTACGATCCGAATTGTTTGGTCCGAAGTCATGATCATCCCAGATGGCATAATGATGCACACGGGCCAGCAGCGGCTGTAGTTCAGGCAGCTGCCGCGTATGTGCATAGCGGTAGGAC
>Ga0256839_1006038_pt1 | contig 10856 bp, 9 predicted proteins | sample 354166metaG_FD_185968 | JGI IMG/M metagenome (GOLD analysis project Ga0256839, IMG submission 185968) | Hydrothermal vent microbial communities from Mid Atlantic Ridge, Atlantic Ocean - 354-166 | ecosystem: Environmental > Aquatic > Marine > Hydrothermal vents | place: Atlantic Ocean: Mid... | reverse complement strand
AGCACCGTTGCTAAAGCGGCCTGTTTTTTAAGTGTATTCTCATAGGCTGACTGGCCTTTTAATACCAACGCACTGGGTATCGCAACAAATAAACCATTATTTCCAATGGTACTTTTTAAGCGATTATTCGCCGTTTTCTTTTTATAAATGAATTGGTTTTGTACTCGTTTAAGCTTGCCGAGGTCTAAGCTTTGACGAGCTAGTTGTCCGTTTGATTGCTTGGTTTCCGGTTGATTTTTTAAGTTATCACGCACGTAGTTTGACTGACTATTTTTGTTAAAGTCGCTCTGTAGCTGGTCCATTGTTTGCGTAGCGCTACAAGCACTTACTAGCAAGGCGACAAAAAAATAAAAACTTAGCGGTAAGATTTTTTGTTGAACGCTCATAGCTTTCTCCCCGTTAATCTTTCCATTTCAGCCAAAGCCTTCCAGTAGTCTGCAATGGCGCGTTGATAAGCAAGTTGAAAATTTAATGTAGTAGATTGTGTTTCTAAATATTGTGCAACGGAGCCTTTGTTTTCGCGTTGCTGAAGCTCAGCGATTTGCATCGCACGCTTGGCTTGTGGAATGAGTTTTTTGCCGTAAAGCGTAATCAGGCGCTGTGAGTTTTTTAGTTTGAAGATATTCACTTTAATACGATTACGAAAACTATTCTGCAAAACCTTTTTATCTTCTACTTTCTGTCGTTGGTTGAGTCGCGCTTGTTCTTTTATGGCTTTATTTTTGCTGCGATTAAAAGGTAGATTCATGCCAATGCTAACGGCAACGCCATCACGTCCACTGCGTGACAAACCCTGCACATCCGACTCACCAATTTGGGTATAACGCACCCCAAAATCAAAATCAGGTAGACTGGTATAACGTGCTAATTTTGTTTTAACAACACTTTTTTGTACTGCAAATTCAGCGATTTTAAGTTCTTCATTTTTATCCGCCCATTGATAAAGGCTAGCTAAACTGTGCTTAAAGCTCGCTGGCACGCGTGCATATGGATTAATGTTAAAACGTTGTTCGGGTGGACGATTGAGCAAAGTATTTAAACGGGTTTTCTCGGTCGTGCGGAGCTCTTCCAACAATTGCACATCGTAGGAAACTTGCGCATACTGACTTTGTGCTTTTGCCACATCGTTTAGGGTGCTGGCACTGGTGGCATAACCTGTAGTGGCAATATGCGTAATACGCTCTAGTACACGTTTATTTTGCAAGCTCAGACGAATCGCGTTTTCAATATAAACCAGTTCAAAGAAGGATTTTTTGATCGCTACGATAAGGTCACGACTGGCTTTTTGATAACGCACCTTTGCCATGCTAATGTCTTTTTTTACCAGTTCGCCTTTTAAACCAAGCTTACCTTTAAAGGGAATCTTTTGATTTAAAGAAAGTACCCGATCTTGTGGACCAAGACGGGTTTCAATGGGGTTAATTGACTCCACATAAGTAATCCGGGGGTCACTTAGTGCAACGGCTTGCGGGTATTGTTGAATCAAACTTTGCCATGCTAATTTTTTAGATTTTAAATCAGGGTTTGATTGCATTGCGATTTTGATGAGCTGGTTAAGCTGGCTAAAGACTGGTTTCTTAACTGCAACTTTTTTGTTAACTGTGATTTTTTTAACTATGCTTTTATTAACAGCGTGCTGAGGAGAGGCAACCACACTAGTCGAATAAACTAAGGATAAGCTGATGAGGATAGTGTTTATGGTTTTCATTTTTTATTCTCCGTTTGTGCTTTTTCTATTTCGATCTCTTTTCTTTTCCAGATTAAATAAATCGCAGGAATTACCAACAACGATAAAAGCGGCGCGGTAATCATCCCTCCTATCATGGGTGCTGCAATCCGCTGCATCACATCCGAGCCTGTACCCGCACCAATCATTATCGGTACCAACCCTGCAATAATAACGGCTACTGTCATTGCTTTAGGCCGTACTCGCATTACCGCACCTTCCATAATGCTGCCCTTTAAATCCGTAACAGTTTTTAGCTTTCCATCTATTTTCTTTTCAAGCATGGCGTTATTTAAGTAGATCAACATAATCACACCAAACTCAGCCGCGACCCCTGCCAGCGCAATAAAGCCAACAGCTACCGCTACTGAAAAGTTGAAATTGAGAATATACAAAAACCAAATTCCACCGGCCAAAGCAAATGGTAATGACAGCATAATAATCAATGCGGCAACCATGTCTTTAAATGTCAGATACAGCAGCAACAGCACGATTAACAACATCATCGGCACTACTAAATTAAGCTTTTCTTTCACCCGCAATAGATATTCGTATTGCCCTGCAAAGCTAATGGAATACCCTGTTGGTAGTTTGAGTTTGTCGTTTAAAGCAGCACGCGCATCATCAACATAGCTACCTAAATCAACATCGCGGATATCTACAAAGGTCCAGCCATTGAGCCGCGCATTCTCCGTTTTTATCATCGGCGGGCCTTCACTGATGCTGATTTTAGCCACTCGAGACAGCGGAATATGCGCGCCAGAAGGGGTCACTAAAGGCAACTCTTTGAGCTTATCAATATCATCTCGGCTGTGACGTGGATAGCGTAGGTTGATTGGGTAACGCTCTAAGCCTTCGACCGTTTGTGTGATATTACTACCACCCACCGCCGAACTAATGATGTCTTGAATATCTGCTATATTAAGCCCAAAACGTGCAGCGGCAACCCTATCTGGCACAATATTGATGTAACGCCCGCCTGAAACACGCTCAGAAAATACCGACGATGTTCCAGGTACATCTTTTAAAATCGCTTCAATATCCTTGCCAATCTCCTCAATCACTTTTAAATCTTGTCCCGCTATTTTAATCCCAACGGGGGTTTTTATGCCGGTCGCTAACATATCAATGCGCGTTTTAATCGGCTGCACCCATGCATTAGTTAAACCGGGAAACTTGACTAAATCATCCAGCTCTTTACTGAGCTTTTTTAAGGTCATGCCAGCTCGCCATTCGCTTTTTGGTTTTAATAAAATGGTAGTTTCCAACATGGTTAGCGGTGCAGGATCGGTGGCGGTTTCTGCTCGGCCCACTTTGCCAAAAACGCGTTCAACCTCAGGGACTGTTTTAATCAGTTTATCGGTTTGCATTAATAATTCTTGCGCTTTGCCGATTGACACACCGGGGAGTGTTGTCGGCATATAAAGTAAGTCGCCCTCCTCTAACTCGGGCATAAATTCACTGCCTATATTCTTTAACGGTATCCATGCAGAAATCATTACCAGTAGTGAAACTAAAATAGTCACCCAAGGCATTTTTAAACAAAGAGTTAGGATAGGCCGATACAACCAAATTAAGAAACGTGATATGGGGTTTTTGTTCTCATTCGGGATATTACCGCGAATCATGTAGCCCATTAAAACTGGCACCAGCGTAATGGCTAATCCCGCTGCTGCTGCCATTGAGTAGGTTTTAGTAAATGCAAGCGGTGAAAACAGCCGACCTTCCTGTGCCTCTAGCGCAAATATCGGGATGAAACTGAGGGTAATAATTAATAAAGAAAAGAACAACGCTGGGCCAACTTCAACCGCAGATTCTGTTATCACCCGCCAATGGTCTTGACCTTTGGGCATTTCGCCGTAGTCTTTTTTCCATTTTTCCAGATGTTTATGCGCGTTTTCAATCATCACGATTGCGCCATCAACCATTGCACCGATTGCAATCGCGATACCCCCTAGTGACATAATATTGGCGTTAATTCCCTGCCTTTCCATAATCGTAAAGGCAACTAAAATACCAATCGGCAAACTAATAATGGCAACCAATGCCGATCGTAAATGAAACAAGAATAAAAAACACACGATAGCGACTACAGCGAACTCTTCCAGCAACTTCACTTTTAAATTATCCACCGCGCTGACAATCAATTTAGAGCGGTCATAGGTGGTAATAATCTCTACGCCTTCGGGCAAACCTGCTTTTATCTGTTCAATTTTCTTCTTGGTATCTTCAATAACTTGTAAGGCATTTTCGCCGTAACGCATCACCACGATACCACCGACGACTTCGCCTTCACCATCTAACTCTGCAATGCCACGGCGCATTTGTGGGCCGATTCTCACCTTGGCAATATCCCGTAATAAAATGGGCGCACCGGTCTCTTTATTTAGGCTCACGGGGATGGTTTCAATGTCACCAATATTTTTTAGATAACCTTTGGAGCTGATCATATATTCTGCTTCGCCCAACTCCATCACCGAGCCACTGGTTTCCTGATTGGCTCTTTGAATAGCACGTTTTAACTGGCCTAAGGTAATGCCATAGGCACGTAGGTTATTCGGGTCTGCGGTTACTTGATATTGTTTTACCATGCCGCCGATTGTGGCGATTTCAGAAACACCTGGCACAGTTTGTAACTCAAATTTGATAAACCAATCTTGTAAGGAGCGTAATTGCGATAAGTCGTGTTTATTGGTTCTATCGACCAGTGCGTATTCATAAACCCAACCGACTCCCGTAGCATCTGGGCCTAAACGTGGTTCTACGCCTTTGGGTAATTGGCTGGCGGCTTGGCTTAAATATTCTTGCACTCTGGCACGCGCCCAATAAATATCAGTGCCATCTTCAAAAATAATGTATACGTAAGAATCTCCAAAAAATGAAAAACCACGCACGACGGTTGCCTTTGGTACACTTAACATGGTGGTGGTGATGGGGTAGGTTACCTGATCTTCCACCACTTGTGGTACTTGACCGGGAAAGCTAGTTTTAACAATCACCTGCACATCAGATAAATCAGGAATCGCATCCAGCGGCGTTTTATTGAGTGAAATAATCCCCCAAACGGTTAACAGCAAGGTCATCATAATGACCAAAAAACGGTTTTTTATTGAGGCCTCTATAATCGTAGCGAGCATTATTTATCCTCAGTTAAGCGGCGGAAGCTGGCTTTTAAGTTGCTTTCAGAGTCAATCATAAACTGCCCTGACGCAACGACTCTATCGCCTTCGACCAATCCTTCTACGACTTCCACCATGCCGTTGGATTTCATCCCTGTTTGTATTTCTATAGGCTGATATTTAAGTCGCTCTGCACCCTCTTCACTGATGACTTTTACGATACGTGGGCTATTTTCATAATAAATCACGGCTTCTACGGGTACGCTTAAAACCTTTTTACTGCTGCTTAAAATGGATACGTCAGCAAACATATTGGGTTTTAGTAATTGCTTTGGCGTAGCAATTTGCAGGCGAACTTTTAGAGTGCGCGTCTTAAAGTTTAACTCTGGATAAATATAATCGACCTGCCCCTGCCATACTTTGCCCGGTACGCCTTGCACTTTAATTTCGGCTTTATCACCCACGTTTACCCACGTTAATTGGTGCTCAAATACATCAACAATGACCCAAACGGACGATAAATCAGCAATCGTGTACAACTCATTTTGTGGCGTAATGTACATGCCGTTTCTGATGCCTACTTTAACCACAACGCCATCGTGTTTGGCGATAATTGGAATAGTATTTTGTGACTTACCTTGTTTGGCAATTTTTTCAATCACTCTGTTCGGCACGTTTAAATCTCGCAGGCGGATTTTTGAGGATTCTGTTAATGATGAACCCCGTCCGCCCGATATTTTAGTGGTACGTCTGCTAGCGAGGATTAAATCTTTCTGCGCGGCAACGATTTCAGGCGAATAAAAATCAAGCAACGAGCGCCCTTGCTTTATAGGGTCACCCAGTGATTTTACATAAACTTTCTCTACCCAGCCTTTGGCGCGAACGTGCACATGATGCAAGCTATCTTCATTATAAGTGACTGAGCCGATAGTTTTAATCGCACGCGATAACTCCTGTTTTTTAACGGTAGCGCTACGTACGCCCATGTTTTGAGCAGTGGTCGCGTTAATGCTGATTTTGGGCAAACCTTTATCGTTCCCAGCATCCTCGGCCTCCTCATAAACAGGAACTAAATCCATTCCCATTGGTGATTGACCGGGCTCATCGCGACGAAAGTTAGCATCCATTGGGGCGACCCAGTAAGCAATTTTCTTCTCCTTTTTCTGCTTGGACTTTGCTTTCTGTTCTTCTGGATCAGCTTCTTTTAAGACTAAATCCATGCCGCAAATAGGGCAACTTCCCTCCTCACCTTTTACGATTTGTGGATGCATTGGGCAAACATAGTTAGGGTCTGAATGGCGTTTTGAATGCTCTACAACGCTGTCATTTTTAACATCATCAATACTTGCTGAGGCTGTGAATGTTTCATCGTAGTTTTTTGATGTTAACTTTGCGACAGTGTTGTCGTAGATGCTTTTATGTTCTGCTTCATCGGTAACAAACCAAGCAGCGGTCAGTAAAGTAGCAATAAGAACAACAAAGCTAAATGCTTTTAATATGTATTTCATGTGGTTTCTCTAAAACAAAAATATACAGGGCGGAATAAATTACGCTGTAGTGGCTATGTAAATTTAGCAAGGTGAGTTTAGGCGAGTTTTAAGAGATTAATGCGCGGTGGACGATAAAGAGTTGAGCGAGTTTTTGTGATATGAGCTAACTGAGAAGCTCGAATATATTGTGCAGGAGAGATAAATATAAGGTTAACAGTTTCAAACTTAATCGCATTAAGATTGGCTTGTGCCTGATCACAGTCACACTCATCGCAATGCGTACAAAGTATTTTTTCAGATTTTTCACAGCAGTCGTGATCCATTGGCATACTGCTTTCTACAACTTCAACTTCCATTATTGTTCTAAAATCAACCTGCATAGCACAAGAAAATGACTGTCCAACTGCGGAAATTAGCGGTGCGCCCATCATGGTTATAATGAGTAAAAAACTGGCTAATTTTTGAAAAGCTATGCGCATAAGTCTAGTTTACGTGATTTCAATTTTTTTGGATGCTTTTTTTGACTGAATTAGAATCAGTTGAACCTTTCAAAAACAATCCGCAACTAAGGAAACTGGATAATATTAGTTTTCTCTAATATACTTGACAAAAATAGATACATATAATCAAAACGGACTTATTATGGGCTTTACAAAACTACTAAGAAAAATCGCAACAGGTTCTTCAGAGCTAAACGTGGCGGACTCTTCAAAACCGATCAATATTACAGCAAAACTTTCAAGTATAACGGTTAAACATCAGGGCAAACCGATTGTTATTGAGCGCAATCAAGATACACACGCCAAAATTAATGATTTATTTGCGAAAACCTCCCGCCCTTGCCCGCCTTTTTGTGTTCAACCAATGATTATAGCGCCAGGTGTAGATACTATTGGCGAATTAGAAATGCTTGATTATTTACAACAAGCAGCCAATCAGACAGCGACGGATGAATCAATCTTAATTATTGATTCACGCATAAAAGAATGGGTTGATAAAGGTACAATTCCCAGTGCTAAACATATCCCTTGGACATCATTAGTTATTAGCAATGACAATACATTAAACGATGTCATATCAATTCTTAGGCAATCTTTTGGAGTGAAAATAGCCGAAGGCACTAATGCAGGGGAAATGAGCGAAGCCTTTGAGCGAGGTAATATCAGTGAAAAATTAGACTTTACAGAAGCTAAAACAATAGTCATGTTTTGTAATGGCAGCTGGTGCGGGCAAACGCCAGAAGCTGTACAGGCGTTACTAGACTTATCTTACCCTGCTGAAAAATTGAAGTATTTTCGTGATGGCATGCAAGGCTGGCTGTCACTTGGACTAACTACCATCACCTCTCAATCTAAAGCCAAAAAAGGTGCAGAGCCAGCTTGCAAATTAATTTCTAAATAGTACTTTATTTTGTTGATCTAGTTTTTCTTGAAGGTACTATAGAAGTAAGCAAATAAAGAGAGACTTTTGCATTGTATTTTGGTTACGAGAAAGTTTAACCTGTTTTTCTACGCCACTGACTTATGCAATACTTCATTGAAAAATGCAGACAGTTAGACAGTGGTTATATCAGGTTCTAGAAACTCACGATAATGAACGCATGGGTCGCTTGATGAATGCGTTTCTGATGCTACTAATTTTCCTTAATATCATCGTTATCATTGCTTCATCCGAGGCGCAAATAGATCAAAGATTTCATCATGCTTTTGTTGTTTTTGAAATTTTCTCACTGATTATTTTCACGCTTGAATATCTGCTTAGGGCCTGGGTTTCCATCGAGAACACGGCGTTCTCTCACCCTATCAAAGGACGCATAAAATACTTACTTACCCCCATGGCTTTAATAGATCTATTGGCCATTCTACCCTCTGTGTTTCTATTATTAGGTGCTGACTTATTAATTTTACGTGCTTTACGTCTCATACGTTTATTCAAATTAACCCGTTATTCTCGCTCAATGGATTTGCTACTAACCGTAGCGCGGCAGGAAGCCGATACGATTCTTTCCGCTATTTTTATTTTAATTATTCTGATTATTATAGCCGCGACAGGTATTTTTATGATCGAAGGGGATGCCCAGCCTGCTGAGTTTGGTAGCATCCCGCGAGCCCTTTGGTGGGCGACAGTAACACTTACAACCGTCGGGTATGGCGATGTAGTTCCTATCACCACTATGGGGCGTATTTTAGGCATCTTTATCGTTATTACAGGCATAGGCATTGCGGCATTGCCGGCTGGAATTTTAGCATCTGGATTTACCACCGAGATTAATCGTCGCCGGGAACGATATAAAGCATTTATCGTGGGTCACTTGCAAAACGGCATTCTAAATTCTGCAGATAAAGAGAGCTTGAATAAAATCCGCACCGAACTGGGTATAAGCCGCAATGATGGTGCTTTAATGTTAAATGAAGCACGTAACGAACAAAAAATATCGAGTAAGGTTTTTTGCCCACACTGTGGTAATGATGTACATATCCATCATTACCGAGAAAATAAAATACAAGCAAAGGAAAAGGTAACAAAATGAAAAGAATTGAACAACTGCAAAAATTATCCCGCGAACATCATGGCTCTTTAGTTATGGCTAAAAACTTAATGGAAGTTGCTGAAAGTGGCGATGATGCAGCGTTAATTGAGGCAATTGAAACCCTAAAGGCATATGATGAAGATGAGCTTGAAGTGCATTTTCAGCACGAAGAACGCACCATCTTTAGTGTGATTTTTAGAAACTATCAAGAGCACATCGCCCTAGCCACAACTCTATTAAAAGAACATGGTTTAATGCGACGTATGATTCCAGCAATAACACCTGAAACGGCTAAAAAAGATTTAGCCGACTTTGGCTTAGTGTTAAGAAATCACACGCGTATTGAGGAACGCGAGCTTTTTCCAATCATTGAAGCTGAATTTAGTGACGAAGAGCTTGCTGCGATACTAAACTTTGTTCCGCTAGATTGACAATCTACGCCAACCCACACTTACTAGACAAAGCAATAAGCATTAAAAAAGGCTGGCAGAGATAATCTACCAGCCTTTTTTAATGCTTATAACTGTAACGAGCTTTAACCCTGAGCTTGCATCTCTGCAGGTCGCACAATATCAAAACCAGACTGATACCATGAAATGATTCCACCGCGTAAGTTAAGCGCTTCTATCTCAGTATTTTGCGCAAGGTAAGAACAAGCTTGCCCTGAACGTGCGCCGCTTCGACAATAAATAACTATTTTTTTGTCTTTTGAAAGCTCGTTAACCTTCAAAGGTAAAGTATGAAGTGGTACAAACTCGCCACCTTCTATAATACCTTGAGCAAACTCAGCTTGCGAGCGGACATCCAGTAATTGGATGTTATCACCGTTATCCATCATTTCTTTTAACGCAGCTGCGTCGATTTCTTTTACGCCAAACATTCAATAAACCTTTATAAGTAAATACTAATAAACTTATATTATATTTACATAGTGAGTTAGTCAAGATATTAGTGCCTACTGGGTATGCGTTAAACAAACTATTTTATGTTAATCTGCCTGAACTAAAATCGTGAAACACCATCAATATAGTAATGAAACATAAATTTAAAGCCTTTCTACTATTTGCTAAGCTTATTGTTCGTTTTTAATATTAAAGCTGAGTTAGACCTAAAGTTACCAAAGGGTTTTGCATCCCCAGAACAAACCAGTGCTAGTCAGCAGCAATTCTTCGCGCCCTTAAAATCACAAATTAACGGCTTAAAAATTTTAAGAAAACTGAGAGCTTCAAAAGAGTATATTGAAGATCCAGAAGTCAGCGAATGGATTCGCGCCTTAGGCAATAGGCTAGTTTCTCGCTCACTTGGCTCAACCAGCCCATTCTATTTTTTAGTTTCTAAAAACACATCTCTTAATGCATTTGCAACAGAAGGAGGGGTCGTTGTAATTAATGCAGGCCTTATTTTAAAGAGCGATTCTGAAAGTGAAGTCGCTGCAGTGCTGTCCCATGAAATTGCCCATGTCTCACAACGCCATATCACACGCCTTAAAGCTAAGGCAGAGAAGATTGAATGGGGATCAAAAGCGGCACTTGTAGCAGGTCTAATTGCAAATACAAAAAATCCCCAGGCAGGACAAGCCATCCTAAATACAACGATGGCTACAATAGCGCACAAACAACTGGCCTTTACGCGTGAAGCAGAGGCTGAAGCGGATAGAGAAGGTTTACGCATTTTAACAAGGGCTGGGTATGACCCGCTGGCAATGCCTTCCGTCTTACAAAAATTAGAACAATTTGCTAATAACAATACTGCAGGTGTTCGCGAGTATCTACAAAGCCACCCACTTACACAACGGCGTGTCAGCGATACTTTTGTAAGAGCAAAGCGCCTTGGGAAGCACCAAAGGAAAAGTTGGCCCACATTTTTTTATGTACGTGAAAAAATTAGAGTACTCTCCAATTCGCCAATATCAACACCGAATAATGTAACAGCAAGCGTTAAACGGTATTCAATGGCTCAAACGCTAAACAAGCTATCAAACGTCAACTAAC
>Ga0256839_1006037_pt1 | contig 10857 bp, 16 predicted proteins | sample 354166metaG_FD_185968 | JGI IMG/M metagenome (GOLD analysis project Ga0256839, IMG submission 185968) | Hydrothermal vent microbial communities from Mid Atlantic Ridge, Atlantic Ocean - 354-166 | ecosystem: Environmental > Aquatic > Marine > Hydrothermal vents | place: Atlantic Ocean: Mid... | reverse complement strand
GAGAAGGAGGAAGAGAAGCCTGGAGAGGTGAGGGAAAGTGGCGAGGATGGGAGGACAGAGGAGGCTTAAAGCCCTAGCGGCGCCCAGGTTCTGGCCTATACTTAGGAAAGAGTATAAGTGGACCGTTAAGCCGAGGCCGGGACCCCACCCGGCTGCCAGGAGCCTGCCCCTACTGCTAATAGTCAGGAACGTCCTAGGCTATGCCACCACTGCCCGTGAGGCCAGGAAGCTCATATCCGAGGGCCACTTCAGGGTCGACGGCAGGGTCAGGAAGGACTACAAGTACCCTGTGGGCTTCATGGACGTCCTCGAGATAGCGGATACGGGGGAGGCTTACAGGTTCCTCCCGTACCCGACTAAGTTCTTCACGCTCCACAAGATATCGGGGGACGAGGCTAGGGTTAAGCCGGTTAGGATAGAGAATAAGACCACAGTTAAGGGCGGCCACATCCAGTTGAACCTCCATGACGGGAGGAACATACTGGTGAGAGTCAAGGATCCCAGGAAACCCGTCGAGGACGCCTACAAGACTATGGGGACACTGGTGATAACCGTGCCAGACCAGGAGATCAAGGGCTACTACCAGTTCGAGGAGGGCAGCATAGCCATAGTTATAGGCGGCAGGAACGTTGGGAGAGTCGGTAGAATAGTTGGGGTACAGAGGGGGTGGGGCAGGAAGCGGAGCATAGTGACCTTGGAGGATGCGAGCGGCAACATGTTCCAGACAAGCATGGACTACGTCTTCGTGATAGGGAGGGAGTCGCCCTCAATATCTCTCCCCGAGGGTGCGTGGAAGTGAGCGCCGGACAGGAAAGTGTTCTAGAGGAGATGCGCTCCAAGATACTGGAGGAGTGGAAGAGGAACCCTATGCGCAAGCCCAGAATAGCCAAGGTCACTGTTAACATAGGCGTCGGCCAGAGCGGTGAGAGGCTTTCAAAGGCCGCTAAGGTCCTCGAGGAGCTGACGGGTCAGAAGCCCTCCTACAGGAAGGCTAAGAGGACTATAAGAGCTTTCGGGGTAAGAAAGGGCGAGAACATAGGCGTGATGGTAACGCTGAGGCGTGAGAGGGCATTAGAGTTCCTGAAGAAGGCCCTCGACGCTGTGGGCTTCAGGCTGAAATCGAGTAGCATAGACGAGCACGGTAACATATCATTTGGCATAGAAGAGCACATACTGATCCCCGGCGTAAGGTACGACCCACAGGTCGGGATCTTCGGCATGGACGTGTGCATCACGATAGAGAGGCCGGGATACAGGATAGCGAGGAGGAAGAGGGCTAGAAAAGGACATATACCTAGAAGGCACAGGGTGACAAAGGAGGAGACAATGGTACTCTTATCAGAGATGTTCGGGGTTAAATGGGTGTAAGGGGTGGCGATAGGATGGGGAAGATAAGGCCGCCCAAGCCCAAGAAGATGGGGCGCGGCGCCCAGAGATGCCAGAGGTGCGGCTCGAGGGACGCAGTAATACAGAAGTACGGGATATACCTGTGCAGGCAGTGCTTCCGCGAAGTGGCGCCGACGCTGGGGTTCAAGAAGTACATGTAGGGTGATACAAGATGGTAATGATGGATACTCTCGCCAACGCCCTGGCCTCCATTAAAAACGCTGAGGCCAGGGGGAAGAGGACGGCGATAATAATGCCTGCCTCGAAGCTCATAGCCTCCGTACTCAAGGTTATACAGAGGGAGGGTTACATAGGCGAGTTCGAGTACATAGATGACGGCAGGTGGGGAAAGTTCAGGGTTCAGCTGCTTGGCAGGATCAATGATATAGGCGTCGTGAAGCCGCGGCTCCCCATAGGCTACAGGCAGCTGAGGTCCCCGCCAGAGAGCCTTAGAAGGTACCTGGCCAGCCGTGACATGGGCATACTGATCCTATCAACGAGCAAGGGTGTCATGAGCCATAGGGAGGCTATGGAAAAGAAGACTGGCGGCATAGTGATAGCCTATGTCTACTAGCGTCCCCCCAGCCGTCACCTTATCCTAAAGGATTTTAGCCAGCCCATTTCATGAAAGCATGGGTGCTATGGGTATGGCTAAGGACGTACACATCGTCGACGAAATAGAGGTCCCCGAGGGGGTTTCAGTGGAGGTGGACGGCTACAAGGTCAGGGTGTCGGGGCCCAAGGGATCCCTTGAGAGAGACTTCTCCCATGCCAGGGGCGTGGTTGTGAGAGTTGAGGGCGGCAGGGTGGTGGTCGAGGCCTTCTTCGCTGACGCCAGGAAGAGGGCCTTGCTTGGGAGCATTGCAGCCCATATAAGGAACATGATAAAGGGGGTTACAAAGGGCTTCCGTTACAAGCTCAAGATAATCTACAGCCACTTCCCTGTTAACGTTAGAGTAGAGGGGGACAGGGTTGTCATCTCCAACTTCCTGGGTGAGAAGGCTCCCAGGGTCGCCAGGATCCTTGAGGGGGTCACGGTAAGGGTGCAGGGCCAGGACGTTATAGTCGAGGGCATAGACATAGAGAGGGTTGCACAGACAGCGGCCAACATAGAATTGGCCACCAAGATAAAGGACAAGGACAGGAGGAAGTTCATGGACGGAATCTACATCTATGAGAGGGGTGTAGCAGAGTGAGGTACGAGATGCCAGAGGATCTGAGGGCCCGTAGGAGGCTGCAGAGGAGGATCTCGGCTAAGAGGAAACCGTATTTCGTGAGGTACCTCTCATGGAGGTTCTGGAAGTTCGAGAGGAGGGACTACTGGAGGAAACCCAAGGGTATAGACAACAAGATGAGGCTACAGTTGAAGGGGTACCCTCCCATAGTCAAGTCGGGCTATGGTTCGGCCAGGGAGGTTAGGGGCCTCCACCCGAGCGGCCTCCAGCCCCTGGTCGTCTCGAGCGCCAGGGACTTGGAGGGGGCGGATCCCGGGAAGCACGTAATATATATTTCCTCTACAGTGGGGCTGAGAAAGAGGATCGAGCTTGCAAGGATCGCCAGTGAGAGGGGCTTCAAGGTAGCAAACGCCTAGGAGGTGCCAGGGTTTGGACTACAGGATACAGAGGAGGCTCGCGGCCCAGATACTCGGTGTAGGCGAGTCCAGGATCTGGATAAGCCCGGATCCCGAGCACTCGGAGGAGATCAGCCAGGCGGTCACCAGGAAGGACGTGGAGGCGCTTATAAAGAGGGGCCTCATAGGTGTTAGGCCCGCGAAAGGCAACGCCCACAGGTGGCTTGAGAGGAGGGAGAAAAGGAGGAGGGGCAAGAGGAGGGGACCTGGCAAGAGGAAGGGCAAGGCTACTGCCAGGCTAGACCCCAAGGCGAGCTGGATGGGGAGGATTAGGAGGATCAGGAGGTACCTGCGCTGGCTAAGAGACCACGGGGTTATAGACAGGAGAACCTACAGGAGGCTCTACATGCTAGCGAAGGGCGGCACCTTCAGGGACTTAGGGTCTCTCAGGAGGTACATGGAGGAGCAGGGCATACTTAAGAGGGAGGTGTAGACAGGTGGGCAGGGGGCCCAGGTACAGGGTGCCCTGGCGCAGGAGGCGCGAGGGCAAGACCAACTATCGTAAGAGGCTCAAGATGGTACTGTCCAGCAGGCCGAGGCTGGTCGTCAGGCTGACCAACAAGTACGTGGTAGTCCAGGTGGTTGAGGCCAGAATAGAGGGAGACCGTGTCATCGCGGCTGCCCACAGCATAGAGCTGGGCAAGCGCTACGGTTGGAAAGGCGACCCCAACAATACTAGCGCATCCTACCTCACAGGCCTATTAGCAGGGTATAGGGCCCTGCTAAAGGGGGTCAGAGAGGCCGTGCTAGACATTGGGTTGAGAAGCCCTAAGAGGGGCGCCAGGGTTTTCGCCGCCCTCAAGGGGGCAGTCGACGCCGGGCTCGAGGTGCCCCATTCGAGCGAGATTCTCCCAGACGAGGACAGGATAAGGGGGAGACACGTTGAAGAGTACGCTCTAATGTTGCGCAGGGAGAATCCTGAGAGGTATAAGGAGCTTTTCTCCCAGTACCTGAAGAGGGGGCTCAAGCCGGAGGCGCTTCCCGAGCACTTCGAAGAAGTACTATCTAAGATTAAAAAAGAGCACGAGGTATTAATTGCAAGGGCCGGGCTACAAGGGTCGGGTGAGTGAACTTGGCCGCTGAGGGAGTAGAGCTAGAGGAGTGGAAGCCCCGCACCCGCGTGGGGAGGCTAGTCAAGGAGGGCAAGATAACCAGTATAGACGAGATATTCAAGAGGAACCTGCCCATACTGGAGACCGAGATAGTCGACGTGCTCCTCCCCAACCTAGACCACGAGATAATAGATGTTGGCATAGTCCAGAAGATGACCGATGCAGGGAGGATAACCAGGTTCAGGGCAGTTGTAGTCGTGGGCAACGGCGACGGCTACGTGGGCATCGGAAAGGGGAAGGCCAGGCAGTTCAGGTTCGCCATAGAGAAGGCGATCAGAAACGCCAAGCTAAACATTATACCCGTTAGGAGGGGCTGCGGTAGCTGGGAGTGCACGTGCGGCGAGGCCCATAGCGTGCCCTTCATTGTCAGGGGTAAAAGTGGTAGTGTCGAAGTGACGTTAAAGCCGGCGCCCAAGGGCACGGGTTTAGTGGCAGGCGATGTAGCAAAGACAGTTCTCAGGATGGCCGGCATTACTGATGTCTGGACACAGACCCGAGGCGAGACGAGAACCAGCTACAACTTCGCCAGGGCCACTTACCTGGCGCTCAGGAGCACGTACAAGCTTGTCACGCCCGCCGACTGGGCTAGAACCTAGCAGCTGGGGTGCGCTCTATGCCCCTGTATGCGGTAGTCAGGATCCGTGGCATGTCGGGTGTCAGGCCTGAGGTCGAGAGAACCCTCTATCTTCTCAGGCTTAGGAGGAAGTTCGCCGCCAGCATCTACCACGACTCCGTCCCCGGGGTACTTGGTATGCTTAGGAAGGCCGAGAACTGGGCTACCTGGGGCGAGATAGACAGGGAGACCCTTATACTCTTGCTGAGGCGGAGGGGCAGGATCCTCGGCGATAAGCCTTTGACAGACGAGTGGGTCAAGGAGAAGCTGGGCCTGTCGGGACTGGAGGAGCTTGCAGATAAGCTACTAAGCGGGGAGCTACACTACCATAAACTGGAGGGGCTAGGGGTAAAGCCTTTCTTCAGACTCCACCCGCCCCGAGGCTCCTTCAAGGGGTCGATAAAAAGGCACTACGGGGACAAGGGGGAGCTAGGCTATAGGGGGAAGGCGATCAACGAGCTCCTCAAGAGAATGATCTAAGGGGTGTTCTCTAGTGGTCGTGAGGTCGAGGAGGAAGAGCAGGAGACTCAGGGGAAGAACTAGGACCATGGGCTGGGGCAGGATAGGACAGCACAGGAAGAGCGGGTCTAGAGGCGGTAGAGGCGCTGCGGGACTGGGCAAGCACAAGTGGACGTGGACCATAAAATACGCTCCCACGTGGTTCGGGAAGAGGGGCTTCAAGCCGCCCAGGATAAGAGTGGGAGCGGAGGTTAAGGCGATCAACGTGGGGGAGCTAGCAGAGCTGCTAGACGACCTGAAACGCCGGGGAGCCCTGAGCTTTGAGGGAGAAACGCCCGTGGTCGACCTAAGCTCTATGGGTATACACAAGCTCCTAGGGAGAGGAGAAATAAGGGACCCGGTTAAGGTGATCGTGGCCAGCGCCAGCAAGAGCGCGAGAGAAAAGATAGAGAAAGCGGGAGGCTCGATCGCCGCACCATCGTGACTGCGGCTCCTAGCCTATCGACACCTTCACCGGTATTGGCCTAGTGAGGCAGTACATGGCAGGGCATCTCTCCTCAGCCTGTCTAATGATCTCCTCTACCTCCTCTCTTCCAGCGTCTTCAGTGTCTATGTTAACCTTGAATTCTATACCCTCCAGTATGGGCTTGTCCGCTAGCCCGAAAGTTTTCGAGAAGTCGTACGACGCCTCTACTGTGACCTCTAGTACTTTCAGCTTGACGCCCTTCTCCGAGGCTATAGATGCTATGGTCCCTGCAAAACATGATGTGAGCCCTGCCAGGCATATGTGCAGGGGGCTCGGCGCCGATCCACTCCCCCCCATGAACTTGGGGAGATCAACCACTATATCGGCCTCTCCCTCCTCGAACTTAACTCTCGTCTTGAACTGGGGTCCCTCTCCAAGGTTCCATGACCCCTTTATGACCATTCTCCTCTTTACGACGCTGGGATCAGACTTAGCCTTTTCCACTACCTCCCTCACTTTACCTATATTCACGTTGTTTAGCCTCAACTCTAGCTCCGACATTTGGGTCACCTGATCTAATAAGGTCTCTGGCGGGCCTCTGAAAAACATTTGTCAGTACATTTCCACACACTATTTTTGTATCTTTCAAACACTCATTTTTAAATAGTTAAAAACCCTAGCTGCCAGTCGCCCCGTCCCTATTGCTGGCCGTTATTTAAGCCGGCCGGGAAGGTACTAATGCGGTAGTAGAGAGGGGCCGGGCATATGGGATCGTGCAATAGGATTCTAAGGGTTAGGGACACTGTTCTAGAGACAGTGAACCAGGTCAACCCCAGCCACACGAACCCTCTGGGGATACTCCACGGGGGAGTCGCCCTCAGGTGGATGATCCTTGCGGCGACCATGGCGGCAATGAGGGTGGCACGCGGCTACACGGTGCTCGCCAGGCTAGACAATGTTTTCTTCTTGAAGCCTGTGACTCTAGGCGATCTTGCTGTAGTGACCTCCTGGGTCGAGTATGTTGGCAGGTCCAGCCTGGAGCTAACGGTTGTTCTAGAGAGCGAGAAGCCCTCGGGCGAGAGGCACGTGACGACAGTTTCACACCTGACAATGGTGGCGGTCGACGAGACGCTGAGGCCTAGGAGCGTTGGGGCCTGTATAAGCCCTCAGGGTAGGGAGGAAGAGGAACTATATTCCGAAGCCGAGAGGCGTAGGGAGGCCAGGCCGTCTAAGCCGGAGAGGACTCAGAGGGCCCTGGACACCTCGCTTCCAAAACCTCTGGTTCCAGGCTACTCGCTCTCCAGCCATAGGATAGCCAACCCCGAGGACTCCCTAGCCTACAATGTCGTTGATGCGAGCAAGCTGATGCACGTGATGGACGAGCTGGCGGCGATAACGGCTATGAAGTACGCTAGGGGGATAGTTGTGACAGCCTCCATCGACGCCACGGACTTCTATGTCCCTATAAGGGTGGGCGAGATACTGGGCATCCACTCAGCCCTCACATACGTGGGGAGGAGCAGCCTAGAGGTCACGGTCAAGGTCCTCAAAGACAACATAGGCACCGGGGAGACCTCTCACGCAGCGACAAGCTACTTCACGCTAGTGCACGTGGACAGGGAAGGGCGGAGCCTGCCAGTTAGAGAGCCTCGACACGAGACAAGCGCCTCCAGGGATATGATAGAGGAGGCTAGGAGGAGGAGAGCTGCTAGAATGGAGAGGCTATCATTCATAAGGAACAGGCTTGAGGAGCTCATGCCAATAGTTTCAAGAATCAGAGGCTCCCCGCCCTAACAGCGGACACCTCTGGCGCTCTACCTCGCTCCCAGCATTAGCTGGCTACGGGAGGAGTTAAAGTCGCCTCTGCTAGATACGCTAGAGACTGTCAGTTAAATGCCGCTATTTTTAAGCCCTAGAACTGTCCCTTTATGGGAGGATTAGGGATGAGGGTTGTTGGAAGCGCCTCCAAGGGGCTGCTGACTGGTAGGATGGCTAGGGGCTGTGATCTCTGCTTCCCGGGGGCCAAGACTGTAGTCTTCGTTACGGGGGTCTGCGATGACTCGTGCTTCTACTGTCCCGTGAGCAGGGAGAAGCTCGGCCACGATGTTTTCTACGTGAACGAGGAGCCCGTATCCTCCATAGAAGAGGCTGTAGTGGAGATTGAGAGATCGGGGGCCTTGGGGATAAGCGTTACGGGAGGCGATCCACTGGCCAAGCCTGATAGGGTGATCGCCCTCATTAGGGCTGTAAAGGAGGCTCTAGGCCCATGGTTCCACGTTCACTTGTATACAAGCGGCAGGTACGCCACGCCAGACCTCCTCAAGACTCTCTGGAGAGCGGGGCTCGACGAGATCAGGTTCCACCCCACAGACCCATTGTTTGTGGAGAGGATATCACTGGCCACGCGGGTGACAGGCATGAAGGTGGGAGCCGAGATACCTATAGCCCCTGGAATGGAAGACTACGCCATCAGGGTTATAAGGGCCGTTGAAAAGGCTGGAGGGTACTTCGTAAACCTTAACGAGATGGAGTTCGTGGAGCCGAACGCTCAAAGCCTCGCCATGAGAGGGTTCAGGGAGAGCAAGAGCAGACCCTTCACCGTGGAGGGCGCCCTAGAAGCTGGCATCAGGGTCGTCGAATGGGCCTCAAAGAACTCGAGCGTCCCAGTCCACTTCTGCCCGGCACCCTTTAAAGACTCTATACAGACAAGGAACAGGCTAGCCCGCCAGGCAGCACTCGATTCGAGATGGTACGAGACACCCACGGGAGAGGGAACACTCCTATGGGGGGAGCTAAGGAACCCCTCTAGGGAGCCGCCTGAAGGCCTGGCCGAGAAGGCGGGCCCCCGGCTCTTCCGCACATACCCTGATGAGAGGCTACTAAAGAAGCTGGAAGAAGCCTATGGGGGCGAAGCGGTAATAGTGGAAGGCCACCCGACCCGTACCAGGAGACCCATAGTTGCTGAGACCCGTATATAGGACACTCGGCTCTCCTCTGACAAGGATCGGCGCCGCGTTTAACGGTCAGGTCACGCGGGTTCTAGGCGGCTTACGCCCATTAAATGCTGGTACTTTCGGCTTTGTTTCGTTAAACTTAAACTCTTATTAAAGGCGGAGGCTTGTGGCCTTAGTTGGGGGGTTGCCAAGTATCAAGGCGTTGGACGCTAATAGGAACCCTATAAATAATTTGAAGGCCCCAGTCTAGTAGGTGTGGCGGGAGTTGGGCGATAAAGGGGATAAGGCGGACGTTTGCCTCCCTCGCACGGAGTTTTTGCACGAGGAGAAGGAGGTCCACAAGGCGCTAGGCCTCTCACCTGAGGAGAAGAATACCGCCATAGGGCTGGTTTCCGAGGCCGTTAAGAGGTCCAGGGTAAGCGAGATGCTAGAGTACATTTGGAGCGAGAAGTGCAATAGCCTCAGCATTAAGGGGAAGATATACGCGACGTTCAGGCTTGGGATGGACGTTTACGCGATAATACTCGAGAGAGCGCTGAAGTCTTCCGGGGGAGATAGGGGCGGTGAGTAGGGCTCCAAGGGCTCCAAGGGGCTTCAGGGACTTCGACCCCCCGCTCATGCTCCTTAGGAAGGAGCTCTTCTCCAAACTAGAAAGGGTGTTCCAGGCCTACGGCTTCGACCCCATAGACACTCCCTCGCTCGAGCACTGGGAGACCCTTGCTGGGAAGTACGGTGAGGAGGCGGAGAACAGGCTTATATGGCGGTTCAGGGACCCCTGGAGCGGCAGAGAGTACGCTTTAAGATACGACCTCACGGTGCCCCTGGCAAGGTTCATTGCCTCCCACAGGGATTTGCCCCTGCCCTTCAAGAGGTACCACATAGCCCCCGTCTGGAGGCACGAGGAGCCCCAGAGGGGCAGGTATAGGGAGTTCTACCAGTGCGACGCGGACATAGTGGGAAGCGGGTACCCGGAGGCCGACGCTGAGATCGTTAACCTTCTAGTGTCAGCCCTCAACTCTCTGGGCCTCGAGGGCATGTTCAAGGTCAGGGTAAACGATAGGCGCCTCCTCTATGGGGTCTTCGAGGAGGAGCTGGGCATCGAGAACCCCTTGCCAGTGTATAGGGCTATAGATAAGCTTGACAAGATAGGCGTGGAGGGTGTCGTGGGGGAGCTGCAGAGGATAGGGCTGTCAAGCTCCATGGTGGACAAGGTAACCAAGCTAATAGAGCTGAGAGGCGAGCCCTCTGAGATGCTCGGGGAGATCGAGAAGAGGTACGGGTCTAACAGGCACGTGGCAGCCGCCATAGGCCACCTACGTGAAATGACAGACCTCCTAGAGTCTCCTGGAGCGGTAGAGTTCGACATGAGCCTGGTGAGGGGACTGGACTACTACACGGGGCCCATAATGGAGGCCGTGCTCAAGGACCAGGCTATGGGTAGCATAGCCGGCGGCGGGAGATACGATGAACTAATAGGAATGTTCACTGGCGACCGCATACCAGCGACAGGCGTTAGCATAGGCATAGAGCGCATAATAGACGTTGGACTGGCGACCGGGATCTATAGCCTGGAAAAGAGGACCAGCACCCAGGCCCAGGTAATAGTACTCGACAGAGGAAGCTTCAAGTACGCCTGGAACGTTGCAGCCACGCTAAGGCGTAATGGAGTGAACACGCGCATAGACCTCGGGAGGACGAGCCACAGGATACAGCTCAAAAAAGCCAAGAAGCTCGGGATACCCGTGATAGTCTTCATCGGCCAAAAGGAGCGCGAGGAAGGAAAGGTCACAGTCTACTATACAAAAACGGGCGTAAGAGAAGAATACAGGCTCGAAGAGGCGGCATCCAAGATAAAAGACTCTATTTAAGGTAAACCGGCTGCCAGTAATCCTAGCGCGGGTCAGGATATCATGTCTGCTATCCTGTTTATAGCCTGGTATATCGCATAGGAATACGCTATTGACCCGTATGCCACGGTTCTCCCAATAGAGGGCCTCACGGTCTCTGCAAGGAGCAGGCTATACTCCTCCCTCAGCAGCCTGTAAATGTCGAGTTTAGCGGTCTCCCCCTTATATATAGACTGTCTCACATTCTCCAGCTCGATCTCTAGGAGATACAGTGACCTCTCTCTGAGTCTCTCCGATAAACTGTTAATGTTACGCCAGGCCATTAAAGGAAAAGCTATTATCAGCATTGGCACGACCAGAGAAGCAGGATAGCAACGAAGGATCTCTGCC
>Ga0256839_1006036_pt1 | contig 10858 bp, 11 predicted proteins | sample 354166metaG_FD_185968 | JGI IMG/M metagenome (GOLD analysis project Ga0256839, IMG submission 185968) | Hydrothermal vent microbial communities from Mid Atlantic Ridge, Atlantic Ocean - 354-166 | ecosystem: Environmental > Aquatic > Marine > Hydrothermal vents | place: Atlantic Ocean: Mid... | reverse complement strand
TCTACAATCGTTTGACGGATTTCGATCTCAGTGAAAACTCCATCATCCGCCGTGCCCATGAAGGAGGTCGTGTCGTCCTGTCCCCGTCTCCCGAACACCACGCCCTCTATGCGGACAAACGCAATCTTATCTTGTTTGGAAATACTGCCAAATTGGCCGAATGGGGGCTGCAAAAAACACACATACAGGCGTTAAAAGGTGTACCAAGAACCTATAATTTAACACCAGAAAATGCCGATGTTCTTTGGGCGGAACGCAAAAAATACTTCTTCAAACCCAAAGACGGTTATGGCTCCAAGGCGGCTTACCGAGGCAGTAAAATCACGAAAAAAGTTTGGGCGCAAATCTCGGGTGGTACCCATGTAGCACAAGAATTTGTCCCCGCACCTGTGCGCTTAGTGAACTTAAAGGACGGCACTGTGAAACTTAAATTCGATCTACGCATATACACTTATGCGGGCGAAAGCTTTGCTATGGCTGCCCGTGTCTATCAAGGCCAAACCACAAATTTCCGCACCAGGGGCGGTGGTTTCGCCCCGGTTATCCATATGCAAGACGGTGGCTAAATATAAAAACACAAGGCCGATTTTATAAATATAGTGAGCGCCGCCTCAGGCAATGGTTTTGTTAAGTCCAACCGAATTTCGCGGTTGCCGTGATAAAGAAACATATCAGGATGAATGTTACGAAAGTCTTCAATAATACTGGTAGAACACGGAACATAAATGGAATAAGTACCGACCTCAGAATCACCATCAATGCGAATAGGCGCACCGGTTTTAGGGTTACGCGTAGCAAAGCTAATCTGCCCCCATTTCAAACTTTCTTCAAATTGCCCAATCTCTTTTGAGGTTTCCGCTATATCTATAATGAACGACCTTAGCGCACGTAATCGTTGACCGAGTACAGGACTATAAGCACCGAGTTTTGCCGCAACATTCGGGTTGTCTTGCATATAGTTATTTAGCGCCCAATGCTTTGAGGATTTTAGTTAAAGGACAGAAGCCTGTTAAACCTGATTGTGTTAAATTCAGCCCTACGAAAACGGTAAACCAGAGCCAGCTCATTTTTGCCAGATTTATTTGCCCCATTACATGGCCAAGCACTAAGCTGAGTAAAATAAACAATCCAGCAAATGTCATTGTTAGTCTTTGTGCCGTCATACTGACCTCCTAAATATCAAAGTTATTCATAATGCAAATATAATTTCGTATTTGCGCAAGTAAATAAATAATTTTGCCCTGCGACAATAAGGCATTTATTTACTGCGCAAGCTGGCGATATTACTCACCCAGTTTTTGCCGTCGAAATCTTCTGATGTCACAGTCTCAAAGCCCGCTTTATCAACGCATCTGAAATTCACACTATAACCGTCCGGGTGTGAACGCGGCGTATAAAACGGTTTAACGCCACAGGTCTTGCAAAATGTGTGCTTAGCCGCATGGGTGTTAAATGTGTAAGTGGTGATGTTATCTGCGCCAAAAATAAGGCGAAAGTCTTTGGCCTTAACAATCAAATGTAAGAACCCCGTCATCTCACAAATAGAGCAATTACATTTGGTGAGCGTGACATCTGTATATGTGCGGACTTCGAATTTCACTGCACCACAATGGCAACCACCTTTATGCCAAATTTTCTTTTGGTTTTTCATAAAACCTCTATAAGGCGCTCATGAGCAAAAAACCACACCCAAATGATAGCAGTCAAATATATCTGATTACCCCGCCGCAGATCGACAACTTGACCGCTTTTAGCGAATTGTTAGAACAAGTTTTGGCGGCAGCGCCTGTGGGCTGTTTACAACTGCGCTTAAAGAACACCGCACACGAACAAATTGTTGAAACTGGCCGCGCACTACGCCCCATCACCCAAGCCTATAATACGGCACTGATTATCAATGATGACCCGCATATTGCGGCTGAAATCGGCGCGGACGGCGTTCATTTAGGCCAATCTGATTTGCGCGAAATTATGAATATTAAATCTGCGCAAGAACTGCTAAAACCTGGTTCCATCATTGGTGTAACCTGTCATAATTCAAAAGATTTAGCGTTCAAGGCAGGTTCAGATGGTGCCCATTATATTGCCTTTGGATCATTTTTTGAAAGCACGACAAAACCGGATGCAAGTCCCGCAGATTTGGAGCTTCTGACATGGTGGCACGAAACAATGGAAATCCCGAGTGTGGCCATAGGCGGCATAACATTGGACAATGCCCAAACCGTAATCGCGGCAGGCGCGGACTTTATCGCACTATCTGCTGGCGTCTGGAATTACAAACATGGAGCCGTGCAGGCCGTAAAATTGCTGTCGGCATTGTGTGCGCAGCATACACGGCCACAACCCCTCTAACTACTCTGGCCAACGAGACTCCCATGTCCGGATACGCTACGGCGCTCGCGGCATTTGAAACAGGTGATTATGCAAATGCCTTATCCCAAGCTAAATTTGCCGCCCTAGGCGGTGATGTGGATGCCCAGTTAATGGTCGGTCATATTTTGATGAATGGCCTAGCTGGACCTGCGCAAAAAAACGAGGCTGTGGACTGGTATAAGAAAGCTGCGGGTAGTGGCAATACGGATGCAATGGTGGCACTTAGTGAATTGGCATTAGGTTCGCACGGTGGCTTATCCCCTTCTGATGCCGTAACATGGTTAAGCCGCGCCGCAAATAAAGGGCGCACCGACGCCATGGTGGCTCTGACCGAGATTTATCTTAAAGGCAAAGGCACGGCGCCGGATCGCACATCTGCCCTTAATTGGCTGATTAAGGCCAGTAATTACGGCGATGCCAATGCTGAGCGCAAACTTGGAGATTTCTATTTTGAGAGTGAGCCAAAGCAAGCGCTGAGCTGGTACGAGAAAGCGGCAGACAATGGCGATATGGAAGCCGCATATATAGCTGCAATCATGTATGCCGAAAACTATGATATTAAGCCAGACGCCCACAAGGCCGCAAAATTATTACAACAGGCCGCAATCGCCGGATTGCCCGCAGCACAGGCTGACTTTGGCTTGGTGGTGTACCAAGGGAATGGCATAGAACGTTCCGAGATTGAAGCCGCTCAATGGTTCAAAAAATCCGCCGAAAATGGCGACCCTGAAGGGCAATTCCTCTATGCATTCACACTCGCCAAAGGCGAAGGTGTCAAACAATCTTATGAAGAAGCTTATTATTGGCTCTTACAGGCTGAAAAGTCATCACCTAACACTATCGCGGAATATGACCAATCCCGCGCAGAACTTAAAAAACGCTTGGAAGAGAATGTTGACGCGGCGGTTTTATCGCGAGCAAGGGCGCGGGTTCTGGCGGGGAAGTAGGGGGAAATTCTCACCCCAAATGTAAACGGTAACCACCCGGCTCAGTCAGCAAGAGCGTCGCATTGCCTTTTTCTGGCTCAATTTTTTGGCGCAGACGGTAGACATGGGTTTCTAATGTGTGGGTGGTGACGCCGGAATTATAGCCCCAAACCTCGTGCAACAATTCTTCACGCGCTACGGGTTTGCCGCCAGCACGGTATAAATATTTAAGGATATTGGTTTCTTTTTCGGTCAAACGAATTTCGCGTGCCCCCTCTTGCTCCATTTTTTTGAAGGCAGGCTTGAACGCATAGGGGCCAATTTGAAATACAGCGTCTTCGCTTTGTTCAAACGAACGCAAATGCGCCCGCAAACGCGCCAAAAGAACGGCAAAACGAAACGGCTTGGTGACATAGTCATTAGCGCCGGAGTTCAAGCCTAAAATCTCGTTCATATCGCCGTCATTTCCCGTCAACATCACAATAGGTGCTGCCACACCAGATTTGCGCATCAATTGACAGGCTTCAGTGCCCAACATGTCCGGTAAATCCACATCCAGCAAAATCAGATCAAAATCTTTGTTCTTACTTGCCGCTATCGCTGCGCCCGCAGTCGCCACATCGTCGATTTCAAATTCATCATACAAATTGAACTGCTCGACCAATTCGACACGCAGATCATCATCATCATCGACCAGTAATATACGTTTTTTAACACTCATGCGTATGCGCCTCCTTATATGGTGGACTTTATAGCTTGCATTACAGGCGAATCTAATGCCAATTAGCTATCACCATATCACATAATCGTGGGTGGGTGTGAACAACGAGACTATATTATGAAAATAATTGTCGATACGGAGCAGAAAATATTACAGGTGGGCGCTCTATGTTTCCCCTGTGCTATTGGAAAAAACGGTGTTGTAGCACAATCAGAAGGCCGTGAAGGTGATGGAAAAACTCCGCTTGGCAAGTACACAATACGCTATGGTCTACACCGCAATGACCGCGTGTCATTGCCCGAAACAAAATTGCTATTCTGGCCTATTCGCCGTGATGATGGTTGGTGCGACGCCCCAGAAGACCCAGCCTATAACCGCCCCGTCCGACTACCCTATCCGGATAGCACCGAAAAACTATGGCGCGAAAGTTCTGTCTACGATATTATTATAGTCCTAAGCCACAATGATGACCCGCCTAAACCTGGCTTAGGTAGCGCAATATTTTTGCATATAGCCCGAGACGGCTTCACGCCAACACAAGGGTGCATTGCTATAGCTATGACCACTATGTTAGCGCTTATACCTCATATGAATCACAAAACCACAGTCAAGATTGTGTAAAAATCCCACTCCCCGGCAATATACCAGCCATTTCATCATGTAGCGAAAACAATATATACCCAAGCTATTCCTAGGCCGCCCTTAACCTCGTCTCTACTTGGTTTGTTAACTTTGTTTGTTGGTTAGGTTTTTAATCTATTACTATATAGTCACGGCTGGGATTAGGGCGGTATAATGATAATAAAAAACAATCGGATACTTAAAGCTATTTTGGGGGGCATGTTTCTTTCATGCGGCTTCAGCGCTATCGCACAGGCAGACACACTCGACAGGCCTTTTTTTCGTACGCAATCTATTGTCGTCGTCATGGGTGGGGATGATTTTAGCGAAAACGGCGGAACCGCTCTCTACGCCGTTGATTTTAACCTGTTGACCAGCGTGTCTGGTACATCGGCCAATGATATTATAGGCGTAGACGGCGTAGCGACTAATTATAATACAGGTCAATTCCACGCTATTTCAAACGGCGCAGACAGTGGCTATGAATATGACATTATCAATCCTGTTTATGGCGGCGTGTTTACTTCGGTTGGGCCACATCAAACCCTTGATGCCAATGATTCTTACACTGCGTTCGGACTAGACGACACCACCGATATAGATTTAGTTACAGGCAGGCGCTCCTCGCAGTTTCTAGTAGCAAGCAATGCAGCCTTTGACATCTATGCCCAAGCTAGCAATCTCGTTGCTACAGGGGATTTCAGCGCTTATGATTATAGCAATATCCGTTACCGTTTACGTCTTCGTGTCACGGTTGCCGGGCGCCACGGCGCGAGCGCCCAAAACCCGTCAAATGGTGGTAGCGGTATTATTGCCAGCATTAACCGCCTGAGCCTGATGAGCGCAGGCCCGACCAAAGTCTTTGACGGCGGCAGGCGCACGGCGGCTAGTCGCGGTTCTTTGCTCGACCACGCAGTTAGCTTCCGGTCGATTTATAATCTAATCGGTGCAGGAACTGCCACAGATAATTACGACTTATCCATGGGTGCTGGTGCGCTCGGGGCGACGGTGACCTATACGGTTTATACGCCATAATCCGGATTGACCTTGTACGGCCAAGACGGGCATGTAGTGGGCATCGCGCAAACGTTTTGCGCAATGTAAATCTACCCCCATTTTTATTAACTATTAGAACCAAAAGTATAATAAAGCACCATGAGTGCTATCATCGTAAGGAACAGATAGAATACGCCATTGCCGTCAAACCATTTAAAGAATTTTTCAGTTTTCGGGTTCGGTTTTTTCTTCTGACCTCTTTGATTGAACTGGCTATGGCTAGAGTTTTTAGCGTTAGCGCCAGAGTCTGTTTCACCATCTATTTCATCCAAATCTCCGTGGGGGGTATCCTCATTCTGCTGGAAAAATTTATCAGCGAGCCAGTCATAAACTACCGGATTGAAATGTACGGAATTACGGTTGCTCTGCCAGCCAAACCGTTCAAAAATCAAATGGGCTACGGCTAAATTCAGCTTGGATTCAACATTAGTATCCTCGTCAAAAAACCCGTGAATATTCAGCATGTAATTCAAAAAAGCATTCTCGAAATCTGAATAGGCATCAATATCGTCAAGCCGCTCATCATCCAAAATTGCAGCCCAGCTATCCACGCGCCCAGCGCCCCAAGGAGATCTAATGAGAGCATGTACCTCATTCATCAATTGCTCAACAATCGTGGGCGTATATACCATGTCCGCTATAATTAGTTCATCTTGCCCCTGCATTTTCCATTCAGAATCAGCAATGTTGTCTTGGATACTTGTGCTATCATGGCTAGTGTCTGTGTCGCGTTCAAACGGCTCTTGCCTCACTACCGTATCCTCAGTTTCCATTTCCCGGTAACGAATATGCTCCCGCGCCTCATCATAAGCCGCCCGCAATGCCATAAACCCCTTTGGGTCTTCGTCTTGGCGGATAGATTTTAGCTTGGCGGCATAGGCGCGTTTCACGGCACGTAAATCCACATCTCGCGCCACTTCCAACATATCCCACCAGGTTGCCATTAGAAGATATTACGGTCTTCAAACGCTTTTAAATGCGGCTCTATTTCTTCGCGGACTTCGCTGATTTCGTGTTTGTTTTGCCGGGCTAGGACAGCTTCAAACACGGTTATCATATGTTGGATTTCTTGACGCATTTCGCCAAGATGATTTTCATATGCTTTGGCGAGCCTTGCCATAAAGGCAACATTCACCACCTCGTCGCGGGGGTGGACTTTAAGCTTGTCCAGCTCTTTGAACCGTGCATCGATTTCAGTTTTACTCAAGGCGCCTGGATTACCTTCAATCACGAGACGACTGACTTTATCGGTCGACAATACCTTAACCAATACTTCCAAAACCCCAGACACATCATAGGTGAACCGTATATCAACGACTTCGTGTTCTTTTGTATTTTTTGGAATCGGTACATTTACCTGCCCCAAAAAGACATTACTTGAAACACGTGGGGCTTCACCTTGATAAATCAGTAAATTGAGCTGGGTTTGGCCTTTATGAACGGTTGAGTTTCTGACTGACCGCGATACCGGGATAACGGTATTGCGCTCAATAACCGGCTGAAAATGCCCACTTTCATATTGATCGCGCCCTATCTCAATGCTCATTTCTGTCCCCAGCGTAAACGGGCAAACATCGGTCATGACAATATCGTCCAGCGCGCTGTGGCGGCTGACTAGTCCAGCCTGCACAGCAGCGCCCATAACAATAACATGATCCGGATTTATATTGTGAACGGGAAAAGTTTTGAACATGCGGGCTATCAAAGACCGCACAACAGGCATACGCGTTGCCCCGCCGACCAGCACGACTTGGTCGATATTTTCCGCCCGTAGCCCAGCATCCATGACCGCACGTTGTATGGGATGGCGGAGTTTTTTCAGTAAGCCCTCCGTGAGTTCTTCAAATTTGTTTCGGGTAAGGCTAAGGGTTTGTTCATTGGATTTATCATCAATAAATTTAAACGAGACTTCATGCTCGCTAGAGAGTTTCGCTTTGGCTTGATCGGCTAGATCGCGGAGCATTGCAGCTTTCTTGACGGACATTTTATCCAAATTCACATCTAATTTCTCTGCAAAATGTTTGGTGACGACATCAGTGAAATCCTCTCCGCCTAGAAACGCATCGCCCGCAGATGCCCGCACTTCCATAACCCCGTCAAACATTTCCAGGATAGAGACATCAAATGTGCCCCCGCCTAGGTCAATGACCAAAAATGTACTTTCTCCCTCTTTATCATTAAGACCATATGCCAGCGCCGCAGCCGTGGGTTCGTTGATGAGGCGCTCTACTTTTAGTCCAGCAATTTGTCCGGCAGCAAGAGTGGCCTTACGCTGAACATCATTGAAATAAGCAGGCACAGATATTATCGCCCGCTCAACAGGTGCGCCCAAATGGGCTTCAGCATCGGCCTTGAGGCTAGCGAGAACCAGTGCAGACAAGTCTTCGGCGCGGTAATGTTTTCGCCCAAGCTTCTGCCCCCAATTCGTACCCATATAACGTTTGAACCGAGACTGTGTTAGCTGCGGGTGTGTAACCAGTCTGTTCTTAGCCGCCTGCCCAACCAACACTTCTCCATTATCGGACAAACCAACAGCAGACGGTGTTAAAAAATCACCAAGCGCGTTAGGGATGAGTTCCGGGCCGTCATCGGTAAAAACAGAAATCAGAGAATTTGTCGTCCCCAAATCAATACCAACAATGCTCATAGATTCCCTCATAAATAAACACTCTGTATCGCAAACAAAGTAGCACTGTTCAAGTGCGAATGAAGTTGAGATTGACGGCTATTTATACTGTACCTATAGACTATACCTAAAGTCCGCAAAATAAGGGAAACTCATGCTCTATCTTTTACCCATCATTGCGCCGATTGCCGCCCTTTACGGTGCCACTAGGTTTTTAAAGGGCGAAAACCTATCCAAATATGATGAAGATTTCCCCGTCACATTTGAATGCAACCCGGACACGGACAGCCTGAAGAAAATGAACGAATATCTGTATGAAAACTTCGAAAAGCCCGCCAAGGGACATTCGGGTGGCGAGCCAATTATCGCCAAGCGCGAACGATTTGAACGAGGTGGGCTAGCACGCAACTTTCCGGGTGTTAAATTTACACCGCTCACCATTCCCTCAGGATGGGGAGACATTGGCGGCGAATGGGTGACAGCTCCAAAATCCAATCCTGACAAACGTATTCTCTATATTCACGGCGGCGCTTTTACGGTTGGGTCGTGCATATCCCATCGCCCCTTGACCAGTAAATTGGCCGAGTTAACTGGTGCCAGTGTCTGCGCCATAAATTACCGCTTGATGCCAGAGCATAAGCGCATGGCCAGTGTCAAAGATTGCCGCACGGCCTATAAATGGATTTTAGAGAATGGGCCAGATGGATCGTTTAGCGTCAAAAAACTGGCCATTGCGGGCGATAGCGCAGGCGGCAACCTCACTTTATCGACCATACAATGGACACGCAATGAAGGCTTGCGCCCCGCAGATGCAGTCGTCGCTTTATCGCCATCAACAGACAGCACATATTCCGCCGCCAGCATACGAGATAATATCAGCACCGACCATATGCTGCGCCCTATGGTCAAAAACTTGGTGAACATCCCCCAAAGTCTGCTATTGTGGGGTAGTTTAAAACAGCTCGGCGTCTCCCCCTCCCACCCAAGCATCTCCCCTATTTTTGGAAATCTCGCTGACCTTCCCCCAACGCTTATCCAGGCCAGTAGTGCTGAAATCCTCTATGATGATGCAAAACGCTATACGGTTAAAGCAAAAGCAGCTGGGTCGGAGGTAAAACTTCAAACCTGGTCGCACATGCCCCATGTCTGGCAAATTTTCGACAATATACTGCCCGAAGCAAATGACGCCCTTAAAGAAATCGCAAATTTCTTAAAAGACCATGGCCTCTAACAAAATCTACCTAAAGATGCATTAACTATATTTATACAGACTTTATTTATACAGTTTTGTTATCAAACCTTATGTGGAAGGTAAATAAAATAACATGTCTCAAGCTCTTGGGATTATATTGCGGTGCGCTTCTATACGGACTGACGGCAAATGCACAGGTTTTGACCTTAGATTTGGAGACCAAATTAGTGCCCAATGTGGGGGCGGGCTGGACGACGGTTTACCTTGAGAACACCTATACCAGCCCCGTAGTGGTGTGCAGTTATAACCTGCCAAGTTCTAGCGACCCCACCGTTACTACCCGCGTGCGCAATGTCACGTCCACAAGCTTTCAAGTGCGTATCCAGCAATTTGAAAATTCAAGCGTCGTAACCCCTTCAGACGTACACTGTATCATAGCCGACGAGGGAGCCTATAATAGCGGTGGGCTAAAATTCGAGGCGCGCACCGTATTATCAGACAGAACCTCCGGCCTTTCCGTGCCAAGCGGTTGGAATCTTGTGAACAATGAAGAGGTCACCGGCAGCCTAACCCAATCCTACGCCGCGCCCGTCGTACTGGGGCAAGTCATGAGTTTCAATGATGTCCGCGCTAGCGTGTTTTGGACAAATAATTGTGTCAATCGTGGCAATCCACCTTTTGTTGGCAATAGTCGCATATGTGTAGGTAAACATATTGGACAAATCAATTCCACCCGCGCCAGCGAAACAATTGGCTATATTGTTGCCGAGACCGGTAGTGGAACAGTTAACGATGTGGTTTTCGCATTGGCACGCGGTGCGGATACAATACGCGGTGTTGGCAATGCTCCGTCTTATAACTATTCTGTTGGCGATAATTACGATATTGGCATTGTGTCACAAAATGCTGAGGACGGTGGCCAAGGCGGATGGGCTGTACTTTATGGAGCCGATCCATTGCCGGCAAATCAAATCAGGCTGGCCATAGACGAGGAAGTTGTCGCAGGCGATACAAGTCGTACCCATACCACGGAACAAGTTTCCTATTGGGTATTCAAGGACAACCAAGTCACTAATCTTTCTGCATCAAAATCTGTCGCAATGTCCAGCGAGAGCGCATCACCCTATGCGATACCTGGCTCAGACGTAATATATACAATAAACGCCACCAATTCCGGTAGTAAATCCGTTGATATAGATAGCATGTATATCACTGACAAAATTCCATCGGATGCCGTATTTTATAACGGGGATATAGACGGGCCAGGCCCAGAAACGGGCACGGTCATTTTCACATCAACAGGCTCGGGTCTGACATTTACCGAAGCGACTGATTTGGCCTTC
>Ga0256839_1006035_pt1 | contig 10860 bp, 10 predicted proteins | sample 354166metaG_FD_185968 | JGI IMG/M metagenome (GOLD analysis project Ga0256839, IMG submission 185968) | Hydrothermal vent microbial communities from Mid Atlantic Ridge, Atlantic Ocean - 354-166 | ecosystem: Environmental > Aquatic > Marine > Hydrothermal vents | place: Atlantic Ocean: Mid... | reverse complement strand
CAGGTTGGCCGCGGTGGCAGCCGCCGCCGGTCCCGTTCTCGCCTTCATCGGCATGGTGGCCTCGGGCATTTCCGCCCTGGCCGGGCTGGTGGGGGCGATTGGCGGCTTGGGCGGCGTCATCGCGGGCCTGGGCGGTGCTTTGGCCGCGCTCACGGGGCCGGTGGGGTTGGCCGTTGCCGCGGTTGTGGGCCTCTACGTCGCCTGGCAGAAAAACCTTTTCGGCATCCGAGATCTTTTGGTCAATTTCGCCACCGCCGTCGAGTCCCTCTTTGTCGGTGTGTTGAATGTGTTGTATCGGTTCGGGCAAGTGGTGGTCACCGTTGGCAAGTACTTTCGGGTGGCCGCCGAGGAGGGGGATTACCTGAACGACTTTTTGGCCGATTTGCCCGGGCCGGTCAGGTTGGCCGTGGAACCCATCGGCCGATTCATCGGCACGTTGAGCGAGCTTGTGGCCACCATCGGCTACTTCCTCGGCATATCAAACAAAATGCCAAAGCTGGCGTATGACATTCAACAGGCGTTCTCCAAATTGGGTGAAGTGGTATCGGCCATCGGTGGATATTTCCGGGCGGTAGTAGAGGATGGCGACTATTTGAACGATTTCCTTTACGAGCTTCCCACACCGGTCAGATTGGTCATTGAGCCCATCGGCCGATTAATCGGCACGATTCGGGAGCTCGGGGGCACCATCGCCTACTTCCTTGGTATATCATCCAACATGCCTAAACTGGCATATGACATTCAGCGAACGTTCCAGGGCGTTGTTTCCGCCGTCCGCTCCATCCCCGACCGCATCCGGGACATTCTCAGAGGGGTGTGGGAGACGGTGTTCACCTGGCTCAGCAACCTGGGTCAAAGTATTCAACAAGCCGGCCGGAACCTGGTAATGAACCTGGTCCGGGGCATTCAGTCCGTGGCCACCGCGCCCATAGAGGCGCTCAAAGGCATTTTGTCCAATTTGCGGGCCATGCTGCCGTTCTCGCCGGCCAAGGTGGGCCCGCTTCGGGACCTGAGAGAAGCGGGCATAAAAATCGGGGAGGAGCTGGCCAAGGGCATGGCCCGTGGACAGGCCTGGGTGGCCCGGGCCGGGTGGGAGGTGGCGGCCGCCTCCTTGCCGGGGGTTGAAGGGCGAGGGGTTCCCGTCCCTGGGCCGATGGCGGCAACCGGCGGGTTACCGGTGGGCCCGGGCCAGGTGGTGATCAACGTTTACAACCCCCAGCCCAGGGCGGCCGAGGAGGACATCCTGTTCCAACTTCGGAAATTGGCGCTCATGGGCGTCATCGGAGGGTGACCCGTGGGCAAGGACATTACGAAGATTGAGCTGGGCGGGCTGGATTTAACACAATTCGGCATTCGGGCCGTCCAGGACGGCATTACGATAGAGTTGCCGCCGCTCAAGGGGGAGGACCGACAGATTCCCGGCATCACCGGGCGGCTGTGGGTGCCCAAGGACCCAGACGGCCGAAAGGTGGCACTGCGGATCCTCGTTTCCGGCTTGACACCGTCCTCAAAGGACGGTGTGACCTTGCAGGGTCGGTTGGACCAGCTCCGCAAGGTCCTCACCGCCAACGGCCCACAGCTCCTTCGGCTCTACATGGCCGACGGGTCCATCCGGGAGGGCAAGGCCGAGGTGGTGAGCGCGGTGGAATTCCAGCCCCAGGGGCCGTGGGCTTACGCGGCGGTGGTGGAGCTTTACATGGCCGACCCGTGGTTCTATGACCCCAACCTGCAAACGAGTCAGATTTCCACCACGTCGGTGCCCTACACCTGGCTGGTGAACAACCCGGGGACCGTGCGGGCGGAGAACCTCGTCATTACCATTACCGCCACCGCCACCAACCCGACCCTTGGCATGGCCGACAACTCCGTGTGGTTCCGGTACCGGGGGAACACGTCCAACGCTCAATCATTGGTCATAGATGTGAAAAACTTCAAAGCCACCGTCGGTGGATTGGACGTGTCCAGGAACATCGAGCATTGGGGGGATGTGTACTGGCTCTTTTTGGAGCCGGGGGATAACACGTTGAAATTCGACGCGGCCAGCCTGTCGGGGACGGCCACGGTGAAAATTGATTGGAATCCACCGTATGCGTGATGGGGGGAAATCATGGCAAGGATATTTCAATGTGGGTTTGAAATTGGAGCTTCCATTGCGTGGTATGGAAACCAGGGCTCCATTCCCGGTGCCGGCCAATTGACGCACGACACGTCCAACCCAAGGACAGGGAACTTTTGTATGTTAACCAGCAGTGGCGTGTCCAATGTCGCGGAGCACATCTTTGGAGCAAAGAGCACCATATACGGCAGGGTGTGCTTTCATTACACCACAATCGATGACGATGGTACGGGTTGGGCGCACTTTATGGGGCTCTGGTCGGGGACAGCGCCGCTGTTCACGGTTGGCATAAATCCACAGGGCTACCCGATAGTTCGCGTTAACCCGACGATAACATCGGGAACATATGACAAAATCGGCAACGGTGGCACGGTGTACACCGCGTCCCAACGGGCGCCGGTGAACGTGTGGAACGTCCTCGAGTTTGGGGTGTTTTTTGGCACATCTTCCGACGGCTGGTTTGTGCTCCGGTTAAACGGCATCACGTTAATATCCCAAACCGGTCTAACCTTTAACGCCGGTTCCGCCGACAGGGTTCGGTTTGGGTTGGAGATGACAAGTTTCGTTACCACAATGCGGATTGATGACTACGCTTTAAACGACACATTTGGCTCGGAGAACACGTCCTGGCCCGGGTTCGGCGGGATTGTCGCTCTTCTGCCTAACGCGGATGTGGATGTGAACTGGCAAATTTCCGGGGGCACCGTACACTGGGACGCGGTGAATGAGAATGATGGAGATACTTCGTACGTCTATCCCAACAGCGCCAATCTTTATGAAGTATTTGATGTGGAAAATATGCCACCCGACAGCACGGACGTGCGGGCGGTAGAGGTAGTGTTCCTGGCCCGGCGGGTAGCTGCCGGTGCGGGCTCTATGGTGGACCTGATCCGATCGGGGACGGTGGAGGACATTGGTGTGACGCACAATATTTTGCAAAGTGATGTGTACAAGACGTACTTCGGCAAAATCTGGGACGTGAATCCCGACGGCAGTGTGTCCTGGACCGTACAGGCCGTGGATGCTCTGCAGGTCGGATTGAAATCTCTGTAAGGAGGTGACGATGGCGGGGGAACTGTCGCAAGCTGGTGCCAACCGAGCATTACAGGCCGGGTTGGGGTTGGCCGTCACCGCACAATCCGTGTACCTTGCCCTGGCCACCGCGACGCCGGCCAATCCGGACACCGCGACCCTCTCCGATTGGGCCACGGTGGAAGTAAGTGATACCGGGTACGCGCGGCAAACCGTCTCTTGGACATCGCCCACGGGCGACCCAAGCTCGATGCAAAACTCGCAAGCCATCACCTTTGGACCGTTTTCCGGCGACCCGCCGCAAATTACCCATTGTTTTTTGTGCACCGCCAGCTCGGGCACCACGGGGGATGTGCTGGCCTGGTGGCAATTGACCACGGCCAAGGACCCGGGCCCGGGGGACCAGCTTCAATTTAACGCGGGGGATTTGGTGATGACACTGGATTAACGGGAGAGGACGATGGCCACATACTACGTCCGGAAGAGTGGAAATGATGCGAACGACGGGTTAAGCCCTGCCACCGCGTTCGCCACTATCGGCAAGGCGGCGAGCGTGGTTCAGGCGGGGGATACGGTTTACATTGGCGCTGGTGTGTACAGGGAAAAACCCATCCTCACCACCGCGGGCACGTCCACCGCACCCATCCGCTGGATTGGGGATGTGGACGGGAAGGAGACGGGTGACGCGGGGTTGGTGATTGTCACCGCGTTTGATGCCGACCAGGGCGCCCCTGCTCGTGACCACGGGTGGAACATTCAAGCGGATTACAATGAACTGTATTATCTCGTCATTGTCGGTGGCACCGGTGATGCGCTCCTTATCGCCATTCCCGGTGTGGACCATAACTGGCAGGGCATTGTTGTAAAGTATTGTTGTCTCATTATCGCTGGTGATGCCAGAGAATCCGCCCCCAGCTCGTGCATTAACATGGATTTTCGGGGAGGGTGGCAAGCGGGTTCCAGCGTAACGGTGGTAAACAATATCCTTATTGGCGGTGAGTTTTTTATGCGTCTTACCGATGGACAAACCACGGCCGTAGATGCAAATATCCGTATTGAGGGAAATGTATTTTTGGGGCAAATTCGCACAGGAATTTACGTTTATGTCTATGCATTAACTGCAACCGGAACTATTCCCGGTGGAATCAGGATAAACAATAACACGTTTATTGGTGGTAAACGAGGTATTCGAATTGGAGCGCAGGTTAATTCAACAACGGAAATTTTCGTTGAAAATAACATCTTTGCACAAGTTGGAACGATATTCTATCACGATGCATCCAGCGGTACAAATCCCATCCGTGCTGATAACAATGTATTCATAAATTATGATAATTTGTACATTGGAACGGCGCCGACATTGGGGACGAACAACAAGGACGGGGTAGGAGCAGCAGTGATGGCCGCCCTGGCTGACCACCCGTTGTGGGCAAAGATGGGGTGGTCACCTTACAAACCGTTTGCTCCGATTATAACGGTAGACGACCAGAAGGTCGGTTGGGTGGACACTGGGGCCAGCTCACCGACGTACACTGGAGGGTTGGGCAACTCGTTTGGCAATAACGAGTTGCACGGCGACAACCGGGTGATGGTGCGTGGTCGGGACCACGGCGCGGCCGAGGTATCCGCCATCCCCAAGGAGGAGACAACAACCGTCCAAACGGGTTCAGGTGTCCGCTTTGAGGGCGCGGGCTTCCATGACTTTTACGTCCCGGTGGACGCGGTGCAAACGACCATTTCCGTGTGGGCCCGCTATGACGCGAATTATTCTGGGAGCTTGCCCCGGTTGTTGGTGACGAACATTCCCGGCGTGGCCGACCAGGAGGCTGTGATGACCGCGGCCGCGAACACTTGGGAACAATTGTCGGTGACGTTCACGCCTTCCCGGAAGGCCACGGTTCGGGTGCGGATAGAGAGCCGGGATACCTCGGCAAACGGGTTGTGTTACTTTGATTCGCTCGAGGTAAGCTGATGGCGGCCACCGGTTCGTTCGATTACCGATTTGCCGGCAGCCTCCCTCCCGGCCTTACCGGCCTGGTGGGGGGAGGGACGTTTGATTACCGGTTTGCCGGCGCTATTGGCCCACTGGACGCCCGGGCCACGGTGGTGATCACCGGTCCATTGCTCGCTCAAGCATCCGGCGCGTCGGTTTCCTCGGGCACGGCGACCCCGTTTTTGATCCTCCTCCCCGGTGCCACCGGCGCATCCACGTCCTCTGGCACCGCCGATATCCGGTGGTTCACCCTGATTACCGCCACCGGCGCGTCCACGTCCAGCGGCACCGCTCAAGCGGAAATTCCCCAAGAGCGAGTCACTGAAATCCTCACCCGGGTAGACACAGAGTTTTCCCCATATCTCTACCGGGTGACCGAGATCATCCTCCGGGTGGACGCCTGGGTGAGGCGGCGGGTGCCCACGGAACCGACGATTGATGTGGGCATCTTTGACCCGGGCGGTTTTTTCTACGGGATGTTGAACGACGCGGACGTGCTCCGGGTGGAGGCATCGCACATGACCCAGGGCGCGGGGGAGGTCCAGGTCCACATTGACGCGGTGAGCGCCAACCTGTTGGACGTGCAACGGGTGATTAAAGTCCGGGTGGGTGGGGTGGACGTGTACGCGTTCATCGTCGAGGAGATAGAGGACACCCTGGTGGCCAGGGAAGGCCGGGCACAGGAAACCCGTGTGGCCCGAGGAAGGGGATTGTACGCGTTCTTTGATTATGCCCTGGTGTTCCCGAACATGCCGAGCGAGCCTGACAAGCGGGTGTTCACCAATAAGCTTGTAGGGGAAATTCTCTATCAACTGATGGACGAGGCGTGGCAGCGGGGGTGCACATTGCCCTACCCGACCTTTTCCCCTACCGCCGACACGGGGGGCAACCCGTGGCCGAGGGTGACCACCGATGCCCGGGTGGGGGACAGTTTGTTCCAGTTCATCCGGCACCTGCAAGCCCTGGCCGGTTTTCGGTTCTTCGTCCAGCCGACGATGGTGGTGGACGCGCATCTCCTGTCGGCCCTGTCCACCACACCAAAGGTAATCCTGATTGAGGGTAAAAATCTTATCTGGGTGCGGCGGCAGCGGACCATGGCGGAGTTGTCCACGGCCGTGCTGGTTCGGGGGGACGCGAACACGTATCGGGAGCAAGTGTACTCCGAAGTGAACACATACGGTCGGGTGGAGCGGTTCATCGACTTTGGTCGGACCACCGACACCTCGGTGTTAAGCGGGGTGGCGGACGCGTACGCGGGGGAGCGGCGTTCGCCAAAGGAGGTCCTGACGGTGGCGGCCGTTCCCGGGTGGGGCGAGATGCCGTGGGTGGACTACAACGTCGGGGATTACGTCTACATCTCGGCCCAGCGACGGGGGATAGAGGGCACATATCGGGTGAATCGGATTGTCCTGGAAACGCCCGGCCGGACGGGGCGGGTGGAGGAGGCGACGGTTTACTTAACTCTGGGTGACCCGGTGCTGGGCGGGGAATTGACGCAATGGCAGGCGATGCAGGCGGGAGTGGCCGGTAACACGTTGGTGAAAGCGAGTGGTATTGAGCGATAAAAAAAGCCCCTCTTCCCAAGCCGGGAAGAGGGGCTTTTTTAAGGTTATATCTCATAAGCGAGCTCTATCTCATCATCATCACACGTGATTTCGGGACGTGGGGGAGGCGGTGGGTACTCGGTTTCCCTCGCCCCGCACACCGCTGGTGGGTTGTCGGCCGGGTCGCCGACGCGGACGTGGCGGTCGGCGCCCGACCCGGACACCCAGCGCCACGCGTGGCGCTGGGGTGTGCGAATAAGAGCGCTGATGCACTCGGGGCATATATCATCATCAATTAAGCCGGCGACGTTCACGTACATCTCTTCAAAGCAATCCTCTAAATGCTTCGCTGTAATGCCATAAGCGGGGTCGGCACCGTGAGTGCGGTATATCGTGCCACATGGGGCCAGGTACTCGGCCCGCCATGTGGTGTAAACGCTATTATCGTAATCAACCTGTTTCACGTCTTCCAGCCGGTGCCAATGACCGCACCGGCATTTGAAAATTGCAGGCAAGGATTCTGTATAAGCCATGGCTGCCCTCCCTGTCAAACGATTGATAACATGGCAGTGATGTTACTGACGATGAGAGGAACGTCATAGAATGTGGCGATGGGCGCGGGCTCAACGGTTACGGTAATGTCATTATCGGTAAAATGGAACACGGCTCGATACAAACGGTTTGTGTAAATGAGATAGCTGGGCGGGTTAGAGGTGTCATACCGTAAAATGTTGGCAAGGTGATGGTGTAATCGGGCGCTCAACTCGGGAACGGGAACGGGAATCATAAGGGTCAATTTGTCCAACCGCTCCGTCGTTCCCAGTGCTTCAACAATTACATCGAGTTGTACAATTTCGTGGTTGACTTTCACGATTACGTGTTTCATTGTGTCCCTCCTTTCGCCTTCGTTCACTTGCAAATACAGTATATCACAAACCCCCGCCTTTGTCAAGGGGGTGTGCCCGGAAATCGGGGGGTATGCAGAAATTTTAAGGAACGGAGGGTATCATGGGCAAGCGGTTGGTGATTGAGCTCCCGGAGGGGGCGGAGGTGGTGCACGTGGAAATTAGACTTTCTGGGGAAGGTGAGGGGGAAAAGACACCACCGGAGAACCCGGACCGTCCACAAGATGTCCCTGTGCCCTGGCCGTGCTACGTGATGACCGCGCGGCCAACCGAGTGGGAGGCCAACCCGGAGTGGGCCCGGGCCGGCGCGGTGGGGGTGCATCTCAGGTTGTTGTTGTCGGACGTGTACCCTCAAATGGTGGTGGATCACCTGGACACCGCGCAGCGGTTGGGGATACAGGTCGGCTTGGCCATTGCGGTCCACAACAGCCGGGATTGGGGGCGGGGCACGGTGTTCACGCGGCACGTTCGGGTGCTCTCGGACGGGACAAGGATACCGGATTACTGGTCGGAGAGTTTCATTAATGAGTACGTGAGCGTGCACCGGCAGATAGCGGAGGCGGTAAAGGACCACCCCGCCCTGGCGTGGATCGGCCACACCTTTGGCCTGGACGACGAGGCGTGGCCGGTGAAACCCTGGGACCGGGCGCACAAGGAGGGATTGGACATTTGGGGGTACATGATGAATTATGTGCGGACGGTGCACGAGCTGGCAAAGTTGTTTGACCCGGTGCCCGTCCTCGCACAGTGTTACCCGATGTATTCCCGACAGGGACTGGACGTGTTGTTTAAGGACGCGCCGGTGAACATGGGGTTGAAGCTGAACGGCTGGAAGACGAAGGTGAAGCCCCGGGACCGGGAGCTCAAGCCGTACTGGGACCGGGCGAAGGACGAGGGACGAATGGTCATGCTGGAACCCGGGATTGTGCCATCGGCAAAGCGGGAGACGAACCGGGAATTGTGGGAAGCGCTGCGCGAGGTGGGGGAGCGATTTTGGCAACCGGACGCGGTGAACGTGCAACGGCAATTTTTGGAGAGCTTGGTGGAGTAATCAGGAGGCGGGGATAACGGTATCCCCGCCTCCTGCCATTTAATCGTGGCCGCGGCGGATGTACACAACCCGGAACGGGCGGGCATCCGGTTTGACCGTGAGGACACCGTGTTCTGGGTGGGATAACACCCGGAACGTTTCATAGTCCGTGAGTTGGATTTTGCCGGGTAAGCGGTCAAAATCCAGCTCCTCTAACTCCATGCCAAGCAATTTCGCCTCGGCAGGCGTGAGGAAGAGCACATCGCCGAGGCGTTTATGGACGTAAAAGGAAACGAACGACTCGGGCGTTATAGCCGGCCTTTCAGCCATTTGCAACTCACACCATGAATGGATATGAGCCAGAGACGGGTACCGCAGAAGGGCTTCCCACCCGCGGGCTGTGATGAAATTATCACTTGACACGTACAGTGTCAAACGATGAGGATAAGTTGCCGTCATGTGGAACGCGATGCACGGCCGCCGGGTAGGCCAAAACAGAATATCATTTGTCACATATCCCCCGTCACGAAGAGAGGCGCGGCGGGGGATAGGGACGGTGAGAACGTTATCGTCATAGTAGATTTCGAGCTTTGGCTTTTCCGGCCACGGATACCGTTTGTACAACAACTTGCCGTGTAACCACCGTTCTCCGTAAACAGTGTACAGTGTAATCTTGTGTGAGTATAGTTTGAACATATTGGACGTGTCGAACAGATTGGACAACTCCTCCGGCAACAACTGGACCGCCAGGTCGAGCACAAACCGCTCGGGCCGACGTGCGTTGCCGTCCACCACCCGCAACGCATCCGAGACATCCGTGATCACGTCCGATCCGACCGGTGGCTCGGACACGCGGATGGGGCGGAGGACAGAGAAGAGGCCGTTCATCGTCATATGCCACGCCTGCCCACCGGGGAGGTACGGGCCGTACGCACAGCCCGACATTCCCCACCGGCGGGGATGGCGAATCCAGTTTAACCAATCGGGAACGGGCAATGGAAAGTTTTCATCGATGGATTGATCGAGGGGAAGCCGGACATTGTGCTGGATGCAGAAGAAAATATCATCTGATAGCCGGAAAACAACTGTTCGCTCCATGGCGTCCCTCCTTTCACCGAATTTCAAATTGCAGATACAGTATATATGAAGCTGTCACCCCTGTCAAGGGAAAGATCTTAAAATTTCCGCACACCATGCCCATTTCCCGCCCAACCCCTTGACAAATACGGGGGTTTGTGATATACAGTATTTGCAACAAACGGGAACGGGTGAAAGGAGGGACACCATGATCATCAATTTGTACCATGACGTATTTACCAAAATTGCTGAACAGAAAGGAATCAAAAAAGACAATCGCTTTAAAGCGTGGGTGAAAGTCATCACCCACGTGAATACCTCGAAGGCGAACGGGTTCGCCTTCGAGGGGAAATTCGTTAACGAAGGCACCGTTGAGTTGCCCGACCGGTATCACTTAATCCTCGCCTCCTGCACCACCGGCTCCCGCAAATACCGGACGCAGCACTATTTTGTCCTCGTTCTCAACTCCGACGGTCACCTGGAGCTCACCGACATTTACACGAACACCGAATCCGGCGCCGGGTGGGCGCTTCGGATTCGGGAGCAGGTGGCCGGGCTCCTGAATGAGTTGACGGAGAGAAACCGCCAACTCGTTCAGGAGCGGAAGGAGGAAGCCCGCCGGGCTTCCTCTGAGTTATTGGAGAAATATGGCGTCGACTTTGCGAGCATGATTTTGAAACTCTACGAAGCCCACGTCCGCAATGGCACCACCGACTCCGAGAGTGCGCAAGAGCTCCGTGACATCATCATGCGCGCGCTCGAAGCCCTTGTCTTTTCCGAGTAACCCCACGGGCCGGGTGACCCCGACCGCCCGGCCCGCTCAAAAGGATGAAAGGAGGGAGCCATGGAATTTCGGGTAAAGTTTACTCCCAAAAATGCGTCTGCCTGGATTTACAGGGTCCAGGCGAAAAGTTTGGGCCTACGGGCCCTGGACGCGGCGAGGAAAATATCCGGGCAGCACATTCCGCCAGAAAATCTATCAGAGAACGTCCCCGGTGATTTTACAGCCTTCATCACTGTAAAAATCTCCGAATCAATCGCCCGTTCACTGGGTGAGCGGTTTTTAGATTCACCGCTCACCAGGGTAGTGGTGGACGGGCAATTGAATCAATACGTTTACTTGCGCCTGCACTATGATGCCCGCAGCGATCAATATTTCTTCG
>Ga0256839_1006034_pt1 | contig 10860 bp, 9 predicted proteins | sample 354166metaG_FD_185968 | JGI IMG/M metagenome (GOLD analysis project Ga0256839, IMG submission 185968) | Hydrothermal vent microbial communities from Mid Atlantic Ridge, Atlantic Ocean - 354-166 | ecosystem: Environmental > Aquatic > Marine > Hydrothermal vents | place: Atlantic Ocean: Mid... | reverse complement strand
CGCCAACGCGCACCTGCCCACGCTGATCGATGCGTGGGCCGAAGCGCTGGCAGGAAACCGCTTGGCGAAACTCGAACGCTGAGACGGCAGCGCCGCCACGCAGCCGACCGACCAAGGGAGGCGCCCGATCCCGGCGCGCAGAAGTTGTGCCATTTCGCGCAGATGGTGCGTCACGGACTCGCCGATAGCGCTCCCAAGCGCGCGCACGCGGCCGTCCGCTATCGTTGTGCGCGCTCGGTCAGTCGGAAGGGTTGGCCGCCACTTTCTCTCGCGAAACCGGTTCGGCTTCGCGCAAATGCTGCCCCGGCCTCATCCGCACTGTCTGATCGCCCGTACGAATCTCCACCGCTCCATTCTCGATCCGCACGATCTTGCCTCGAAACGACCCCGCTTCGAACTGGTCACCCTCGTGCAGCTTCAGCAACCGTCCTTCGGGGCGATTGTGCAACCACACTTGCGGTTTTCCATCGACGGCCACGATCGCCGTAACGAAGGTGAATTGGGCGACATCGAAGCCGCTCTCTCGAGGCTCTTCCGGAGGCGGATCGGTCACCACGATTTTCAGCCTGGTTTCCTCGCGCTTGGGCGGGACCCCTTCGTCCTCGGCAACCACCGTAACCTCGAATTCGCCCTTCTGCGGCGGCGTCCATCTCAGTTCACCACTCACTTCGTCCAGATGGTAGTTGCCCGGAAGTTCTCCCACGAGGCGATAGTGCACGGTTTGGCCTTCGGGGTCTTTGGCCGATATCTGCAGACTGGCCGGCCTCCCAACGTACGCTTCCTGCGTTTCGTCACTGGCGAATCGGGGCGGCTGATTCGCCGGGCTGTAGGGATTGCGGCCGAGAATGCGTGACAAGTACTCGCTGATATCCCCGAAAGCCAATCGCTGGGACGGCTCCTCTTGGAGTTCCTTGTTCGCCTTGGCGCCGGGCAGCGAGAGTGCTTCGATCGACAGCCCCAAGGAAAGGCGACCGTTCTTCAAGGGCGTCACCGACATCGCCTTGATCCGGTGCAGATGATCGACTCGATAGAATTCGTACAACAATTGCACCCACTGATCGAGTTCCACCTGGCACACCACCGAGAACATGTATTTGTCGTACACGTCCGGGACCCGTTGTGCCGACTGGAACGACACCTGATGATCGGTCACATCGGCCTTGAGCAGCCAATGGTGGAGCCAGTCGCGATAGCGGGAGTTGGCCAGGTTGGACTGCGAAGGGAGGCTTCTGACTTCGTAGGTCTGCAACGTTGTCCTCGCCTGCATCCCCTTGCGAATGAGATGGCGCGCCTGGCGCAACTGCTTCTCCAGATCTTCAATGGTCGCCTCGCGTCGCTCCAACGACCTCGCGGCTCGTTGGGACAGCAGGTTGGCCCCAGCGATCACGACGCAACCGATGACGGCCCACAGCAGTGTTTTCTCTCGTCGTGTCATGGCGTTGCCCCCGTTGCCTGTGCGCTGATGGGCTTCGAGTGTTCGGGCTCTTCCGGCCGTGGTTGGCCATTCTCCTCTGCTGCCCGGCCCGGTTCTCCTTGGCGTTGTTCCTTTTCGGCCGACTCCTTCACCCATGGCCTCCCTTGGCTGCGGCCGCCGGCGATCTTGTCGGGCGGTACGGTCACCGCAACGTCGAACAGCCAGTGGTAATCGGTCTGGCTGGGATCGTAGACTCCTCGTTTTCCACTGACTCGGTTGCCTCCGTAGCGCAGTGAATCCTCGAGCCGGCGGATCGTCTCGGCCGAATCGACTTGTCCCTTCATGAACATTCGACCGCCGGGGCCGTCGTAGATCGACACCGTGAAACTTTTCAGGATCGCCTCGTCGGCCGGAGGGATGCGCTGGGAAGCGGTGGCGATTTCGTCCAGCCAAGTGACGTCTTGGCGGGCGAACGCGTCCAACTTCTCGACTCGAGCAATGAGTTCGTTCGACTTCTCGACAATCTTCTGCTGTTCGTCGATTTGTGCTTGCAACTCGGAGATTTGCGCATCGAGCATCCAAAGCCTGCCGAAGAAGAGCCCGCCCAGCAGCAGTGCGACAGCAGCCGCAGCCGCGCCGTAGCCGATTCGTCTTCGTCGGCGATCGGGAGGAGCCGGCCGGCGGCGAGGGTGGAGAAAGTCGATGCGGTGCGACTGGTTGTCGGCCTGGTCGAGCAACGTCCCCAGCAGCGGCGCAAAACGCCCGGGGTGTCCCGGCAGATCTTGCTTGAGCTTTCGGGCCGCGGTGACCGTATGGAACGGTTCGAACGCCGCAACCGGTTGCTCGAGCGATTCGGTCAGCAGTTCCAGAATGGCCTCCCCATCGGCGGCCGGCCCGATCCAGACTATCTGATCGACGCGCCGGCCGCCGGTTTGGCTTCGAGCGGCCACCATGGTCCGGCGGATTTCTCCGAGCAGAGCTCGAGCCTGAGACGACGCGTCGGCATCTTGCGGCAAACGTACCGTTCGCAGAAACGTGACTTCCCCGTCGACCAAGACGGTCAGGTCGGCATCCGTATCGACGACGTCAACCAACAAGACGGTTCCCGCATCGGACTGGGGGTGGGCGTGCCGCCAGAGCGATGCCGTCGCAAAGGGCCGCAACACGACATGGTCGACTTCTCCTTCCCACGCCTGACAGATCCGCTCCACCTGCTGCATGGCGACCGGGTTCGTCGCCGCAGCCAACACCGTGGCCTGCGAATCCGACCTGCCCAACTCGACGAAGTCGAGCGGCGAGTCGTTCGACAGCGAGGCGAATTCTCGCTGCGCCTGAAAGCGCACCATGTCGGGCAAGTCATCCGGATCGGCAGGCGGCAGCGTCAGGACACGGAGTTCCACCGCGTTGCGCCCCAACACGGCGATCGTCTCCGGCTTGCTCACGCCCCGAGAAGACAGCTCGCCCGCCAGAGCCTGTCCGATTTCCTCCGGAGAAGCCTCACCGGTGAGCGAGATGGCGAAGGCGTGTTCCACGGTCAGGTCGGAGCCGCGGAGATTGCCCACCACAGCTCGCGCCTCGCGCTCGTCCCACTCGATTGCCAATACTCGAGCCATCTTCATTGCTCCTATTCCCGGTCAGAGTCTCGCATCGCAACATCTGCGCGCCGTGCGCATCGGGCACTGTCATTCGGTTGTCGCCACCGCCCCTGCCGCCTCCGGTCTTCCGCCTCCAGCCTCCAGTCTTGCGGGCGAAGCCCGCCGTCAAGGTGCCGGCGCCGCGGCCGACCACTGCACTCCGAGGACATCCAGCGGGTAGCCTCGCCCCAGGTGCGTCAGATCCTTCCAGCATAACATGGGCTGCGAGTTCATCGTATCGAAAACGACCTCGACTCGAGCCGCCGCCGATCCATCTTCGAAATAGCCCACGATCTGTGCACGGAAAACGGATCCTCCCGCGCAGATCAGCGGCGCCAGCAGTTTCATCTCTTCCAGCGTCACGATTCCCTCGACGAGGATCCACGTTTCATGCCGGCGGTTGGGATCTTCACCGGCTTCCGCCGGGTCGGCGATCCGTTCCTGGATGATCTGATCCACGATCTCCTCGGTCATACCGGGAATGCCCAACAAGATCGTTCGCGGCGCCTGGTTGATGTTGATTCTCCCCGGAATGGTCACCGAGGGATTCACCGTCACATTGTCCATCAATGTGGGCAGGTAGAGCGCCATGGCTGCCGGGTCTTCGACGAACGGCGAGGCGATTACTTGCTCGTTGCCATCGATTTCGATTTGCACCTTCGCGCCGATCAACTCGAGCACTTGCGTCAATGGAGTCTCCCCCGGCCGACTCAGATCGAGTTCGGCACTCACGTTCAGCTCCCCTGGTTCGTTGCCCGTATAGGGTCCGTTTTGCCGATAGGCCACGATGAAGGTGACCCAATCGGCCGGCAGCACCTCGCTCAGTTCCTGGTGCAACTGCTCCATGTCCTCCTGATTCAGGTAAATGCGACCGAAGCCTTCCCGATTCTGGTTTGCCTCCTGGCTGTAAAGCGTCAGATAGGCAGCCCAGCCGATGGCGCTGTTGGGATCGCCGTCCACGCCGGTGCTTGCTCCGCTGGCGGAAGGATCGGTACTGGCGATTCCCGTAGGTTGTGCCAACTCGTGGGAGTCGACCATCCCGTTGCGATTGGTATCGAGTCCGTACAGCAGTTGCGGCGTGACCCCCCTCACCAACAGTAGTTCGCCGATCGTGGCCAACGGGCCGTTTTTGGCTGCATAAGGCGGCGTGAGTTGTTCATAGTAGTCCGACTCGGCACCGAATTCGCGCGGTTCATCGTCGGGATCGATCCAATCCAAGATAGCGTCGGCCACCTCTTCCGTCATTCCCGGCAGCCCCATCAACAACGTCCGGGCGCCGTTTTCGACCACCGAATCGGCCAACAGTACGGCATTGAGATTCAGTCGAGCCGATTCGTCCTGAAGCCCGTAACGCTGCCCTGCGAACTGACCCGATTCATCGAATGCGGGAGCCACAATCGTAAAATTGCCTCCATGCGTCGGCGACTGGCCCAGCAAGACCGGCTGAGCTTGAAACAGGTCCGGGTTGTTGTAAACGCCCCCGGACTCGTTCCGCATCGCTTCGTCCTGGAGCAGAAACCAATTCACAACCGCCACGCCGGACTCGGCCAGAGCCATCGCTTGGTCGCGCCGCTCGATCAAGTCGACCGACTCGCGCCGCGCAATCATCATCTCGGTGAATGTCAGGGTGCTCAGAGTCAGCAGTGAAACCACGACGAGAACCACTATCAGCAAGAAGGCGCGGCGACGCAGCCTGCGGGGGTACCCGGAAGAACCGGCCGCCCTCGATTGGACAGGGCGACGAGCGCAGCGAACGGTGGTGCCGGTCATAGTCCCAGGGCCTCCATCTCCGTGCCGTCCTCTTCCCCGTCGGGAACCGGCTGATGAACCTGAGGCAGCCACACGACACGCCGATAAATCCGCACCGACGTCGATTCCGTTTGGTCGACGGTGGGATTCGTCGATAAAACCGGTCCAGCAAGACGTGCGGCAGGACGCATCGTCAGAATGATCTCGACGGCACGTGGAAGCGATTGTTCCGAGGAGTCCCACTCGTAGACCCAATCGGTGCCGTCGAAGTAGTGAAACTCGATCGCCAGCACCTCGGGCGCCCACACCGTTTCGAATTCCTGCAGCGCCGACACGGACGCCGACTGGGAGGCCCACTGCGTCACGGCGCGAGACAGCGAACGGCGGATCAGACCGCTGTTCGGCGTGGTCGTCGCGTTCGCCCCATTGAAACCCGGCGCAATCCCACCGAGACCTTGGGAACGCACGAAGTAGGCCACGGTTTTGATTTCACTGGGGATATCGCGCAAGGCCCCGGGAGAGGACGGAGCAACGACCTGATACTCATCGATTCGAGGCACTCGAGCTACGTCAACCTGAAGCTCGAATTGGTTGCCGTACAAACCGGGCTCATCCGGAATCGTCTCCGATTCGCTGATGCCCTGGGTGTTGGGATTCGTCTCCGATTCATCCAGCAACTCTTCCACGTCGGGCATTTCCTCCGCCAGCGCGCCGCTCTCTCCAGCCGATTCTCCCAAGGCGGACGACGGATCGGTATCGGCCATCATCGCTTCGATGCTCGACACGTCCATCGGATGAAGCGTCGGAATGTTCTGCAGATCGTGGGCGATGCGGGAGAGGATCGCGTGAGCCAACTGGCTTTCCTCGGCGTAGTTGCGGCGAGCGTCCAAGGCACGCACATGAATGGCCACCGCTTGCACCATCAGGCCGGTGATGATGGCCATCAGTGCCAACGCCAGTATCAGTTCGAGCAGCGTGAAGGCTCGAGGCGGTCGGGAAGCCCGCAGGTGGCAACGGCCGTTCATGGTCCACCTCCACTTCCGCTACTGCGACTCCCAATCGAGCCCGCCCCCAAGGTACCGCTCTGCGCCGTGTCGCCCGTCGCAGTGCCGGCGCTCGAATTGGCCGCCTCGGCGGCGAATTGAGGATCGACCACCCAGCGCACCAAGCTGACTCGAATAGGGCCCTGCTCGGGCGGCTTGTTTTCAAAGACGGTGACTCGTACCACCAGCAGTCCGTCCCGATCGGTCGGCTCGGCTTCGATGGTGTACAGCCAGTCGTATTCCGCATCGGGCCATTCCACAGGTGTGGCCGCCATCGGCTCGGGAAGTCGAATGCCGGCCACAATCTCCTCGAGGATACTGCGGCACTGGAGCTGCGCGGCCAGGCGACCTCGCGATTTTCGCGCTGCGCGCGCCCCGGTCTGCAGGGCGTTTCCCAAGATGGCCAGCGATCCGCCCAGGATGGCCAACGCCAAAATCACTTCCAGCAGCGACAAGCCGGAGCGAGGCGCCCGCGGCGACAAGTTGCGTGGTCTCATGGCGCGCCGCCTCCTGTCGAAGTCTCCAGCGACGGAAGCGAACCGTCGGGTAGGCGGTCGACCAGACGGGACGAACCGGTCAGTCCACGAAGCTGCACAATGACGACATGATTGTGTCGGTTGCGAATGATGATCTGAGTATCGCTGCAAGTCCCATCGGGATAGAACACGATGGGAGGCGGCACGTTGGCCGGCGCCGCTTGCGAACTGGGATCGATCGACTGGAGGCGTAGATCCTGCAGTACGTTGGCTCCGACGAAGACCGCGCCGTCGGGCAGCGATTTCGATTTCACGTAGTTCGTGGTCGCGGATGCGATTGGACCTGCGGGCTGGACTACGGGAGCGGCCGAGGCGGTGGTTGAACCGCTGGCGGCCAGCGTCTGCAGATCCCCCTCGATGAGGTCCGACCCTTGGGCCCAGGGACGAATCTGATACTGGGAGCCTTCGTTCTGGTATTCCCAGACCATGATCCGCCCGCTGCGCATCGCCATATTGCGAGCCTTCGCCAGATCGGCGCGGATTTGCTCGCCCGCCTTGCGCAGCGTCTGGCGATCGAGTGCGCCCTGGATCGAGGGGAAAGCCAGGGAGCCGATGACGACCAGCAGGGCGAGCACAAGCATCAGCTCGAGCAATGTCACGCCGCAGCGACGAGAGTGCACGAGCTCAGTCGTTGGTGATGTCATCGGCTGTGCCTGGTCGACCATCGGGACCCGCGGAAATGATGCGGTAGTTGGTGCCGCCCTGATTCTCGTAGATGTAATCGTTGCCCCACGGATCCTTGGGGATCTCCTTCTTGGTATACGGTTCCGGCCCCCACTTGCTCGGGTCGGGCAGTCCGGGCGGCGCGGTGCGCAGCGACTGCAGCCCCGGGTCGGTGGGAGGAGCCTGTCCGATGTCGAGTACGTACAGATCGACGATCGACTCCAGTTCCCGGATCTGAGCCTTGGCCGCCTTGATCTTGGCTTTCCCGAACACATCACCGAAGTTGGCGACCACGATCGACCCCAAAATCACCAGAATAGCCAGCACCAACAACACTTCCATCAACGTAAAGCCGCGCCGCCTCTGCGGACGCTGCTTTCGCCATCGTCTTCGACGGTATCTCATCGACATCTCACCTCTCCTTTGTGGTTTACGAATCTGAATCAAATGGTACTGCTCATCTTGATCACCGGGATCAACAGAGCGATCACTACCACCAGCACGCAGCCGGCCAGGATGAGCAGCAAAACGGGTTCCAGCAATCGAACCGCCAACTCCAACCTGCGTCCGGTTCGACGCTCGAGATGATCGGCGATCTCCACCAGCACTCGATCGAGCGTGTTCGATTCCTCGGCCACACTGATCATCTCGACCACCGTTTGTGGGAAATGACCGCTGGCCTTCAACGGTGTGGCCAGAGACTCTCCCGAAGAGATGTTCTCCGACGCACGCTCGATGGCCGTTGCCAGGATGCGGTTTCCCGATGCATCGCGGCTGATCTCGAGTGAGCGGAGAATGGGGACGCCGTTACGCAGCAGCGTTCCCAACACTCGGCAGAAACGGGCCACGGCCAGGTTTTTGAACACGATCCCCAACAGCGGCATCCGGATTTTCCAGTAATCGACGGCCGTCCGTCCTCGGGGAGTCTTGGCCCAATTCCAGGCCCAGATTCCGCCGCCGATCAGCAACGGAGCCATCCACCAGCCGTTCGACTTGACGAAGTTGCTGAAGCCGAGCAGCGCTTCGGTCATCATCGGCAGTTCGCCTCGAGCCCGCAGATCCTCGAAAAGCTCGCCGAATTTGGGAACGAAAAAGACGATCAATGCCGCAATGATCAACGACCCGACCGTTCCCAGAAAGACCGGATAAGCCAGAGCGCCCACGGTCTGGGCCTTGAGATCCTCCTGTTGTTCGGTAAACGTGGCGACGCGTTCGAGTGCCTCTTCCAGAAACCCGCCCTCCCCGCCGGCTCGCACCATGTTCACCGCCATTTCGCTGAAGGCGTTGGGGAACCGGGCCATCGCCTCGGCCAGCGAGGCTCCATCCTCGACATGCTGGTAGACGTCGGCCAACACGCGCTTCAATGTGTCGTTGGCCGCCTGGTCCCGCAGCACGGCGATCGAACGCAGCAGGGGAACGCCGCTCCGCAATAGCCCCGCCAGTTGGCCGTACAACACGGCCATCGTCTGGCCCTTGACCCGCCGCCCCCCGAACGCCACCCGGGCCTTTTCCTCCGCAACGTCGATCGGAAACAGCCCTTTGCCCGTCAAGACGTTCACCGCATCGCGCTCATTGACGGCGGTTACCGAACCGGTCCTTTTCTCTCCTTCGTCAGTGTAGGCCGTATAAACGAAACTCGGCATGACAATCTCTCATCACCGCAACGCAACAGGTAGTCTGTAGTCTGTAGTCTGAAGCCTGAAGCCTGTAGTCTGAAGTCTGTAGTCTGAAGTCTGAAGCCTGAAGCCTGTAGTCTGAAGCCTGAAGTCTTCGGTTGGGATTCTCTGGGCTCGGGTCTTGGACTTACAGTTCCACGACGATTCTCCAGTGCGCCCGGATCGGATCGTGGTCCGATCGGCGGGCGACCGGGAAGTCGGGCCCGCACACCGGCGGCTCATGCCGACGCTCGCTGAAAACTCTTGCGAGAGATCATGCGATCCCCCTTGGTGATCCGCAGGACTTCATCGACCGATGTAACTCCTCGCAGCACTTTGCACCAGCCGTCCTCTCGCAAGGTCCGCATCCCTTCCTCCATGCCGGCCTTCTTGATCTCCCAGGTGCTGCCGCGATCGTGGGCCAATTCGCGTACTCGTTCCGTGGTGATCAATAGCTCATACAACCCCAACCTCCCCGAGTATCCGCTGTGGCGGCATTCCCGGCAGCCGGCGGGCCGATAGAGGGGCTCGGTCAATTCTTCCCAGGGAAAGTCGGGCGGCAAGTCGTCGCGTGTGGGACGATAAGGCTGCTTGCAATGCGGGCAGAGTTTCCGAACCAGTCGCTGCGCCATCACGGCCTCCACCGTACTGGCCACTAGAAACGGCTCGACTCCCATGTCCACCATCCGCGTGTAGGCCCCCGCCGCATCGTTGGTGTGCAGCGTGCTGAAGACAAGGTGTCCCGTCAAGGAGGCCTGGATCGCATTTTCCGCCGTTTCCAGATCGCGGATCTCGCCCACCAGCACAACGTCCGGATCGTGACGCAAGATACTGCGGAGCGAAGCGGCGAACGTCAATCCGATCTTGGGGTGGACCTGGATCTGGTTGATTCCTTCCAACTGGTATTCGACCGGGTCTTCCGTAGTGATGATCTTGATATCGGGCTGATTGATCTCCAGCAGAGCGCTATAGAGCGTGGTCGTCTTGCCGGAACCCGTCGGCCCCGTGACCAGCAGGATCCCGTGCGGCAAACGAATCAACTCGCTGAAAGCCTGGTAGGTGTCCTCCTCCATTCCCAGCTTCTTCAAATCGAGCACCATGGCGCCCTTGTCCAGGATTCGCATGACCAATCCTTCGCCGTGGATCATGGGAATCACGGACACCCGGACGTCGATTTCGCGGCCGTGGACTTTCAGTTTGATACGCCCGTCCTGCGGCAACCGTTTTTCGGCGATGTTCAAACGGGCCATGATCTTCAGCCGGCTGATGATGGCGGCCTGAAAGTGGTTGATCTCCGGTGGGACCGGCTGAGGATGCAACAGCCCGTCGATCCGGTAGCGCACTACCAGACCGGTTCCCTGGCTTTCGATGTGCACGTCACTGGCTCGCGAATGGATCGCCTCGAGCAACAGCTCATTGACCAATCGCACGACGGAGGCTTCTTGAGCCATTTCCGAAAGCTCGGAACCGTCGGTCTCGATTTCATCCAGCAGTTCGAGGCCGTCATCGTCGCTCCGCAACTGCAACAGACCTTCGACCGTCTCGCTGCCGACGCCCAGGTGTTCCTTCGCCAGACGATGGATCTCACTCCGCGCCGCCAACACGGGCACGACCGATTCGCCCGTCGCCGCGCTGACTTCATCGATCGGATAGAGATCGAACGGATCGCTGGTTGCTACCACCAATTGCCCATGTTCACGACGGAGCGGGAAGATGTTCTGCCGGTGAATCAACTTGACAGGAAATCCCTGCAGCAGAGACAGATCGGGCTCCACGTCGCGCAGGTCGACATACTCCAGCCCCGTCTCCTCCGCCAGCACTTGCAGCGCCTCGGGAACCTGAACCATCCCCAGGCGTGCGGCCTCATCGATCAGCGCGGGAGCGCTATGAGCTTGCCCGTTGAGTTGTTCAAGCTGGTCGGGTGTCAGCATCCCTCGCTGTACTAATATGGTTCCCGCGTCCATCAGTCCGATTCCACCTTCGTGCTCGAGTGGCCCTGGAGTTTATCTTAATCGGCCGGCCCATTCCGCCCAACAACCCGGCACCTGCCTCCGGCCGCAGGAGAGTCGCAAGCCGGTGGGGTCCGCAGACGGCTCCCAACCTTCATCCGACACCGGGCGGGCAGGGGGAGGGCGGCTTCTCTCTGTGGGTGCCGGAAAGACACGG
>Ga0256839_1006033_pt1 | contig 10861 bp, 15 predicted proteins | sample 354166metaG_FD_185968 | JGI IMG/M metagenome (GOLD analysis project Ga0256839, IMG submission 185968) | Hydrothermal vent microbial communities from Mid Atlantic Ridge, Atlantic Ocean - 354-166 | ecosystem: Environmental > Aquatic > Marine > Hydrothermal vents | place: Atlantic Ocean: Mid... | reverse complement strand
ATATCAGCCTTCCTAATAAAAGACGTTTCATTCTTTTTCCTTCCCCAACATTAGGAAGGCTGAATCACACTATGCTAAAATGACACCTATGATACACTTTACAGAACAAACAATGCAAACCATCTTAGCACAACTTCAAAATGCTCTTTTAAAAGAGAAAAGCATCACATTTACAATACTCAATCCAGATTTACATGATACCTATGCAGGTAACACTGTTAATATAGAGGGAGAATGCTATATACATCGAAGTTACAAAGCTTGGTTAGATTTGGCTGAACTCCTGATATGTAAAATGCTCACACCAAAAAAAACAGCAAAACATTTGGTACAACTGACATTTGTAAAACTACACACTGACTCTTTTCATGAAGATACAAAAAACAGTGAAAAATATGGCATACAGTCACACTTTTCCCAAATACATAAGATGGAAGAACCCGCTTTTTTCTTTTATTATGCACAAGCACTTAAAAATGTACACATAGAAAAACGTAAACGTGTCCTTAACCTAGGTATCAATAGAGCAGATGAATTTGAAGTCATAAGAAACATTTTAGATACTAAAAAATATGAAAACTTGCAACTCGTAGGTATTGACCATTCTAAGACAGCTATTACGTACGCTCAAAGTGTATTTCCTGAAAGTAACGTCACATTTTATACCCATGATATTAATGACCTCGATACACTCAAACTTGGAAGCTTTGACCTACTCATAAGTATTGGTACATTACAAAGCCCCAGCATCAACTTTAAACCTTTTTTCATGTCTCTTGTCCAAAATTATCTTGAAAAAGACTCCGCTGTCATTCTGGGGTTTCCAAACAGCAGATGGATAGGAGGAGAGATGATATATGGAGCAAAAGCCCCCAACTATGCCATGAATGAAATGTCACTTTTATTGAATGATGTGATATTTTGTAAAAAATATCTGCAACAAAAAAAATACAGGGTTACTATTACAGGTAAACAATATATTTTTCTAACAGCTACCAAAATACTCTCTTCTTAATAGCAGTTTCAAATTAAAAAAATATAATTCTAAATAGATATGTAAAGGAAATCAACATGAAAACATTACTTTTAGCAACACTTTTAACCAGTAGTACACTTGTAGCAACTGATCTCAATACCACACAGGCATTGACAGCCAAACAAGAAGGTATCAAATACATAAAAATGCTTGGAAAAGCACTCAAAAAAGAACTTCAGGCAAAATTGCTGGCTGACATGAGTGGGGTACAGGCTTTAGAGTTTTGTACACGCCAAGCGAGTGAAATCACTCAAGAAGTTAATAAAAAACTTCCATCCTATGCAAAAGTCAGAAGAACAGCCCTCAAAGTAAGAAATGATCTCAACAATACTGCAGATACACTAGATACCCAAGTGATGCAAACATATGTAGCCTCTATAGACAAAAAAACATTTACACCTAAAGATATTAAGGTAGTAAAAGAGGGGAATACAACAAGAGTCTATAAACCACTGCTTACCCTGCCAGTATGTTTAAAATGCCATGGGACACATGTGTCTCCTGCATTAAAAGAACGTATCAAATCTGCATATCCCAATGATAAGGCAATGGATTTTAAAATAGGCACCCTAAGAGGAGTCATCGTTGCTGAGATTAAAAAACATTAAAGGTTTTTGAGCTGTTTATCATGGTATCGGCTCAAAAATATCAGAGCCAATATCCCACCCATCAAGGCATATCCCATATCTGACTGCGTATCCCACATATATCCTTGTGTACCTAAAAACGCTTCTGCATCTTCACCACTTGCCAGTGCTACCCACCACTCGATCAACTCATAAAAAGCAGAAAATGCCAAAATAATACTCAGTACAATATAGTTAAGCCATATTTTAGATGCTTTAACCACTTCAAGACGTATCAAAATTTCTCTTGCTAAAATGGCTGGAATGAACCCTTGTGCCAAGTGTCCTACTTTATCATAGTTATTACGTGTTTGATGAAAAACTTCTTTCATAGTGTCAAATAGAGGTACTTCTGCATAAGTATAATGTCCACCCACAAATAAAATAATCATATGAATGAGTATTAATGTATAAAGAAGTGGCGTCAAAGGAAAATTTTTATAGCTCATAGCTAAAAGAATAAACCCGATAAAGGCTGGCAACACTTCTAAAAACCATGTAAATTGATCTTTAGGTTCATACGCAGACCATATAAGTACCAAGACATATATACATATCCATAGATACTTCATCTTATTTCACCGCCGTGAGTAGAAACACTGTAAAATCAGCATGCGGTTTACTTATGGTGTGTGCCAAAGAGAAAGAGATATCTCTAAATCCTGCTTTCTGTGCCTGCTGTGCAAGTAGATGCCTATCAAAACCATAATGAAATACGCCTGTATTGTCAGAATGAAAATTTCCATCTTCACTGTCTAAATCTGCAATAGCAATAAACCCACCATCTTCTAACATCATATAGAGTTTGGAAAAGAGGGCATACGTATCTTCCAAATGGTGTATCGTCATAGAAGAGATAACACCATCAAATTTTCTTTCTAGGCTATCTATACTTAAATCTTTTTCTATCACTTCCGTCTCACACACAAAGTCATCACATTTGTTTTGAAACTCTAAAAGCATAGAAGGGGAGTTGTCTACTGCTACAATTTTTTTAACATAAGGAGCGATAAAATAACTTAAAAGCCCTGTACCCGCACCAAAGTCCATAATTTCCATCGACTTGTCTAATTGAATATTATTTACTATCAATTCAGCAATACCTTTTGCATTTTGTACACGGTTTGAACTCATATCCCATGATTTTGATTTATGTGCAAATAAGTCTTCATTATTATTCATCTGTTTTTCCATATTTTTTAATTTTAAAAAGAGTATATTTTAATATTATTTAGTATTTAACTAAAATAGTGACTCTTGTTTATCTATTTTAATATTTTCCCAAAAGAAATCTACGTGTTTTTCAAACATTGAAACCACGGAAGAAGTCGATTTTTTGTCTAATTTTAGCAAAGAAACCTGCATTTGATAGAAAAAAAGTGGTGAAAAGAACTCATTTGCCAATAAAAGAGGGTCAGAAGACTCTATCAACTCATTTTGCATCATACCAAAGAAAACTCCAGAGAGCTTTTTAACATTTTCCTGGTAAAAGTGCTCGTTATAAATCTCTCTTATACGTTCATTACGGAATATCTCCTGCATAAGTAGCTTATAAAGTGCCTCATTTTGCCCGTCAAAGCTTAAAAGCTTAAAAGTAGTGGCAATGCTTGCTAAAAGTGCTTTTCCTTGGATTTGAAGCTCCTGAGGGTCTTTATCTTCAAACAATGTCACTATGGCAGATGATGTGAGATTACCTATAAGGGTTTCTAGTATCTCATCTTTGTTTTTAAAGTGATTATAGAGGGCACTTTGCTTCACACCCATAGCACCTGCGATATCTCGTACAGTCGTTGCCTTGTAGCCTTTTACTGCAAAGAGTTTGAGGGAGGTTTTGAGTATCTTCTCTTTTGTTTTGCTTCCTTTAGTAGGGAGGGAAGTGACGCTCTCATCGTTCATAGTGGCTCCTTTTTTGTAATTATAGTGAACATTTGTTCATATGTCAATATTTTCATTCCTTATTTAATGAACAAATGTTCACTTTAGTTATTTTATCTCATTTTAAAAATGAACATTTGTTCATAAAATAGTCCATAGTTATTCAACACAATGAACAAATGTTCTTAATGCATCCATAAACGCTCCCTGTAGCGTGCTTTATGAAGCAGACTCTTTTTCATACTTTAATTTCAAACAATATTATATTAATAAATATTATATTTTTATCTATTTTTTATAGTTAATTAAAAGTAAACACACTTTTCAGTTATAATATTGAAATATTTTTTTAGTAAATACAATAACATAGGTAAATCATATGAATATGAAAACACAGGGAATGACAAATGACCTTTTTGGGGGACTTACCGCTGCAGTAGTTGCATTGCCTTTGGCATTGGCTTTTGGAGTACAATCTGGGATGGGTGCAACTGCGGGACTTTATGGTGCTATAGCTTTAGGTATTCTCGCTGCACTTTTTGGGGGTACTAAAACACAAATTTCTGGACCAACTGGACCTATGGCTGTTGTTGCTGCAGCTATCATTGCTGATGAAGTTGCAAGGTATGGTTCTTTAGATGCTGCACTCGGAACCATTATCGCGACATTTGTTTTGGCTGGAATTTTTCAGATTCTGATGGGCTTATCTATGATGGGTAGTTATATCCGGTATATGCCTTATCCTGTCATTTCAGGTTTTATGAGTGGTATAGGGTTGATTATCATTTTCTTCCAAATTTTTCCATTATTTGGTTTAGAGTCTTCATCACAAATCACCGAAATTTTTACGTCTCTTCATACAATACCACAATCTATGAATGTGCAAGCATTACTTCTTTCTAGTTTAACCATTGCCATTATTTATCTTTTTCCGAAGATAACAAAGAAGGTTCCTTCTACCTTGGTTGCCTTAATCAGTTTGACGATTATTGCCGTACTTTTAAAATTGGATGTTCCTATTATTGGAGATATTCCCAAAGGACTTCCTGATATACATATTGATACACTACTATCACTAGATTGGCATCACCCTATGGTCATCATCATACCAGCACTCACACTTGCAGCACTTGGATCGATAGATTCCTTACTAACTTCTGTCATCGCAGACAATAAAACAAAAACCAAACACAACCCAAACCAAGAACTTGTAGGACAAGGTATAGGTAATGCATTTGCAGGTCTCATCGGTGGGCTACCTGGTGCTGGTGCAACTATGAGAACAGTAGTCAACATAGATGCAGGCGGTCGAACCAGACTTTCTGGTGTAGTTCATGGACTTATCTTACTTTTTGTATTGCTTGGAGCAGGGGAGTTTGCAAAGTTAATCCCCTTGCCTGTACTGGCAGGAATATTAATCACAGTGGGGATAGGTATCATAGATTATAAAGGTCTAAAACATATTAATGCTGTACCTCGTTCTGAGGCAACCATCATGATTATCGTCCTTGTTTTAACCATATTTGTAAACTTACTACAGGCTGTAGCCGTAGGAATGGTATTGGCTTCCATATTATTTATGAAACAAATGGGTGATTTAGCAGAAGAAAAAGCAGAGTCTATACCTCTTGATTTAGGAGAAGATGCATTTCTTGATGGAGATACTAAGCACAAACGTAAAATTTATTTACAAAATTTTGACGGACCTATATTTTTTGGATTTACTTCATACTTCTCAAAAATAATTTCCCAACTTCCTACTGTAGAAGCAGTTGTTTTTCGTATGGAAAAAGTACCCTATATCGATCAAAGTGGAATTTATGCCATTGAAGATACAGTACTGGAACTCACTCAAGATAGAGGTATAGAAGTTTATATTGTTGGTATTCAAGATCAACCTTATGACATGTTAAATCGACTACGCTTAATACCTGATGTGATATCTCAAGAAAATGTTTTTGAAGATTTTGAAAGTTTAAAAAAACATCTTAAAGGGAAAACTAAGTAGTTGGGGGAGCTTGGTAAGTATTTTTAATAGAATTTATATTATGTTAACCAATCTAACTAATGTATCTTTTCATTAGTTACTTCTAGTTGAAGTAACTAATGCTCTATGGGATTATTTATTGCTTCCACATTTACCAGTATTCTCTTTTTTATGTTGCGCACTACATTTGCTTGACATCTCTTTTTTCATGCCTTTCATCTTTTCTTTCATTTTCGCCATTTTTGCTTTTCTAAGTTCTTTCAAGTATCCTAACTGCTCTTTATTCAGTGTTGATTTTACACCTTCGATACATGTAAGCTTTGTCATGGTTGCTTCAGTTTTTAGTTTTGCAAGTTTTTCAACTCTTTCTTTTTGATCTGCTGCTGGTACATTTTTTTTGCATGCCTCTTTAATCTCTTTAGAAAGTGCTGCTATCTCTTTTTTGAGTCTCATCATTTTAGGCATCATCTCTTTACGCTGTGCTTCCAACTTGGTTTTTTGTTCAGCAGTTAGTGCCAGTTTTGGATCATTCTCAAGTTTCATAATCATACGCATAGGACTTGGAAGATGCATTAACAGTGGAGAGCCATGCCCCATTTTGTGATGCATTTTATGTCCTTTTTTTCCTTTGTGGCATTTTTCTCCACCTTTAGAAAACTTTTCCATCATCCCTGCTCCACATTTGCCGGCGGCACATTTGTTGCCTTCTGCTTGAGCTGGTATAAAGAGTAGTGCCATTGTTGCTACTGATACGAGTGTTATTTTTTTTATCATAATTATTTTCCTTTTTTTGATTTTGGTTATTAATTATATAGATTTATACTAAATACTATATGAATCATACTGCTAATTGACGGTTTCGTTTTGCAATGTTTCCTAGTTCCGAAAGTACTACTTTATCAAGTGAAGTTTTCATTATCTCAGAAACCATAGCTACAAGATAGTCATAACTTTCCAATTTTACCTCCTTTCTAAAAAGTGCTTCTTTACTGACATAATGCATGACTTCATCTTGTGTGATTTGCACACACCCTTGCAACAAATTGTCCAGCATTTTTACAAATGATACTTCATCACTCATTGCCTTATGGGCTATCTCTTCTGCTACTTCTTCATCTAGCCCTCTTGTATGCAAGATGTTGGCAATGCTTGATTTGACAGTTGTCGTTTTGGTTTGTATATTGGTTTTGGGTTTAAATGTTTCTGCTGTAACTGGATTGAAAGCCAAAACAGAAACAAAAAGTGTTATACGTAGTATATTTTCTTTACTCATGAATATCCTTTGCACTATTGTATGTTAATAAGGTAAACAGAATTCAACCGATAGGTTCGATTGACATATTATTTTTTATGGTATATACTATAAATTATCAACAAAAAAGGAAATACATATGAACAGAAGAAATGCGTTAAAAATGGCTGGTGTAGCCGCATTGGCAGTAACCGTAGGAGCAGAGGCAGAAATGGCTCCTGCACATATGAACCGTACAGAAATGCAACCAAAAGACCCAAAAAACCTGGACAAAGGTGAACTGAAACATACTCCTCTTATCACTGTAAAAGAAAAAGATGAAAAAGGGTATACCCTGGTACAGATAAACGTTGGGCAAGGTGGTATCAACCATCCAAGTACCCCAGATCATTGGATAGACTTTATAGAGCTTTATGCTAATGACAAACGTGTGGGTAAAAATATTTTAGAAGCTGAGATTTCTAGGGGAGCTACCACATTTTCAGTCAAACTTGATGGTGTAAGAGTATTGAAAGCCAGAGCTGGCTGCAACCTTCATGGTATTTGGACATCTACATATAACCTATAATAATAAAGGTTACTACTACTCCATCACTTCGGTATCCACTGGTTCATCACCGTTGGGTGTTTTTGACTTTAACATAAGTGGAATTTGATGGAGTTTTGTAGACTCAAAATGCTCTTTTTCAAGTTCTAATTCTTTGAGTCCACATTGTAGCTCAACTATATAATTTCGTTTAGGCTCTAGTTTTAAAAGTAGATTGATACGTTCTAGTTCTGCATCTAAGAGTGTCATTTCAAGTGCATTAATCTCATTTTCGAGTTCTTGAAGCTCATGCTTTTTTCTTTCTAAAAGTTTTGTATATTCCTTAGCCTCTATCATCTCTTTATATTCACTGTTTAGCTCTTGTAGTGAATTTACTTTTCGCATAAAAGTTTCATTATGTCGTTGAAGCAGTTTCTCATCATACCCTACTTCACGCTCAAGTACCAGAAGGACCTCTTCTTCTTTTTTTATATTTTGTTTTTCTCCCTCTATTTTGGCTTTTAATTTTTCTATCTCAAGCGTATATCTTCCTATACCTTCTGCATATGCAAGTATGCCTTGTCTAAAATGTTTATCTATCTCTTGTATGACTTCATGGCTTTGAACATACGGTTCTGTCTGCTTTGTCATACTGTATGTTTTGGAATTGTTTTGATTTTCTTCTGAAGAATACGATGAATGACTCATAACATTTTACCTACTCTGTTTCCAAACCAGCACGTTCAAGTTGGCTGGCTCTTTTTCTTTGCTGTGCTTCTATCTTGGCAACTACCTGGTTTTTTGTGCCTTCTTTAACTTTTAGCTCGAGGGTTGCTATGGTGTGATTGAGTGCTTGTATGTCTTTTTCAAATTGATGTATTTTATTCAAGTTTCTATGGTCGTTTTCAGCACTTATTTCACGAAGCCATGTAATTTTTTCATCTTTTTCTTTTAAAGTTTCTTTTTGTCTATGGACTAAATTTTTATACTGTTTTACCCCATACAACAAAGCCAAGATGATCACAACCATCACTATCATCAAAGGTACGATATACGCCTCATATGTTTGTATTAACTCACTCATGATTTTCCTTATTCACTTTTATCAAGATTATCATCATCCATTTCATCCATAATTTTAGAAAGCTTATTGTTTGTCATGATATGAAGCACTCCAACCGTCAAAATACCTACCAATCCTACTACAGTAAAAAGTGATATATCACGTATTGTATACAGTGTTATAGCCAAAAAAATAAAGTTAAGCACCATCAAGTGAGTGAGACGCTGTTTATAAAATAGGTATTTAGTCTCTAAGTTCTCTATGTTTTTCATACCTGTATTTTATCGTTTCTTGGCTTTATAGACAAGCCCTTGTATTTTTTAGTAAATCTTATAACATCTCAAATCAACATATTTTTCGCCTACGTCTAGGCTGTGGCTTCGTGGATAACTTCTTTGGTGTCTTGATACACTTCATTGGTGTCTTGCTTGACACCTGACCATGTTCTAGAACATCCTGCTGTCATAAAAAGTGTAATGACTAAAAAAAATAATACTTTTTTCATCTTGAGTTCCTCTTTTTTAACCATTATATACAACAAATGTTAATCTTTTGTTTCTTGGCTCTCTTCTTCTATTGGCACTTCAACTTTGACTGGTTTATTCACTGCTTTTGCCAGTATTTCTACGTAAACTTCTGTTACAGCCATCGCTTTTATCTTATCAAGTGCTTTGATAAGTTCTTCATAAGGTATCTCTTGAGCGATGTCACTTGTAGCCCCTATCTTACAGTCAAAGTCCCAGTACATCGTGGCTTTGTCTGGTAGGTCTTTCTTTTTTTCTCGTTTTACGTATTTTCTAATCTCATTTTTTATCGCTTCAAGTACGCGGTCTTCATGCTTCTTTGGGTCTGTGAGTTTAAAACTTTTTTTCATTATCTTCTCCTGTTGCTTTTTTTATCTAATTTATCTAGTTTTGCCTGTAGGTTTGAGCCTATTTTTTCGGCATGAGGGTTTCTGGGTTTTTTCTTTTTCTCTGTGGGTGTTTTGTCATGATCTGACTTGTTGTTTGCAGGCTGGTTTTTGGCTGGTTTTTTATTTCTATTCGTATTTCGACCACTATTACTTCGTTGTCCACCACCACGTTTACCACCACCTCTACCATTTTGTATAGGTTCTGCTTCTATGCTAGGGTCTGGTCTAAACGCTTCAAGGGCTACCTTTTTAATGCTAGACTTCGTAAATCTTTCTATAGCACGAAGTAGTTCATGCTCATCTACACAGACAAGTGACACTGCCTCGCCACTCATCCCTGCTCGTCCAGTTCGTCCTATGCGGTGTACATAATCTTCTGGCACATTAGGGAGCTCGAAGTTTACCACATGAGGAAGCTGATCGATGTCTATACCTCTTGCTGCAATGTCTGTGGCTACAAGCACACGTACATTCCCTGCTTTAAAGTCTGCTAAAGCCTTAGTTCTAGCACCTTGAGACTTGTTACCATGAATAGCTGCTGCTTTGATACCTGCATACTCTTCTAGCTGTTTGCAAAGTTTATTTGCTCCGTGTTTGGTACGCGTGAAGACCAGTACTTGTTTCCAGTTTCCAGCTTTGATGAGCTGAGAAAGCAGTTCACGCTTACGGCTCTTGTCTACGGGGTACACCACTTGGTTTATCTGCCCTGCAGTTGAGTTTTCTCTTGCTACTTCTACAAGTACAGGATCTTTAAGCAGTCCTGAGGCTAAAGATTTTATCTCTTTGGAAAATGTCGCTGAAAAAAGCAATGTTTGCCTGTGCTTAGGCATCATGGCCATAAGCTTTTTAATGTCGTGTATGAAACCCATATCCAACATACGGTCTGCTTCATCAAGGACTAGTGTTTCCACTGCTGAGAAGTCTATGCCGTTTTGGCTGGCGATGTCTAACAGTCTACCTGGTGTGGCTATGACGATATCCACACCCTTTTTGATGGCAGAAAACTGAGGATTGATGCCCACTCCTCCAAATATTACCATAGAACGGTAAGACATATATTTTCCATACGTTGCGATGCTGTCTGCTACTTGCGCAGCTAGTTCACGCGTAGGTGTAAGTACAAGTACACGGATTTGTTTTTTCTTCATCTGTGGTTGCGTCTTTGAGAGACGCTCTAGTAGTGGCAGTGTAAACCCTGCTGTTTTTCCTGTACCTGTTTGTGCAGCTGCGAGTACGTCTTTACCTTCTATTACTAGTGGTATGGCTTTTGCTTGTATGGGTGTAGGCTCTGTATAGCCCTGCTCTTTGACTGCTTTGAGTAAAGACTCATTCAGTCCTAATTGCGTAAATTTCATGATATTCCTAAGTAACCGAGCCTTGCATTTTCGCATTTGTCGGTCTTAGGCTGAGTAAATAATTTTGTAAATGTATGACCGATGTACATATAGTTCGCGAATTATAGCGTAATTTTTGTATAATGCGATTTCTCATCTTTTATAATGCATATGTCCTCATCGCTTAACTGGATAAAGCAGGGCCCTCCTAAGGCCTAGCTCGAGGTTCGAGTCCTCGTGGGGATACCA
>Ga0256839_1006032_pt1 | contig 10863 bp, 13 predicted proteins | sample 354166metaG_FD_185968 | JGI IMG/M metagenome (GOLD analysis project Ga0256839, IMG submission 185968) | Hydrothermal vent microbial communities from Mid Atlantic Ridge, Atlantic Ocean - 354-166 | ecosystem: Environmental > Aquatic > Marine > Hydrothermal vents | place: Atlantic Ocean: Mid... | reverse complement strand
ATGTTACAGGGGCACAAGAGAGAAGTGTAAGCTTTAGCTTTACAGCAACAAGCACTACATCTTACCTCGCACTAAGAAGTGATAGAGAATGGCACTATGCAAGTGCTAGGGCTATTTCGGTGAAAGAGGTAGATGCTGGTATTACACCAACAAATGATAACCCTCCACTTAGCAGATTAGAATTAATTGACCTGATTAACACTTGGGGAAATGATCCTAGCCAAGAAAATGCAGATAAAATCATAAATGCTAATACTTCTGAGATTATAGATATGAGTAATATCTTTTATCCAGGAAATCCTGAATATGATGGATCTGCTGCTTTAAACATAAGTAATATGAATCTAGATATTAGTGCTTGGGATGTATCAAATGTTGGCAGTAGTAATGACTTTGCAACCGCTTCAGTACTTCAGGATGCATATAATCCTTTTAAATAAATTAAAGGAATAGACTATGGGGCTAGTAGAGACGGGTTTATTTCTCAAATACATAAACTTGAGTCACTGAGGGATACTCCCCATCTTGGGACTAAAATAATCTTTTACATAAGGATGTACTTCAGTACTTGTCATGAGTTCCTTTAAAGAGAGCCATTTATAGTCATGATGTTGTTCTTTGGGAAGTCTATCTATGCTATCTACCTCCACCTCATATCCCAAATTGATATAGTGGGTGGAGACACCCTCGTAAATACTGTCATCGTAGATATGCTCAAAGGTACCTAAGTAACGAGGTGTTGTCTTGAGGGTTTGTCCCAGTTCTATCTGGGCTATTCGCTGTATGGCATCTTGTATCATCTCTCCTTTTAGTATACGACCACCAAGGGTGAACCAGTAATCTTTTGCAGGGTTATTCACCCTTTTGCCTAGTAAAATTTTTTCCTCTTTTTTGACAATCAAATCTACAGAGACAAGTGGTGTATGGGTGATAATGGTTTGAAATATTTCATCAGGTAAAAAGTCTTGTTTCATAAGGTGTCCTTTGTATAGTTATTTATTGTGTTACTATTTGTAGCGTATGGAAGGTAGTAATACTTAATGTTGAAGTTTCAATAGTAATCAGATCTCCATCTAGTTCAAGATAATTATGCTCATTTTCAAGTTCAATAGTCATCTCTTCAACTTTTCCATAAAAGCTACCAAATTTTTTTATAAAACTAAGTGGTGTAAAAATGAAAAACCTTCGTTTACTCATGAGCATAAATGGCGTCATCACAATATGTACAGGAAATAGAAACAACACGGCAAGAATGTACTTGGCTATGCCTTTTTCTAAAAGTCCAAAACGCAAGGTTTCAGAGAGAAAAATGTGTTGTAAGTCTCCCATGTTTCCCGCTGAAAATAAGAAAACTTCCTCGTTAAGTTTGTAAATGTTTTGTGTTTTTGTTGGAAGTATTTGACCTTCTTCTAGACGATGAAGTACATGTGCTAGCTTAGGAACACGGTGTAGTTTGGCTATGACATTAAAAGAACCTGTAGGGTTAATGATGAGGGGAGGAAGACTACTGAAAGTATTTATTTTATTGAGAACCCTACGTATAGTGCCATCACCCCCAGAAATAATGATGTAGTCATATTTAGTTATATCTATCTCTATTGAAAGTTCACTTAGTGTGATGGAGTCTATCTTAAGCGTAGTATTTTCTATTATTTTTTCAATAGAAAGTAAGTACATGTGTCTCCTTAGCTTGGTAAGCTATAATTATAGCCATGAAACTTGAAAATGAAGAAGCTTTAGACAACCTTATCATCTGTCATGAGTGTTATACACTTCATGAAGAAGTGCCTATAAAAGATGGTACTAAGGCTATCTGTACAAAATGTGGTAGTATCTTGTATCGTTATGATTCTAAGCTTGTTGAACATGGGCTTTCACTTAGCATAGCGGGGCTTATTTTTTTTATATTGGCCAATATGTTTCCTCTTGTGCAGATAGAGATACTTGGTCATGAACAGTTTATAACCATACCTAAAACATTTATAGCACTGTTTACTAATGGTTTTTATATTGTAGGGCTACTATGTGCTTTTCTTATTTTTATTTTTCCACTTATGATATTTACCATTAATATTGTATTGTTTACACTGTTAAAATTAAAAAAAGGCAAAGAATTTAGCAAAGAGCTACTTGTGTTGCTTTCACATATAAAGCCTTGGAGTATGAGCGATATTTTTCTTATTAGTATACTAGTTGCCCTTGTCAAACTCATAGGGTATGCTCAAATACACATGGGTACTTCTTTTTGGGCGTTGATTTTGTTTGTCTTGATAGACTTGTATATAACTAAAAGGATACATATATCAGAGATTTGGATGCTTCGCAAACGTATATTCCTGGCAAAAGGCATGAGATGATAGAAGTTAACGAAGATAAACTCATACGTTGCCCTACCTGTGAAGCGGTAAATATAGACAAAAGTGAAGAAAATATCTGTCGCCGATGTGGCTCTTTTATTCATAAGCATATGCATTTTTCTACGCAAAAATCTTGGGCATATCTTATTACCGCGATGATTGCTTATATTCCTGCAAATCTTTATCCTATGCTTATAACCAGTAAATTTGGTGTGCAAGAAGGTAGTACTATCATGGGAGGAGTAATACTTTTATGGGAACATGGCTCAGAACCAATTGCTGTTGTTATTTTTATAGCATCCATATTTATCCCTGTATTAAAATTTTTAATCTTAATTTATCTGTTAATTAGTGTAAAATACCCTATTGGAAAAGATAAAAAAATAGACAAACATAAAATGTATTATATTACTGAAGCCATTGGCCCTTGGTCAATGATTGATGTCTTTGTTGTAGCCATACTTGCTGCGCTTATACACTTAGCTAATGTAGAAATAGTAGCTGGTACAGCAGCAACAGCCTTTGCAATATCAGTGTTTTTTACACTGCTCGCAGCACATGCTTTTGATGAACGACTTATTAAGGAAAACAAATGATTTTAAGGATAATAGTAGATGTCTAGAGAAATACCACAAATAGAAGAGTCAACAAAGTTTAATTTTATGACTTCTATTTGGATAGTCCCTTTTATAGCACTAATCATTGCAGGATGGTTGGCATACCAGTATTTTTCAGAACTTGGTCCTCAAATACGCATCATTTTTCCTAAAAATGAAGGTCTAAAAGCGGGTCAAAGTCAAATAAAATATAAAGATGTGCCTATAGGAGTTGTGAAGAAAATAGAATTACAAGAAGATGGAGATGGTGTTGTTGTGATTGCAAGAATGGAGAAAACTGCTTTCCCATATCTCAATGAAAACAGTAAATTTTGGATTGTAAAACCTGAAGTAGGTGTTTCTGGTGTAAGTGGGCTAGATACACTAATATCAGGGACATACATAGATATGTTTACCCAAAAGGGTACAGACTTTAAAGAAGATTTTGTAGGTCTTTCACATAAATATCGTAATATTGGAGGAGGAGAATATTTTGTACTTAATACTCCAAGAGGTGATAGCTCTATTAAGGTTGGCACACCTATTTATTTTAAAAATGTGAAAGTTGGGCAGGTTGAGTATGTTGTATTGGCACTAGATGATACCTCTGTGGATGTTATTGTATTTATAGATAAGGTGTATGCTTCTTATATTCAAACTGACTCAAAGTTTTGGATACGTAGTACATTTGATGCTGAAATTATAAGTGGTACATTGGATGTAAAAGTAGCGCCAATAACAGATATGATACAAGGTGCGATAGAGTTCTCAACAAGAGCTACTAAGGATAAAAAAATGATACCTGATGGTTTTGTTTTTGAGCTTTATAAAAATAAAAATGTCATTGAAAGTAAAAGGGTTGGATCTGGAGGAAAGTATGTAAAGACATATATGTTAAATACAAATAAATCCATAGCAAAATTAAAAGAGAATGCGGTAGTTAGATATGATGGTTTTGCTGTAGGTAAAGTAAAAAAAATAAACCTAATGTATAAAAGAGATACGCATAAGATGCATGGAGAAGTACTTATTGATATTGACACATCTGTATTTAGCGATTCTGATGAGAGTAATTATACTGGAGAAGAAAACTTGCATCAGGCAGTAAAAGAAGGTTTAAGGGCACAAATCATACCAACAGACCCTCTTACAGGAAGTCTTTATGTTGATTTATCATTTACTAAAGAGTCTAATGGGACGATTGTACAACATAGAAACTATGGACTTTTTCCAACAGTAGACTATGAATCAGGAAATTTCATGGCAAGTGCAACGAAGATACTTGATAAAATAAACAATCTCCCATTAGAAAAACTACTTACCTCACTTAATAAAGTAGTAGAAGAAAGTGCAAAACCAGTAGCAAATGCCAATGTTGTATTGTTAGATTTAAAAAAGACTATTGAAAATTTAAATAAAATGACAAATAAAAAAACATTTAGAAAAATGCCTGACGTTATAAGTAGAACACTTAGAGAGCTAGAAAATACACTTAAAACTACAAAAAAAGTAGTAAAAGGATATGATAGTAATGCACTAATGATGAAACAACTCACACATACACTAGAGAGTGTTACTGAATCATCATTAGAGATGAAGAATTTCTTAAAATTACTTAACCGTAAACCAAATTCACTTATTTTTGGAGATCATTAATGATAACTTTTAAAAAATTACTATGTTTTATACCTCTATTTTTCTTGTTTTCGGGATGTACTAAATACTATGTGCTTTCTACTGCTTCTCAACCTGCAGAACACTTTAGACAAAAAAATAGAGTTATTGGTGTAGAAAAAGTAGTGGTACCAAAGTACTTATATAAAAGAGAGATAGCTGTTGCAAAGAGTAACTCGGAAGTACGTTTTTTGCGATCAGCAGTGTGGGCTGAAGATTTAGATGATGGACTTACACAAAGACTCATAGCTTTCTTGCAAAAAAAGTTTAATCAACCCGATGTATATGCCTACCCTTGGGGAGTAGATACAAATCCTGCACTCAAAGTAAAAGTACATATTACACGGTTTATAGCTCAAGGAGAAAATGTCTATTTAGATGCGAACTTTAGAGTAGTGAATATGAAAACGCAAGTAGGTAAAGCAAAACTTTTTAGTACAGTGATTGCAACAAAAGAGGATGCTCAAAGTATTGTGGCTGCAATGCATAAAGCATTTAGTGAGTTAGAAGAAGCTATATCTAGTCAGATACAGTAAATGAAAGTGTAAATATAGACCTTTTTAGGGAATATTATCAAGATATAATATAATAACATGAGGCATTACATGAACTGGCTAGCACACATTTTTCTCTCAGAAAATCACATAGAACATCAACTTGGTAATTTGCTTACAGACCCACTCAAAGGAAAAGCATGGGAGGGTGCAAGTGACAGGATACTATGCAGAGCAAAGAGAGTATTTAGAAGATGCTTTTTTAGACTTTTTTCCTGAACTTATGATGATGGTAAAAGAGACATGCTATCGGGATAATGTTTTACACTGGAAAAATTAAGTAACTCATTCCTTTCTCATCTTATTATGAGATAATGTCACAAAATATTAAGGATTATAAAAAGATGTCATTTTTTGGATTATTTGGAGAAAAAGAACCTACCGAAGTACTCGAGCAGAAAAAAGCAGCATGGGATGCACGCTCATCGAAAATAAAAACTTGGATGTTTGTCATTGCCATTGTGTTTGAGATAGCCCTGCTTGCATTTATAGCCAAACAATATGGACTCATAGGTGAGCCTGTGCCTTTGGGTCAAAAAGTGGCAGTTGTAGACTTTAACCAGCCTGTCACACAAAAGTTTGTAAACGATGTCATAAAGAGTATGGACAAGGTAAAAGAAGACAAAGACTACACAGAAGTGCTGTTCATCATGAATTCACCTGGGGGTTCACCTACTGCGTCTGAAGAACTCTCTGAGTATCTAAAAGACTACAACAAAGAGAAAAATGTCACGATGTATATACAGTCTGTTGCTGCTAGTGGTGGGTACTACATCGCCTCAGCTATCAAGCCACTTATCGCGAACAAAAATGCAATGGTGGGTTCTATTGGGGTCATACTTCCGCACTACAGCATAGGTAAACTTGCAGAGAAAATAGGGGTAGAGGAAGACGACTTAAGTTCAGGTGAATACAAAAAGCCCATAAGCCTCTTTAAAAGAGTAGGGGACAAAGAGAGAGCATACCTAAAAAAACAACTACTCACACCTACGTACGACAACTTCATAGACTCCGTGGCAAGTAACAGAGGTATAGAAAGAAGCAAACTCTTACCATACACAGAAGGCAAGATATTTGTAGCCAACAGCCCAGAGATTAAAAATATATTGGTCGATGAGGTACTGGTACTTCATAAGGTAAAAGAACGTATCAAAAAAAGAGTAGGTAAAAAAGTCAGTTTTGTCAACGTCATGCCAGAAGAGAAAATAGGTTTTTTAAAAGACAAGATAGAGTTTAAGTTTTCACTTGACAGTAAGTTTGATGAGGGATTGAGGTAGTTTACTCTACCGCTTTCCCCACTAATATGCCTAAACTTGCCCCGCCTCCAGCTCCTGTTAGACCACCTACTATGATACCTATAACAGGGGCAACCCCACTCGTTCCACCTGATACAAGAAATCCCATCATCCCACCAACCATTGCACCACCTGCTCCAAAAAGTACCCCTCCTGTGACCCCACCAATTTTTTCTGAAGTACTTAGTCTATTGTCGTCTGTTTGTACTGTGGGGTTCTTTTGAGAACATCCAGAAAGTAGTAAAAGCGTGATGAGTATGATGGAAATAGAGTGCTTCATTTTGTATCCTTTTTGTTTATCATAGCATATCCTCATTTTTTTCTCATTTAATTTGGAGATACTACAAGTAACATATATGAAGTGGGAAGGGGGTATAGAGCTAATAGTATTCTTTTTGACGATGTATAGTCAAACTTTAGTTAAATCAACTAAAATGTAACCTATACCCAACCCCAGAAACATTCTTAATAAAATTCTCACCCAACTTTTTCCTAAGCCCACGCACCAAAGAACGTAGTGCATCCATACTCATGCCTTCGTATGCCCAAATGAGGGCTTCTATCTCCTCATAGGTGATGGCTCTTTGTCTGTTTTTTACCAAAAAGTCAAAGAAAAGTAGCTCATTATGGGTGAGTTTAATGGGTGTTTTGTTTTGGAAGAGTGTTTGGTTTAGCGTGTCGTATTCAGTATGTTTGTCTAGCTTGATACTGCGTGTATAGTCTGTCTCCAACACATCACATGCCATAGCCAGTGCCTCTTGAAGTTTTTCAGAAGTGATAGGTTTGACTATGTACTTGATGAGTTGTAGCTCTACAGCTTTGAGTAGATATTCAGTATCTGTGTGTGCAGTAACTAGTATAATAGGTGTGGTTTTATCTGTCTGGCGTACTTTAGCTGCAAAGTCTAAGCCATTGAGCTTTGGCATCTTGATATCTGAGATGATGAGGTCAGGGGAGTGGGCTTGGTATTTTGCTAATCCATCTTCACCATCTTTGGCTTGTAGTACCTTTTTGCAGTATCGACTCAGATACTCGACTGCATTTTGACGTATGAGTGGCTCATCTTCTACATAGAGTAGACTAAGGTGTTTCAGGGCATCTAAATTCATGTGTTATTGTAGCTAAAATATTATGCTAAAAGTTGTGCTATTGTCATGGGTTTTGACACTTAGTTTACCACCCATATTTTTTTCTACTATCATCTTGGACATATAAAGCCCTATACCTGTATTACCTTCTTTGGTAGTGAAATAGGGCTCAAAGATACGAGGCAATACTTCTTTGTATATCCCTCCTGCATTGTCTTCTATGCTCACACTGTTTGCATCTATACTGATGGTCACTTCAGGATGTACAGTTTCTCTTTCTATAAGTGCATCTTTGGCATTAGAGAGTAGGTTGAGCAGAACTTGTTTGTATTCATTTTTGTAGTTATAAATAGGTTTGTCTTCTATGACAATAAGCTCTACTTCTATGTCACTGTGAATAAAAGTGTTTTTCATGATTTCTAGCGTCTCTTGTGTAGCTTGTGAGAGTAAAAAATCTTCCTTCTCTTTGTGGGGTGCATAAAAATCTTTGAAATCATCGATGGTTTGTGACATGAAGTCTATTTGTGTGGAGGCATCTGCTACTTTTTTAGTAAGATATGCTTCATCTAACTCTCCATGCTTTTGTGCTTCTTTGAGGTTCATCATGATATAGCTTAGGTGGGTGAGGGGTTGTCGCCATTGGTGGGCGATGTTGCCTATCATCTCTCCCATGGAGGCGAGTTTACTTTGGTGGACGAGGAGCTCTTTTTGCTCCTCTTTTGCTTTGGCTACCATACGCATTTTGTAAGAGAGAGCCAGAGAGAAGAGTATGGCCTCTACCGCTGCACCAATATAGAGTGGGTCTATAATCATATGCTCATACCCCACTTGAAATATATTTAAAAACACTGCTATGGTAAGTACTATCCACCCTGCGAGGTAAAAGCGTGCAGGCTTGTAGCCTTGGCGTACGCGTTTGTACCCTGCATAGATAAGTGCTAGCAACATAAAAGGCAAGATGTAATACTCGATAAGCAAAGACCTGTAAAAGAGACTCACAACGATGTCTGCCACGATAATGAATGCCAGATAACGGGTAAGAGTATAGAGCTTTGGCATATGTTTTTTGAGCTCTAAAAAGCTAAGGGTAAACAGTACAGCAAAGAGTGATGCCATCAGACTGATGATAGAGTTATAATGAATATTCCTACAAAAAAACGACCCCTCATCCCATATAAATGCTCCTGAAATATAGTAGAGTAGGAGACTCATAAAGAGTTGCATAAGGGAGTAGTATAAAAAGGATATCTCTTTATTGTAGTAGTACATCGCTGCATTATAGATACCCGCCATCATAATAAGACCGAGTATGAGTCCCAAGATGAGTTGTACATGAGAGTCTTTTGCTAGATAGGCATAAAAGGTATCGGGTGTTGATACATTGATAGTTCTAAAGGGTATGCGATAGTGTTTGGGTACAAGTTTGAAGTAATAGACTTGTGGGTCTACCCCTTGCTTGTAAGTAAACTTCATACTTTGCACGCCATCTAATATAAATTTTTCTAACTCCTGAGAGGGGAGTATAGTATGCTCTGAAAAATCAGCATCGCCATAGGTATAGACAAAACGCCCCGAAGGGAATGTACTACCCAAATCTACTTTGAGCCAATAGGTGATGTTGGTATCTTGGAATTTCTCTTCTTTGGGTACAGGAGAAAACTGTGTATCATGGGTTTTAATATTGGATATCTGTATAGCAGTATCGTTACTTTTAAGTAGAGAAAAACTCACGTTAATGTCTTTAAAAAAGCTCTCCGAGTTGTTAGACTCATAGACAATAGTTTTACCTCTGAATTCATAGATGCTTACTGTGGCATAGTCTTTGAGTTCATTGGCTGGCAAGAGCGATAAAAAGGTGCTGATGATGGTAATGGTGAGTAGTGTAAGTTTTTTCATAGTAAAACTATAGCCAAATAATATGAGGAGAAAATGAGAAAGACTAAAGTATGAAGTGATACAATCATAAAAAAACTAGGCACAATATGAACTGGCTTGCACATGTCTTTCTCTCTGAAAATCATATAGAACATCAACTAGGCAATCTGCTCACTGACCCTCTCAAAGGTAAAGCATGGCAGGGGGCTAGTACGCGTATACATGCAGGCATTAAGATGCATATGCGTATCGATAGCTTTACTGATACACACCCTTTAGTCTCGGAGAGTAAAAAGATACTTACACCCCGTGGACATCTAAAGGGTGTGGTGCTTGATATACTCTATGATCATTTTTTGTCCCTGCATTGGGATAGGTTTTGTACGATAGAACGTGAACATTTTTTGGATGATTTTCGTTTTCATGCACTAGAGAGCATAGAGGGCTATCCAACAAAAGCACAAAACGTCATCAAACGTGTAGTAGGCAACAAACAGTTACAGAGTTATGCACATATGGATGGTGTGGTAGCCGCCTTTGGGCGTATAGACAGACGGCTTTCAGACAGAGCACTGAGCAAAGACAACTGCGAACGTTATATCCCACTCATTGCAGAGCATAGAGCAGAACTCGAAGAGATGTTTTTGGCTTTTTTCCCTGAGCTTATGCAGGCAGTACAGCAGACCTGTCATCGGGATGATGTGATGCATTGGAAGATGTAGAAACTTCTAATAACCCTAGTTACTTATAATTTATCTATCACACTTCCAATGTCTATACCTATAGATGTCCCCCTTTAGTTTGACAAGCATCATATTTTGATGTATAATTATTCATAATATAAGGAGTACTATTATGACTAAGACACAAATGAACATAGACCGTATTACTTTTTCTTTACCACATACTCTAAATAAATCACTTGATGCACTGAAAGATGAACTCAAGCGTTCTAAATCTGAGATTATCAAGATGGCTATAGAAAACTACATTGAGCATCAGAATAAACAAAAACTTCAAAAAGCCGTAGCATTGATGGCAGATGAATATAAAAACAATGATGACTTAACAGCTTTAACTACACTAGATAGTGAGAGTTTTCAGTGAAAAAGGGTGAAATCTGGTTAGTAAACCTAGATCCAACTGTAGGTTCTGAAATGAAAAAGAGCCGACCTTGCGTGATACTCAATAACGACACAGTAGGTAAACTGGCATTAAAAATTATCGCACCACTTACGGACTATAAAATACATTATGATGTTGTGCCATGGATGGTAACAGTTGAAGCAACTAAAATTAATGGACTCAGTAAAAAATCTTCCATTGACCTATTTCAAGTACGGTCACTTTCGCAAAATAGATTGGCATATAAACTTGGTTGTGTGGATGATGATGTTATGAATGCGTGTAAGGTTGCTTTGGAT
>Ga0256839_1006031_pt1 | contig 10865 bp, 10 predicted proteins | sample 354166metaG_FD_185968 | JGI IMG/M metagenome (GOLD analysis project Ga0256839, IMG submission 185968) | Hydrothermal vent microbial communities from Mid Atlantic Ridge, Atlantic Ocean - 354-166 | ecosystem: Environmental > Aquatic > Marine > Hydrothermal vents | place: Atlantic Ocean: Mid... | reverse complement strand
CAGCTTTGATGTGTGGCAAGAAGAAGGGCATTGGTTGCTTATTTTGGTAATCCCTTTGTTTGCCTTGTTGTTTCGCCGTGGTGCGTTGGTGGCTGTGTGCATCATGCTTTGGCAGCCTGCACCATCCCAAGCAGGCATTTGGCAAGATTTGTGGCAAACACCCGACCAACAAGCAGAACAACTGATGCAGCAAAAGGATTATGCCAATGCCTACAAAACCTTTGAAAACCCTGCATGGAAAGCTGCTGCGGCATACCGCAATCATGATTATCAAGCAGCCATTGATGCGTTTCAAGATATTGACCAACCCAATGCTGATGATTGGTATAATTATGGCAATGCCTTGGCGCATGCGGGCAAGTTGGATGAAGCGATAAACGCTTATCATGAAGCATTACAACGCAATCCCAATCATGCCGATGCCAAAGCCAACAAAGCCTTGCTGGAAAAGCTGAAAGAAAAGCAAAAGCAAAAACAGAAGCAAGATAAAGATGGGGATAAGGGCAAGGACAAAGAAAAAAATAAAGATGAGAATCAAGACAATAACCAGAGCCAAGATGGCGAGAGTAAAGACGGCGCTAAGAAGGATGCTTCTCAACAAGATAAGCAGGGTCAACAAGGTAAAAGCAACCAAGCGCAGTCGCAACAAGGGCAACAGGCTCAACAAGATAAGCAAGGTCAACATCAACAAGACCAAGCCCAACAGCAGCCGGGTGATGATAAAGACAAGCAAGGTAACAAAGATAAACAAGCCACTGCCAATCCGATGAAACAAGAGCAAGGCGAGCAAGAAGGCAAAGATAAGCAGGCGCAAGTTGCAGCATCGGATGAGCAGCCTAAAAGTGAGGCGCAGCAAGCATTGGAGCAAACCTTGCGCCGTGTTCCCGATGACCCTTCGGGGCTATTGCGGCGTAAGTTTTTATATCAATATCAGCGGCAAGCAGGGCAAGTGCCGCAGCGAGGTCAAGCATGGTAAAATGGTGTGTGAGTTTGATGTTGGCGTTGTTTGCTGTGCAAACGGCTTATGCCGAGGTAAGCGCAGAGCTGAATCAATATATTGTGCCTTTCGGTGAATCGGTGCAGCTGACGATTACAGCAGTGGGCGATACCGATGGTGAACCAGAATTATCACCCTTAAAACAGGATTTTGATATATTAAGCCAAAGCCAAAGCAGCAATTACAGCTTTATCAATGGCAGTATGAGCAGTAGCAAAACATGGTCGTATAACTTGATGCCCAAGCGAGAGGGCATGATACAAGTGCCTGCGATTGTAGTGGGTAAAAATAAAACCAAGGCGTTGATGTTGCGAGTTATCAATGCACAACAAAAGCCCAGGTCAGCACGCAAGATTTGGTTGGAAACATCCTTATCAGACGATGATATTTTCGTGCAAGCGCAGACTGTGTTGACCATTAAACTGGTGCGGGCAGTCAATCTATCGCAGGCAGATTTAAGTGAGCCTGATATTGCCGATGCCATCGTGCAGCGCATGGGTGAAGATGATAACTATGAAGCGGTTGTGGATGGGCGCAGGGTGATTGTCAGTGAGCGCAGATATGCCATTTTCCCGCAAAAGGCGGGCAATATAACTATTCCTGCGGTGCAGTTTGATGGCGTAATCAACAACAATCGCAGTATATTTAGCCAAGGGCGAGTGGTTCGACTTCGCAGCAAGCCGTTGACTTTGCATGTGCAGCCCAAGCCCAGCGCATGGCAAGGTGGCACTTGGTTGCCTGCCAAGCTGCTCACTTTGCAAGAGCAATGGCCAGATGGTGCAGTGCCGACTTATCGGGTGGGTGAGCCGTTTACACGGGTGATTGAATTGCAAGCAGAGGGCTTGACGGCAGCGCAATTGCCACCATTGCTGGAAGGCAAGGCAGTCGAAGGCTTTAAGCTTTATCCGGACAAACCAGAATTGGATACGCAGCTCAAAGATGGTAATGTTGTCGGCATTCGCCGCGAAAAAGTTGCCATGATGCCGACAAAAGCGGGTAAACTGTGGCTACCTGAGATTCGGGTGGCTTGGTGGAACACTGAAACGCAAACCATGCAACATGCTATTATTGCAGGGCGAGAAATCGAAGTGCTGCCAGCGGTGCAGGGGCAGCCAAGTGGAAGTTCGAGTGGTGGGCAAACGACAATGCCCACTGTTGTTGCACCAAATAAGCCTGATACTTCTGATGCGCAGTCCAAGGCAAAAGCACAAGTCAACCAAGATGAAACAACATCGTTTTGGCAGTGGGTAGCACTGGCATTGGCAGCGTTATGGTTGATAACCTTGGGTTTGTGGTGGGTATTTGCGCGCAAACAGACAAAGCCTAAGCAGCAGCCAAGCAAAACAACCCCATCCACCAAACTTGCAAATATAGAAAAGGCGTTGAAGCAGGCATGTCAACACAATGATGCCAAGCAAGCCCTCAAACTTTTGCCACAGTGGGGTGCTGCATACTTTCAGGATGAGGATATACAGTATTTGGCGCAGCTTAAAAGCAAATCCAAAGCATTGGGTGATGCTATTACTGACTTGGAGCGGTATTTGTATGCGGCAAATGAAGCGGGTGCATGGTCGGGTCAGCATTTATGGGGTGTACTTCAAGACATAAAGCACCATGATACAAACACAACCAAGCAGGATCATCCGCTTGCCCCGTTGTATTAGCCCTTGGTGTACGCATCACTTAGAGCTTCCTCAAAAAGTTTAACGGTTGGTTTAATGCTTTTTGAGGAGGTCCTAAGTTGGTTAAGAAAAAAGTTTATAAACAGGCGGAACCTGACAAATAGGCTTAAGTGTTTTGGCAAAGAAACAGCCAAAGTTTGCATGTGGATTCAGAAAGACGAGGCTAAAGCCTCGCTTCCAATTTGAATAAGACTTTGGACAACATTTTTTGAGGAAGCTCTAAGTAGCCAAGTGGGAGTATCTTTTTTGCCGAAAGTGGAAGTTTGGGATTTGCACCCCCAAAACTACCCCCTTTTTTCTCGGTTTCTGTCGGATAGTATAGGACGACGACAAACAACAAGGCAAGAAAAAAGCCTGTAAACACTAGGCTTACAGGCTCTTATCGGTCTTCTTTGTTTCTATAAATGGTGCGCCCACTAGGACTCGAACCTAGGACCCACGGATTAAAAGTCCGCTACTCTACCAACTGAGCTATAGGCGCATTGTCTTTCAACGCGGCGAAGTATGGTGCTCAAAATTGTGCTGTCAAACATAAAATGAAGGTTAAGACTTTTGCTCTCGTTCAATGGCGCGATAACCAATATCTTTGCGGTAAAACCCTCCTTGCCAATCAAGGTTTTCCAAGGCTTTATAGACTGCTTCTTGGGCTTTTTGCACAGTGTTGCCTAAAGCTGTGACACCAAGTACACGACCACCGTTATTGACAATGTTGCCATCTTTTTCTGCTGTACCTGCGTGAAATACGATTGTGCCAGCAGCTTCTACAGCATCAAGTCCACTGATGACTTGCCCTTTCTCAAAGCTTGCAGGATAGCCATCCGATGACACCACGACACACAAAGCTTTGCGCTCATCCCATTCAAGGCTCACGCCATCCAAACGAGATTCTGCGGCAGCCAATAGCACTTCACCCAAGTCAGATTTAAGGCGGCTCATCAAGGGTTGGCATTCAGGGTCGCCAAAGCGCACATTAAACTCCAAGGTTTTGATGCCATTATCCGTTAACATCACACCAGCATACAAAGTGCCGATAAAGTTGATACCTCGCTGTTTAAGGGCTGCAATAATAGGTTTGGCAATGGTGTTGAATACTTCTTGCTCAACTTCAGGAGTAACACATGGCGCAGGGCTGTATGCGCCCATGCCACCCGTGTTGGGGCCTTGATCACCATCAAGCAATGCTTTGTGGTCTTGCGATGATGCCAAAGGTAAAATCGTATCACCTGATACAATAAATAGACACGAGGCTTCCTCACCTTCCAAAAACTCCTCAATCACCACCTGCGAGCCCGCATCACCAAAGCTGTTGCCAGATAGCATATCATTGGCTGCTGCAATGGCTTCTTCTTCGGTGCGGGCAATAATCACACCTTTGCCCGCAGCCAAGCCTGATGCTTTGACTACGATGGGTGCGCCAACTTTGCGAATATAGGCTTCGGCTTGTTTGGGGTCGGTATGGGTTGCAAAAGAAGCAGTAGGCACACCTGCTTCATCCATCAATGCTTTGGCAAATGATTTGCTGCCTTCCAGCTCTGCGGCAGCTTGGCTTGGACCATAAACAGCAAAGCCTTCAGCACGGAGTTTATCGGCCAACCCTAAAACCAAAGGTGCTTCAGGACCAACCACGATAAGCTTGGGCTGCTCATCGCGCGCCAACTGTAGCAAACCGTCAATATCTTCGGCACCAATGTTGATACAACGGGCTTCTTTGGCAATGCCCGGGTTGCCTGGCGCGCAAACAACCTCGCTGACTGAGTTGGAACGCTTAAGCTTCCAACACAGTGCATGTTCACGCCCACCGCCGCCAATGACTAATACCTTCATTTTTATATCCTCACTGCTTTCTTTTTTTACTGTTCGATGTGGGTTGGGCTACATTTTATATCTGCGTTGCAAATCGCGTTTGACATCGCGCTCTTTGCTGGCTTGCCGCTTGTCATACAGCTTTTTACCACGACCTAAGCCTATTTCAATTTTGGCATAGCCTCGTGCATTAAAATAGACTTTGAGGGGAACAAGAGCCAACCCTTGTTCTTTAAGCTTACCCATAAGCTTGTTTAATTCTTTTTTGTGCAGCAAAAGCTCCCGGGTGCGCGCGGGGTCAACAGGATTGTTGCGCGAGGCGGGTTTGTAGGGGCTGATATGGCAGCCAATAAGCAGCAGTTTTTCATTGCGAATCACACAATATGCTTCTTTAAGGTTGGCTTGCCCTGCTCGCAATGATTTCACTTCAGGTCCTGTCAAAATCATGCCTGCTTCGTAGGTTTCAAGGATGTGATATTCATGTCGTGCGCGTTTATTGAGAATAACCATGGTGCTATGCTATGAATCAGAGCGCTAAAGTCACCAAAGCTTTACCAATATTGTAAATGATAGGGCCAAGTACAGATTGAAATATGCCCAAAACCAACAAGCCGATAATGATAAAGAAGCCATAAGGTTCGAGGCGATCCAATTGATATGCCAGGTGGTTGGGTAGCAAGCCGACAGCAATGCGCCCGCCATCCAGTGGAGGAATAGGTAGAAGATTAAACACAAACAGTACAACATTAATAAGTATGCTGGCTTGACACATCATGGCGAGTGGCTCTGCAAACCAACGCATGGATTCAGGCATGTGAAAAGCAACCCAGAGCAATAACGCTGAAGCAAAGGCAAGCATAAGGTTGGTTAAAGGGCCTGCTAGAGCAACCAGAACCATGTCGCGTTTAGGGTTGCGTAGTTTGCCAATGTTGATCGGTACAGGCTTGGCATAACCCAATAAAAAGGGTGAGCCCATCACCAATAAAATCAAAGGGATAAGTACTGTGCCTAGAGGATCGATATGACTGATGGGGTTCAGTGTTAGGCGACCCATCCAACGGGCAGTGTCATCCCCCAACATATCCGCAACTTTGCCGTGGGCAACTTCATGTAACACAATGGCAAGCAAAACAGGAAGTGCCCAAATGCTGATGTTGACCAGTATGCCTTCAATATTCATGCGGCTTTATCAATCTGAAGTGCAGGCAGGTGAGTCAGTATATGTTGCTTCACAATGGCAAGCTCTTCATCGGTATAGGGTTTTGCAGGGAATGCACCCCATACAGGTTTTGGCCAAGCGATGTCTGATGTGTAGCGTGCGATATGATGGAGGTGTAATTGGGGGACAATATTGCCCAGCGCTGCTATATTCACCTTATCTGCGGCAAATGCTTTTTCAATAGCAGAAGCAAGCATGGATGATTCCTGCATCAGTGTTTGCTGGTCGGTGGGTGATAAATGGTGAATCTCAGAAATATGTTCACGCTGCGGTACCAAGATAAACCAAGGATATTGGCTATCATTAAGTAGAAGTAATAATGATAGCTCGAAACGCCCTAGGATAAAGCTGTCTTGGCGCAGTTGAGGGTGCAATATCATAAATATGACTGGCGATAAAAACGGTTGGCCTGGACAAGGTCGTGTGGGCGACCAATATCAAACCAGTGCCCTCGGTGTACATAGCCGCTGCAGCGCCCAGACTTGATTTGCGCTTGTATGGGCTCAACCAGCGAAAAGGTTTGTTTGGCTGGGTAGGCGCGCAATACCGATTCATCCCACAGTGAGACACCAGAAAAGGTGAAGTTTTGTTTGTTTTTTTGACCAACCGTTGAGCCCTGCAAGGTAAAGTCTCCTTCAGGATTGTGTTTGGGGTTGGGCACAAGTGCCAGCGCACAACCACCTTTAGGGCATATATGGACAAGTTGCTCAATATCAATATTGGATAAAATATCGACATTATGAACAACCACACCTTCACCACCGGGCAATAAGTCCAGTGCTGTGCGCACACCACCACCAGAGCCGAGTAGTGAGGGCTCAACGCTATAATAAAGATTAGCGTTAAGGTGAGCGCCATTGCCCAGAGATGTTTGAATTTGCTCTGCGAAGTGGTGCACATTGATGGCAATATCATGGATACCCTGGGCGACAAGCTGGCGAATCACACGGATAATAGCGAGCTCATCAGCCACGCTCATCAATGCTTTGGGCTTATGTTCTGTGTAAGTTTTGAGGCGTGTGCCAAGTCCTGCGGCGAGAATAACCGCGCGAGAAACTTCAAGTGGAAAATCAGCTAAGTTTGTCATGCGCCAAATCATGCCAATATTGGATATGCTCGTCTATGGGTGTTTGCTTTTTTTTGGTGCTTGGTGTAAAAAATCGTTATGATGTATAACGAAGCTTGTACCACATCAGACCTAAATACTCATGTAGAGCCTTGCCACTATCTGCTAAGACACGCCAGTGTGGCAAATAGCTGCGCAAGTCGTAGCTGCTTAGACTTGTGAGATAGTCAGTTGGCGCGGGAGTTACCTTGAGCCCTTGTTGCTCAAAACACCAAGCTGCCCTTGGCATATGCCATGCGGATGTGACCAAGATAATGGTGTTGATATCTTTATCGTTTAATAATTTTTGGGTGAAGACAGCATTTTCCCAAGTGGTGTTAGCCTTGTTTTCACTGATGATGCGTGACACATCAATACCAAGCCAAACTAACCAGGTTTTCATCATATCCGCTTCGGTCTTAGCTGTTTGGGTTAGTGGTGTGCCGCCTGTAGCGTAGATATTCAAGTTTGTTTGTTTGGCAATGGTTGCAGCATACATGGTGCGTACCATGGATGTTTTACTGAGCATATCACTGCCATAGAAATCAGGTGCATTTTCACGAATGCCACCACCTAGCAATACGATAGCAGCCTTGCTATTTGGGTGGGTATTCACGCGGAATGCTGAATATTGGAACTCCAAGGGATGGGTTAAATAGTCGCGAACTGGCTCTGTGGAGAGCGCCCACATGAAGGCGAGGGTACCTATGAACAGGGTGCGTGCCCACTGTTTTTTCCAAAAAACAAGCACAATCATACCAAGCAGAATAAAAATACCAGGCGGCAGCAAAAGTTGTGAAACAGCTTTGCTAATCAGGAGCATGTTAGGCTAAGATGGCTTGTCGGATGTGATCAGCTTGTTTGTGTGAAGTGAGTTTGGCAACCAATGTGAGCGAAAAGTCAATGGCTGTACCAGCACCACGGCTGGTAATCACCTTGTCATCATCAACGACAGCTTGTTCTAAATATACAGCGCTTGACGATGTCAGGATATGATTTTTAACGGATGGATGAGATGTTACCTTCTTGCCATTTAGCACGCCAAAGTTAGCAAGAGCCTTGGGTGCTGCACAAATGGCTGCAAGGTATTTGTTTTGTTTTGCCATGTGCTGCGCCAGTGTTTTGAGTAATGGGTTTTCAGCAAGCAATGCTGCATTGGGCAAGCCACCGGGTAGTACTATCATATCCCATGTTTGCGATGCTGCGTTGGCAAAAGCAATATCAGCGTGAATTACAATATTGGAGCGCCCTGTAACAGGTTGACCATCTAGGCTAGCTAAGCATACATCAATATCAGCACGACGCAGAATATCAGCGACAGCAATCAGCTCAATTTCTTCAACACCTTGTGTAAAAGGAATCATCACTCGTGGCATCATGCTACCTCATTGTAAAACATTGTTGGTTGGTGAATTAGCTGGCGGTTCGACAAAGCTTGGTTGTATGATGATTTTTGTTGTGTTTTCCATGTTTTGTAGCGCGTTTATAGCATCTTGAGGGATTTCGTCCAGCAACGGTTTGTCCAAATTTTGAGGCAATGTATTACTGAGTTGTTCCAGGTGTTTCAATGGTTGAGGCTTTGGTGTGTTTTTGATGTCATCATTCGCGGTTTGATTGGGCCTGTTGCTACTAGTAGGGTGTGCGCCTTTGGAGCTCCCATTTCTATTTTGCCAGGTTGTATCATCCTTTTCAGTTTTTTTGATGGTAATGTTGCCACCCTTGTCAATGCTGGCGGTATGCCCTGGTAGCAGGCGCTCCATTGCGTCAGTTCTGCCAGTGCTCACATCGATTGCACCTTCAGAAAGGATGGCTCTGGTTGGAAGCTGAGGTACATCAGCTAATCTAATATCTTCAAAGGCAAGCTCTAGAACTTTCGGTGTTGGTGGTACAAGTACAATAAACTCGGTACCACGGACACCAAGTACGGCTGTGGGTGTGCGAACGCGAAAAGATGAGTCTTTACCACTAAGCTTGTTGACAAAGAACCTGGCTTTGCCCCAAAGCATGTTGATGCGGGCGTTGAGAAGATTTGTGCCGCGAAGCGAGTATTTGCGCAGAGATACACGGCTTTTGGAGCCAATATAAACTTTACTGCCATCACTCATTATAATTTTCACTCTCCCTCTTGAGCCTGTGATGATGGCGTCATTTCGTAAAACAATTTGTCCTTTTTCTGCTTTTTCTCTAGTTGTGCCGCGTTGAACCCAAGCTGGACCATCAGTATGAACAATGCGCCCTATGCTGGCCGCAGCATACACCTGGGTGTTTGGTATAGTGGTTATGGAAAGTAGGGTTAGGATGAGAAACAGTATTGTTTTTAGCATTGGTATCTCCTAGGGAATATATGATAAGTGCTACCATTGGCCTGTGAGCATGCTTCCTACACGCCATGCAGAATATGATTTGCTCAAGCTAGAGATTACACGTGTATCATTATAGTTTGAATGGTTGATGAGGTATGAGGCATTGACAACCCAAGAAATATCATAGTCTTGCCAAGGTTTCCATGAGGTTGATGTGGTGAGCTTGATATACAAGTCTTGGCGCTTGGTTGAGTCGGTCGGGTCTAAAAGGATATTGGTATCTGCTGCCGCGTAAAATCGTGCATATGTGTTCAGTTTAAGCTGGGTTATCCAGTGTTGGGTTAAAGGCATCGTGGTAGTGATATTGGTGCCGAACTGATAATAACTATCCGTTTTATCGTGGTTTGCGTCGCCTTTGGTGAGCTCCATGATGAAGAAAGGCATAACTTCTATATCGACCTTGTTGTTGATATGAAAGGCACGATTCGCTCCCACATGGTGGCTGTTCCCACCAAGGCGTGTTAAGTCGATATTGTTATCACCATAATTGCTATTAAATGACTTGTACTTAAAGGTGTATTGATATGTCCAGTTTGGTTGTTTGTAGTCAATGCCAAGCCCTAAGCTTTGATAAAGCTTATCGGTGTTGAGCAACACATATTCATAGCTTGGCTTGAACTTCCATACTGTGCTTTTTTTCCAGGCTAAGGAGAGCATGTGTACCATAAGATCATATGCCTTGAAGTCTTGGTGTGTTGTGGAGCTTAATATGTAACGCAGCTTTGCGTGTTTGAATCCCCAACCTAGGGAAACGGTGGACTGTATGCCAAGGTCTCGGCTATAAGTGCTTGAGTTTTCAGGTGCAAATATTACATTGGAGTGATAAAATGCTTCCATAGACGCATAGGCATGAAAACCCATGTGTGGCAGGTTGGGGTTGGCTTTGAGCTGCTTTGCGGCAGAGGCATACGCGCTTTCAGCGTCTGCATTGAGGGATTGTTGTGCATACTTTTGTGCGTTGTCTGGATCAGCATCAAGATATGCAATCCATGATTTGTAATACCAGGCGGCCGCTTTATGACTAGATGTTGCATCGGGGTAGCTCAAAATGCTTTCCCATATTGCCAAAGATTCATCCATATTATTTTGACGAATCCATAAGTCGCCTAAAGTGATTTTGCTTTCGATGTCTTCAGGGTGAGCGTTTAGCCAGGTCTTTAGGGTTGTAATTGCCTCGTCTGTTTGCTTCGTTTTGATTTGGGTGTTGGCTAAGCCTATCCAAGCAAAACGAGCATGTTGATCAGTTGTATATTGGTTAACTCTAAGCCAAGCTTTGAACATGGGCATGGCTTGCTCTGGTTTTCCACTTTCATCGTAAGAAAGAGCCAAGTATTGGAGAACATGTGCATTGTTTGGAGACTTTTCGTGTAGTGGTTTGAGCTTGCTAATGGCAGTGTCATAATCACTGAATAAGTAGTCATCAATAGCTGAAACAAGGTTGCTTTGATCCAAATGCGTGAGTGATGAAGCAAAACTGACACCCGATGAAAGCCATAAAATAAATGTAAAGGTATAAAGCATAAGGCATTTCATAAACTGCTTCCTTCAATGACAGGGTTAAATAAACAAGATTTGTATAATATAGTCCAAGCTCTATACGATATCAAGGTTTGGTGTTAGGAACATATAACCTGTCCTCATCAGTAGCACGATAGTTGTCCGCTTTGCAGGTTGCCCTTGGAGGCAATCAATGATG
>Ga0256839_1006030_pt1 | contig 10867 bp, 8 predicted proteins | sample 354166metaG_FD_185968 | JGI IMG/M metagenome (GOLD analysis project Ga0256839, IMG submission 185968) | Hydrothermal vent microbial communities from Mid Atlantic Ridge, Atlantic Ocean - 354-166 | ecosystem: Environmental > Aquatic > Marine > Hydrothermal vents | place: Atlantic Ocean: Mid... | reverse complement strand
CGGCCAAACGTTGATGGGAGCGCACCGCATAAGCATCCATTTGCTCCCGTGAAATACCAAAGCGATGGGCGAGAATTTCTGCGGTCTGGCCCATAGACAGTCCCACCAAAGGATCACTGAGTCCGCGCAGCAAGGCAATGATGGGTTTGAAATAAGCGGGTCGCAATTGCCGCAGTGCCTGTAATTTCGCGCTGGTTGTGCGCGCACGCGCCCAGCCACCCAGCCATGCCACCATTTTTTCCGCCAGCAATACCGGCGCATGACTCATAGATTCCACGCCTCCCGCCAATATCAGGTTGGCATGCCCGTAGGCAATACTTTGTGTTGCACAATCCAGCGCCTGCATTCCGGAAGCGCAGTTGCGTTGAACAGTCCACGCCGGGATGTGTTTATCGCAACCCAAACGTAATGCCAACAACCGAGCGATATTGGCTTCGTCCGGCCCTGGCATCACACAACCCAGAATCACTTCATCAAGGTCACCTGGCTCAAAGGGTTGCCGTGCCATTAGCGGGCGACCCGCTCCCATGGCCAAGTTAACAGCAGTGAACATTCCCGGTTTGCCCCTGGCTTTTAAAAAAGGGGTACGTGCGCCATCTACCACATAAACAGGGCGTATCATTTTTTTTATCGGGCCGGGTCGTTTTTTTTCGTTCATGCAGTGCTCCCTTTTTTCACGGTCTCTTCCCCTTCAAACGGTGGAGGGATGTACATCATGCCAATTTACCATGACAAGCCAGTGCCTTTTTATCAAACTCATCCACAGAGATTGCCTCTAACCGAGCGGCATCGGCGGCTTGCCATTGTGCAAATTCTTCATCATTAATCACTTTTTTATTAAATGCCTGTTGCCACAACTCGGCTTCTGCCGCAGGCAGTAATTCTCCATTTTTCACCGCTGCGCGCACGGTCTTTTCCAGAGGCACCAGTGCCATTTGTAATTCAAGGGCATGTTCAAGAGTCGCCAGTGCCTGGCCCGGTTCTGTGGGTATATACAAACCCTGGGTCAACCGGTCGCGTGTCTCTGAGGGTGACAATAACAAATCGGCACATTGGTGGCCGAGTTGATCCGTCGGCCCGGTAAACGGTTTACCCAACGGCAAGACCAAAAGACGCAGTAGCCATGCTATCGGTCGATTGGGGAAATTTTTCAGTAAGCCATCAAGACTGCTCTGCATTTCATAAAGTGCGTGTTCGCACACCCAATACAGCAGTGGTACATCTTCAGCAGGGCGATCCTGATCTTCAAAGCGCTTCAGTGCCGCAGAAGCCAGATACAGATAACTTAGCATGTCCGCCAGGCGACCTGATAATTTTTCCCGGCGTTTGAGACTGCCTCCCAGCACTAGCAGGGAAACATCCGATACCAGTGCAAAAACTGCGCTCATACGGGTCAGTTGTTGATAGTAGCGTCGTGACGGGCCACGTACCGGCGAGGGTGCCAGCCGCGCGCCAGTCAGGCCTAACCACAAACTGCGAGCCGCATTACTAATGGCAAAACCCACATGTCCACTGAAGGCACGGTCAAATTCTGCCGCATCATTTTCCGCCACTGCTTGCATTTCACGAAAGACATACGGGTGACAACGAATAGCGCCCTGACCAAAAATAATCAGGCTGCGAGTCAAAATATTTGCGCCTTCTACAGTAATCCCAATGGGAATAGACTGGTATACACGGCCTATCAGGTTTTTCGGCCCCATGCAGATACCACTGCCACCGTGGACATCCATGGCGTCATTGACCACCGTGCGCATATTTTCCGTTAGGTGATATTTAACCACGGCAGAAACCACCGAGGGACTTTCACCTAGGTCTACCGCCGCCGCTGTTAATGTCCGTGCGGCATCCATCATGTAAGTCAAACCCGCAATGCGGGCCAGCGCTTCCTCCACACCTTCAAAACGACCAATGGGTGTTTTGAATTGCTTGCGCACCCGGGCATAGGCTCCCGTCGCGCGCGACATCAATTTACCCGCGCCAGTAGACAATGCAGGCAGAGAAATGGAACGGCCAGCGGCAAGACACCCCATGAGCATGCGCCAACCCTGTCCGGCGCATTTTTCGCCACCGATAATCCAGTCCAGCGGAATAAACACATCTTTGCCACGATTCGGCCCGTTCATAAAAGCTTGATTCAGCGGAAAATGACGGTTACCAATCTCTACGCCGGGTGTCTTTGTCGGAATCAACGCGCAGGTGATGCCCAGCTCCTCCTTGTCACCCAGCAAATGTGCGGGATCATACAGTTTAAAGGCCAACCCCAGCACGGTAGCCACCGGGCCCAACGTGATATAGCGCTTTTCCCAGTTCAGGCGAATGCCCAAAATGTCTTTCTCGCCGTTAAAGTCGCCTTTGCAAATAACGCCGCTATCGGTCATCGCCGCAGCATCAGACCCGGCTTCAGGCGAGGTCAGTGCAAAACAGGGCACTTCTTCACCGCTGGCCAGCCGTGGCAGATAATGCGCTTTTTGCTCGTCAGTACCGTAGTGCAGCAGCAATTCTGCCGGGCCCAACGAATTGGGCACCATTACCGTTACTGCGGCGGTAATGGAACGGCTGGAAATTTTCATCACCACCGAGGAATGTGCCAGCGCGGAAAATTCCAAACCTCCGTACTGTTTGGGAATGATCATGCTGAAAAAACCGTTATCCTTGATGTAAGCCCAAACCTCGGGAGGCAGGTCACGATCTTCCTGGGTGATGTGCCAGTCATCGATCATCTGACACAGGGTATTGGTCGGGCCATCAAGAAAAGCGCGTTCTTCCGGGCTAAGTCTGGGGGCGGGTGTTTCCAGTAATTTTGACCAGTTCGGTTTGCCGGAAAACAATTCGCCGTCCCACCATACGCTACCTGCTTCCAGCGCCTCGCGCTCAGTGTTTGACATGGATGGCATCACGTTGCGGAACATCACCAATACGCGATCATTGATCAACGCACGGCGCAGCGTGGGCAGATTCAGCGGTACTGCAACCAATAAAAACACGGCCCAGTACAGCGTTTGTACCCAACCGCTGGCGTCACTCCAAATACTCGCGGCCAACAGCACGACGGCGACCGTCGCAGTGCCGACTATCAGTGGCAAACGTAGATAAAATACCGCCCATAACACGGCAATAAACAGACTGCTCCAAACAATGCACATCACAGACCTCCCGGTGTTGCCGGTTTGCTTTTAAGTGGATCGGGTTCGGCAGTATCGTGCAATTCTGGTTTGTCCGCCGGATCAGTCAGCATGACTGGCGCGGCACCATTCTCCCCCGGAATAAAACATTCATTTTCATCGTTACAGATCACACCTTCGGTGTCCCACGGCAATCGGCGATAAACCGCCAGATCATCCAGCCCCAGTATCGGATATTTGATAATCTCGAAATAGGGGGAGGTATCAAAATCACGGGGCACATATAACCGCGTATTGCGTTTGTAGAGTTTGACTTTGCCATCTTCCGAACGATGTACCACGGGCATGATGGGAAACTGTACCGAGCTGAAGGCAGCAGCAATCATCGTCGAACACACGGTGCGGGTGGATGACCCGATATTGTGTTCAAACAAGCTGGAACGCCAGCGCCGTGGCAAAAAACTGTAGGGCAGTAAAAAACGGCCAAGATCCAACAGTTGTCGCACGTCATAGTCACGTCCCAGGTGTTTGGCGGCGAAGTTCACCACCCTACAGGCATCGTGGCGCGACAGCCCGGTAGGCCGACAAATACGCACATGATCCTCTGCATAAGCGTCAAGCGAACTGACTATCGTTCCCTTTCCCAACATCGGCTCAATAATCAGCTGATCATTAGGATCACCATCATACAACCAGCTAACATGCTCCCGAGTGGTTTCGTCTTCGATATCATGCAGGCGACCAATATAAATGGCGGCGTGTGTCCACTGGCTTTGGGTGATGGTTTTAATCACATCGCTGACCCGTGATCGACCTTCCACCAGCAACACATCGCAAGGACGCATCTCAAAACTGAGGCGGTCAAAATTACATTGCGGCGTTCCCGTGTGAGGACGTTCGTCAGTCAGCCAGCGAACAATCTGGCTGCCAATCCAGCCAAAGGGGTTTATCACGTTGCAACCACCTGATCATGTTGATTTTTATTGTTTACCATGCTCTGTAAGCATAGTGCGTGGCAACATTTTTTGCAGCAGCATTATTGCCCAGACCCGGAAGCCGTTGCAAAGTTGCAATTATCATTGGAAATTGAGACTGAAAAGCTATTTTCTTCAAAAGGCTGTCCGGGTACGGCAATCTAAAAAAGCCACATGCTTCCCAAAAAATGTTCAATTTTTAACCAAGACTGGCGATAAAAAACGTGAATATGCAACCATGTTGCCGTACATTTCCCCAAGAATAGGTATGATTATTGTGATCTAATGTAATGAGTCTGCACACCGAAATGGAACAAACCCCAATGCCATTAAGTTAACAAATAACAGTACAGCGTAGGTTGGTGGTGGGCTTGTGAACCCTAACAGCATTAGCTACGACAAACAAAAGATCCTGCTTAGCTTAATGACATTGGAACAAACCCATTTAAAAAAAGAGTGTATAAAATGACTAAAAAGAGACCGAATTACACAATACAATTTAAACAAGAAGCTGCCAGCCTGGTGCTTTATAAGGATTATGCTGTTAGTGAAGCGTATCAGGCGATGGGAGTCGGTTCGACAGCAATGAGACGCTGGATGAAACAGCTGGAAGCTGAACGCGGAGGAGCAATGCCAATGGCAGCTTAACTTTTGTCATTGGTGAACGTAGCAAAGTGTTTGTCATCAACATTACCGACAACATTGACGGTGATAAAACTATTAACCTGATTTTAAACAACACCCTGGCAAGCAGTAGCGAAGTAGTGTTGGGCAGCCAACAAGCCAGCGCAATTGTCACTATCGTCGATGATGAAGCCCCGGTTTCTGGCGGAGGTCGTGGTGGTGCATTCAGTTTATGAGCATTACTGCTGCTGAGTTTATTGGGGCTGATTGGGGCGGTGTTTGAACATGCTACTTTACAAACAGCATGCACAATGAAATGCCATTTTGTAAGTGGCAATAAACAATAACATGGTGAAATAATATGTTTATTCAAACAATCCGTCAGCAACAACTAAGCATTAAAAAGCTTACTAATAATTTCATGCTTGCAGTGATATTGAGCACAGGCTTTTCCAACGCAGTAACGGCGGCTCCCATCGGTGAAGACGATTTTCAACTTTCCAGCATGGGGCCAGACGGTGATGCCAGTTACGGCGCAGTGTCTTCTGCCATTGCTTACAATGTTACTAATAATGAATATCTGGTGGTTTGGCGCGGTAGAGATGATATTCCGAGCCTCGCCGTTAATGAGATTGAAATATTTGGCAAAATTATTAATGCTGATACCGGTGCGGCTGTGGTTGCTGATTTTCGTATTTCTACCATGGGGCCAGACGGTAATGCTGCATTTAATGTTGATCGCCCTGCCGTTACCTGGAACGCTACGGAAAATGAATATCTCGTGGTGTGGCAGGGTGAGGACGATACGGGTACATTAGTACAGGATGATATGGAGATTTTTGCACAGGGTATCGGCGACGATGGCAGCTTGCTGCTAATCGATGATTTGCGTGTTTCGGATATGGGGCCCGATGGTGAAACGACTTTTCACGCCTTTAGACCAGATGTGGTTTGGAACTCGCAGGCTAATGAGTATTTTATTGTCTGGTCAGGTAGAGATGTTGTGACGGGTGGTTCTGTCCGTCGCAACATTTTTAGCCAACGACTGGATGTTAATTTCGCGGAAATCAACGGTGATCAACTTATATCGGATGTAGTTGGCCCAAATACTGTTGCCATTCATTCTCAAGGAGTTGCCGTTGCCTATAATGCAACAGATAATCGATATCTCGTTACTTGGTGGAGTGCAGGCAATTTAGCCAGCGCTATAGAAACTGAAATATTTGTGCAAAGTTTAAGCGGTGACGGCAGTCGTTTACTGGCAAATGATTTGCGTATTTCTGATATGGGGCCAGATGGTTCATCATATGGTGTGGTTAATCCAGCCGTCACCTGGAATGCAACGGATAACGAATATCTGGTTTTGTGGACGGGTGACGATAATAGTGGCACGTTGGTTAATGGTGAGTTTGAAGTGTTTGGTCAACGCCTTGACGCGAACGGCAGCGAAATTGGCAATAACGATATGCGCCTGTCCAATATGGGGCCGGATGAGAACACAACTTATGTTGCACGTAATCCTGATATCAGTTGGAGCAGTGCGGATAATCAATATTTTATCGTTTGGCATGGTGATGATGACAGTGGCTCGCTGGCCGTGCGGGAATATGAAATATATGGTCGTCGTCTGACGGCTGACGGTGCCTTCATCGAAGCAGATGCTGTGCGATTATCCAGCATGGGGGATGATGGCAATGCGGATATAGACGCGAGACATGCAGCGGTAGCCTACAATACCGCGCAAAATAAGTTTCTGACGGTATGGCATGGTGATGACGACACGCCGCCGCTTTCCGGTGATGGTGAGTTCGAAATATTTGCCCAGGGATTTGCCAGTTCGGCTATACCGCCTGCTATTTTACGTTTTTCCACAAGTCAGTACAGTGTTGCTGAAAATGATGGCAGCATTACTATCGATGTCCAACGGTTAGGTGATACCACTAATATGATTGCCGTGGATTATACCAGCAGTGACGGTAGTGCGAATGCACCGGCTGATTACACGGCGGCAACGGGTAGCCTGACATTCAATATAGGCGAATCCAGCCAGAGTTTCACCGTTTTGATAAATGCCGATGATAATAGTGAAGCGGATGAAACTGTCTTACTAACATTGAGTTCTGCCATTGCGGCAAGTGGCACCGTTAACCTTGATGTGGTACAGAGCAATGCCATATTAACCATTCAAGACAGTACGGCTTCAGGCAGCGACAGTACTGTTTCAGGCGGTGGCGGCGGAGGTGGTGCATTCAGTTTATGGGCATTACTGCTGCTGAGTTTATTGGGGCTAGTTAGGCGGCGCTAGTTAGGCGGCGCTTGCAAGGCACTGTTTTGCATGTCCGGGTACAGCAGGGAAATTAATCTCTGAGACTTTAATTCCCCGCAGCTTGCTGCGGGGTCGTGTATTCCCTGGGTTTTGCCACAACAACAAGATTCAAACGTGGCTTAAAATTACCTGATTACCCATGCAGAAACATATTTTCTAGTTTGAAGCGGCGATTAAACCGGTAACAAAATTCAGTATAGGCACCGTTATATTTTTCAGGGTGCATACCGGTAATGCCCGGTTATTTTATAATCAAACAACATATCTTCAAGTTTCGGGCCTGCACCTATGTTGTGGGTAATAAAAGGATTGCCACTGTTTGATGAAACCTGATCAGTCACTATACCAATATGCGGAAGGTTACCTGGCAGCATCCAGGTAACGATATCACCCGGTTTATAATCCTGAGCATTATCGGTCAATGGTAATACCGTGCCATGTCGCGTGAAAAATACTTGCAGGTTCGGGACACGCCGGTGGTCAATATTACGATCCGTGGAACGCAGCCCCCAGATACGTGTAGAAGGGTACACGTTGAAATTACTGGCCATATCCTCGTGAACCAAACGCTGTAAATCAATCCCTATAGCACGATACGAGCGAATGATGACATCGGTGCATACGCCAATATCAGAAGGTACATCACCATTCGGATAAGGAATGGAAAAATAGGCACCGTCGTAGCGCACATCATGTTTTGTGCGTTCAATGGCAGCATTCACCAACGTGTCCCCAAAGCTATCACCTATTGAACTTTGGGGAAAAAGTACAAAAATAGCGATGATAATCGCTGTATTACTATTGCGACAATTCGCAACGCGGCCAGATGCAAAAAGCAATCGGCTATACGGGACGTAGTGACTCATCCAACAGGTAAGCTTTCCAAAACCACAAAACATAATATTGATCAAAATGCTAAACACCCTCTCAGCGGTCAACTGATTTTTCCAGACTCAATCCAGATCACACTCGCCATGCGTCCGGTACAACCATCACGACGAAAAGAATAAAAATCATCGGTTTCACGGAAGGTACACCGATCACCACCGTATACGTTATTCACGCCAGCCCGCGCCAAACGTTGCCAGGCTAATCGATAGAGATCAGCCTGCCAGTGTCCGGAGCGAGCGGCTGTAAAAGCTGTGGTGGCAATCGGGTCACTTTCACAAAATGCTTGTCGAACCTCGTCCCCTACCTCAAATGCCTGCGGGCCAATGGCTGGCCCCAGCCAAGCAAAAATGTCTTCGGGCAGTGCGGTGAATGCCGCTACCGTAGCCTCCAGTATTCCCGCAGCCAACCCCCTCCAGCCAGCATGTGCGGCAGCGACTTGCGTGCCATTGCGGTCACAAAACAGCACGGGCAAACAATCTGCGGTCAGCACAGCACAGACGATATTTGCAGCACGGGTGGTACTGGCATCCGCATCGGGTAATTCACCCGGCACATCATCAAGATCAATCACATTCACGCCATGCACCTGATTGAGCCAATGCGGTTCTCCGGGTAGGCTCAGCGCATCCAAAAAATGTTGTCGATTGCTCACAACATCGGCTACCCGGTCATCAACATGCTGGGCAAGGTTGAGACTATTAAATGGCGATTGACTCACCCCACCCTGCCGTGTGCTGCTCGCCGCGCGCACCGAGAGAGGCGCAAGCCAATCTGGGGTCAACAGACTCATGCCTCGGCAGCAGCGGCCATATCCTGACGACAGGCAGCCAACAGTTGCTGCATATCATCAGGCAACTCGGCCTGCCAGCTCACTGACTCGCCACTGAGCGGGTGGACAAAGCCCAGGCTTGCGGCATGTAATGCCTGGCGCTTGAAGGAACGTAACGTTTTATCCAATTCCGGCGTGGCCGCAGGCGGAATACGCAAGCGACCGCCGTAAACCGGATCACCTACCAACGGATAATGTATGTGCGCCATATGCACCCGAATTTGATGAGTGCGACCCGTTTCCAATTTGACGTTTAGCAAAGTATGCACACGAAAACGCTCCGCCACACGGTAATGGGTAATAGCCTCCTTACCACTGGATGAGCCTTCGACAGTCACCACTGCCTGCCGCGTGCGATTAACAGGATGACGACCAATCGGCGCATCCACCGTGCCACCCGCCGTCATCACCCCCATTACCACCGCCTGATAATGACGATCAAATGCGCGCGCCTGTAGCTGTTCCACCAGGGATTTTTGTGCCACAAGGGTCCGTGCCACCACCAGCAAACCGCTGGTGTCTTTATCAATACGGTGTACTATCCCGGCGCGCGGCACGTTTTCCAGCTCAGGGGCATGATGCAGCAGCGCATTGCCCAACGTACTATGCTGGTTACCGGCCCCCGGATGCACCACCAGTCCCGCCGGTTTGTTAATCACCAGCACTGTCTCGTCTTCAAAGACAATATCCAGCGGTAACGGCTGCGGTGCCCAGTGAGTTTCTTCGACCAACACCACGGTCAGCAATATCTGTTCACCGCCATGTACGGCATCTCGGGGGCGCAGTTGCCTGCCATCTACGGTAACATGACCATCCTTAATCCAGCGTTGCAGGCGTGCCCTGGAATAATCCGGGAACAAACTGGCCAGAGCCTGATCCAATCGCGTACCGGCCAGTTTCTCGGGAATTTCTACGCTGAGCTGTCGAGGGTCACTCATGAAATGATCTTTCTCTCTGTGTGTCTGGGCCGCTATAATAGCGTGAATTTTTATGATTAAATCCTGACCTGTTGTTTTTTCTTATTTTTGAGTCATTGTCCATGCTAAATTTCTTGTCCGACCCAACATCATCTGCAAAACTGTTGCGTATCGCTCTTGCTATTATGCTCCTGATGCTAGGAGCCTGTGCCGCCAATCCAGATAAAGAAGACGACATGAGCAAATGGAGTGCAGAAAAACTATTTGCTGAAGCTAAAGCAGCATTGGCGGCTGAAGATTACGAATCCTCCATCGAGGCTTACGAAACCCTGGAAGCCAAATACCCCTTCGGGCGCTACGCCGAGCAGGCACAACTGGATACCGCCTATGCCTACTTCAAATTTGATGAGCCCGACACCGCCATTGCCTCTGCGGATCGTTTCATCAAGCTTCACCCGCGTCACAGTAACGTAGACTACGCCTATTATTTGCGCGGGCTGGCCAGTGCCAGTAAAAATGATAACCCCATGAACTTCATCGCAGAACAGGACCCCAGCTTGCGCGACCCCAGTTCAACACAAAAATCCTACAATTATTTCGCCGAACTGATCAAAAAACTCCCGGAGAGCCGGTATGCCCCAGACGCACTGAGGCGCATGGGTTATTTACGTAATGATCTGGCCATGCATGAAATCCATGTGGCCAACTACTACGCCGCCCGGGGAGCATATGTTGCCGCCGCAAATCGTGCCAAATATGTGGTGAGCAATTTCCCGCGCACCCCGGCTTCACGGCTGGCACTGCAATTACTGGTGGACGCCTACAAACAACTCAAACTGGATGACCTCGCCGCAGATGCGCAGCGGGTATTGCAGCTGAATAATGACGCTAATCAAATCATCCCACAGACACAGCCCGACACACCTCCTGGATAAAATCAGCACATTTTGCGGAAGACAACATGTCACATATGCATTTCGTGGCCAAACACAGTAAGCCAATAGTACTCAGCCTGTTACGAGGAATTTCAATATTGCCATAAAGTAAATAAAGTAACTCAACAACCACCAGCTGAAGCTGGTGGGTTAGTATTACGGACTAAAGTCCGGATACGGGTCAAAGACCCGTCTAATCCTCTGTTCTAAAATTGTCATCCCCTTTAGACTCAAAGTGATGCTCCA